>WNGQ01002293.1_pt1 | contig 40039 bp, 27 predicted proteins | sample 5407661 | NCBI WGS metagenome assembly WNGQ01 (sample SAMN13153382, study PRJNA577476) | soil metagenome | isolation source: 60 cm soil or saprolite under Garry oak tree replicate 2 | place: USA:California | collected 2016-06-15 | reverse complement strand
CGTGGGTCTGCGGGGTGAATTTTTCGAGGACCTCGCCGTCGGAGTTCACAACGCTCCGGATAAATTGTGGCTCGGCGCGGGTGCCCATGGTCGCAAAGGTTGTGTATCCGGCGGCCACGTCAATCGCAGTCATTTCATAGGAGCCCAGCGCCACCGCCGGAGTCGGCTGAATGTTCGTACCCAAGCCCATCTGACGCGCTACCTGCACCACGCGGCCGTAGCCGATGAGTTCCGCGACTTTCACCGTGGCCACGTTCAGCGAGTTCGTGAGCGCATCGCGGACGGTCACGCGCCCCATGAACTTTCCTTCGAAATTATCGGGCGTGTATGGCTTCCCGTCGAATTCGAATGTCGTCGGCTCGTCGTCGATGACCGTCGCGGGTGTGATGATGGGCTGCACGTTGTCCACCGCGTTGTCAAAGGCTGCCGCGTACACAAACGGTTTGAAGACGGACCCGGGTTGGCGGTGAGCCAGTGCATGATTGAGCTGGCTCTGCCCGTAATCCCTGCCGCCGACAAGGGCCTTGATCTCCCCATTCCGGGGATCGAGCGCCACGAGCGCCACTTGCGCTTCGGGAACCGGCTCGTTGCTTCCTTTCTTCGCGAGCTCCTTCTTCCATTTGTCGTATCTTTTCGCCAGCAACGTATCCACATTCTTCATGCCGGCTTCGACGGCCGCGACGGCGTCGCGTTCCAGCGCGGGATCCAAGGTCGTATACACGCGGAAGTTTTGGCTCAGAAGTTCGTTTTCAGAGTATTTGTCGAGCAGGTGGTCCTTCACCATGTCCACAAAATAGGGCGCTTCCCTTCCCGAGCCCGAGGCGTGAACAATTTTCAGCGTCGCCTTTTTCGCCTCTTCCAAGTCTTCGGCAGTGATGTACTTGTTTTCCAGCATCTGCGTCAGCACGCGGTCGCGCGCCTGCGCGCCGCGCTCCGGGTGGCGATCCGCCGAGGAATAGTAATTGGGAGCGCGAATGATTCCCGCCAGGTAGGCGTATTCCGAGAGGCTCAACTCGCGCATGTCTTTCCCGAAGTACGCCACGCTGGCTTCGGAGAATCCGCGGATCCCAAAGCTGCCGCGGTTGCCGAGGTACACTTCGTTCGCATACATCTCGAAGATTTGTTGCTTCGTGAAGCGTTGCTCGAGCTCGAGCGAAATCAGCGCCTCCGCGAGTTTTCGGCGCCAGTTGCGGTCTGTGGAAAGGAAGAACGTGCGCGCCACCTGCATGGTGATCGTGCTAGCTCCCTGGTAGTTTTTACTGGTATGACGGACATCCGCCCACGCCGCGCCCGCGATGCGAATGAAATCGAATCCGCCGTGCTCGAAAAAGCGCTTGTCTTCCGCAGAAAGAATGGCGTCCACGAGCATTACCGGCAGGTCTTCGTAACGCACCTGACGCCTCTTTTCGCGCGCGCTGTCAAAAAGATTGGTGATCAGCTCTGGTTCGATCTCCGCGGTGTCCATTTCCGCACCGCCTTCGAGCGGCCGGATGCTTTTAACGCTCTTGCCGCGGAACTGCACGGCCAGCGCGTTCTTTCCTCCGAAATAGGATAGCTTTGAAGGCCGGATGTCGACGGTGGTGCCCTGCACCGTGTACTGGCCGAGGGCGTTGGGGTCGTCCTGCGGCCGATACCCGACGCGCGTCAGATAATCGGTCAGGTCGTCGGGGCCCCAAGCTTGCGCCGCGGAAATGTGTTCCGGTGCGGAGAATATCTGAGTAGTGTTCTGGAAGATGCCAACCGTTATGCGCGCATCAATCATGCGCGAGTATTTCATGTAGTAGTAAGTGAAGATTCCGCCCGCGATGACAAAAGTCCCGAAGATAATCCCAAGAATCGTCAGGCCGATAGTGGAAGTAAAAAATCCTCGTTGGACCCGGATTTGCAAAAAGTATTCTCCCCCAGGCTGGAGCTTCTATTGTCTCGCAATACCATCCGCTAGGAAAGACGAAGCTACCCCGCCGCAGGGTTGCCAGCCGCACATCCTCAAATACCAAGTCGGGTATGCAAACTCTAAAACAGCGACTTCGTTTCGCTATTCGGAGTAAAGTGCAAGTCCGTGTGGTACACCAACACATCCACTGGCACGGTGTAATCCAATGAAATCTTCACCACATTGTTGTTGCTCACGATCTTGACGTCTTCCCGCTTCGCGGGAATGTCAAGGTCTACTATTATCTTATAAATGTTGTCGCGAATCTGCTCTTCGGTGTAGTGGTTCACCATCGCATAGCGCGACTGTTCCTGCATTCTGTCCGCGAGCTGATAGTCGTTCACGAAGGGCGGCACCATTTTCCACGCCGTGTAAATCGCCAGCACGATGATGACGACAATGAGGATGCCCTTCAGCCGGCCTTCGCCCCGTTCGAAGCGCCGCCGACCCAGTGCTCGGCCTGCGCGCATGGCGTTCGTATACACTCCAATCTTCTCCTCAAGCCGTCTTCTCTGCTTGCTTCGAGACGGCGGTCTGGAATTCCCCTGTAAAAGCAAGCTAGCACCGCGGGGGGAGCGTGTCGAGAGAATGGGAAAGAGCGTGTTTCGGGAAAGGAACGGGTAGGACAATCTTTAGGCTGTCCTCTTCTTGTGTTGCGTCAAATTACTCAGGGGACAGACTGAGGTCTGGCCTACTAATACGCGCGGGCGAAAATCGCGCGAGTGGTGGAGGACTGGTTGCAATACACGCACTTCCCCTGCGCACTGTCCTGCTCCAAAGGAATGCAACGCATAGTGGCGCGCGTTTCTTCCTTGATTTTGGCTTCGCATTCGCCGCTTCCGCACCAGAACGAATACGCGAAGCCGTTTTCAACTGCTTTCTTCAGCTCTTCATAATTCTTCGTGTCGTGCGTATTGCTCTTGCGATACGCCAGCGCTTTATCGTGCAGTGATTGCTGGATTTCGACAAGCAATTTCTGGATCGTGGCTGGCAGATCGGCTAGCGATGCGCTGATTTTCCCTTCTTTGCCCGGCCGGTCGCGCCGCGCCAAAATCGCGGATTGCTTCGCCACGTCCTTGGGACCCAGTTCGACACGCAACGGCACGCCGCGCATCTCCCAATCATTGAACTTCCATCCGGGACTTTGCCCTTCGCGTTCGTCCAGCGTTACGCGAATATCCGCTTTCACGAGTTCCGTCTTTAGCTTGCGCGCTGCATCGAAAACCGTCTTCTTTTCTTCGTCCGTCTTCGATATGGGAACAATCACCACCTGATAAGGCGCAAGCTTGGGTGGCAGAACCAATCCTTGATCGTCGCCGTGCACCATGATGATGGCGCCCACTACGCGTGTCGAAAGACCCCACGAAGTGGTCCAGCAATGCTGCAACTGGCCGGTCTGGTCGAGGTATTTCACCTCAAACGCTTGCGAGAAATTCTGACCAAGAAAATGAGAAGTGCCGGACTGCAGCGCCTTGCCGTCGCCCATCATTGCTTCAATCGAATAGGTCACGTCTGCACCGGCAAATTTCTCGGCATCGGACTTTTTCCCGGGGATAACGGGAATCGCCGCGTCGTTAATCGCGAAATCCGCATACGCATTCAGCATCTGAAGCGTTTCGGCTTCCGCCTCCTCCCGCGTGGCGTGCGCGGTGTGACCCTCCTGCCAGTAAAACTCGAGCGTGCGCAAGAAAAGTTTCGTGCGCAATTCCCAGCGCACCACGCTGTTCCACTGGTTCATCAGCACGGGCAAATCGCGGTAGGACTGAATCCACTTCGACCACATGTGCCCAATAATCGTTTCCGAAGTGGGACGAATCACCAACGGCTCTGCAAGTTTTTCGCCACCGCCAATCGTCACCACGGCCAGCTCGGGCGAGAATCCCTCGACGTGATGTTTCTCTTTGTCAATAAAGCTGCGTGGAATCAGCAGTGGAAACGCCACGTTTTGATGACCTGTGGCCTTGAACCGCCGGTCCAGCGCCTGTTGTATGTTTTCCCAAAGCGCCCAGCCGTACGGACGAACGATCATGCAGCCGCGCACCGGCGCGTAGTCCGCGAGCTGCGCCTTCAGCACGAGTTGGTTGTACCACTCGGAAAAATCCTGTGCGCGCGTAGGGAGCTTGTCTTCGGCCATGAGACGCTTCGTCCGGTCCTGTCAGTCGCAATTTGTCGTGCAACGTAAACTCTAGAGCGTATCGGACGCCCCCGGCACTGTCAACGCGGGCACTTGCGTGGCACTTGCGGAAGGTAGGACCGGATGCAAAAAAGGGCGTACTGCCAATTGGCAATACGCCCCAACAGCAAGTGCCTTCCGCGGCTACTTCAGCTTTGTCTTATCGGCCGAAGCGCCACACGATGCCGCTTTGCAGCCTCAAGCTATTCTGGTTAGCGCCACCGAAGCGCGTGTACAGGTACTCGACTTGGATGGCGCGGAATGAGACATGCTTGGTTAGCGTGATATCCGCGCCGCCACCAGCCGTCATCGCAAACGCGTTGCTGGCCAATGATCCTTGTCCGGTCGCTCCGGCAGAGAATCGCTCTGCGCCCAAGAGCACCTGGACAAACGGGAACACGCGTCCGTGCGAGTGGAAGTACATTCTTGGCCCGAATAGGTAGTCCATCTCGTGCGCAGTTGCGCCCGAGGGCAAGCCCGTAACTTTGCATGCGCCGAACTCGCCGATGACCCCAAGGCGCGAGGTCAGATATGCACCAAACGAGCCCGAACCGCCTTGGCAGTTGATGCCGGAGGCCCCATTGCCTGGATTGAAGCGTACGTACTGATATTCGCCCGATACCTCAACCCCTCGGTTTTCCTGAGCCCTAGTGGAGACTGTTCCCAGGAGAACTAACCCAAATACAATCATGAGCTTACGCATTTTCCCTCCGTTAGTTCCTAAGCTTAGGATAGGATGGTACTATTACTATGCTGGAGGCTCAGAGTTCCTCGCGCAAGGCTACAAGCCCGTGTGGTTTCGTATCGGGAACTTGTTCTTTCGGTCGGGGAGGGTGTCCAAGCGACCAGCCACTCCCTCGGTGAACCCGTTAGCCGTAAGTTAGGCTCTTGCGGCGATTCCGTAGCCGCATTACTATCGCACTCGCTTCGGGGTGATTTCCTTGCGAGGACAGAGCGCTTCTGTGCCCAAGCTTGGCAATCGTTCGCGGCAAGTCCCGGCCAGTGATCTTCTCTGAGGGAGAAACCACTTCATGAAACGTCCCACACGTCTTTGTCTTTTCGCTTTGAGTGGCTTGCTCGCCGTGGTTTTTGTAGCTACGCCCTTTGCAAGCGCCCAGGACTGGGCCAAAGCTGCTCTCGCAATATCGCCCGCCACGGCGAATGGGTTACGATAAAGCACGGCGACCGCGCCGTCGAAACCTTTGTGGCCTACCCGGAGTCCAAGAGCAAAACACCCGTCGTGCTGGTCATTCACGAAATCTTTGGCATGACCGATTGGGTGCAGGACTTGGCCGACCAAGTCGCCGCCGCAGGCTACATCGCGGTCGCGCCCGACCTTCTCTCCGGCATGGGCCCGAACGGGGGACGTACCAACTCCTTTGCCGAAGACGCGGTCAGGGAAGCGATCAGCAAACTCAACCCCGATCAGATTACCGCGGACTTGAACGCCGCAGCAGACTACGGATTGAAACTCCCGGCTTCAAACGGCAAGCTTTTTGTCGGCGGCTTCTGCTGGGGCGGCAGCCAGACATTTCGCTTCGCCACCAACCGCGCAGACCTGGCAGCGGCGTTCGTGTTTTACGGCGGCCCGCCGGAAAAAGATGCCATGGCGCGCATCAAGGCTCCGGTATATGGCTTCTACGCGGGCAACGACGCGCGCATTGACGCCACGGTTCCTGACACTATCACCGCGATGAAAGCTGCCGGCAAAACCTACGATCCAGTTACCTACGAAGGCGCAGGTCATGGCTTCATGCGCGCAGGAGAAGCTCCCGACGCCAACGACGCCAACAAAAAAGCCCGCGCCGATGCCTGGGCGCGCTGGAAAACGCTACTCGCCAAGTAGAGGATCGCGGAAATCCTTGGAGTGCAGGCGGGCACCGGGAGCCAACACGTGGGAAAACGGTTCGGTCAGGGAACAAAATCAAGGGAGGGGGTTAGCCTAAGGACTTGGAAGGCTGCCTCATGGCAACATCCCTAAGAGGCTTTGGCTTCGGCGAAGGCGGAGAATTCCTCGTAAGTGCCCTTGAAGTCCTCGATTTTCCCGTTGTGGAAATGCCAGATGCGCGTAGCAACTTCGTCGATGACGTCGTGGTCGTGCGTGACGAGCAATACCGTGCCATCATAGCGTTGCAGCGCAATGTTGAGTGCGTTGATGGATTCAAGATCGAGATGGTTCGTCGGCTCGTCGAGCACGAGGAAATTGGGCTTTTGCAGCATCAGTCGGCAGAAAATCAGGCGCGCGGATTCGCCACCGGAGAGGGCTGCCGTGGGTTTCATAGCATCTTCGCCGCTGAAAAGCATCTGTCCCATCAGGCCGCGAAGTTCCTGCTGCGAAGCGCTGGGATCAAATTTCCAGAGCCATTCGAGAGCTGTCATGCCTTTGGTGATGGACTCGCCGTGATCCTGTGCGAAATAGCCGACGGCGACCTCGTGCCCCCAGCGGACTTCACCGCCATTAATCGGGAACTCCTTCTCGGCGTCTTCGATGAAGCCCGGCGCGTTGCGCAGCAGCGATTTGAGCAATGTGGTTTTGCCGGCGCCGTTGCGGCCCATCAGGGCGATTTTCTCGCCACGCACGACGCTGGCGGAGAACCGCGGAATCACCTTCAATTCACCATAGGCTTTCTCGATGCTGCGAATCTCCAGCGGATGGCGGCCCGAGTTGCGCTTCATATCGAACTTAATATATGGCCGCTGGATGTTGCTCTTCGCCAGCTCGGATGTCTGAAGGCGCTCAACCTCTTTCTTCCGCGAAGTAGCCTGTGCAGAACGAGTGCCGGCCGAAAATCGCGCGATGAATTCTTGTAGTTGAGCGATTTTCTTTTCGCGATTGGCGTTCTCCGCTTCGATGCGCGCGCGAACCTGCGTTTTGGCGAACACCATGTCGTCGTAGCCGCCGTTGTACATGATGATGGTTTCGTAGTCGATGTCCGCGGTGTGCGTGCATACGCTGTTAAGAAAATGGCGGTCGTGCGAGATGACAATGAGCACGCCCTCGTATTCGCAAAGATAGCGTTGCAACCAGTGGACGGAATCGAGGTCGAGGTTGTTCGTGGGCTCGTCGAGCAGCAGCGCAGTGGGATTGCCGAAAAGCGCCTGGGCCAGCAGCACGCGCACTTTTTGCCCGCCTTGCAATTCGCCCATCTTGCGCTCGTGTAGCGTGGATTCGACGCCGAGCCCATCGAGGAGCATTCCCGCATCGGATTCTGCGGAGTAGCCGCCTTCTTCGCCAACAATGCCTTCTAGCTCGCCGAGACGCATGCCGTCGGCGTCCGTGAGTTCGTCGTGCGGCTTGCCGTAGAGCACGTCACGTTCGACGAGCGCTTTCCAGAGCGTGGCATTGCCCATGATGACCGTGTCGATGACGCGATACTCGTCGAAGGCAAACTGGTCCTGGCGCAGGACACCCATCCTCTTTGGGCGCGTGACCGAGCCATGCGTCGAGTCGAGTTCGCCTGTCAAGATCTTCATAAACGTGGACTTACCGGCACCGTTGGGGCCGGTGACGGCGTAGCGGCGGCCCGCCATGAACGTGGACGTGACGCTCTCGAACAAAACGCGCGGGCCGAAGCGCATAGTTACGTTGTTGACCGTGAGCATAACCTTCCAAGTATAGCGTGGATTTGTTTTTCTGTCGGCGCCTGCCAGCACCTTGTTCGATCGCTAAAGACGGAGCGGGCAGAGATTTCACAGAAGAAGCGCAGGTTGCGGCCGCTCGCTGACGGTCGCCTGGCCTGCAATTCAGGGCAAATCCCTCGCAGGCCTCAGGGCAGGCCGAAAGCAAATAGGGTGGACCCCGCAGCGATAGCGACATACTGCTTGCCATCAATCGCGTAAGTCATTGGCGAAGCGTAAACCGAGGCGCCGCACTGAAAGTGCCACAGAATCTTGCCTGTGGCCGCATCCAGCGCCATGAAATTCCCTTCCGCGTCGCCGGTGAAGACGAGTCCGCCCGCCGTCGAAAGCACTCCCGACCACGACGGCGAGAGATGCTTGAGCTCCCATTTGATTTGACTGGTGGCGGGATCGATCGCGCGCACGGCTCCCCAGAACGGCTGGGCATCGTCGTTGGGGAAATACGCGCTGCCGTAAAACGCGTGGCCCGCTTCGTACGGCTGTGGCGCCGTGCTGAAAATGTCGCACTGTTCGCGCGCCGAGACGTAGAAGAGTTTCGTTTGCGGATCGTAAGTTGGCGAAAACCAGTTGGTAGCTCCCAGCGCGTTCGCCTGCACAATAAGGTGGCGGTCGCCGTCGTCAACCAGCACGGGAACCTGCGTCGCATCGTAGTCGTGCTCATCGTGCTTGGTGAATTGGAAATGCCATTTCAGCTTGCCGGTGTCCGGATCGAGCGCGAGCAACGAATTGCTGTAGAGATTGTCGCCCGCGCGCCCTTCGCCGCGATTCGACGGCGAAGGATTCCCCGTGGTCCAAAACGTCGTGTTCGTCGCGGGATCGTACGTCCCGGTAATCCACGCCGGCGCGCCTCCGATTCTCCACGAATCGCCTTCCCACGTCTCGTGGCCGGGCTCGCCGGGAGCGGGAACTGTGTAGAAGCGCCACTTGCGTGCGCCTGTGGCAGCGTCGTACGCGTCAATGAAGCCGCGAATCCCATATTCGCCGCCGGAGACGCCGATCAGCAAAAGGTTTTTGATCGCCAGCGGCGCCAGCGTAATGCTGTAGCCTTTGGTGTGCTCGGCCGCCTCGACATCCCAGACGACATTTCCCGTTTTTGTGTCGAGCGCGATCACGTGCGCGTCGAGCGTGCCAAGAAAAACTTTGTCGCCAAGAATCGCGAATCCGCGGTTCACCCGGCCGCAGCACGGGCGAATGTCGGGCGGCAACGCGCGCTGGTACTGCCAGATCGGTCGGCCCGAGTGCGCGTCGAGCGCAAACGCTCGATCATCCGCGCCGGTGGCGTATAGAACTCCATCGACGACGAGCGGCGTGGTCTCAAATTTTCCCCCGGCCATGGTTTGGTAAGCCCACTTCGGCACAATTGAAGCAGCATTTGACTTGCCGATTTGATCGAGCGTGCTGTAGCGATGGCCTGTATAATCACCTGAATACATCAGCCAGTTTTGCGGCTCCTTCGCGGAGTCATGCAGCCGCTGCGAAGTAACCTGCGCCGAAGCAGGCAACCCCAAGCCCATGGAGAACGCGCCCGCAAACATGGCGGCTATAACTCTCAAGGTTGTCATTCCGAAGCCGCGCCTTCTGCGGCTGAGGAATCTGCTTTTCAGCTCTTTCACAATCTGAGAGCGTTTCATTGGGCACCTATGCTTTGCAAATACGCGATGAGGTCCTGCAGATCCTTGTCGCTCAGCGCTTTCTGGTCATAAGCAGGCATCGCCGATTCGCGGCGCTTTTCAAATGATCGCAACTTGTCCTTCTCGAAGAGATGCAATTGCTCGCGCGCATCCAGCATTTGCAGCGTGAACTGGTCTTCGTTCAAAACGACGCCGCTTAGTTTCGTTCCGTCTGCGGTTACGACCGATACCGAAACGTACTCCTGAGGAAACTCTTTCATCGCTTCGAAAATGCCTTGTGCCAGCCGGCGGCTGGGATTGCGCAGCGATTCGACGAGATATTCTGTCGAGCGCGAAGCGCCCACGCTCGTAAGGTCGGGGCCAAGCTTGCCTCCCTTCCCTTCGATCATGTGGCAAGTGGAGCAGCCTGCCGCGCCGTTGAAAAGCTCCTTTCCGTGCGCGGCATTTCCCGCAGGCTGCGCCGGAGCTTTCACTTCCAAACTGCGAATGTACGTGACCACCTGCCAGATTTCCTCGTCGCTCATGCCCACGCCGATGCCGCCATTGGTCGCCGCCGGCATGGCTGTCCCGGCAATTCCATCATGGATACTGTGGAAGATCTCTGCGTCGGAGCTTCCGTGACGCTTTGCCCGCGTCAGGTCCGGTCCTCGGCCTCCGCCTCGCGCGCCTAGCCCGTGGCAAAAGGCGCAATTCAGCCGGAATTGGTACTCGCCGAGCTTGGCGATTTTCGCATCACCCGCGTACGGATTCTTTTCCTGCGCAAAGAGCGCCTGGCTCGCACTCAGGTACGCGACCAAGAACAGCCAAGCTAGACTGGAAGAGCGAAGCGCAATCGCGCTCTTTCCCGGCGTCGGCGTATGCGGATTCGGTTCGGGCATGAATTCTCAGCTCCTTCCATGAAACAGGTCGGATGCCGAAGACTATACCATTCGCGTTCGGCAAGAAATAAGGACAGAACTTCGCTCATCCTGCACCTACTGCAGAGGCGAGGAAAAGTTTCCGCCAACGGCGCGGAATCCGGGGTCGCGCTTGATGTCAAATCGCAAGCTGCTGCGATCCAGGATTCTTCCATTTAGGATCACCATTTCCACCTTGCGTGTGTCGCTGATGTGCTCCGCCGGATTCCCCGCAACAATCACAACGTTTGCTGTGCGCCCGGCCTGCAAGCTTCCCCATTCTTCCTCGGCATGCATGATGCGCGCAGCGTTGAACGTCGCCAGCCGAATCGCCTGCAGTGGCGTCATACCCGCAGCAACCAGCAGTTCCAATTCATGATGCAAGGCTTCACCCTGAAACAGGCCGGGATAAGGAGCGTCGGTTCCTGCCGCCACCAGCACGCCCGCGTCCAGCAATTTCTTGACGTTGCGCTTCATTTCGTCGAAACCCGTAGCGGCTTGTTGCACTTCGCTTTTTTCCGCATCGCTCAAGTTCCGCGTTGCTTCCGTGTGAAGGTCCGCCAGAAACCACGGCGGAGTTGTCTCCGCGATCAGAGGCTCCTCCAGAAACTTCAGGTCCGCGAGCCTGCGGCGCCCCGAATACTCTTCCACGACGAGCGTTGTGATCACAAACAAACCATGTTCCTTGATGACTTGAATATCGTCGGCGGACATTTTGCGCGTCGGGGCGTGCGCAAAGCCGTCGATTCCCGTTTGCACCAGGTCGGGAGAACCGTTGCGCTCCCATTGGTCAATCACCACGCGGAGTTTTTGCTTGTGTGCCTCCTGCACCAGCCGGCGAAGCATCCGGTCCGAAAGGTTGGCGTAGCCTTTGATTAAGTCGACGCCATTGCGCTTGTCGCGCTCCACGAATTCGGGAATCTGCGTACGCGACGTCAGCGCATAAGCCAAATCCGGCCATGCCGGATCGGCGGCGTCAATCATCGCTCCGGTGCAGTAGATTCGCGGGCTCAGCAAGTGTCCGCTCGCCGCCTCCTGCCGCAGTTGCAGTACCCAAGGCTGATAATTCCCCGTATCCAACACGGTTGTGATCCCGGCATACAGCATGGCGTTGAGATAACGCTGATACCCCAGCAGGTCCGTGCCAATGCCATCCCACCCTCCTGTAAGGTGGACGTGCAGGTCCGCGAGCCCGGGCATCACCGCCTTCCCTTTTGCGTCAATGACCTGAGCGCTCTGCGGAACCTTTGCGACGCTCGCCGCACCTGCGTACGTGATCTTGTTCGCCTGGAGAATCACCGTCGCGTCTTCCACGGGCGGTCCGCCAAGCCCGTCAATCAGGCGGGCATGCAAAATGGCGATCGGTTTTTCTTGCGCCGCTAGATTTTGAAATGAACAAAGAACCGCGAGCGCAATCACAATGAGGAGACTCTTCCGTGGGCGCATGGCTTCTCCTTGAGCATTCGACGAATGAACTGACTTGACCAGAACTGTGCAACCCTGGGCCTCATCATATACAATCGCCCCGGCTCTCCTTCAAGGAAACACATGACCACAGCGCCTGCCAAGCCGCGCATCGCCATCGGTTCCGATCACGCCGGATTCTCGGTCAAAGAAACCATTCGCAAATATTTGGAGAGTGCCGGCTACGCAGTGAGCGATCTCGGAACGTCTTCCGAAGAATCCGTGGACTATCCCGACTATGGCAAAGCCGTGGCCGAGCGTGTGATTTCGAAACAGGCCGATCTTGGCATCGCCGTTTGCGGCTCGGGCATTGGCATTTCCATCGCCGCCAACAAAGTCCCCGGCGTTCGCGCCGCGCTCGCGCATGACGTGAATACCGCGCGCCTCGCACGTGAACACAACGACGCCAACGTCCTGGCCCTCGGTGGCCGCATCGTCACCGGCGAAGCGGCCATCGAAATGGTCCAAGTCTTCCTGACCACGGCCTACCTGGGCGGCCGCCACCAACCCCGCCTCGACAAAATCGCAGAAATTGAAGAACAAAAGCGGGCCGCGGCAGTCCCACCCGCAAGTTAGAATACCCGGTCAGTTCCCCCTTCTACCATCATGCCCAGAATGGACCTTGGCACATTCGGTGCAGCGTTTCTCTGATGAAACCACTTGTCCGGCAACTCGACTACCAGGCACCATGGCGTGTGACTATGTCAACTATTGAGGTCAGGTTTGTTTAGCCTTACATTGTCCTTATGAAAATTGCACTGCCAAGAACTTTGTTCCTCCTGGTTCTTGGGTTGGTCGCAGTGGACGCACAGGACCGGTCAAAAGCCAAACCGGATTGGTTCGATGTCCCGCTAAACAAGAAGACTGTGGATTTTGGGCCATCCTTCGACAAGCCGTCTGACACGGGCCCAGGGTGGCAATGGAACGCTTACCGGCGTGCTCGCAACACGCTGACCTGCTACTGGTACCCCACAGTAATGGTCAAACAATATGACACCAACCAAAAGGGGGCGGAATGGCTTTCATTTATTCGCATCGCTGCGAACACACACCCCGAATGTACTCTGACTCACGTCCTCGGAGAGAAGGTCTTCGACAAAGGAAGTGAGTGGACTGGCTATTTCGCTGGAGTGAAAGAAGACTTTGTGTTTTTCGACGATGACGACGGTTACGACGGCGGAATGCGGTTTGTCGTCTACGACTCCAGGACGGGCACGAAAATCTTTGAGGACGCCGAATGCTTGCGGGGTTGGTATGCGAAGAACCCGCCATTTGCCCCCTTCAACCGGATGCGGATCAGCAAAGTCCAGGGCGGACCGGTAACGCTCAAGTACCTGCGCGTGGAGCAAGCCGACTGTGACCTCCGTGACGATAAGGCTTCTTGTTGGGACCATGTGAGAGTGAAAATCGATGTGAAGAGTTCCGAGGCGCCAGTTTGCTTCGGCTATAACGACATTCCAGTCGGAGCATTGGCCTCAATGGTAGCCCACCCCGTGTTGGTGTCCCTAGAGTCTCCGCCAGTATCCTTGGCTAACGTGACGTCGCCCAGAATTGGCATTCCGCGACTTCATCCGATAAAATCGCGGTTCTGTCCGCACCGCAACAGCCGCAGTGAAGTGAAAAAGATGACTTGCCGAAACGAGGACTCCCAATGACACCCGTCAACCCCGCTGAAGACCGTATGAACCGCCCGCTCGATTCCGTCGACCCACAAATCGCCGACCTCCTGCGCGATGAAGCGCGCCGCCAGGCCACCGGCCTCGAGTTGATTCCCTCAGAGAATCTCGTCTCTGAAGCCGTGCTCGAAGCCATGGGCTCAATCTTCACCAACAAATACGCGGAGGGCTATCCCGGCAAGCGTTATTACGGCGGCTGCGAATTCGCCGACAAAGTCGAGCAACTCGCCATCGACCGCGCGAAAGAACTTTTCGGTGCGGAGCATGCCAACGTGCAAGCGCACTCTGGCACTTCGGCAAACGTTGCCGTGTACATGTCCCTCCTGCAGCCGGGTGACACCGTTCTGGGCATGAATCTCTCCCACGGCGGCCACCTCACGCACGGCCATCCCCTGAATTTCTCCGGCCGCATGTACAAATTCGTCGCCTATGGCGTGCGCAAAGAAGACGAGCGCATTGATTATGACGAAATCGAAAAACTCGCGCGCGAGCACAAGCCGAAAATGATTGTCGCGGGCGCAAGCGCCTATCCGCGCATCATCGATTTCGAGCGCATCGGCAAAGCCGCCAAAGCCGTCGGCGCACTTTTCTTCGTGGATATGGCGCACATCGCAGGACTGGTTGCCGCAGGCGTCCATCCAAGCCCCATTCCCCATGCAGACATCGTTTCCACCACTACTCACAAGACGCTCCGCGGCCCGCGCGGCGGCCTGGTCCTCTGCAAAGCGGCCTATGCCAAGGAGTTGGACAAGCTCACTTTCCCTGGAACGCAAGGCGGCCCGCTAGTCCACACCATTGCTGCCAAGGCCGTCTGCCTCAAGGAAGCGATGGAGCCTTCCTTCAAGGATTACCAAAAACAAGTGGTCGCCAACACGAAAGCCATGGCCGCCGCTGTAGCCAAGCGTGGATTCCGCATCGTCAGCGGTGGCACGGACAATCACCTCTTCTTGATCGAAGTCCACTCGCGCGGCATCACCGGCTCCGACGGGGAAAAAGCTCTCGACCGCGCCGGCATCACAGTGAATAAAAACTCGATTCCCTTCGATCCGCTTCCGCCCATGAAGGCCGGCGGCATTCGTCTGGGCAGTCCTTCCATCACTACGCGCGGCATGCGCGAGCCCGAGATGGAGCAGATTGCCGGCTGGATCGCCGAGGTCCTCGCAAACATCGGGAATGCAGAAGTCGAGCAGCGCATTCGCAAACAAGTCGCCGACTTGGCGGCAACGCGGACTTGGCGGCGAAGTTTCCCGTTTACCTAGCGCGCCTGCACGCCGGCAAAGCCCATTCCGAACACGCGCGCGCGTAGCGCCGCACCACGAATTCGCTTGCTCACATGAACGTCTTCAACGCGACCGCCGACTTCGAGCGCTGGCTGGCGAAACGCCTTCCCGTCGTTCGACAGGACATCGCTCTGAAGCACCAGCACATGGCCGAAGCGGCCTTTCCCTTCTTTCGCGCGACGTTTTACCGCTGGCTTCAGTTATGGCCGGAAGTCTGCCCCGATTTAGCCAAGGCGCCGTCCGTTCTCGCCGTGGGAGACTTGCACATCGAGAATTTTGGCACCTGGCGCGATGAAGAAGGCCGCCTCATCTGGGGCGTCAACGATCTCGACGAAGCCTGGCCTTGCGCGTACACACTGGACCTTGTGCGATTAACCACCAGCGCCTATCTGGCGATATCCGGCGAACATTTATGCCTCACTCGGAAGGAAGCCGCCGAAGGCATTGAAGAAGGCTACCGCGATGCAATTGCCGCAGGTGGCAAAGCTTTCGTCCTCGCCGAGCATCATCAATGGCTGCGCCTTCTGGCCCTCAGCAAATTGCGCGACCCCGTGCGCTTCTGGGAAAAAATGCAGCAATGCCCGCCCTACTCAGCCAAGCCGCCGGTCGAGGCGCGCAAGCTGATCGAAGAATCGCTGCCCGAACCATGCCGCGCCTACCAACTCAAGCGCCGAATCGCCGGTCTCGGTAGCTTGGGACATCCCCGAATCCTCGCGCTTTCGACCTGGCAAGGCGCCTTTATCGCCCGCGAAGCCAAGGGCATTCGAACGTCAGCATGGGCTTGGATCAAGAGCAGCTCCGCGGAAGATTTGTACGGCGCAAAATTGGTGAATTCCGCCATCCGCGTCAAAGATCCCTGCGTCCGTTTTCACGGCCACTGGCTCGTTCGCCGCTTAGCACCCGATTGTTCCCGCATCGAACTTTCTTCCCTGCCCAAAGAAAAAGACGAGTCGCGCCTCCTCTACGACATGGGCTGGGAAACCGCGAACATGCATTTGGGCAGCCCGAAAGCCGTGGATCACGTCAAGCGTGACTTGGCTTCCCGCCGTGGACGCTGGCTCCACAAAGCCGCCAAGGCCATGTACAAAGCCACCCTCAAGGACTGGGACAGCTGGCGCAGCGATTGGAGAAAATCGGCGAGAGGCGACGGAAAAAACTAACGCCTGCGCCTTCATCCGCTACAAAGTAAAAGCGTTTGCAATTTTTTTCATAACTACGCATTACATAGAACGAAAGACCTACGGAGTACTACCTGTCCCTGCCGCGTCCCTTACACGCGAGTGCCGCTGCACCAAGACTGTCCTCACGTTCAGTAGATTCTCCGCGAAACCTCATGTACGTTCAAAAATGACTGGGATGGGAAACATTCTCGCAACCGTCGTGCTTGCCGTTCCGCTGATAGCTTGGCTTTGCGGAACACTCCTTCTTGGCACTTCCCAATTGCGGTTGGCGCGTACACCCTCCGCGCCGCGCGGGAACGCCCCCACTCCCTGGAATTCCAACAGCCCGGATTCCCCGGGGCGACTGAGGTGAGACCATGATGGATACGGAAGCTTTTCGGGAGTTCAAGACCGGCTTGACCCTCCTTCGAGACAGACACGCGGAAAAAGCTCTTCCCCACATGCGGAAGGCAGTAGAGCTCGACAAAAACAATCCAAGACGCCCGCGAAGCTCTCGAATCCGGGCTGAAATTTGCTCGACGCGACGTGCGCCTGATGCTCGCGATGAACAAGCTGACACAACGGCGCGCCCCGGTTTTGACGTTCCTGCCCCGGAGGCATCCTTTGAACCGCCAGCTAGGCATGCTGCGCCACCGCACCATGCGGCTCTTTGGACAGGCTTCGTAACGAGTTCTCTCCACCCCCAAACACAGGAACGGGCGCCCCTTTTCACTGGGACGCCCGTTCTTGTTTTTGAATCCGCTTAGATGCGGCTGGTGGCCTACGCAATCCGCTGAGTTGCCACTTGGTCGCGCGCTCCATGCGCTGCCCTAATTTCCTGCGAAATCGGCCGCGCGAAAAGCCGAATCAAAAAGGAGTGCTGCCGCCGAAATTGTAGGAGTGCTGAATGCCCATCTCCATCAGGATTTTGATCCCGATGCCAAACATGCCCGTGGGCAAAACGTCCCGGCGCACCACTTCCGCCAGATATTCGCGATTCATGGAAGCCGGGTCGTTCGAATAAGGCATGGTCACAAAGAGCCGCAAGCCTACTTCGTATCCCGGCTCGCTCGACTGAAAGTACACTCCCGACCGGGACACGCTCACCGAACCGCGCAAATCCTCGAAATGCTGTTTCTTCGGGTCTGAGGGGCGAATGCGCATGAGCTGCGTGATTTTGCAGCGGCGTTTGCCGCGCCGCTCGGTGTGCGTGGCGGCCTGTTTGGTTGGTGCTTCGGTTGAGGGTTTCTTGGTCATTAGTTCCGTGACTGCTTCGTTGTGGGTCGCCATGGCAAAACCGACTTTCCGGACGAATACCTGTCTATCCAAGAACAAGTCTAGTTCGGCGGCGAGACAAAAACCTATAGCGAGGATGTACCCCTAAAGGGGTAATGCCTCGCGAGAAGATAGTAGTACGGAGGTACTACAAAAGAAAGGCTAGGACTTAGGAAAAAGTGAGGACGAAATCGGGATTGGCGCCGAAAAGAAGGAGAAAGTCCCAAATTGGAGTACCTGATGAGGCGAAATACCAAAAGGAGAAACGCCAGTCGGACACGGCTGGTCTTCGGAGACGCATAAAGACTTACTCCGTAACAGGTTGCGGCGGACGAGAGGAAAATCCACAAAGCCCGTTCGCGGCTGTGGAATTGCTGAAATGCAGGGCAGTCCGGGGTTTATTGCTACAGCAATTCGTCGAGAATTCATAGGAAGTTCAGTTAATAGAAATTTGGTATTGGAAAGGTATCCGTCATGACCACAGCCACGCGGCGGAGTTTGCAAGTCGAGGAGCGCTCCAAGGCCCCGATCCGGTCCAATGGCAATGGGCACGCGCGCCCGAATGGCAACGGACATGCCGGCTCAAGTAGCAACGGGAAAGTCCATGGGGCATCCGCCGGATCTGGCTCAAGCGGCAGCGGCGCGTCGCCAACCTCGGCCAAGCCGCGCGTGTTTGTGGCCGCCGAAAACCGCCTCCTGCGCGAAGCCCTCTCCCGCATGCTCACCAAGAATGGCGATATCGAAGTCATTACAAGTGAAGCCCTGGGACCGTTTCCAAAGGCAGCTCACCAAGCCGCTCAAGATTCGCTTCAAAAAGCTGATCTGCCCCCGTCTTCGGGACCGGGAACGTCCGTCTTGGCGGCAATCCACGATACGGAAATCCTCCTCCTCTCCTCCAAAGGGAATCTAGACTGGGACCTTGCCGAGATTCGCAAAATACGGTCGGCCACGCCTGAGGCCCTCATCCTCTTGATCGACGTTAGCGGCGACGAAACCAACTTCCTGCAATGCATCCGTGCCGGTGTTCGCGGCTATCTTCCTCGCGACGCTTCGGCCGAAGACGTAGTGGAGGCCGTAAAGTCCATCCACGGCGGAAAAGCTGTTTGCCCGGGCACGCTCTGCGCGGCGTTGTTCCGCTATATCGAGCACGAAGCCACAAGCTTCCCTTCCGCGAGCGTCCATCAGCGCCTGGGCCTTACCCGGCGCGAGCAGCAACTCATTCCGCTGGTTGCCGAAGGCCTCACCAACAAGGAAATCGCGAACCGCTTTTGCCTCTCCGAGCAAACAGTGAAGAATCATCTGTACCGCATGAAGCAAAAAGTCGGCGCCGACGACCGCCTCGGCATCGTCCAAGTCTGCCGCACCCAAGGTTTCATGGTTTAGCCCCATTCCGTTCCTGCCTATGGGCACGATGTAATCGTGCCCCCACAATCTCCTTCGCTCCCGGCACGCTCAAAATGCGGTATAGTGCCAGCCACAACCCGGCAGTAAACCATCTCAAATCGAAAGGTGAAACTATGTCCTTGAACTCCTTTCTGAAACCAACTTCGCGCCGCGCGATGCTGCGCGATTCCGCCACGCTGGCGGGCAGCACATTCCTCGCGCAATTCTTCCCGGCCTCGCTTTTGCGCGGTGCAGTTCCCTTCTACGCGCAGCAGAGTGCGCCTCCAGCAGACCCGGTCGCGGCGTTTCGCGCGCAGATGGCGGCGAATCCGATTCAGCCGCAAAAGCTTGCAGACAATCTCACCTTGCTTTCCGGCCCTGGCGGAAACGTGGTGGTGCTCAATGGCGCCGACGGCAAGGTGGTGGTGGACACTTTTGTTTTGCCCGCCTGGCCCAAGTTCAAAGAATCGCTCGACGCGATCAGCAACGCTCCGTTGAAGACGGTCATCAACACGCACTGGCATTTCGATCACGTCGACAACAATGCTGCACTGCACGCCGCCGGCGCCGCGATTCTTGCGCACGAAAACACGAAAAAGCGCATGTCCGAGGCGCATGACCTGCCGGTTCTTGGCTTGCACTTCCCGCCCTCCCCGGCCGATGCTCTGCCGCAGCAGACCTTCGTTACCACGCGCAAGCTGCATGCCAATGGCGAAACGCTCATGCTCGAACACCTTGCGCCCGCGCACACCGACACGGACCTCTTCGTTCACTTTCAAAAAGCCAACGTCATCCACATGGGCGACACGTTTTTCAACAGCATCTATCCCTACATCGACGCGAGCACCGGCGGCAGTGTGACTGGCATGATCGCGGCGAACGATAAGATTCTGAAGCTTGCCAACAACGACACCAAGATCGTTCCCGGCCACGGCCCGCTGGGCGCCAAAGCAGATGTCGTCAAATTCCGCGATATGTTGATCGCCGCGCGCGACCGCGTCGGAAAACTGAAGTCCGCGGGCAAGTCCGCTCAGGAAGCTGTCGCCGCAAAGCCCCTCGCCGACCTTGAGGACACGTGGGGCAAAGGCTTCTTCAACGGCGACGTCTTCGTGCAGATCCTTTACACCGCGCTCTGAGGCTGAAGCTCTAAAGAACCCTACTGCTTGACCACGCGTTTTTCGTCGGTGAGGCGGATGCGTTCGGCGTTGGCCACGCTGGACATGTCGGAAAGGATGACTTTGTCGCCCTCTTTGAGACCTCGATGGTGCTCGCAGACGCACGGCCAAACTTCACGTGGGTCCGGATGGCTTCCTTGTCATCGTTGATGATCTTAAAGAGGTCAATGCCGGCGTTCGAGGCGCCATTCACAGGGCGTCCGACGAAGAGAACGTTATCCAGTTTTCCGACGTCGATGTTGGCCATGACTTCGAGGCCGACCGAGGCGCCCTGAGGCACGGCATCGAGAGCGATGTCCACTGTTCGTGCATCGTTGGATAACGGGCCAAGGCTGCTGACGCGCCCTTTCCCGAGGGGACCTTTTTGCGAGGCGACAGCGGCATTTTGACCCGGCTTCACGTCAGCCGCCATGGATGCCGGAACGGTCACGCGAGCGACGAAGTTCGCGGAACCTTCTCCTCGAACGAGCGTTCCTTTGCCGCGAACCTGCAGGGGCATGGGGCCCTTCTTTACGGTGTCTGTCCAAACTGTGGAATAGTCCACGCTAGGTTCCTCGGGCGATGCGTGGGTGCTGATACCGCCGGAGATACCGCCACTGACACCGTTAGCGATGCCTGTGGAAACTCCTCCAGCAACGCCGCCCGAAATGCCTTGAGCGATGCCGCCCGGAACACCACCGGTCACACCGCCAGCTACGCCCTGCGCTTTGAGCGGGAAAGTCCACGCAGCAAGAGCGATGACCAGGGCGAGGCAACACGAGATGACGGTCAATGTAGCGATCAATCTTCTTTGGGACATACGGACCTCCTTGAGCATGAGTGAAACTCGCTCGACGAGTTGGCGTTCGGCCAGAAATGGCGGCGCGGGAATGGCCGCAAGGAACGTGCGGGCATTCGTGAACTCAAGTAGGGCTTCGAGGTAGGATTTGCGCGCATTGGTGAGCCGGACGACTTCCAGATCCACGACTTGCTCGCGCGCGAGGCGGGCGCGCGAAATGAGCCAAGCGATGGCGGGATGAAACCAGAAGAAACCGCGAAGGACTTCTTCGCCGAGGTGATGAGCCCAGTCGTGGCGGCGCACGTGGAGCAATTCGTGACAGGCAATTGCGGATTGGAAGCGAAGCTCCAGCGCTGTGAAACGATCCGGGAGGAGCACGACCGGCGCAATGAAACCAAACGTGACGGGCGAATCCACTTGGGAGGAACGCGAAACTCGGCGGGCGCAGCCAGGAGCGCGCTCATGGCTTGGAGGACGGCGGCAGATTCCGCGGAGGAAGCGAGGGGGGAGGAGGCTTGGCGGAGGTGGCGAAGCTTGAGAAGCCCGAGCGCAAGAATGGCGACGCGCCAGGCAATGCCGCCGAGAATCACGATGCCAAGAATCGGAGCGAGCGTTTGAAGGCTGGGAAGATGCCAGTGCGTAGCGGCTGGGCTAGATGCCTGAGGAAGCGGAAAGGCGAAGTCGGCGGAGAGTACTGTGGCTGCGATGATTGGCGGGCGATGCCTGGGCTGCATCAACGGGAGCAGCAGGCTAGCGGCGAGGAGCGACCGCCAACACGCGAGAAGAACGCGAGGCTGCCGGAGTTGAAGCACACGCGTCAGAAATGCGGCGGCCAGAACAAGAAGGGCTACCTGGACACTCCAGAAAAGCAAATTTGAAAACCACAGCGGCATGTCCATAGGCGGCTCCTTCACTCTGAACCAGAGAATCTCATTCGCTTTCCTCGACCATGCGAACTATTTTTTGCAAGTCTTTTTCGCGAAGGCGGCGCGATTTGACGAGGTGGACGAGGAGAGGTTCGGCCGAGCCATTGAAAACACGATCAATGAATTCGCGGATCATGCCGCTGATGATTTGATTTTGGGGTTGCGCGGGGCGGTAAAGGAAGGCGCGATCCTGGCGGCGCTTTTTGAGATAGCCCTTGGTCTCGAGGATCTTCATCATGGTCATGACGCTGGTGTAGGCGATTTTGCGGTGCTCTAGGAGGGCCTCGTAGACATCGCGCACGGTGGCGGCGCCGCGCTGCCAGACGAGCTTCATGATCTCGAGTTCCTGGGGAGTCAGCGTGCTGTTTCGTGGGCGCATACCAGCTTCTTAGTACTAATTACTTCGTATGTCAAGCAAAAAGATGCAGGACCCTCGTTGCGCGGAAAGGAAGGGCAGAAAGCGAAAGGAACAATGAAGAAGGAAGAAACTAGAAGGCAGGGAAGCACAGAATCACGTCTTTTTTATGGACGTGCCCTTGTTCAAATTCAGCCGCGATTCCTCGCCGCGCCTGCCCGCGGCAGGCAGGCTTGCGGTACCAAGATGACTTCCCTGTCTGGTTTATGCGATTCTTTGTCCTCAACAAACGAACAGGAAATCAGGAAAAGAAAAACGGGTCTGAAGACCCGCCACTACAGGGACGCGAGGTCGAGGACGATGCTGAAGAAATTCAAGGATTTGTCGGAGAAGGAAATTCTGGCGATCGCCATCGCCGCGGAAGACGAAGACGGGCGCATCTACGGAGAATTTGCCGACGCGTTGCGCGAGGAGTATCCCTCCACCGCGGAGATGTTCGAGGATATGCGCAAAGAAGAGGTGGTGCACCGCGACCGGCTGATTGCCACGTTCCGACAGCGTTTTGGCGAGCACATTCCGCTGATTCGCCGGGAAAACGTGAAGGGATTCCTCCAGAGAAAGCCGGTGTGGCTGGTGCGGCCGCTGGGCGTGAAGGTGGCGCGCAGGCAGGCCGAGGTGATGGAGCTGGAGGCGCAGCGCTTTTATCACAAGGCGGCCACGCGGACCAGCGATGCCTCCACGCGCGAATTGCTGTATCAGCTGGCGGACGAAGAGAGGAAGCATACACAAACGGCAGGCGAGCTGGAAGAAAAGCACTTGACGGCAAGCGCGAGAGAACAGGAAGAAGAATCGCATCGCAAGCTGTTTTTGTTGCAGGTGGTTCAGCCGGGGCTGGCGGGACTGATGGACGGCTCGGTCTCGACGCTCGCGCCCTTGTTCGCGGCGGCGTTTGCGACGAAGCACAGTTGGGACGCGTTTCTGGTGGGGTTGGCGGCTTCGATTGGCGCGGGAATTTCGATGGCGTTTTCCGAAGGGCTTTCTGACGACGGCTCGCTGACGGGACGCGGCTCGCCGTGGCTCAGAGGCGCCGTGACGGGACTGATGACTACTGCAGGAGGAATCGGGCACACACTTCCCTTCCTCATTTCGAGCTTCCATGTGGCCACGCTTGTCGCGGCAATCGTGGTGGCGGTGGAACTCTGCGTCATCAGCTACGTGCGCCACAAATATATGGACACGCCGTTTCTGCAAGCAACGTTTCAGGTGGTGGTGGGCGGCGTTCTGGTGTTTTTGACGGGCTGGCTGATTGGAAGTTCGTAGAAGAAGTTCTCGGTATTCAGTTCCCAGTTTTCAGTATTCAGAATTCAGTTTTGAGTTCAAATGTGCCTGCATCAGTTGGCGGGCTTGGCCAAGAGCTTGACCAGGTCGTAGAGAAAGCTCTGACCTTCGTAGAACGAGTCGATGAGAATGCGCTCGTCGCGCCCGTGAAAACGAACGTCGTCGCGATCGATGAAAATGCCCTGAATGCCGTACGTGGGAATGCCGGCGATGCGGAGGTAGCGTCCGTCCGTGGCGCCCATAACCATATTGGGAACGACGGGAACTCCATGCCAAAGCGATTCGGTGGCGCGGCGCGCGGCGTCAAGAACGTCGGGACGAAGCGGGGAAACGGGCCCGGGAGACGGCTGGTTGAGGAGCTTGACGGAGACTTGATCGTCGGCGACGACTTTCTGCAACGTGCTGAGAACATAATCGGCAGAATCTTCGGGCAGAACGCGGCAATTCACCGTGGCGGCAGCGACCTGCGGCAGCGCGTTCACAGCATGGCCACCCTCGAGCAGAGTGGCCACGCAAGTTGTTCGCAGCGTGGCGTTAAACGCGGCAGAGCTGGCCGCAACGCGTCGCATGGCTTCCTGCGAGCCCTGAGCGACCGCGGCGAGATCCTGCTTGAGTGGGCCACTTTCGAGATTCGCCATTTGCTGAAAATAGGCCTTCGTCACTTCGTTGGTTTTCAGCGGGAAGCCGAACTGAGACAGACGCTGAAGGGCGCCGGCGAGGTGATAGATGGCGTTGTCGACGACGGGCAGCGAACTGTGGCCGCCTTTGTTGCGCACTTCAAACCGAAAGTTGGCGACATATTTTTCGGCGTCTTGAAGATAATTGGCGACGTGCTTGCCGCTGATCATCTCGCCCCAGCCGCCTTCGTTGAGGCAGAATTCCGCATCGATTAAATCCCTGTGATTGGCAATGAGCCAACCAACGCCGTTGAAAGGCCCGCCGCCTTCTTCGTCAGCGGTGAGCGCGACGATGATGTCCCGGTCGGGCTTGAACCCTTCTTTTTTGTATTGGATCAAGTTGGCGATCCAGATGGCGGCCTGGGCTTTGTCATCGCCGGTGCCGCGGCCATAGAAATAGCCGTCGCGCTCATTGAGCTGGAAGGGATCCATGCTCCAGTCTTCGCGCTTGGCTTCGACGACGTCGGTATGAGCGAGCAAGAGGATGGGCTTCAGCTTGCCGGTTCCGCGGTAACGAACGACGAGATTGGATTTGCGGGGATTCGCGCCGCCGAGAAAGATGTCGGAGTCGGGAAATCCAGCGGCTTTGAGGCGCGCGGCGGCGGCTTCGGCGACGGGAGTCGTCGATCCAGTGGTGAAGCCGGATTGGATTTCGATGAATTCCTTGTAGACGTCATGAGCGAGCTTTCTTTCGACGTCGGGCCGGGTTGATTGCGCATTTAGAGACGGTGATGCGGGAAAAGAAACTGCGAAAAAGAGCAAGAGCGAAAAATATTTTGAATTAGGCATGCGGCATTCTTCCATGAAGTCCGCGAAGAATACAACGGGAGGAAGAGTTTCAGTCGGAATGCCCCGCGGAGGGAGCGGGCACAGGCAGAGGGCGTTGCGCCTTGAACAATGAGCGAAGGAAGGACTGGAGGCGGTCCATATAGATGTAAACAATCGGCGTGGTGAAAAGCGTGAGCATTTGACTGACGATAAGGCCGCCAATGATGGTGACGCCCAGCGGGCGGCGCAATTCGGAGCCAACGCCAGTACCAAGCGCGAGCGGCAAGGCACCAAACAAAGCGGCCATGGTGGTCATTAAAATGGGACGGAAACGCAACAGACAAGCCCTGTAGATGGCTTCCAAAGGCGAGATGTTCTCTTCCCTTTCCAACTGCACGGCAAAATCAATCATCAGGATGGCGTTCTTCTTTACGATTCCAATCAGCAGGATGATGCCAATCAAGGCAATCATGTTCAAATCAGTGTGAGCGACCTTAATAGCCAAGATGGCTCCAATGCCCGCGGAAGGAATGGTGGAAAGAATAGTGATTGGATGGATGAAACTCTCGTACAGAATGCCGAGCACGATATACACGGCCACGAGCGCGGTGATGATAAGGAACATTTGTGAGGCGCGAGACTCCTGGTAGGCCTGGGCGGTGCCTTGGAAGGTGGCATGTACGGTAGGCGGCATGCCACTTTGCCGCGTGGCGTCGAGAATGTGCTGAACGGCTGGACCGAGCGAGGCGCCTGGAGCGAGATTGAAGGAGAGCGTGATGGCCGGGAAGATCCCCTGGTGATTCACCGAGAGCGAAGTGCTGGAAGGCTCGTAGTGGGCAAAAGCGCTGAGGGGAACCAATTTGCGGTCAGAGGCCGGCACGTAAATCGATTTGAGAGCCTCGGGACTTTGCTGGGCGCTAGGCATGACTTCCAACACAACGTGATACTGATTCAGACCCTTATAAATGTTGGAGACCTGGCGCTGACCGAAGGCGTCGTTCAAGGTGTTGTCAATGTTTTGCACGGAGACGCCGAGGCGAGAAGCGGTGTCGCGGTCGATGACTAGAGAGCTTTGCAAACCGTGCATCTGCTGGTCCGAGTTCACGTCGCGGAGTTCAGGGATGGTCGCGAAACGTTGCTGGAGGATGGGCGCCCAATGCTTGAGATCTTCCAGATTGTCGGCTTGCAAAGTGTATTGATATTGCGCAGCACTTCCGCGGCCGCCGACGGAAAGATCCTGGACGGCCTGGAGGTAAAGCGCCGCGCCCGGCACTTTTGACGAGGCTTTGCGGATTCTCGCAATGACCTGATCAATACTGATTTTCCGCTCGCTGAGAGGCTTGAGCTGCCCGAACATATGCGCGCTGCTGCCGCCAGCGCCGCCACCGGCGAACGCAGTCAGAGTGTCAACTGCCGGGTCTCTCAAGATGATGTCCGAAAAGACGCGCATCTTCTGCTCCATTGCAGCGAAAGAAAGGTCCTGATCGCCCTGGACCATTCCGCCGAAACGGCCGGTATCTTGCTGGGGGAAGAAGCCAGAATTTACGGTAAAGAAAAGGTAGGCGCAGAGAATCGCAGTTCCAAAGGTCGCTCCGAGAATCAACAACTGGCGGCGAAGAACCCACCGCAAGGAAATATCGTAAACGTGAACCAATCCATTGAACGCATTCTCAAAGAGCCTGTAGATCCAGTTGTGGCGTCCGGATTCGTGCTTTAGAAAGCGCGCACACATCATAGGCGTGGTGGTGAGGGAAACGAAGAGAGAAACTCCAATGGCAACGCTCAAGACCACGGCGAATTCACGGAAGAGGCGCCCAACAATGCCCGGCATCATGAGGATGGGGATGAACACGGCAACCAGGGAGGTGCTCATGGAGAGAACAGTAAAGCCAATTTCGCTGGCGCCCTTGACGGCCGCCGGGAAAGGCTTTACTCCATTTTCAATGTGACGGGTGATGTTTTCAATGACGACGATGGCGTCGTCCACGACGAAACCCGTGCAGATGGTGAGGGCCATGAGGGACAGATTGTCGAGGCTGTACTTGCAGAGATACATGATGCCGAACGTCCCAATGAGGGAAAGCGGAACGGCAACGCTGGGAATGATGGTGGCCCAGGTGCTGCGAAGAAACGCAAAAACGACGAGGATGACCAACGCGATGGAAATCAGCAGGGTGATTTCCACGTCATGCACGGAAGCGCGAATAGTGGTGCTTCGGTCGACGGCGACGCTGAGATGGAGGGAAGGAGAAATGGAAGCGCGCAACAGGGGAAGCATGGCGTTCACGCGGTCCACAGTATCAATCATGTTGGCGGCGGGCTGGCGAAAAACGGCCAGGAGGACACAGCGATGGCCGCCGGAAAGACCAAGATTGCGAATATCCGCGGTGGAATCGACGACTTCGGCGATGTCGCGCAAGCGAACTGGCGCGCCCGTACGGCCCGTACCGCCAATGATAAGCGGTTCGTATTCGTAAGCCTTGAAGAGCTGATCCGTATCGGCGACGTCCCAGGATTTTTGGGAGTCGGAAAGCGAGCCCTTGGCAAGATCGGCGTTGGCCGATTGCAACGAGGCGCGCACGGTCTCGAGGCTGATTCCATAACTATTGAGTTTGTAGGGATTCGCTTCCACACGCACTGCAGGGCTGGAACTCCCCCAAACTCCTACCTGCCCCACTCCCTGAACCTGCGCGAGCTTCTGGGCGATGATGGAATCGGCGGCATCGTAAATCTCGGCAGGGGGGATGTTGGTTGACGTTAAGACAAGGATCAGGATCGGCGACTCCGCAGGGTTCACTTTGCGGTAGTTTGGCTGGCCGGGAAGGTCCGCGGGGAGCTGGCTGCGCGCAGCGTTGATGCTGGCCTGGACGTCGCGGGCGGCCGCGTTGATATCGCGCGTGAGATCGAATTGCAAGGTGATGTTGGTCTGACCGAGGCTGCTGGAGGAAGTCATCTGGGTGACGCCAGCGATACGGCCGAATTGTCTTTCGAGAGGCGTAGCCACAGCGGAGGCCATGGTCTCAGGGCTCGCTCCTGGCAAACCCGCACCGACGTTTATCGTGGGGAAATCGACCTGGGGCAGCGGCGAAACGGGGAGAACCCGAAAAGCAACCATGCCAGCGAGTGCGAGGGCAATGGTGATCAGGGTCGTGGCCACTGGCCGGCGGATAAAGGGAGCGGAAAAATTAGCGGACATCATGGTCGAGTCACCTTGGGCTGAGTCATGCTGTCTTTAGTCACCGAGAGCGGGCTCTTCGACGGGATTGCCGATATGCACCGCAAAGCGGCGGGCCAGCCAATCAAACGCCAGGTAAACAACGGGCGTGGTGTAAAGCGTGAGCAATTGGCTCAGGAGAAGCCCACCGACGATGCTGATGCCAAGTGGCCGGCGCAACTCCGAGCCGACGCCGCTCCCCATCGCCAAGGGCAGCGCACCAAGCAGCGCAGCCATCGTAGTCATCATGATGGGGCGGAAACGAAGCAAACAGGCTTCGTAGATGGCGTCGAGAGGGGACTTCCCTTCCTTGCGCTCGGCTTCGAGCGCGAAATCGATCATCATGATGGCGTTTTTCTTGACAATACCGATCAAGAGAATCAAGCCGATGAGGGCGATAACGCTGAACTCCATCTTGAAAAGCAGAAGCGCCAAGATGGCTCCCACACCGGCGGAGGGAAGGGTAGAGAGAATGGTGATGGGATGGATGTAGCTCTCGTAAAGCACACCCAGCACGATGTACACGGTAATCAGCGCGGCAAGAATCAACATTGGCTCATTGGCAAGAGAGTTCAGGAAGGCGGCGGCGGTGCCTTCAAAAGTGGCTTGAATGCTAGCCGGCATGTTGAGCTCGGCTTTGGCCTCATTGATGGCATTGACCGCATCACCAAGGGCGGCGCCAGGAGCCAAGTTAAAGGAAATAGTAACCGCGGGAAACTGCCCCTGGTGGTTGAGTGCGAGAGCGGTAGAGCCGGGCTCGAAACGAGTAAAGGCGCTAAGGGGAACCTGCGCGTTCGCGGCGGTGCTTACACTGGTTTGGGCGTTGTTGGTGATGTTAGCCGTTGAGCCGCTAAACGCCTGCAGCGCACTGTTGGAAGCAACGTAGATGTCCTTCAAGGAGTCCGGATTCTGCTGAAACTCCGGATTGACTTCCAGCACAACACGATATTGGTTGAGTTGCGTGTAAATGGTGGAGACTTGGCGCTGGCCGAAGGCGTCGTAGAGAGTGTTGTCGATGGCGGAGGGCAAAACGCCGAGGCGGGAGGCGGTGTCGCGGTCGATAACCAAGGAAGCGAGAAGACCCTGGTTAAGCTGGTCACTAGCGACGTCGCGGACCACGGGAATGGCGCTGAGTTTGTCCATAAAGCGGGGCACCCAGTAGGAGAGCTCCTTGGCGTCCGCATCTTCAAGGCTGTACTGGAATTCCGTGCGGCTGACCCGGTCTTCGACGGTAAGGTCTTGCACAGGCTGCATAAAGAGCGAGATGCCGTCGACTTTGGCGACCTCGGGCTGGAGGCGTCGGATTATATCGGAAGCGTGAATCTTCCGGTCCGCCAGCGGCTTAAGATTGATTTGAATGCGGCCGGTGTTCAGAGTGGTGTTAGTGCCGTCGATTCCGATGAAGGAGGAGAGGCTCTGAACCGCCGGATCTTTCAAGATCACTTTGCCTAACTCTTGCTGATGCTGAGCCATGGCGGCAAAGGAAGTGTTCTGGGCGGCTTCCGAAACACCCAGAATGATTCCTGTGTCCTGCACGGGAAAGAAGCCCTTGGGAACGTAAATATAGAGCAGGATCGTCGCCACAAGCGTGCCAACCGTGACGAGGAGAGTGGTGGTGCGGTACTGCAGGACGACTTTTAGGGTGCGGCCGTAATAAGCGATGACGGCATCGAACACCCGCTCGGAAGCGCGAAAGAACCTTCCCTGCTCTTCTTCTTTTTGGTGCCGCAACAATTGCGCGCACATCATGGGAGTCAGCGTGAGTGAAACGAAGGCGGAAATGAGAATAGTAATGGACAGGGTGATGGCGAATTCGCGGAAGAGCCGGCCCACAATGTCTCCCATGAAGAGGAGGGGGATGAGCACGGCAATAAGGGAGACGGTGAGCGAAATGATGGTGAAGCCAATCTGCTCGGAGCCTTTGAGAGCGGCTTCTATGGGCGAGTCGCCCTGCTCGATGAAGCGGCTGATATTCTCGATCATGACAATCGCGTCGTCCACGACGAAGCCTGTGGAGATGGTCAGGGCCATGAGGGAGAGGTTGTTGAGGCTGAAGCCGCACAGGTACATCACGCCGAAGGTGCCGACGATGGAAAGGGGCACGGCGAGCGTAGGAATGACCGTAGCCCGCACGCTGCGGAGGAAAAGGAAAATGACCATCACGACGAGGGCGATGGTGAGGATCAAGGTGAATTGCACATCGTCCACGGAAGCACGAATGGTGGTGGTACGGTCGGTGAGGGTGTCCATTTTTACGGCAGCGGGAAGCGCGGCCTGAAGCTGCGGGAGAAGCTTTTTCACGCGGTCGACCACTGCGATGGTATTGGCCCCGGGCTGCCTCTGAATGTTCAGGATGACGGCAGGCTGGGTATTGGCCCAAGCGGCTTGCTTGGCGTTCTCGGTTCCGTCGAAAACCTTGGCCACGTCGGTGAGGCGTACGGGAGCGCCATTGCGATAAGCGACGATGATGGGCTTGTAGCTGTCGGCGGAAATGAGCTGGTCGTTGGCACCGATGGTATAGGCCTGATGAGCGCCGTCGAAAGTGCCCTTAGCTTGATCGACATTTGCCGCGCTTAGAGCGGTGCGCAGATCTTCCAAACTCATCCCGTAGGACGCGAGCGCCGTCGGATTGGCCTGGATGCGCACGGCCGGGCGCTGGCCACCGCTGATGCCGACAAGACCAACACCGGACAGCTGCGAAATCTTTTGCGCTAGCGTGGTGTCCGCGAGGTCCTCCACTTTGGAAAGGGGCAGGGAGTCCGAGGTAAGCGCGAGAGTGAGAATGGGCGCATCCGCCGGATTGATCTTGCTGTAGATCGGCGGATTGGGCAGACCCTGCGGCAAAAGGTTCGACGCGCTGTTGATAGATGCCTGAACTTCTTGCTCCGCGATGTCGATGTTGAGGTCCAAGTTGAATTGCAGCGTAATGAGGGAGCAGCCGAACGAACTCGAAGAAGTCATCTGGTTCAAGCCGGGGATCTGGCCGAACTGGCGCTCAAGCGGAGCCGTGACCGAGGAGGCCACTACGTCGGGGCTGGCGCCTGGATAAAAGGTCTGGATTTGAATCGTTGGGTAGTCGACTTGCGGAAGCGCGGAAACTGGAAGCTGACGGTAGGCTACAAATCCGGCCAGTATGATAGCCACCATAAGCAGCGTAGTGGCAACCGGCCGCAGAATAAACGGCCGCGACGGACTCATCGCCGGGAACCTCCGGCCTGCGCACGAGATGGCTTGGAGGCAGGAGAAGCGTTTGAAGTTGCCGGCGGTCCCGGCGCTGCGGTGGTTGCTCCTTTGGCGCCTCCGTTACCTGTGCCAGCCAAGGTCAGCGTGACTTTGCTGCCGTCCTGAAGCTTGTCCTGGCCGTCAATCACAACGACGTCGCCATCGTTGACGCCGCCATTCAGTCCAACGCTGTTAGCGGTGGTCAGCGCAACGGTGACGGTGTGTATTTTGACGGTGTTATCAGAACCAACCGCGTAAACGTAGGTTCCCTGGGGGCCGCGTTGAATGGCCGCAGCGGGAACGATTGTGAGATTGTGCATGGTATCCACCAGCAGGTGGACGTTCACAAACTGGTTGGGAAAAAGCGCATTGTCGGAATTGTTGAAGACGGACTTCAGCTTGTACGTGCCGGTGGTGGCGTCAATCTGGTTGTCAATCGTTAACAGCTTTCCCGTAGCGATCTTGCTGGTGTCGTCGCGGTCGTAGGCTTCGACATTCAGTTGAACTCCGGCGCGAAGCTTTGCGATGACTTGGGGAAGCTGATCCTGTGGCAAGCTGAAGAGAACCGCGATGGGTTGAAGCTGCGTGATGACTAAGAGCCCATTCGCATCGGTAGCGTGCACGATATTTCCCGGGTCGACCAGGCGCAGCCCGATGCGGCCACTGATGGGCGCGGTGATTCGCGAATACGTGAGCTGCAGCTTGGCGTTGTCAATCTGGCTTTGATCCGAGGTGATGGCGCCGTCAAACTGGCCGACGAGGGCGGCTTGCGTATCGAGCTGCTGCTGCGGAATGACGCCTTCGTTGAAGAGAAGCTTGTAACGCTCGAAGTTGACTTGTGCATCTTTGCGCTGCGCCTGGTCCTTGGCAAGCTGGCCTTGCGCCTGTTCTAGCTGGACCTGAAAGGGCCTCGGGTCAATCTGTACGAGGAGGTCCCCTTCATGAATGTATTGCCCCTCTTTGAAGACAACGTTGATGAGCTGCCCATCCACACGACTGTGTATCGTGACAGTGTTGAATGCGGTGACGGTTCCCAGTCCGTTGAAGTAGACGGGAAGGTCCCCGCGATGCGCCGCAGCAACGACCACTGGTACGGAGAAATTGCCTATGCCCGACCCGCCGGGGCCGCCCCGGCCGCGGCCCGCCGTCGCGGGCGCAGAAGGATTCGCCGCTTCACTGGGAGTGCGCGCACCACGGAAATACCAAACGCCGACGACAATGCCGGCAATGATCAGCACCCAGAGCCACCAAAGACTCTTCGACGGCTTATCCGCCGGCGCGCCGGTTCCGACGTGGCCACGATGTTCGGGTAAGTCCATCGAGTTGAGCTGCCCCATTCATCCGCTCCTAACAGGTACAAAATGCACTGCGTTCGTGCGAGCAAGCCTCTAAAAAAGGCAGGGCTATCGTAGCTACACTTCTAGGGCTGCTGCGACGAGGGACATAGACTACCGGAGACGTCAGTCTACGCCTACATAAGACGGCCCGGCGAGAGCAAAGGTTACGTGGGCAGGGCCGCTAGCAGACGCCATTTCGCGCTGCCGCTCCCTACTCCTGGGAAGCGACGGTCGAGAATTTGCGGCCTGCACAATCGGGGCAAAAACCGTTAGACTAGGACCGAACGATGAGCTCCTTCGGAACAATTTATGGCGATCCCGAAAGGGACAGGAGAACGGGTATGTTCAAGGGTATGGTCCTGGGAATCGTGATTGGAATTCTGCTGCTTGTGGCGTGCATGTATCTTTATTTTTCCCTGGGTTTTGCGCCGGTTGCCACCGCTGCTCACCCTATGCCGTTCGAGAGAAAGATGGCGAAAATGGCGCTTCATGCCTACCTGGATAAGCAGCAGCATCCCCAGCCGCTGGTTCCCGCTGATGAAGCAAATCTGATTGCCGGGGCGAAGGTTTATAAGGAGCAGTGCGCCACGTGCCACGGGCTGCCGGGCGAGCCCAAGTCCGCTATTTCCAAAGGGATGTTCCCCGACCCACCGCAACTCTTCCAGGGAATCGGCGTGACGGACGATGAGCCGTGGGAGACTTACTGGAAGGTGGAAAATGGCATTCGCATGACGGGCATGCCGGGATTCAAAGGCCAAGTCGGCGAGAAGGAAATCTGGCAAGTGACGATGCTGGTGAAAAACGCGGACAAGATTACGGAACCTGTGAAAAAAGAACTATTGGCGGGAAATTCGACGCCCATGTCCATGGCTATGGACGATATGGGAAGCGCGCCAGCGAAAGAGAGCAAGCCAACCAAGGAAAGCAAACCCGCTAGCAAACCAACGAAGAAGTAACAAAAAACAGCGCGATTAACTGGCGAATTCGCCGGTTTCGCGCGCTTTCCGCAATTCAGGAAACCACCAGGCCCACAGGCCTGTCACGAGAATTGCTCCCGCTCCACCGAGCACTACCGCCGGAACGGTTCCAAACCAATGCGCGGTGAGACCTGATTCGAATTGGCCGAGTTCGTTGGAAGCCCCAATAAAAACGGAGTCCACGGCGTTGACGCGCCCGCGCATTTCATCCGGGGTGCCCAATTGAATGAGCAACTGGCGAACGATGACGCTGACCATGTCCGTCGCGCCGACGAGAAAAAGCGCTAAAAGAGAGACAAAGAGGTTTCGCGATATTCCGAAAAAGACAGTTGCCAAGCCGAATCCAGCCACACACCACAACATTCTTACGCCGGCGTGGCGCCCCAGGGGCTTGTGCGCATGGCCATGACCGCAGCGCCGACGGCGGGAGCACTGCGAAGGAGTCCCAGGCCCCAAGGACCGGTTAGCAGAATCTCCTTTGCATAGACGGGCAGCAGAGCGACCGCTCCTCCCAGGAGAACGGCGAATAAATCCAAGGAGATGGAGCCGAGAATTGCTTTCTCTCGCCAAATATAATGCAGGCCCGCCAGAGTCGTTTTCCAGTTCAAAGGCTCGGGAGTGCGTTCGACGGACTGAATCTTGAGCTTCAGAATGCAGGCTGCGCCGGCGAGGGCGGTGAGAAGGGAAAGCGCATAGACGGCAGCGGGGCCACGTGTTACGGCATAAATGATCCCTCCCACAGATGGACTCAGGATCACCGTGCCTTGGTAAGAGACGGAGTGCCACGCCACCGCATTGTGGAAGTCCTTCGTGGGAACCAGTTGCGGAAGGAGCGAGCGGGTTGCCGGTCCGTTGAAGGCGCGCACAACACCCAGGAAAAGAAGGACAAGATAAATGGGATACGGAGAGTGGAAGCCGCGCAAGGTGAGAAACAGCAACGCTCCGGAGCAAGCTGCGGAACCGCTGAAGCAAAGCACCATCAGCTTCCGGCGGTCGTAGCGATCCGCGGCGTGCCCTGAGACCAGAAAAAGCAAAATGCCGGGAAGGAACTGTGCCAGTCCAACAAGACCGAGGGCTAGAGGGCGTTTGGTGATTTCATAGACCTCCCATCCCACTGCGACCGATTGCATCTCTGCGGAGAGAGTAATGAAGAAACGCGCCAACTGAAAAAGGACGAAACTTGGGTAGGTGAAAGCGATTCGCCCGGCGCTGGAAGTGTCGGAATCTGCCATCGACACTACTGTGCCACAAAGTTTCAGGCAGGAGATACTTCGCTTCGCGCAGCGTTTCGACGGTCGACAGCTGACAGCTCAGAGTTAAGAGCAGACCGGGGGCAAAGTTTGTAAACACGCCTGTGTTTTGCGTTGAGATGCTTCGCTTCGCTCAGCATGACTTCCCCAGACACTGGTCACAACCTTAGCCGACACCAAACTAGTGACAGGTGCCGCTGCCGGAATCGGTGAAGGTCTTCCCTTCCTCAGGAATGAATTGCCAGTCGTAGGAGTTGGGCTTGAGCGTAAGCTTCAAGACACCGAAGGCGGTGGCGTCACGCATTTCGCTGTTGGGCTTGGGCTCGCCGAACGGGCGATGATTCTTGCCGCCCGTGCCAACAACGAATTCGCGGATGCCGCGTTTGGCGTCCGCAATGCCGTCGGGGGTCTGTGGAGCAAAGCGCTCATAGTCGTGGTCGTGGCCGCCAAGAATCACATCGGCATTCGCTTCATAGAGCGCCTGCCAGAGAGGCTTCACAGTCAAATCATTTCCATGGGCGCTGCCGGAGCTGAAGAGCGGCTTGTGCCAGTAAGCGAGTGTGCAGGCCGTGGGATGCGCGACGAGATCGTAGCGCAGCCACGTTTCCTGTGGCGAACCAGCATCGCAGCCGCCGACGTCTTTGCATTCACTGTTCAGAACAATTATGTGCCACGAGCCGAGATCGTAGCTGTAGTAGCCGGTCTTAGGATCGCCTGCGAGAACGCCAAAATAATCGAAATAGGGCGTGGCGCCAGCAGCGTGAAATTCATGATTGCCGGGGGCCGGCCGGGTGCGGGATTTTACGCGGCCCCAGGTTTTGTCGTAGCAGACGAAATTCTCTTTTGAGCCATCGGGGTAAGCGAGGTCGCCAGCAGCAAAGACAGTGCCAGGGATCTTATCGAGCAATTTTGCGGTGGCTTCGGCGCCGGTGAGGTCTTTACAGTCGGCGATGTCGCCGGCACCCACCAAGATGGCAGTTTGATCTTTGTCCTGAGGAGGCAAGGGCACGCTCGCCGTTGGGTACAAGAGAATGGCGGCAGAAGCCACGCTTGCGAATACAAAACGAGCATTTAGGCGGTGAGCCATAGAGCGATTGAGTGTGCCCCCCTCCCCCCCTCTTTTTTTGGAACTGCGCATTCTAAAGGAGTTACGCGGGGGGGATTTTGCAACTGCGCATTCTAAAGGACTTACGAGTCCCGTTTGCGTAACTGCGCATTCTAAAGCACTTAGCGCTTTCTCACTAGGTCTTAGTTACCATAAAATGACGTTGCCGCCGAGGAAAAGGTTGCCTCAAACTCCCCGCGCTTGTTTTCCCATTGTTAAGTAACGGTCCTCGGACCACCGGAAGCCGGCAGCGATCGTGGGCCGGTAAAACTCACGCTGAACCATGAATTGGGGGCTGCCGTTGTAGAAGCCGAAGACTTCATTGTTGATGTTCAGGCCGTACATAACGAAGCTCAGTCCATGCGTCATGCGGACACTGCCCTGGGCGTCAAATTGGAGGTGTGGGTAGAAGTAATTGTCGCCGAAGGGGCCATTGGTGCCGTCACCATAGCCAGCGATGTTCTGCGCGTTATAGGACAGACCGATGCGCATGGAAACGCGGCCGCGGTCATAGGTCGGGCTGACATTCCAGGTGTGGGGAGCGTTGCGGACCAATCGGGGATGGTCAGTTCGTCCTGGGATTCCGCTTGTCCGCGAGGCGGTGTAGCCGTAGTTCGCTGAGAAGCCGAGACCGCGCAGCGCGCCTGGCATGAACGACAAATGTTGGAGATAGGCCGCCTCGAAGCCGTTGATCCAGGCACTGCCTGCGTTTATTGGCCGGCTGCCTGTACACGTTACGGTAGACAAAGAACAGTCGGTACCACTGAACACGCCACTGGTGATTGGAAAGCTGGTCGATGCGAGTGGGTCCGTCAGGTTCTTATAGAAGTAGCCAGCAGTGATCATCCCGAAGGGGTTTATGTAGTGCTCGATCAGCACATCCACGTTATCTGCGTTCTCAGGTTTGAGGTTCGGATTAGCGAACGAAACCGCGACCTTGCCTAAGGTTGAGTTATCCACAGTGGTGGACGCTGCAATTTCTTGTGGATCCGGACGCGACAAGCCCCGGCTATAGACGGTACGCAGGTACGTATCTTTGCCCAAAGAAAAACGAAGAGAGGCGCTTGGCAACACTTTCACATAGGAGCCAGTGAACGTGCGTATAGTTCCAAGGAATTGACCGTCGGGATCAACGTCCGGGGCGGCCGTACTGAGGTTGGTGCCCTCAAAGCGCACGCCGGCCACCAGGCGGACCTTGCTGAAGTCGACGGTATTCATCAAATAGCCAGCGCTGACCTTCTCAATCAAATCGAATTGGCTCGAAACATCGTGGGTGAGGGAGTAATTTGCCGAATTCGCGGCGAGGTCGGCCTTAAATGCGTTATACACCGCGGTGAATGCGGGATTGGGACCCAGCTTGTAAGCGCCCTGGTAATAATTGCTATTGGAAAACGAGTTCGCGAAATCAGCCAGGGTAATGGTTGCGCCCGTTCCAGTGGGGAAATAATTATCCGTTGAGGTGTCGGAAAATTTATGCGCGTTGCGGAATTTTGCTCCGATCTCGATCGTGGACACGCGCGAGCCAAGGTGATAGCGCTTGGCGACGGCACCGGTGGCTTGAAGATTTAGTTGAGCAGTGAGCCCGTTATTGACTTGCATGCGGCTGAGAGGAAGAGTGGTTTGATTGGTATACGCTTCGGTGAAACAAGCGGGCGTCCACTGAGGAAGATACAGGCTTTTTGTATTGGCCAAGTCGAATTGGCAGGAGCTGCTGGCCAAATTGGAGCTGAAAGATGCGGTGCGGTCGCCCACGCCGCCAATTTGACGCGCGCGGGACGCCGAAACATCCCAGGAGTACCAAGTCGTAGACAGCACGTGGTAGCCGCCGAGCAGAACACTGCCAATGGCGTAATCCGGTCGGCGGATTTGATCGTTGAAAGAAGGCGTCCCTCCGCAAGGTGCAAAGGTCTGGTTGGTAACGGGATCCACCGGGCAGCCATTTGATCCTTGAAGTTGAATGCCCGGGGTATTGTCGGTTAGCGAGTAGACCCAGCGGTCGGCATAATTGTGAAAATCAGAGTAAAGGCCACGCATATAAATGTTAGAACCATCCGCAATCTTGTAGTCGGCGCTACCAGCCAGCCCCCAGCGGCTGCGATAGTACTTATATTCGCGAATGTCTACGGCCTCAAAATAGCGAGCTTGCGTGCCGCCAGGAAGAGTTGCGAGATCTGGAACCGGTTCGAGGTCATCAATGCCGCGGCCATTCCAGTCGTAAGAGCCGCCGACGAGCGCACCCCATTTTTTATGTGCGCCAAAGCGCTTGCCAACTGTGCCGGTCGTTTCCACAAGGCCGCGGCCCCCAAGAATCGGAGTGTACCCACTCATGCCGCTGACGTTTACGGTTGGACGCTCCCCGGCGGTCTTTGTGACCAAGTTCACAGAGCCACCGATTCCGTCGCCATCCATGTTGGCTTGCAAAGTTTTGTTGATTTCGACGGATTCGACGATATCCGCAGGAATGGCGTCAAATTTGATCTGGCGAACACCACCCTCGGGGGAAGGAACATTGATGCCGTCAATCGTCGTGTTGGTGAGGCGTGGTTCGGTGCCACGGACTTGCACGTATTTGCCTTCGCCTTCGTCGCGCTCAATGGTGACGCTCGGCAAACGCCCTAGGGCGTCGGCCATGTTTGCATTGGGCAGACTACGGATCACTTCATCCGGCAAGACCTGAACAATGTTATCGGCAGTGCGCTCGCGGTTCACAGCTTCGACTTCAGCGGCAGGGCGCTCTGCAGTTACAAGGACTTCCAGGTTCTGCGACTCCAGCGCCAGCTTCGCCTCCACGGAAGCAGCCTGGCCTGCAGCGACATTTACATTCTGCGTGAATTTTGCAAGTCCAACGTACGTAACCGTGACCGTGTAGCTTCCCGGATCGAGGTCATTAATTAAGAACTGGCCCTGAACGTCGGAGGCTGCAGTGACCCCTGTGGGCTCGATGGAGATTTGGGCGCCCTGAAGGACGCCGCCGGAACTGTCTGTGACTTTGCCCGTAATGCTGCCTTTGCGACCTTGAGGGGGCGTGAGTTCTGGCCGTGATTGAGCAGGGGCGGTTAGCAGAAGCGAGAAAACAAAACCGAAGAACAGGCTTGCAAAAGTCCGCATGGTAACTCCTTTTTGGTTACGAAATCGAACTATGCCGTACCTCGACGCGATTGACCCCGGACTATACACCTCTGCGCAAAAGTAAATCCAGCATTACCACTGGAGTCGCACCCCGAATAGTTGGCGACGGGGAGTTAACGCTAGATTTGTGAATATCAGATGACAGGAGAATTAGAAAGGAGTGAAAGGAAAAGACTCAAATCAGCCTTTATGGCTCGAAGGACGCTTCCCTTACGGGATTCGTTCACACTTCTGTAACTTTACGCGGGCGCAGGTAGAACTGGATTGCTGGAGTGAAGATCAAAGAGAGGACCATGGAGCTGAGGAGCCCACCAATGACGCCGATGGCCAACGGCTTCAGCATTTCGGAACCGGAGCCGATGCCGAAGGCCAGCGGAGCCATTCCGGCGATAGTGGCAATGGCGGTCATGGCGATGGGGCGAAGGCGCCGGCGGCCCGCTTGAATCATGGCTTCCTCAGCGGAGAAGCCGAGCTCGCGGAAGCGATGCTCGGCGTCGAGAAGCAAGATGCCGTTTTTGGCCACGATGCCGATGACCATGATCATGCCCATGAAAGAAGCCACATTGAACGTGGTGCGCGTAACGAGCAGCGCGAGGAAACCGCCAAAAGTGGAGAGCAGCGCAGAAGCGAGAATCGCCGTGGGCGCAGAGAAAGTACGAAATTCAAATAACAAAACAGCGAACAGCAACACCAAGGCCAGGACAAAGACCATCAGCAGGTCGCGGAAGGATTTCATCTGCTCCGCGTAGGTGCCGCCGTATTCGATGCGAATGGAAGACGGCAGGTGCAGAGAGTCGACTGCTTTTTTAACAGCGCTGATGCCCGAACCCAGGTCCACGCCTTCGAAGCGCCCGGTAATCTGCACCATTCGTTGAAGATTCTCGCGGCGGATTTCCGTCTCTCCGGGATCCATGGTGACGGTGGCCAGCGACCCAAGCGTCGCCGTTCGTCCGGTTGAGCTGGTCAGCAGGGTATCGCTCATGCGCGCCAGAGAGGTTCTATTCTGCTCGGGCATTCGCACACGGATGGTGTAGGCGCGGTCGTTAATGATCACGGGCGTAGCGGCGGGCTCGCCTTCGAGAATTGCGGAGGCATCCACGGCGACCTCTTCGGGAGTGAAGCCGGCACGTGAGGCGACGGCAGGATTGATTTGAAAAGTGGTGGCCGGACCACTGATGGTGTTCTCGATGCCATTCAATACGTCCACGACGCCTTTGACTTTCTGAATGGAGTCGGCGACGCGTGAAGCCGAATCCGCCAAGAGCTTGGGGTCCTGGG
>WNGQ01001546.1_pt1 | contig 40067 bp, 33 predicted proteins | sample 5407661 | NCBI WGS metagenome assembly WNGQ01 (sample SAMN13153382, study PRJNA577476) | soil metagenome | isolation source: 60 cm soil or saprolite under Garry oak tree replicate 2 | place: USA:California | collected 2016-06-15 | reverse complement strand
GCACCCACTGGTACCTATTTCGTTCCGAACGTAGCCCCGAAGGACTGAGTCTGCTCATGTGAGACGTGGAAAATCGTGGCCTACCGCAGAGTGGGTAGCCCTGCTGCAAGCCCCGGCTTTCCAAGCCGGGGTTCATGACTTCATCCGACATGTTCTGTACGCGCCTTTCTTTTCTTCCTGCTCACAAACATATAGACGAGAGGAATGCCAAAAACGAGTAGTGGTTGGTACAGGGCAGCCACTGACCCTGTAATACTCTGGAATGGATAGAACAAAAGGGCTGTACCGGACAAGAGTAATATAGCAATCGTACGTGAATCCAGGGGGCGCAGGACTACAATCCATAAGATCCACAGTGCGTACCATGGCCAGAACCATCCTAAAACAAGCACCAGGTACCAGAAAACAGCGATACTCCAGCAGTCGAGCAGGACGTCGAAGCCTGGAACAAGCGTTTCGCTGTCAGCACTGTTGAGCATGGGCGCAACACGGACTTTGCCAAAGAGACGAAAATAGATCAGGGCAAAGATAAAGAGAGTAGAGGCGCGTAAGGCACTGTCGGCAGCGGTCATTGGCTGCATGACCGTGGGAAAGTGTGACCATTGGTCAACAAGACCAAATATCCATTCCAGCGGCCCTTCTATCAGTCCGACGAGCGAGTGCGAGAAGTTTGTTAAATCAACGGCCGAGGTAATCGAGAAGAACGTTGATGGACCCCTCCAGAGCGGCAAGAAGAGAGGGATGACCAATCCCAGCCCGACCAACGTGCGCCAACAGAAGCCCCAGAAGGCACGGTACCCGTTGCGCTCGGCGCGTACAATGAACCACGTGAAGAGCGGGGCAAACAGTAAGACGACCAGGTTCATGCTGATGGCAAGACCAAACGAGACAAGAACAGCGATTTCATGCCAGCGTCCCTTTCCTCGTATGTAGATGAGCGTAGCCAGGAGAAGTATAGTTAATAACAGCCCCTCGCTGTGGCCACTTCCTGCTAGCTCGATGATAGCAAGTGGGTTCCAGGCATAGAGTAATGTACCGAGCAGGCGGCGAGTAGGCGCAAGCCTGGTCAGAATGGCCCATACCAAAATACAATTGACAAGGTGTGTCAGAAAGGCCACTCCCTTAAAGAGGAAGAGTGTGACGACGGGTCCGCCGCTCATACTCACCAGTCCTGAGGAGATATAGAGCCAGAGGGGGCCGTAAAAATTCGCGGTGAAGCGACCAGAGACGACCCATTGCAGATAGGGATCGAGGGGGAATTGTATGGGAGCATTGTTCAGAGGATCCACGTGATAGAAGGCGAGCAGGCGGCCCGAAAACATATACGTAAAAACGTCATCAGAGAAAAGGGCCGGCTGGAAGAGCAGGATGAGGCAGAAAAGCGCTGCAGCGGTTAAGAGTAGCAGGAGCCAGGGTAGCGCGGCGCTATGCAAAATGTTCCGCCGACGGTACACCCACCAGGTCGCCAGGGAGTAGGTTGCGAGAAGGGCCGCGAGGATCAGCGTCAACAGCGCCGGATAAAGCCAGGAGAGTGATGAAGATAGCTTGGCTGTTGAGGTCCATGCTTGTGGGAAAAAGACTCGTGAAAGGGCAAGCGTCCAGGGCCATACCTCAGCCAGCGGTGTCCTGCTTAAATGTAGTTGTGGTAGGGGAGCAAGGACCACTATGAACAGGTAGAGCACCCCCATGACGCAGGCAAAAAGCAGCATAGGAAGTAGAGCGGGCGACCAGGAGTGCGGTCCCCCCCCATGTGGCGAAGTTTTTCCTGCTTTGGAGAGAGGAGCTGTGTCTGTTTCTTTAATTGTTGTTGCCTTCGGGTGTTGAGGCTCCATCACAGGCCTAATCTTTTGAATGCGGTATCGATATACTTGAGATAATAATCGGTACTCGTTAACTCTGCCAATTCCTTACGTGAAAGATATTCGGTGACCTCAACATCGTTGCTCAATGTCTCCAGGAAAGCTGGCCCTTGCTGGTCGTTGCTGGCCATACTCCAAACCTTTTTCGCGTTGCGCTGCACCATCTTGTAAGCCTCCTGGCGCTCGACACCTTTGTCAATGAGAGCAAGCAGAATCCTCTGTGAGAAAACGAGGCCGCCGGTCATGTTCAGGTTCGCCTGCATACGCTGCTCATCGACCTCCAGACCATTGATAACAGTGGTAAAGGTGTGCAACATATAGTGTAGTAATGTACACGCGTCGGGGAGAATGATGCGTTCAGCAGAGGAGTGACTGATATCACGTTCATGCCAGAGGGCGATATTCTCCATTGCCGTTACGCTGAAGCCGCGCAACACGCGCGCAAGACCACAAATGCGTTCGCACAGTTCAGGGTTGCGTTTATGTGGCATAGCGGAGGAGCCCTGTTGACCGGCGGCGAACGGCTCAAATGCCTCGCTCAACTCGGTGCGTTGCAGGTGGCGAATCTCTTGCGCCATCTTCTCCAGTGAACTACCCAGCAGCGCCAGAGTCGTAATAAAGTGGGCATGGCGATCGCGCTGGACGATCTGGTTGGATATGGGGGCGACGCCCAGCCCCATTTCTTCACAGACAAATTCTTCGATCTGCGGTGGAATCGTCGCGTGCGTACCAACCGCACCGGATATTTTACCGACCGTGACTTGTTCAAGCGCTGCGGCGAGCCGTTGCTGTCCCCGCCGCAGTTCATCGACCCAGAGCGCCAGTTTCAGGCCAAATGTCGTCGGTTCCGCGTGGATGCCATGTGTGCGTCCCACTATTACTGTATATTTATACTGAACAGCCGTCCGAGCTACCGCGTCAATCAGCGCGGTCAGCGTGATGCTCAGGAGTACTCCTGCCTCTTTCAACTGGGCCGCCAACGCCGTGTCGAGCACATCTGAGGAAGTCATACCAAGGTGGATAAAGCGCCCTTCAGGCCCCAACTGCTCCTGGATGGAGCGCAGAAAAGAAATAACATCATGGTGCGTTTCCTGCTCGATTTCCTGCATACGTTCGGCATTATAGCCGGCCTGGCGTATCTTTGCCATTGCCTCTTCTGGGATGACGCCTTCGCGGGCCCACCCTTCACAGGCGAGTAGTTCTACGCGCAACCACATATCTGTTTTATGGGCCGCCGACCAGATAGCCGCCATTTCAGGTAAAGAATATCGTTCGATCATGTATATTTTCCCCGGTGTTTTTCTCTGCTGTATGTTCCATTCTATGGCTAGTGTATCACACGAGGAAAGCTGTGAAGGCAAATGCAGAAACAACCTTTAATGTACCGTGGCCAGCACCCTAGACACAACGAGTTATAATTCGTTTAGCGTCTGCGCCGTAAGCCCCCTGGCATTCAGACAGGGGGATATAAGGCGCTCTCACAAACACTAGATACACAACATATCTAGTGTTTGTGGGGTATAATTCTTTCATGAAATATGAACTGAAAACACATAAGAACATTGCGTATACTTGTCAGTATCATGTGGTATGTTGTACCAAGTATCGGCGACAAGAATTTCCGCAGTTACAGCGGCGTTTACTTTCCTTATGGACGAACTCGTATTTCGTAGCGACTATTGGAGGCATGGCCCTAGAAACGCTGAAACGCTCCGTTGAAGGACAGAAAAACTGATGAGGAAAGCGTATAAATTCAGACTCTCTCCGAATAAACAGCAAGAAGAAAAACTCTTCTGGACTTTGAATCGCTGCCAAGAGCTGTACAACGCCGCGCTTTCCGAACGCAAAGAAGCCTATCGCATGGCAGGCAAATCGATCAGTTACTATGAGCAAAAGCGCGATTTACCAGAGATCAAAGAGATCAGGCCAGAGTACAACGATATTCACAGTCAGGTGCTTCAGGATGTGCTGCTTCGCCTCAAGCGAGCTTGTGATCGATTCTTTGAGCGAGTAAAGAATGGAGAGAAGCCGGGCTATCCCAGGTTTCAGGGACGCAATCGCTATGATAGCTTTACCTACCCCCAATCAGGCTTTTCTCTGGAAGAGAAGCACATCACACTCTCCAAAATCGGCACGCTTCGAGTCAAGGTCCATCGCAAGGTCGAGGGAACGATCAAGACCTGTACCATTAAGCACGAATCGGGACAGTGGTATGTCATCCTTTCCTGTGAGGTCAAGGGATCAGAGCCGCTTCCAATCAGCTATGAAGACGTGGGAATCGATCTGGGCATTACTCACTTCGCGGCGCTCTCCAATGGAGAATTCATTGAATCACCACGCCACTATCGGAAAGCAGAGAAAAAGCTGAAGAAATTGCAGGAAGCCTTATCGCGAAAGAAGCGTGGCTCTCATCGGCGCAAGAGAGCAGTGCGAGCAATAGCAAAAGCACATCGTAAAGTCGGGAACCAGCGCCGGGACTTTGCACACAAAGCCTCAAGGAAGTTAGTCGATCGCTATCAAGTGCTCGTTCTGGAAGACCTTCAGACCAAGAATCTGGTCAGGCGACCAAAACCCAAACAAGACGAAGCAACTGGGCAGTACTTGCCCAATGGAGCCGCTGCCAAAGGTGGATTAAATAAAAGCATCTCAGACGCGAGTTGGGGCATGTTCACAGATATGCTCTACGTCAAGGCAGTATGGGCCAGGCGTACAATCATTTGTGTGGACCCCAAATATACCTCGCAAATCTGTCCAGGATGTGGAAATGTGCGCAGGAAAACACTGGAAGAGCGGTGGCATTCGTGTGAATGCGGCTGCGAACTTGACCGAGATACCGCTTCTGCGAAAGTCATCCTGGATGAAGGACGAAAACAGCTTGGGGCAGGGAGTGCCCCACAGATGAACCCACCTGGGGAGTCTGTCGAAGCCCCTGCCTTGTAGGCACGGGGTACTTCACACTAGAGAAATGCACCCAAACAAACCATATTTCTACTTTACAGATGTTTCAAGGAGAAAAAGCGGCCGTGGCTGATGGTCTAAAAGTAGTAAGTACCTATCAATTTTCCCCGGAGTCGCAGAAAGTATTGCGCGAAGCAGCGAACGCGGATGTGGAGTGTATCGCGCACGCGGAAGAATTTCAGACCCGTTTGCAGCAAGCTGATGTTGTTTGTTCCTCTTGGATGCCGGTTAAGTGGCGTGAACTGGCTCCTCATTTGCGCTGGCTGCAATGCTCTAGCGCGGGTGTCGACGGACTTCGACCAACAGGAGTGCTTGATCCCGATAGCGGCGTGGTCGTGACTACCGCGACAGGCATTCACGCGGCAATCATCAGTGAATATGTTTTTGGCAGCATGCTCATGTTCAACCGCAACTGGCCAGAGATGGTGCGCCTCCAGGATCGCCACATCTGGCCGCGCAGTGCGAACTGGTATCATTTAAGTGGACGCGAACTGGCGGATCAGACGCTGGCAGTTATTGGCCTGGGGCATATTGGGCGCCGTGTTGCCCAATTGGGACGAGCTTTCGGCATGCGGGTGCTGGCGACACGCCGTTCAGTCAGTGAAAGCGAGAACGACGCTGACGTGGATCAGCTCTATCCCATAAGGCGGCTGCAAGATGTCCTCCGCGAGAGCGATTATGTTGTGTTGGCAGTGCCGCTGACTCCCGAAACCAATGGGCTGATTGGTGAGGCGGAACTGCGCGTGATGCGAAAAAACGCGTACCTGGTGAACGTCGCGCGCGGCCGTGTAATCAACGAGGCAGCACTCATTCGTGCGCTACAAGAGAGATGGATTGCTGGAGCTGGACTCGACGTGGCAACGGAGGAACCACTGCCGGCTGACAGCCCGCTGTTTGCATTGCCCAATGTGATTTTGACGCCCCATATTTCGGGTGATAGTGTGCATTATGATGAACGGCTCACCCGACTTTTCGCGGAGAATTTGCGACGCTATCGCGCGGGCCAACCGCTGCTAAACCGGTATGACCCCCAGCGCGGGTACTAGCTAGTGTTGAGAGGTGATAGCATGAGTTTGGATCTGGGTTCTTTAGAAATACTGGGCGCGGCTTCTGTGGGCCAACCGGGTCAGCGCCGCTTCTGCCTGTATGTACAGAGTAGACGCGGCTCCGCCATTATCTGGATGGAGAAGGAGCAACTTAACCGCCTCTCCCTGACGTTAGATCAGGTCCTGGCACAGCTGACCGAGGGACAGGTATTGCGCACGGAGGCACAGGCTGGCGGGCCCCCTGCTCCCGCCGGATTACCTTCAGATTTTCTCTCTGCTCCCGAATACGACTTGCGGTCGTCCCAGATGGCCCTTACGTATGATGAGCGCGATGAAAGCTTCACGTTTACTGTCACGCCGGTCGAAATAATCCTGGAACAGGAGCAGGAGCAGGAGGAGCCGCAGCTGCTGATCCAGGAGGATGAAGCCATATCTTTCCAGTTTTCACAGCAACAAGCACAAGAGCTGGCAGGTACCATTAATGTGTTGATGACAGGTGGACGGCCTGTGTGCCCCCTCTGTGGGACACCACTTGATGGGGGTCCACATGCCTGTGTGAAACAGAATGGCTATCATGAAATTGTGCAGGTGATAGAAGAGGAAGATGAGGAAGAATAGAAAAACAGGAGCGCAAAACGGCGCTCCCGCTTTTCTTTAACGTAACGGCACGGGAAGTCCTCTCCTATTCCTACCCCGTCGTCCCCGTCTTACAAAGACTATGCGCACTCGCCAAATACGGCGAAATGGGGCGCGTCGGCAGCGGGGGCAGCCCGTTGCGATGATACAAGCGCAGCCCATAGTGCTCTTTGTAGACAAGTGTGAAGTTCTGCTGGAACTGCGGACTATTCACATCAATATGCTGCGCCACAATATCTTTGGGATTGCCCGGGTCCACAATAACCCAATCCACCATCGCCTCCGGATTCTTCAACGCCTTCGACCACAAATTATCTGAACCGTCATACACAATGTCCTTGAGCAGTAACCCTGCATCCGCTCCATCAATATTCGATGTAAAGGTGTTTTCTAGCACCCTCCCCCCATTATAATGTTGCGCCAGGTACACATTGATCGGGTGCGGAAATGCGCAGGATCCTCCATATATTCCATCTTCGAGGGTGATAATGCCACCAGCAACAATCAGCACCGCTTGCGCGACGATCACCAGCGCGACCGCAATTTGCCCCACTCTTCCCACCGGCCTCCAGCGTCTTGGCAGTGCCTGCCGCACATACCCCGCCAGTATCGCCATGCAAACCGCTACAGAGGCCACCATCGCACTGCCAAAACGCACGTTGAACAAATGATTTGGATCGTTAAGCGGGTCCGCTCCCGGCACGTATATACCAACCTGCCCGGAATACATCGTCAGCACATAAAAGACGAAAGGCACGAGGAACATCATCACCGCCAGTGTATCAGTAGTTAACCGTTTGCGCACAAGAAAAATGATCAAGGCTACAAGCCCCAACGCCAAAAGGATAGACCCGAACGTGTCCACCGAAGTCACAACATAGTATCGTATTGATTGCCAGAGATTGTGATATGTCTGCTCCGCACGGATCTGATTGAGACTGATGGCCTGTCCCAGAGCGGAATAGGGACCTTTCTGGAAGTAGAACATGTCGTGAAAAATGAGCTGGTTCCAGATCAACCACAGCACGATGCCGAGACTGGCGAGCACTCCAAATACGAACAAATTCCCCTGGATCTCTCTCCAGCTCCGGCGTTTGAGCAAACCGACGACGGCGATGAGAGGAAGCATCACCATGAACAATGCCCAGCCATCGTAGCGCGCTAGGGTCGCTAAAAAGATACTCGCAGCCGCCCACACCAGTTGCCTGGGAAAGTTGTCCTGCGTCCAGCAGAGAAAGAAATAGCAAGCCAGCGTGGAGGTCGCGATACAGACCAGTTCGCTGAGCGGTGTAGACTGCAAATACAAAATATTTGGATTCAAGATGAAGGCCAGCGTCCCCACATAACTGGCGACATGATCATGCGTAATCCGCCGTGCCGCCAGGAAAATACAGCAGGATGCCACCACATAGCAGGTCATCGAGGAGAAGCTGCCTGCCAACCCTGAACGCCACAAGGAGTCATTCCAGATGAACGGCAGCATCCCCACCTGCGGCAATGGCAACCACACGCCACCCAGTTGCGCAACCCCTGGTGATTGACTGTCAAAGAAGCGCCGCGCCAACATCATGTGCGAGTATGAGTCTCCATAGAGCAGGATCTCTCGCTGCTGAAAAAAATACCAGCAGGCGCTGATACTCGTGAGAAGGGCCGTAATAATCGTTACCAGGAACCAGGGGTCTCTCAAGCCCTTGCCTTTGGGCTGCTTCAACTCGACACGCTCTTTGCGTGTAATCGCCGGTGCTGGCATCGTCGATATGGCCTGAAAGGCTGCCGTGATCGAAGAGGCTCGCTCTTGCTTGTTGGTGGAGGCAAGCGTTGGCACCGGTACCAGCAAAGTCGGCGTGTCTTCGAGGTACGGCGATGCATTGAGCGAGGCAAAATCTGGGATCGCCCCCCCTGGTTTCTTGCCGAGGTGCAGGCCATGCTCTGTCTTTTCCCAGTAGTGCGGCTTTACAATAAGCTGGAAAAAGGCCATACATGCGGCGATACTCATCATCGCCCAGTAGAGTGGGATGGACAATGCCCACTTGATCAAGTAGTACTGCTTGCGCTTCAGGCAGGCGAGCAGATACATGTAGATATAGAAGAAGTTGCCAAAGATCAGCGAAAACGCACCAGCGTAGAGCAGCGGTCTGGGAAATAATTGATGATAGGCCTCCGCTACGTCATGACCAAGGAAGAGGTAGAGGACGAACAGGCACCAGAGGAAGGGATTGAGGAATAGAAAAGCCGTTTTCCCCCCAATCACCAGTTGTAATGAGACAAATTCTCTGAAGCGCCCGGGACGCAAATAGCGCCACGGCCTGCGCATATTGATCAGGTACGTCTGCATATAGCCCTTGATCCAGCGCGAGCGTTGTCGTATCCAGTTCTTGAACTTTGAATTTGCCTCTTCATAGGTGGTCGAATTCAAAACGACCGTTTCCATCTGGTAGCGCGACAACCGCAGGCCCAGGTCGCAATCCTCCGTGACATTGAAGGCGTCCCAGCCCCCGAGCGCGCGCAGGATCTGTGTCGGGAAGTGATTCGAGGTGCCTCCCAGGGGAAGAGATAATTTCGCGCTCTGCAAGCCTGGCAAGATCAGGTCAAACCACAGCGAATATTCCGCGGTAAACCAGCGCGTCAACACATTTTGGTACGGATTGTAGAAGTTGAGCTTCGCCTGGACACACGCCAGGTCAGGTCCATGATTGGCGAACGTTAACACTGCCTTTTTCAACTGTGTCGGTTCCGGAATATCTTCCGCGTCATAAATAACCACGTACTGGCCAAAAGCCTGCATCAAACCAAAGTTACATGCGCGTGGCTTCGTCCGTGGTGAACCTTGCGGCACAGTCACGATCTTGAAATGCGAGGGCAGTGTTAAGGCGCGGATGGCGTTTCTTGTGTCGGCATCGTCCGCCTCTGTCAGTAAGAGGATCTGCAGTTTCTCCACTGGATAATCCATAGACATCATAGCACGCGCGAATTGTGGCACAACGCGGGCCTCGCGGTACAGCGGACATAGGATCGTGTAGGAGGGCCAGTCCGCGTCGCGTAAAGCCTCGACAATTCCCTTGTCGATTTCTTCTTCAGTCGAGCGCCGGAAGGTAAAGAACGATAGCCCGACAGTCGTCAACAGGTGCCCAAGATAGAGCGCCGTGATGATCGTCATCGTCACAAGCAGCGTTTGTTGGCGAAAAAATTGCAGTCCGAGGCACCCGCCTAGCGCTAGTAGCATCAGCACGATACTCTGCCACCTGGTAATCACCCATAGAGCTGAATGCTCCGGTCGGAAGGGAGCGAAAATAGTCACTTTTTGCTCCCCAACCAGCACCGTCTTCCCCGCGCTCTCCGCGTATTCGTTCATCTCCCGCAGCGCATTGTTGATGGTGTTCCGGCTCGTATGCGTCGCAAGCCACTCCTTGTAACGCTCAATCAGCAGTCGCCTGTTTCTTTCATCTGTGATATCTGCAGTTGTGACTTTCTTTGTCGTCTGTGTTGCTACATTTTCCAGTTTCTGAAGTTTCATCAAACATCCTTCATACGATGAGATCGTTTCTTGCAAGCCGGTCAGGCGATGCTAGGACTGCGACGAGGTATACCACGTATTGAGTACCGCCAGGGTAGGTTGACCTGAGAGCTGAAAGTCCTCTCCACCGTCGCAGCCCCAGAAGACGTTCCCCACGCTATGCTCATCAGGGCAGCGTCACAAGCCGCCTGTTCTTCAGGATCAGGCGGAGAGCCGTTTGAATATCTTGCCCACGGAAGATACAGGACGTCAGCACTATGGCGATACCCGATTTCTGAGATGATGAAGGATTTCCACCTGCAGAGAGAAATCATCCAGCGTGGTCTTCACAGCTGTCTTCCAGAGGCCAGGAATCCCCTTACAACCAATAGCCTTTGTGTGATAGACATCCCCCGTCGTTCTAAAACCTTCCAGCTATCTCGTTTCATTATAACAGAGGGCCCCCCCACCTGCTTCATTACTGCCCCATAATTCCTATACCCACGCGGCCATTGGCTAAACCTCCTTAGAGGAGGTTTTTATGATTTTACTTCAGAAGCGACTAGATACTCGTAAAGACGCTTACGTCGCTCTCGTCCTCCTTTGCCTCTAATGCTACCCCTGCAGGGCGGTCTAAAGACCTCCACCCACAACCCAACCTCTCCCCCTTGTACTATAAGAGAAGAGATTAGGTACACGAGATAGAAAGGAGCGAGACGCGGAGACGAGAAGTGAGGAATCTGTTCCAGCCTCCAAGCCACGAGCTTGTGACGTAGATGCGATCGCCTTCTCGTTGCTCCTATCGTAGGAAGAGCAGGAGCAACGAGAAGGCAGTCATTGACTCGCACGCGGTGGATGGATGGGTGCTGGCGGCTTGCGTCAGAGGGGCGAGGCGACCAACGTGTACCCAGTTGTGGTACGTGGTGCCAGCCGTCTTGCATCGTCGTCAACTGCATCGCTTGCAGGCGTCAAAGGGCGGTGAGCGCAAACCCTACGGTGGGACGCGATCGCTTGGACTCAAGCGAGGAACGGTGGTACGGCATCCGAGGTATGGACTCTGTACAATCGGGGGATATGATCGAAAGCGCAACACGATCAGCCTCCATGCCTACCGGACGAACAAGAGGCTCACCCAGGGGGCCAAGCTGAAGGACTGCCTGCTGTTCACATGGGTTGCCTTCCGCTCCTGGTTGGTCAAAGAACGGAAAAAGTCGTCAACGGGCAAAGGGACCCGATCCACACCTGTCCCACGACGAGGAACGCCTGCTTCCTCCCCGTGTCTGGAAGGACAGGGGTATCCGCAGGCGCAGGTGTGACGAAATACCTTTCTATTCTATGCATACGTACTTGTTCGCCTTTTGGAGATACGTTTCTTCATTGGCTTCAATCATAAGCTTATGAAGTACAACCACATCCGCATCGGGCAAACATTCTACCGGTTGTACGCAAAGGCGCATGACCGCACGGCCGTTTTCAATTACCTGGATATAGCCCTTTGTTCGTGGCACACGATACACACGCCGTGGTTCAGTAGGGCTTGGAACCTCAAGGTAGCCTCGCCATACAAGCTGGCGAAATTGCTCTGGTGTAAGCGTATCGCGTAAAAGATCAGCCGCTCGTCGTTCCGCGCGCGACCACCCCCTGAAGTATGGCTGTAAAAGTAACCATACTAATGGTGAGATAGCGAGGGGAGCGATGACAATCCAACCCAGGGTTGCAAACACCTGAGTGATGAAGCTCATCCGCCAACGACTCGCGGGACCAAGACAATCTGCTCGGCAGTGGAGTCAAACTGCTCAATGCGCTGTGTCGGTTTCCCAGGTTCAACTCGGAATGCAGTGGCTCCTTTTGTCCGTTCCTGGCTAAAGATGCGTTCGGCCTCTCGAACAGCAGCAGTTGCTTCGGGGTCGCCCGCTAGAACTTTCTGCTCGTCCCAGCTGACACGATCATCTCCGCGCCTTGACATCACCCGTAACATTCCCACAGTCGTTCCTCCTTCGTAGATTACGCCGTTCTTGTTGGCAACTTTCAACAAACTTTTGTTGGGGCTACGCTCGCGCTTGCCCTTTCACACAAAAAACGAACTACGTGATACAGAGAACACACACTACAGATAGATACGTTCAGTTCTGACAGTGACACTCCGCCAGGGGATGAATCCCCACGGCTTCTTCTGCCTCTCCTCTGTACGCGATATGCTGAGAAATGGAGCGTGGCTCCGGCTCGGTGCGCATCGTAGTGGAGGAGGAAAAGCACGGAAACAGGGCCTCCATTCAGGCGTCGTGTTTCCTGGGCGGTGCCAGGCCCGTTGGGACTCCCCTGCCTTTCCGAAAGGGATGAATGGCCCACAACTTCGGTTTGTGGCATCCTGGGGAGCACCAACACCCGCATCTTTCGATGCTGCTCCCCTGGGAACGTACCCACAGGGGCGGAGGCTTTTCCTTGGGGCTATTTTGTCTCGGCTGCTCCACGAACTCTCGCCGCTCCTCTGTTGAGTGCGGACCTTCGGAACAGCAAATAGCCTTGCACGTTGGTTCAACACGGTCGTGTTTTTACCCACGGCCCTGTGCCGTGGAACCCGTACACGATTCAGTTTTCAAGGTGCTCTCTACCTCTTCTCACACGGGTGTGTGAAACCGGTAATGCAAGGGCTAAAGCCCTTCACTGTCAGTTTCTAGGCCCGGGTACGAGAATGACAAACCAGTTCATCCTGGTTCTCACTCAGTACTACTATTGTACGTGAGAGTTTCATGATAGTCAATGGTTGGAAGCGTTGTTCAATTCAAATTGCATACTCATGTTGCCGCCTGGAGTTTCGTACTACATTTCTGTGCAAACTGTCTCAATGCGCTGCGATGACCATCACGCCTGCCACCCCGGGACCTGCATAGGCGCCCAACACCGCCCCAAGCTTGTAAGCGGGAATCTCACCGGAATAGACGCTTTTCAGTGATTGGATCAGCTGTTGACCGATCTCATCGTCCGATTCAATGATGTCCATCTCTTCCACTTCACCCATTTCATTGACCAGCTGCGCGATGCGTGCAAATGCCTTGCTGCGAGTGCGCGGTCGTTCCAGCGCGATGATCTCGCCGTTCTTAAACGTGAGGAGGGGTTTGACGCTCAACATGTTGCCCAGTAATGCCTCTGCTCCGCCGATGCGTCCCCCGCGCTTCAAATATTCCAGCGTGTCCAGTACGAACAACACCCTTGTGCGGGCAAGGCGGTCGAGCAAGCGTGTTTTCAGCTCTGGGAGAGACGCGCCCTGCCGTGCCTCTTCTGCGGCATGCATGACGGGTACTCCCATTCCCAGGCTGACTATCTGGGAATCAACGACCTCGATGGGAATCTTCTTCATATCGTCTGGAAGTGCATCTCGACCAGTACAGGCAGATTGATAAGTACCACTGAGTTTCGAGGAGAGATGCACTGAAAGGATGCCATCAGCTCCCTCGTTAATCAGCCGTGTGTACGCTTCTTGAAAAGCGGCGGGTGGAGGCTGCGAGGAGCGCGGTGATTGTTTGCTTGTCCGCAGCTTGCTATAGAAAGCCGCATTATCCAGTTCTATGCCATCCAGATAAGCCTGTTCGCCAAAAAAAACGGTGAGGGGCACAATAGTAATACCCAGGGCGCTTGCCTTTTCGAGTGGAATATCACTGGTACTATCGGTGACGATGCGCACCACCATAAATTACCTCCATTTGATACTATGCTATCCTGATAAATCGAGATTATATCATAAACGGTGGCTACACCCGTGATTTATTCCACAGAGAGGATATAGGCGTAGTAGGGCTGCCCGCCATCAACGACCTCGATCTCGATAGGGGAGTATTGCCCTTTGATGCGCTTCGCAGTTTCCTGCGCCTCTTGTGCCGTGACATCCTCGCCATAATAGAGCGTCAGAATCTCGTAGCGGTCAATGTGCATGCGCTGCAGCGTGTCACAGATAACATCGTCGATGTTTTGTCCCGCGACAGTGAGGTTCCCATTGATCAGGCCAATGAAATCACCTTCGCGTACACGGACGCCGCCGATGTAGACTGTGCGTACAGCAGTAGTAATTTCAGCTGTCTGCGTGTTGGTAGCGGCCTCGGTCATGATCTGGCAATTGGTAGCGTAATCAGCCTCAAAATTGCAAGCGAGCAGTGCAGCAATGCCCTGGGGCATTGTATCGCTCGGAACGACGCACACCTCTTTGTCAGTCAGATTGCCAACCTGGCGCGCAGTGAGAATGACATTGCCGTTATTGGGCAAGATAATGACCTGCCTGGCCTCTACAGCATTGACCGCCGCCAGCAATTCCTCAGTGCTCGGATTCATGGTCTGCCCACCTGGAACAATGGCGCTCACTCCCAGGCTCTGGAAAACCTTTTCAAAGCCCGCGCCGGAAACCACCGTGATGGTGGCAAGATCAGGTGTGAGACTGCTGGCTTTAGAGTTCTCCGAGTCAGCGGCATGTTCTGCTTCGCTTTCCGCGGCATAAGTGAGGCTCTGTTCCTGGAGATTTTCAATATTGATATCGAGCAAGCTGCCGAGACTCACACCATAATCGAGGATTTTACCGGGCCATGGTACATGGGTATGCACTTTAAGCATCTTCTCATCGCCAGCCACCACCGTCGAGACACCGCCCATCTCTATTATCGTCTGACGTATGCGATCAAGATCCAGGTTTTCACCATGCAACAGGAACACGACCTCGTAGCCAAACTCTTCCTCAATGGTTACCCGTCCTTTTTGGGCATGTTCCTTAAGTGATGCTGGTGCTGCCGCGGATAAGGCTGCCTCTCCTGCCGCGCCCAGGTAAACTGCTTCGCCACGGATATAGCGCCAGATTCCTTCCAGGATGGTACAAAATCCCTGGCCGCCGGAATCGACCACCCCGGCCTGTTTAAGCGTGGGCAGGAGATCCGGCGTGCGGGCAACCGACATGCGGGCGGCGATGACTACCTCTTGCATCAGTCCAACGAGATCATCGCCGCGTCCCGCGCTGATCTTCGCGGCCTCCGCGCTTTCGCGTACAACGGTCAAAATGGTCCCCTCCACTGGTTTGAGGACGGCGCGGTAGGCGAGGCGGGATGCCTCTTCGAGGGCAACGGCGAGATCGGGGGCTGCGAATGTTTTCTTATTTTCTAAACCTTGCGCCACGCCGCGCAATGTCTGTGAGAGAATGACTCCGGAATTGCCCCGTGCACCCATGAGCGCCCCGTGGGCCAGCTTCGCAGCGATGACGCCCGCGGATGTTTCGTTGCTCTCCGCGATGCCGCGAATCGCCGCGTGCATGGTGGCCGACATGTTGGAACCTGTATCTCCATCTGGTACTGGAAAGACGTTGAGGGCGTTAATAGCCTCGCGATGTTCTTCTAACCAGGCCGCGCCAGCAAGTAGGGCTTTCTTGAGATCCTGTCCGTCAAAGACGCTGATACGGCGGGGTCGTTGTGTGCGGACTGTGCGAGGTGATTGTTCCTGCATAGTGACTCCCAGGGCAACCACAAAGGACGCCCTACAAATAGTAGTTTATTTTTTGCCCGGAGGAGTTGGGCCGTGGCCTAATCCCTGGACATTGACGTTAACCTGCGCTACTGGTACTCCTAGCATCTTCTCGATAGAGAACTTCACGCTGCTCATGATATTGTGCGCGATTTCCGACATGCGCAGCCCGTATTCAAGCGCCACGTAAACTTCAACGATGATCTGCTCATTGACAACACGCACCTGGATGCCCTGATTGCTATGCTCTGGCTCGAGTAGTACTGCTTGCCCATTATGGAGGCGAGGAGCCGTGATGCCGATGACGCCGTAGCACTCACTTGTGGCCTGTTTCGCGATAGTATGGATAGCATTAGGCAAGACCTCTATTTTACCAAGGGGGCGGGAGCCGTGTTGTGGCAGGATAGCAGATGTTTTTGACATATGCGTATCTTCTCTCTTTGGTGACATTTCGGGCTTTAGCCCGCCGCAAGCCACGGTGCTTGAGCCCATGTGGGAAGGCGTGTTTGGCTTGAGCCCTTGCCCGTGACTTCCATGTTTTGTTCCTGCAAAAAGAATACGTTGGTAGTACCTTGAGAACTGAATAGTGTACGGGTTCGCTAGCGAAGGGCTAGCGGTAAAAACACGACTGTGTTAACCAATGTGCAAGCTATTTCGACGCTGCGAAGGTACGAACTCTAGAGAGCATCGGCTTTAGGAAGTGCAGCGTCTTCACAAGAATAGCGCAAGGAAAAGCCTCCGCCCTGGTGGGAGGAAAAGCCTCCGCCCTGGTGGGAATGGTCCAAAGGCGAGCAGTCTCGAAAGAGACGGGTGTTGGGCTTCCAAAGGCATGCCACAAACGGAAGGTGTGGGCTATGTATCCCTTTCCGAAAGGCACGGGAACCCCAACGAGCATGGCACCGCTCAAGATGTGCGGTCTGGCATAGCAGTACCTACATCAGATATGCCTCACTCACTACGATGCTCACCGAGCCGCAGCCACGCTGCATTGCTCAGAGCATCGACTACGTAGGCGTCTCAGAAGCTGCTGGGCTTTAGCCCAAGCGGAGTGTCACTGAAACTCTTGTGCCAGTATATCACTTTGCACTTGCCAAAACAAGTGGCTTTATGCTATACTCGCATGGCGTCGCCAAACCAGCCGCTTCGCGTTTGTCAGGTACCCGTCTCCTCAAAGGGGACAGGCTTGCGTGAAGCAAGTCTGAAACCTGTCCAGACTCAGTCCTGAAAGGGACTACGTTCGGGAAGAAATTAGGTATCAGTGGGTGCGCGGCCAGCCTGCTGCTCTACGGTCCATGGTTAAACAGGTGTAGAGGGTGAAACCAGTGCCATGTACGCCAAACCTTCTCGAACCTTGTCAAGGCCAACCTTACCTACGCAAGTAGAGGTCCACCGGGACAAATGGAATCGCGTATGTCAAAAGTGTTTGTGTTAAATACCAATCAACAACCGCTCAACCCCGTTCATCCAGGCAGGGCACGCATCTTGCTGTCGTCGGGGAAAGCGGCAGTGTATCGAAGATTTCCCTTTACCATTATCCTGAAAGCTGCCCTGGAGCAACCCAGGGTAGAGCCACTGCGCATCAAGATTGATCCTGGTGCCACCACCACAGGTATCGCCATTGTCAATGATGCCTCGGGGGAGGTGGTCTTTGCCGCCAACCTGCAACATCGCGGCTTTGCTATCAGCGATGCCCTCACACGGCGCCGGTCTGTGCGCCATGGCAGGAGGCAGCGGCGTACCCGTTATCGCAAACCGCGCTTCACTCATCGTCGCACCAACAAGAAGGGCTGGCTTCCTCCCTCCTTGCAAAGCAGGATAGCCAATGTCATGACGTGGGTAGGACGCTTGTGCCGGGTGTGTCCCCTTGCCGCAATCAGCATGGAACTGGTGAAGTTTGACACACAACTCATGGAGCATGCCGAAATCTCAGGGGTTGAGTACCAGCAAGGCACATTACAGGGGTATGAGGTGCGTGCATATCTCCTTGAGAAGTGGGGCAGGAAATGCGCCTATTGTGATGCCACAGGGGTGCCCCTGCAGATCGAGCATGTCTATCCTCGCTCACACTCTGGGGAGAGCCGTGTTGGCAGACTGACCATTGCCTGTGCCCCTTGCAACGACAAGAAAGGCACTCAGGAGATTACGGAGTTTCTGAAGAACGACCCAGAGCGGCTTGCCCATATCCTAGCACAGTTGAAGCGTCCACTCAAAGATGCAGCGGGGGTCAATGCCGCACGCTGGCTGCTCTATGACCGGCTGAAAGCGCAAGACCTGCCTCTGGAACCAGGCAGCGGCGGTCTCACCAAATACAACCGTACTACCCGCAACTTGCCAAAGGAGCATTGGATTGATGCGGCGTGCGTGGGGAGGAGTACGCCCGCAGCGTTGGCGGTGAACGGGGTGATCCCCTTGCGCATCATCGCAACAGGACACGGATGTCGGCAACTGTGCTTGATGGATAAGTTTGGCTTTCCACGTACCAACCCCCAAGCAAGCCAAACGGGTGAAGGGCTATCAGACGGGTGATATCGTGCGTGCGGTGGTGACGAAGGGCAAGAAAGCCGGCACCTATGTCGGCAAAGTGGCGGTGCGCGCCAGTGGGTCCTTTAATATCACGACGGCACAGGGGGTGATACAAGGTATCAGCCATCGCTCTTGTACGCCCCTCCATCGTAGTGATGGCTATCGGTACGAGAAAGCAGCGGCGGCATTTCCTCCCGCCCCGTAAACGGGGGCGGGTCTCCACGAAAGGAATTTTATGATATAATGAAGATGAGAGAATACTCCGAATTCGGTCAAGTCAGGAAGGAATGTATATATGTCGTCAGGTCGTTGTGATGTTTGTCAGCGCAAGCCCATGCATGGCAATAATGTGAGTTTCTCACAGCGGCGCACGCGTCGTCGTTTTGTACTCAATGTACAGCGCCGGCATATGGTTGTGGACGGTACGCCGCGCACTATCAATATCTGTACCCGCTGTTTGCGCACGATGAATAAATTGCCGAAAGCCTAATAAAAAAAAGCATAAAGCCAGCAGTGCGACCACGTGGTCGCACTGCTGGCTTTATGCTTGCCTCTTTTTCTCGAAGCGCGTTCTGAGCTGTCCACAGGCGGCTGCGATATCGTCTCCACGCTCCGCGCGTACGCTATTGCTGACGCCATGCTCAAAGAGGATGTCGCGAAACGCGCGAATGGCCTCTGGCCCTGGCGCCTTATAACTGGCCGAGGTAGCATTGACCGGGATGCAATTCACATGGGCGTATTGCTTTAATGGAGCCAGTAACTCTCCCAGCTGGTGGGCATACCCCGCTGTATCGTTCACTCCTGACAGCAGGACATACTCGAAAGTTACCTGCCGTTTCGTGGCCGCGATATAGTCTTGACAGGCGGCCAGTAGTTCTTGCAGTGGATATTTGCGGTTCACGGGCATAGTCTGGCCACGCAACTCATTGGTTGGAGCGTGGAGGGAGATAGCGAGGTTGACCTGAAGCGGTTCCTGGCTGAGCTTGCGGATGGCAGGAACAAGCCCGACGGTCGAGACGGTCATATGCCGCGCACCCAGATTGAACCCGTCCGCGCTGTTAAGGATGCGCAGCGCCTGCAAGACGTTGTCATAATTGTGCAACGGTTCGCCCATGCCCATCAAAACGATGTTGGTGATATGGTCGATAGGCGCACTCCCGGGCAGGCCTGCTGCTGTCCACGGGTCCGATCGCAACTCCCGTGCGAAGAAGAGCACTTGCGCAACAATCTCGCCGGCGCTCAAGTGCCGATCAAAACCCATTTGTCCCGTCGCGCAGAAAGTGCAGCCAAAGGCACAACCGGCCTGCGTAGAGACGCAGACCGTTGCACGCGGGCTGTTTTCGCCCAACGGCGGATAGAGCATCAGAACCGACTCGATTAGTTTGCCATCAACCAGCTCGAGCAGGATTTTGCGCGTGCGATCGTCTTTAGAATGTAATTCACTGCGCACGATCATGGGTCCAATGGTGGCCTCTTCCGCCAGCCGCTGGCGCAATGCCCGGGGCAGGTTGGTCATCACCGAGAAATCGGTTGCGAGATACTGGTAGAGCCAGCTATAGATTTGTTTGGCGCGGAAGGGCGCTTCACCACGTTCCACCAGCCATTGCTGTAATTGTGGGAGGGTGAACGCAAGCAGATCCGTTTTCTTCTGGGTGTTCGTCGGTGTTATCGTCATGTTTTCATTATAGCACGTTTAAGGGTAACTAACATTTGCCGAATTTCTGTAATTATGTTATCTTATCTACAAATATCTATAGGTAGGTTTTCGGCTGAATGAAACAGGACGAACCCAAACTGTTGCGGGTAAGTAAAGCGGCCCATGAGTTAGGTTTGCACCCGTTTACCGTGCGCAAGTGGATCAGGCAAGGGAAAATTCACGCGGTCTGGGTTGGACAAGAAGCTCGTGTGCCGCGATCTGAAATTGAGCGGCTGGTAGGCAAGTCTGATGGGCGGCTGTTGGTGCTCTATGGACGGGTGAGCGGGCAGGGGCAAAAGGAGGACCTGGAAACCCAACTTGCCCGGCTCTCTGCCTGGGCCAAGGCAGAACGGTCGGGGAAGCCGACCCTCATCCTCTCGGACATTGGCTCTGGCCTCAAAGCCTCACGCCACCACTTACAACGGTTGCTCAAGTTGGTGATCGAAGATCAGGTGGCAGAAATTGCCGTCACGTATGCTGACCGTTTAACTCGGTTCGGACAAGAATACCTCCGGGTGCTTTTTGACAGCTTTGGAGTAACGTACACGGTCTTAGAACCGGGGGAAGAGAAAACAGCGGAACAGGAACTGACTGATGATCTGCTCGCCCTTATCGCCTTCTTTTCTGGTCGATTGTATGACATGGGTTCACACAAGCACAAGGAGCTGTTAAAGTGCGCACAGCGCGTTCTCAACAATCCCTGAGCTATCCGCTTCGTCTGCCCGATGAAGCGCAGGCCGATGCACTCCGCTTACTGGATGTCTCGCGAGAGGTGATCAATACCGTGATCGCTTCTCTGTGGGATCGGCTTGATGAATTTGTCACCCGCACGAATGCCTATGCCTACAAGCAGGTGGAAGAGATGATCGCGCCGCCAGTCGTTCACGGACATCGCCAATGGCGCTGCGAAGCCGAGCAGGCTGGTCGCATTCTGCGCGGGCAAGTCGAGCGCAAAAAACAGTTTCTGCTCATTCTTCCCCTTCTTGAACAGGGCATGATCATTCCGAAAAGTGAGAACAAGCGCGGGGGCAAAAATCGGAAAGCCATTCGAGAAGCCCTGACGCATCTGCGTGATGCCCAGACGGACGCAGGCAACGCCGTCGAACTGCAAAGTCTGATCGAACAAAGCTGCAATTTCTATTTGGCCAACGGATGCTTCCCCGATACCTACGAAGAAATGCAGCCAGTCCCCGTGCTCAAAGCAGGAATCTTGCCCTATGCAGGCGATGACGGTCCGACGATGGGGCAGACGTATCGGTTAGCTCTCGATCTTGATCAGAAGCAGCTTACTCTGGCCTTGCGTACGCCCGACGAGTCGGGAACCTGGGGACGGAACTGGCGAGAGAAAACGGTCCAGATGGCGCTGCCGGAGGTGGTGGTGGCCCGCATCCAAGCAGGGAAATGGCTTTCTCCCAGCCTGCGAGAAATCATCGAGCCAGATGCTACTCGCTATGCCGTGCTCGATTTCATCGTCGAGGTTCCGGTGGAGCAGCAGGCTCTGTGGTCCGAGATGCAGACGGTCCTCGGCTTTGATTGGGGTGTGAGGCAGTTTTTGACGGCCAGCATCGTTGATCTGGATGGGCACCAGGTGGGGCGGCCATTCTTTCTGGACGCTGGCCCCTTTGATGGCACACAGGCTCGGACGCGACGACAAATCGACCAGCTCAAAGCGAAAGTGGCCCGGCTGGAAAAGCAACGGGATCGCTTTCCTGTGGATGATCCACGGCGGAAGCCTTCGGTCCAGCAGCTTGTGGTGCTCCGCCGGGAGATCGCTCGATGCTGGGGCAAATATGAGGCTAGGAATCAGGATCTGGCGCATTTGGCGGCCAATGTCCTGCTCGTGCTCGCCACCGCCTTTGGCTGTGACCTGATGGCTGGCGAGTCGCTCAAGTCGATGAAGTCTACTGGACGAGGGCGTGATGCGAAAGGGCGCTGGCGCAACTGGCGCAACAATGCTCAGGTGCGGGGCGAGCTGTGGCGCGTGCTTCGCTACAAGTGCCATCTCGCGGGTATCCGTCTCGAATGGCAGCAACCACGCAAGACCTCCCATACCTGTCCTCGCTGCGGGAGTCCTGCTAACACCTATCGCTCGCCCGCCCATGTGGACAAGGTGGAAAACTGGGGAGCCTGGCTCGTCTGCTCGAACCCAGACTGTCAGTGGAATGGCTCAAGGGATTACGCTGCTTCGATCAATATTGCTCGCCTTGGGGCGACTTTTATCAGACATGCTCAAGTCACCGGACGTAGGTATCATCCTTCCATTGCTGAGACGGCAGTGAAAGCCGTGTCGTATATCGGTGCGGTTGCGGTGCTACGGTTACCACCGCCGGTTCCACGGGACCGCTTGCTGTATGCAGGAAGAATCTACTGTAATGGTTGGCGCAATGCTGTGAAACTTCGTTCTTCGTACGCCACGGCGACTATGCTTCGGTTATGTGGCTGACTCGGGATAGTTACAGATAGTGCTTAAAACAGTAGATTTTAGTAACGGTCGGCAGATAGCTTTTAAGAAGGAGAACGATCCCTTCCCTCTATAGATGTGTATACCTCGTACAGCTGGAAATGCGGAAACAAGAAGAGAAGAAATGTAAATTCTCAAGAACCCCTGCAATTTCTTAAACTTTTTCCTGTGCTAATTCGTATGAGCAAACAAGGGACACTTCCCCAAAATGATATATTTAGCAAGACGGAGAGATGAAATAACCAGGAAAGAAATATACAACCATGTCCATGATAACTCCTGAAACACAATCTAAACCGTCTTCGCCTCCATCCCCAGGTATTGCCAGTTTTCGGCAAGTGCTGAAAAATCGTAACTTCGTACTGTTATGGCTGGCGCAGCTTATTTCACTCACCATCCTCAACGCTGCGAACTTTGGCATCATCGTCATCGTCAATAATGTTACCCACTCTGTTGTCATGGCTGGTATCGCCATCATCGCCTTTACGTTACCTGCCCTCCCATTTAGCGCGGTTGCGGGCGCAATTGTCGATCGACTGAATAAGCGCCTGGTATTATGGATCAGTAATGTCCTGCGCGCGGGCACCATGCTGCTGATAGTCATTTCCTTACTCTTCAATAGCACTTCTCTCTTGCCGCTCTACGTGCTTACATTCATAACATCGTTAATCGGGCAATTCTTTATACCGGCCGAGGGAGCCTCTATTCCACTGCTGGTGAAAGAGAACGAGCTGGTCCCGGCACTCTCGCTTTTCAATATCACGATGACACTGTCGCAGGCCATTGGTTTTTTGCTGTTGGGAGGGCTTGTATCACGCATCTTTCCGCCTTTCACACTACAATTGGCCGGGTTGACCTTGCACGTGCAATCCATTGATATGCTCTTTGTCCTGGTGGCTTTTCTCTACCTCGTTTGCGCGGCTCTCATTCTCTGTATTCCTACCCGCGCGTTTACTGAGAAGCATATCGAACGGGAAAAGTCTACCAGTGGAGAGGCGGGCAAGGCGTTAGAGAAGATATGGCGCGAAATCGTCGAGGGATGGCAATTTGTGCGCAAGGACCGTGTCCTCTTCTTTGCGGTCATTCAGCTTTCCGTTGTGGGCAATATCATGTTGCTCATAGGTGAGTTAGCGGGTACCTTTGTACAGCAGGTCCTGCATCGTCCCGCTGAAGACATGGTGATCATCCTTGCACCCGCGGCTATCGGCCTGGTTGGTGCGTCAATCTTGATGCCGCGTATCACCGAACGAGTCGGCAAGCTGCGTTTGACCAGAATAGGTTTTATCGTGCTGGGAGTGGGTTTCATGCTCTTGCCGGTGATGCAGTGGTTGGCCTGGGATTTCTACGGGGAAAAGGCTGCATCGTCACCTCTGTTGTTGTGGGTGACGATGGTGCTGGTGTTTGTGCTGGGAATGGCAACAGCCTGCGTCAACATACCAACCCAGACTCTGATGCAAGAACACGCGCCGGAGGAGGTTCGGGGGCGCGTCCTTTCGTTACAGTATATGCTGTACAACACGGGATCAATCCCGATATTGCTTTTCGCGGGTTTCTTTGCCCAGTTCCTCGGTCTCAACGGATTGATCTTCCTGGTCTCTGCCTCTCTGCTGCTGTTCTGCTGGTGGGGAATATGGTACGTGGGGCGTCACGAGCGGGCAACTATAAGCGAATAGACTGTGACGACTCCCCATGGCTCCCGCGCCAGGGGCTTCTGGATTGACACTGGTATGTCGTCCCATACCGTCGTTCATTTCATGCACACAAGCGAGACAAGCTCAAGCAACTTGTGTATCGCATGGCACAGCAGACTTGAGCACGTTCGTGCTTTTACCGCGGGGAACGATTTACCCGCGAACCGCTCAAACACGATTGAGTTGTCCGTGTGCAAAGAGAACTACTTATCTCTTCTTGTTGAGAGGAGCAAAAGTGGAAATGTTGACCCCACCAAAGCTCCAAATAAGGAGCGGCTTTCATCCCCATGCATGAATGACAGGGGCTGATCGCCGATTGAAAGTGGTAAAACTCACTTTTTAACCACAAAAACTAGCTCGCTGTCAAAAATCAGGCGCTTCATCTCCCAGTGCTGCACACCGGCAATAAGCTCGCGGAAGTGAGCCTCGTAATGTTCCAGCATCCCTCTACTCCTACCTCCCAGGCTATGGATAGGAAACGAAACAACCAGGTTTTGCGTGTGAATCTCTCGTAAGAGTCGATGGCCTGCCGTCTTATCTAACTGTTCCAGGCACGGTATTGCTTTGAGGAGAAAGGCCACATCTGCCTGTTGTGGTGGGCTTGTTTGTAGCACATCGCACACCTGCGCGCTGCCCTGTACATGCGTAAGTGCCAGCCATGCCTGCAAGAAGTCCACCATACTGTGGTAGATATCATACGCATAGTATGCAGCCCCCTCTTCCGCCAGCTGCATCCAGGGAAGTGCCAGGGGATTCAGACCGCAGGCAATGTCGAGCACGCTGCGAATCGGGGGCAACTCGCTAAATATTTGTGCGTAAAACTGGGGAAGGATAGCAATGCGTTCCCTGGTAGAAGCGTGGTAGGTCATCATCGTGGCGCATAGGTCAAGCAACCGTTGGCGGTTGCCTGATAGAGTCACCACTTTCAGTTCATTGAGCCATAGCGTGTAGTGTTCTTTTGTGTCAAGGTAGGCGCCCCCCACCTGGTGCAGCTTGTTTTTAGTCGCCTTGAGCGCTTCCTTGCTATTGTGGCGCTTGCGCAATTCCTGCGCGGCAATGCGCGTAATAAGCTCCTTGGAGATATCCCTGTATTTCGCGCTTGCCAGTACAGCGTCAACCAGCGATGCTACCTGCTGCTCGTCATCCCTCTCCATCACAGTTCTACCTCAATCGCTCTGTCAATTGTGTCATAAAACGCAGGTTATGGATGGTGGCAAGCCTGAAAAACAGGGTGTCGTTGATCTTGAAGAGGTGGTGCAGATATCCAAGTGAGTAATTGGTGCAACACAGGCAGTCACAGTAGCTGGAGACAGGGGCGTTGGACTTGATGTGCTTGTCATCGTTGATGTAGGTGTACGAGAGCCATTTATCCTCCAGGCAAGCCGCGGAAGTGAAGGTATAGAGCCTGCTATGGCGCGCGTCGCGCGTCGGCATCGCGCTATCAAATATCCCGTACCCCATCTTCGTGCAATCCACCACGTTGGTGGGGTGTCCTATGCCGAGCGCGTGCATAGGAAATTGTGGAGGCACCAGCTCTCTCGTGTAGGCAATAAGATCTGTGAGCAGGTGGCCTTGCCCATCCATTGGCCATCCGCCATAGCCGAAGCCGTCGAAGCCTATCTCTAACAATTCATCCGCGCAGCGCTTGCGCAACTCGAGCGATCCACCTCCCTGGATGACGGCGAACAAGAGGGGGCGCTGCTCCGGCGGGAGCCGCTTCTGATTGACCTGGTGCAGGAATTCCTTTTTGCAGCGTCTGGCCCAGGCAATCGTTCGCTTGACCGACGTTTCCTGCATTTCGTAAGAAGCATCTACATGCGTACATTCATCGAGGCAGATGACTACATCCGCTCCATAGCTCATCTGGAGCTGTATGGTTTTCTCCGGTGTCAGGTGGAACTTGCGCTCAGCTGATTCAGGTTTGAATGTAATGCCATCGTCATTGATCGTGCCAAATTTGGGGTTTTGCTGGATGAGCGAGTAGGCCTGGAAACCACCCGAGTCTGTGACGATGGGACGGGGCCACGCGCTCATACGGTGGAGCCCGCCCAGTGCATGAATGGTGGAGGAGCCTGGTCGCTGCATCAAGTGAAAGGTATTCATCACGACTGCCTGTACCTGGCAGTCAAGCAGGTCGGTGGCATCGACTGCGCGCACGACTCCCAGCGTGGCATCCGGCATGAAAACAGGCATGGACACCTGGCCATATGGCAATTTCAAACTGCCATACGGATTCGTCACTTCTAAGTTGTCGCTCGTTGTTGACTGCTCCATTTTCCGGAATTGTATCAACTACTGGAGAAGATAGCAAGCACGCCCCAATCGTAATGCGATGGCTGGACTGCTTCGTGGCAGGCCACGAGCCGTCCAGCCATCGCATGTCTTGGCGAGCAGAGGTAATCATCAATAGAATTATTGGGTGGAATCGTAGACAGCGGTCTACAAATTGCTTACAATATAATTTATCTGCGGCAAATGACGTTGATTTTGCCAGTCAAACACGCCTGGCTGGCATTCCAGAAGCGGAAAGAAGAATGTTTAATGAGGAATTTAGCCAACAGGGCTTTGCATATTGCTGAGGGACTCGGTGCCAGCTATGTGGATGTGCGTGTCATGGAGCGCACCACAGAGGGAATTGAGGTCAAAAATGGGCGCGTTGAAGGCGTTGCCAGTTCAACCAGCGCGGGATTTAATGTGCGTGTCATCGTCAATGGAGCCTGGGGGTTTGCCAGCAGCGCGCGTATGGATGATGCTGAAGTCGAGCGTATAGCCAGGCAGGCAGTACAGATTGCGCGTGCCAGCGCCCTTGTCGCGGGCAAACCCGTTCAACTCTCGCCGCTCGCAGCGCAGCGAGGTTTCTATCGCACCCCCATGGAGCGCGATCCCTTTACGGTGCCCCTGGACCAGAAGGTCCGCTTATTGCTCGATGCCGATGCGGCGATGCGCAGCGTGCAAGGAGTAACTCTCACCAGCAGCGACATGGAATATTCACGCGAGCGCAAAGTATTTGTGAGTTCCGAAGGGAGCGAGGTCGAACAAGAACTGTTTGATACATGCGCAGCTATCTCGGCCAGCGCCGTTGATCCTTCCAGTACTGAAATACAGACGCGCTCCTACCCCAATTCATTTGGGCGCCAGGCCGGCACGACGGGCTATGAATTTGTCGAGGCGATGGATCTACCCAATCACGGTGCGCGTATTGGCGAGGAGTCCGTCAAGTTGCTATCGGCCAGGCAGTGTCCCAGCGGCCTCAAAACGATCATTCTTGATGGGCCGCAGGTCGCTCTCCAGGTGCACGAGTCATGCGGGCACCCTATCGAATTGGATCGTGTTTTGGGTATGGAGGCGGGCTTCGTCGGCAAAAGTTTCCTGACCATTGATAAACTCAATAGCAATTATCACTATGGCTCTGAGATCGTGAATATGACCGCCGATGCCACTATTCCGGGAGGCCTCGGTACCTTTGGCTGGGACGACGAGGGTGTACCGGCACAGCGCTCTCTTATTGTCACTAACGGCATCTTTACTGGCTACCTGATGTCGCGTGATACGGCTCCCCTGCTCGGATTGACCAGCAATGGCTGTGTGCGCGCGGACGGCTGGAACCGTTTGCCGATGATCCGCATGACAAATGTCAGCCTTGAGCCGGGGACCTGGACATTAGACGACCTTATTGCCGATACGGATGACGGCATCTTTATGAGCATCAATAAAAGCTGGAGCATCGATGATCTCCGCTTGAATTTCCAGTTCGGCGTGGAGATGGCCTACGAGATAAAGCATGGCAAGCTGGGTGAGATGTTGAAGAATGCCACCTACACGGGCATTACGCCGCAATTCTGGGGCTCCTGTGATGCCATCTGTAATCATGATGAGTGGACCGTCTGGGGAACGCCCAACTGTGGTAAAGGAGAGCCGATGCAGGTGATGCGCACCGGTCACGGCGCTGCCCCGGCGCGTTTTCGCAATGTACAGGTGGGCGTCGGCAACTGGTGAGACTGGGAGAATACGCCCTGAGAGGAAGAAATCATGTTTTCTGATGAGACAAACGTGCGTGCGCTGCTGCAAAAGGTACTTGGCTATTCACAGGCTGACCAGACCGAGGTCGTCTACCTTGGCACGGAGAGCGCCCTGACGCGTTTTGCCAATAATAGCATCCACCAGAACGTCGCTGAGAGTAACCACGAGCTACGCGTGCGAGCCGTAGCTGGCAAAAGAGTAGGTGTGGCGACCACCAATCGTCTGGACGATGAGTCGCTGCGGCGTGTGACGGAGCAGGCGCTGCTGATCGCTCGTCTTCAACCCGAAAATCCAGAGTTTCATTCACTGCCAGGACCCCAGCCGATTGTGCCCGCACCTGGCTATAGCGAGCTGACCGCCCGCTTCAGCCCGGAAGAGCGCGCTCAGCGTGTCGGTATCATCGTTCAACTGGCCAGGGAACGCGGCCTTGAATCAGCGGGAGCCTTCTCTACGAACGCATCTCAGGTAGCGGTGGCAAATTCACTGGGCATCTTTGCCTATGAGCCGCGCACCGACTCCGAATGTCACGCCGTTGTCATGGCAGACGAACAAGGTTCAGGCTACACGCAGCGCATAGCCACAGACGCCACCACTCTCGATTTTGAGGCGATGGCGCGCGAGGCGGTAGACAAGGCGCAGCGCAGCCGTAAACCTGTAGGCATCGCGCTTGGAGAGTACCAGGTCGTGCTCGATACCTATGCCGTGGGCGATATGTTGCAGAATCTCATCTTTATGGGCCTCTCAGCGACCGCCGTGCAGGAAGAGCGCAGCTTTATGAATGGGCAGTTTGGCAAACAACTGCTTGATCCGCGCGTCACCATTTACGATGATGGTCATGATCCCACCAGCCTGCCCCAGGCCTTTGACTACGAGGGCGTGCCAAAACAACGTGTCGTAATGTTCGATCACGGTATCGCTAACGCAGTTGTCTACGACTCATACACCGCGGCGCGTGAGGGGAAACAGAATACAGGCCACGCCTTGCCCGCACCAAACCCCTTTGGCCCAATCCCTCTGAATACCATGATGGAGGCGGGCGATGCCAGCATGGAAGAACTGCTTAAGGGTGTTGAAAGAGGGCTCTACGTCACACGATTCCACTACACCAACACGGTCCATCCTGTCAAAACGCTTTTCACCGGCATGACCCGCGACGGAACTTTTTTGATAGAGCATGGCGAGTTGACCAGCCCGGTCAAAAACCTGCGTTTCACTCAGAGTATCCTCAACGCGCTGCGCGAGGTACAGGCCATTGGCCGTGAGCGCATCCAATGCAGCGAATATTTGACCGTTGTGGCACCCGCCCTGCGTATCGGGCAATTCAATTTCACGGGGGTGACATCCTCCCCCGGCTAAAGCGCGGGGGCTTCCTCTTATCGCTAAGAGGCTTTCCTGCTTCGTTGAGGCTTGCCAGGCTTGGTTTTCACCGCACCGGGTCTTACGGCCTCTCCACAGGCAGCAACCGCGAGTCCCGCGGCCAACACATTTTTTGCAGCATTGATGTCTCTATCATGGACAACGCCACATTCGGGACACGTCCACTCACGTACATCAAGCGTTAAGGAGTCGAGAATATGTCCACAATCGAAACACCGCTTACTGGACGGATACCACTTGTCAATTCTGACAAGGGTACGCCCATACCACTCTGCTTTGTATTCCAACTGGCGAACAAACTCACCCCATCCCACATCAGAGATGGCTTTTGCTAGGCAGTGGTTCTTGACCATATTCTTGACTTGCAGACTCTCGACGCATACGACTTGGTTTTCGCGTATGATGCGAGCCGAGAGCTGGTGTTGATAGTCTCGTCTCCGGTCTGCAATCTTTTTATGGACGCGGGCAACATTGAGACGGGCTTTTGCACGGTTCTTGGACCCCTTTTTCTTTTTTGCGTGGCGGCGCTGTGCTTTTGCAAGCTTCTTTTCATCCTTGACGAAGAACTTGGGATTGCCGGAGGTGTGCCCATCGGAGGTGATGACCATCGACTTCAAGCCCAGGTCAAGCCCAACCGTCGTAGGTGTGACTTCCAATGGCTTGATGTCCTCTTCTACCAGGAAGGAGACAAAGTAGCGCTCAGCTTCATCTTTGGTGATGGTGACACTGCTTGGCTTACACCCATCGGGCAATGGACGATGCCACGTGATGTCGAGAGGGGCATTCATCTTCGCAAGAGTCAAGGCATGCCCATCCCAGGTGAAAGCATTGCTCGCATAGGTAGCAGCTTGCTGGTTCCGCTTCTTTTTGAAGGTGGGATAGTCAGCACGCCCTTCAAAGAAGTTGCGAAAGGCTTGATCAAGATGCCTAAGAGCTTGTTGGAGCGGAACAGAAGAAACCTCATTGAGCCACAACGTTTCTTCCTGCTTCTTGAGCAGGACCAGGCGTTGCGCAGTCCCTTCATAGTACAAGCGTTCCCCCCGCTGGTAGTAGGCGTCAGTGCGTTGTCGCAAGGCCCAGTTATAGACGTAGCGGCAACATCCGAAGGTCTGCGCCAGGATGCGTTTTTGCTCATCACTTGGATAGAAGCGATACTTGTAGGCTTTCTTCCGTTTCATGTTTTACAGTATAGTATATACGCTGTAAAGTGTCAAACAGTCTCCCTACCCCTCGAGCCCCATAAGGTAGGCCCTTCTCTCCCCTGCTTGAAAGACAGGGGTTTTACGGGCCGTTTGTATAACAGAAGGTTAAGTTCGTCTTCTCGTCCAGAGAACAGCGCCATCGCTGGCTCGTAGCGCTATGATATTCCTATCCGGAGTAGCAAGATACAGTACATTGTGATCTACTCTTAAAAGATGAGAGGACGGGGCAACAGAGTATTGCCAGAGCAAGTACATATACTTATGCCTCGTGGTGTCAACCGTTGCCTAAATCTGTTGACAGAGAGAGACAAAAGCTGTTTCTGTCGCCCTCAAGCCGTCCAGCACACCAGCGCTCCTTCCACATTCCAGTGTGTTATGACTTGAGGTGCTGTCTGCGAGGGCATGTGGGTTGGAACGTGCTCCCGCGAGACCAACAGTAGCCCCGCCACTTTGACATGTTCGCTCATTTGCGAACGGGCCTGGCCTGGATCATCGGGATTGCCCTCCCCAGGCTTCTCCCGCCCGACATCTAGCCGGACAGGGCGCTCAACCAGTTCTTGTGAGACGTGGTTGCCAGTGCATTTCCTGATAAAAACTGTGATGCACGTTGACTGATGCGTTAAAGTCAGCATGCACGATGTAGTTGCATTGCGGATCCCCACATTGAAACAGTTTGCCCCCACGCCCAGTGATGCGGGTTGCGCCAAGTTGTGAAAACCTTTCTCCCCTGGCTCCACATCGCGAACAGTATTGGCTTGTCCCATGTGGGTTCACTTCCACGCTCACCACTGCTACCCGATACGCTTTTTCTTTGGCCAGTTGGTTGATTTTGCCCTTGAGTTGATTGGCTTGTTTCCGGTTGAGCCTCCTGGATTTGCCGCCGCCTTTCGGCGTGATCTTGCGCAAGCGTTCAAAGAGCAGCACACAGCCAGGGTACTTCTCGCAGACCTCGACAATCGCTCGCGCCGTTTTGTGAGCCGTGTCCAGATTTTGCCGCCGGATATGGGCCCACAGCTGCTGATTACTCCGTTCTCCTTTGACCGCACGACCTGTTTGCCATTGCTTTTTGGCAATGCGCCCCAGATGCTGAAAGCGTGCCTGATCGAGCCCCTGATCTGAGACAAAGCGCGTCTCAATGACCTTTCCATGCTGCCGCACCGTGATCACCGCAAGCTGCTTGACATTGAGATCGACCGCCACCGTGACCAGATCAGGATCATGCTTGCTCTCCACGATTTTCTTGGCAGTGATCGTCTTGCTCTGGAGGAAATGAATGGCCGCAGAGTGCTTCAAGAGGACCAACCTGGGGCTTTCTGTCTCCCATCCTTCTTCACTTCGACGCTGCTCAAAGTACCGATTGTACCGGGTGGGATAGTGAACCCATACCCACGCTGAGCCGGTATAGACCTTGAGCCGGACAAAGCTCTTTCTCAAGTCAAGCGTGTCGAGTTCCAGGGTAAAGGTCCCCGTGTAGAGCGTGGGGTGATTAGAAGCAGTTGGGACGCCTGGTTTCCCTTTCTTCTTCCCGGAACTCTGCCATGTCAGGAGTGTGGTGAGATAGCCTCGGGCTTTGCCAATGCAATCTTTGATGACTGAGCGACGATAGCGATTCGGGAAATCGGGAAACGCCTGGCTGAAGTTCCACTCGGGGAGAGGATCTGGATGCTCGCGGGTCTCGACGGTCTGGAATTCGGCCCAGGTCAGTAAGTTATCCGCAGAAATGACTCCCTCGCGCACCTCGCCGGTCTTCCTGGAAATCACCTCGACCCGCTCCAGCAACTTGTCAGGATGTGCCAGAAAAAAGGCGAGGTAGAACTGGCGGGCCGCATCCAGGATTTTGACCGTCTCTTCGAGAGAGGCCCGTTTGCCTGCATTCGTTCCCCCCTGATCTCGTGCGGAGAGATCAAGCAGGAGTTTGGTTGTTCTCGCAGTCTGTCCCATCAGTTTCTTCTGCTTCTGCTTTCAAGCAGTCCTTGAGTGCATGTGACACACAGGATCGCATTTTGTTCGCTCGGCTTCCATATAACCTGCCCGAAAAAACCGTCACCATACTGAGCAAATCGGCAACCAGTTCTTCGGTTGGCGTCTGTGCCTTCGGTGGTTCGACCACTTCTATGCGTACCTGCCTCCAACGAAACGCCTCTTCGAGGTAGCCAAAACCAAAGCGCACGAGCCGATCAGGATATTCGATGAGGACCAGATCAATGGCTTGCTGATCGATGAGCGTCAGGAGTCTCTTCATGCCTTTGCGCTTCTCATTGAGACTGGATGCCTGCTCGGCAATCAGTGCCACCACCTGATAACCTCGTTCCCTTGCCACCTGTTGCAAGCGTTCCACCTGGTGCGTCAAATTCCCTTCCTGTTCCTGTTTGGCACTGGAGACGCGCGCATAGATGGCACAGCGCAGCGATTTTCCCTGCGCTTTGAGCAAGTGGTGAACAGCATCCACAGGAATCCGACGCTGATTGGTCACGGTGCGGGTGACTGGCAAAAGACCGGCCTTATCCCAACGTTGGATGGTTTTGACCGAGACGCCCAGCGCACGAGCTGCTTCCCCTGCCGACAGAAACTCTTTCTTCTTCATTCTCCCATTTTAATGTATCTGTCTATCTTTGTCAATAGATTTTTAAGGTCCAAAGCGCTCTCACCTTTCCATCCTGGTCTATGACATAGATGACTTGATGAACAACTAACACCTGCACAGAATGCAGCTGGGCATGACTTGGTGGCGTGGAAATGTGTCCATTGGAAGCTTGTTCGAGATGGGAAGCTCCAGTCAAGTGCAACGGTCTCACCAGCAGCAGGGAAAAAAGAGCGACACCGAGTATCGTGAAAAGAGCCATCCCCACGCGTGTTCGAAACGAGAAACGTTGACCATCTACCCACCGGTTTACGGTCCGGCTGCCCTCCTGTTGTGGATCAAGGTCCATGATCTCAAATTCAGCTGCCATAGTTCCTTCATGTTCAAGTTCACGCAAGGTGCCCCCCTTTTGCAGTCGCTCTTTTCTTCAACTGGAAGAAGCATCGAACGGCTTACCTCATCTGGCGGCGGGAGACCCCGCATTCATGCATGGGAGTGAACGCCGCGCTGCCCGCAGGCAGAACTTGTCTCTCGTGTCTTTCCGCTTTTTCCCTGCTCAAAAGAATAGCACTATAGTTCTTCTGTACACGAACAATAGAATAGTGTTTTGGCGTTTGTAGGTAAATCGTTCCCTACAGTAAAAGCACTAACGTACCAATGTCCCGTGTGCCATGCGATACATGAGTTGCTTTGAGCTTGTCTCGCTCATGTGCATGAACCGAACGAGCGGTGTGGGACGACACACCAGCGTCATTCCAGAAGCCCTCAGCTTGGAGCCGTAGGGAGTCGTCACAAGAAGAAGTATAGGCCAGATTCGCTACGTTGTAAACTGATTTTGATACAAAATCACATCTGCTACAAGTGAAACAAGTGAAACAAACAGCAAGCAGAGTAAGCCGGAACCGGAAAGTATAGCTGGCATTTAACATATGGCCCTCCATAACGTATAAGTAAGTATATAGAATAGGCTCATCTATTCTTCTACTGTATATTACCTGGAGGGTCATCAAATATGGTCGGCTCAATGAGTATCGTTGATATTCTCTTTCTGGTGACGGTCATCCTGCTCGTCTTCAGCGGTTTCAGGAATGGAGCAGTGATTAGCTTGTTCTCCTTGCTCAGTATCCCAATAGGATTTTTTGTAGCGTCCCACTATGGACCAGGTTTCACAGCTATGCTCGCGGCGAGCGGCTTGTCGGCTACTCCTCTCATTTCATACGTCGTCTTGTTTTTCGGGACCGCACTTGTCCTCCACATTCTCGGCTCCTCTGTGCGTAATATAACGAAAGGCATTCCATTGCTTGGCCCGGTGGATACCTTGCTCGGCGGGGCAATCGGTTTTGTCGAGGCATGGGTGTTATGGTTGGTGTTTCTCATCATTCTCGGTAATTTCCTGCATGGTATTCAGTCTAGCCTCTTGCCCACGGCAAGCATTGCTCATGGCCTCAACCTCCAGGTCGAGCAGTATAAAAGTTGGCATGATTTTTACAATCAAGCCATCACCAACAGCCTGTTTGCAAAGGTGAATGCCTTCTTTGTCAGTCAGTTGCCAGCATTGCCACAGCCACCCAGGTCCTAAAAGTAAAGCTTGCTTTATGAGTTGTGGATGCATACAATAACAGTAGCGTTACCAGAAAAATCAATAAAGGCGGAGGTACATACAAACGACAAAGCAAGATCGTACAATCGAGACAGGTGCTCACGGTAGACATGAACATGCCTACCTCGTCGCAGTAGAGAGCGACGAACAAGATAGTTTGTGGAGCGTTGAAGATTCCCTCAGTGAATTGAAAGCATTGGCAAGTACAGCGGGCGCGGATGTCGTCGGCACGATGATTCAACGGCTGCATCATCCCGACGTAGCGACCTACATTGGCAAGGGCCGGGCGCAAGAACTGGGTGACCTGGAGAAGCAATTGGGGTTTGACCTGGTAATCTTCGATGACGAGTTATCACCTTCGCAGCAGCGTAACCTGGAGAAAATGCTTAACGCGCGTGTCATCGATCGGACGGCCTTGATCTTGGACATTTTTGCGCAGCATGCCCGGACTCGTGAAGGGCGGTTGCAGGTTGAACTGGCCCAATTAGAATATCGCCTGCCCCGCCTGACTGGCCGAGGCGTAGCGTTTTCCCAGCAAGCGGGAGGTACGCGCAGTGCAGGTGCGGCAGGCGTAGGAGGAGCGATAGGCGTGCGCGGCCCCGGTGAAACAAAGCTGGAAATGGATCGCCGCCGCATTCGCAGCCGTATCGCTGACTTGCGCGAGGACATTGAAAACGTCCGTGAGCAGCGATCGCTTCATCGTCAGCAGCGCGCCGCCCAGGCTATTCCCGTCGTGGCTATCGTTGGCTATACCAATGCAGGTAAATCGACCCTTTTTAATGCTCTCACCGAGTCAGAAGTAATCGCAGAGAACAAGCTCTTTGCCACCCTCGACCCCATTACCCGCCACCAGATGTTACCGGGCAACCAGGAGGTGTTGTACACCGACACCGTTGGTTTTATCCAGAAATTGCCTACTAAGTTGATCGCGGCATTTCGCGCCACGCTTGAAGAGGTTATCGATGCCGACCTGCTCCTGGAGGTAGTAGATGCGAGCCATGAAAATGCTATCGAGCAGAGCGAGACGGTCAACGAAGTATTGCATGATCTTCAGATCGGCGAGAAGCCACGTGTCACGGCATTGAATAAAATAGACCTGCTGGATGAACCGTCGGAATTAGACCTCAGCCTCTATCCCAACGCTGTACCCGTCTCTGCTTTGAAACACGTTGGCCTGGGCGCGCTGCGTGAGAAGATCGCCCAGGTGCTGGCAGATAGTATGGAGATGGTGCAGGTGACGATCCCGTACGAGAAAAGTGAGCTGGTAGAGCTCTTTCATCGTAGGGGACGCGTAGATCTTGAAGAGCACAGGGCGGAAGGTACGTTTCTGACCGGCCGCATTCCCCGTACGCTCGAAGGCTATTACGCTCCATATCTTGAGTTTTGAAGACGAACAGGTTGAAGCAACTGCCCTTGGTTTCGCCAGGGGCAGCCGCTTTAACCTGTGCTTCCTATGATACTTGTGTAGCCACACGGGATATGGTATCCTCGGTAGAGTTAGTTAACCTGACCTCATCTATCTACTATCAGAGAAAGCAGCCACCGATAATGTCAGAACGAAGGCAACAGAGTTGGTACGTGCCCTTGCGCGTCCGTTTTCGCTCTCCCGCTGAGCAGGCCCAATGGGAACGTGAACACATCCCGCAGCCTACTCTTGGAGACAGTCACTCGCTATCACTAACGGGTGCGGATGTCCCTTTAGACGTGGATATCGCTGCGCAGCGACGGACCCGGCAAATCAAAGAATTATTACGTCTTAGCAACATTATGCGCACAGGCCTGGGCTTAAGCGAGGTCCTCCAACAGATCGTAGCCTCCACCAGTGCTTGTACGGGTTTTCGCATCCTCGTCGTTCACCTGATCGAAGAAGGAAGCGATTTGCTGTCTCCATACGCCTTCGCGGGGATGTCAGAAGAGAACATCAATGTTTTACGAGCGGTCCGTCGACCGGTTGAACAGGTGCTCCGTCTAATGCGGCCGGAGTTTCGTATCAGTCAAAGCTATTTTATTTCGCACGAATATGTTGAGGACATCTCGGATATCGTGTCGGTCATCAATAAATCGGTGGATGACTATCAGCCTGGCGGATGGCATCCCGACGATGCCTTAATTGTGCCCCTCTTTAGCCCCCGTCAAAAGAAGCTCTTAGGTTTCCTCTCGCTGGATGATCCAGAGGACAGCAAAATTCCCACGCTGGAAAGCATCGAGGTGGCCGAATTATTTGCTAACCAGGCGGCTATAGCGATTGACAATGTGCGCATCTTCCAGGAAAATGAGGCCGAATCGCAGGTGCTGGATAAGGCGATCGCCGCCTTGTTGAACGATGTTGAGCAGATTCAACGTGGCGATCTGCGCGTACGCATCCATTCTAGCCATGAGAAATTGCAGCCCTTAGGTGAGGCTATCAACCAGATGGTGGAAGAGTTCAGCGGCATCCTGGGCAACGTGCAGATGGTAACGCATGCGGTAGATAAACATGCACGCGATGTCCAGCGTAGCTCTGACCTGCTGGTACGGGATGCCAGCCAGCAAGATTTGCAGGTCCAGCACATTTCGCATGCCATCGATGAAATCGCCGAAACCATGACGAGACTGTCGAGCAGCGCTTCGGAATTGTCGCGGGTTGTCCTCGAGGCCGTAGATGTCACGCTTGATGGGCAGAGTGCCGTTGACCGTGCGGTTGAGGGCATGAGCCAGGTGCGTGAAGCATCGGCTCTCTCCGCGCGTATCATGAAACGGCTGGGCGAGAGTGGTCAAGAAATCAACGAGACGATACTGGCTATCACCGATCTGACGACGCGTATGAATCTAGTAGCACTCAATGCCGCGATAGAGGCGACACGAGCGGGTGAGCAGGGGCATGGCTTTGTGGTCATCGCGCAGGAAATACGTACGCTCGCGGTGAATAGCGCGGAGGCGGCTAAGAAAGTGGCCTCCCACATACGGGCAATTCAACGTGAGACCACCGCAATTTCACATAGCGTCGAACAGAATACTCTTGAAGCGGTGAAGCAGACAGAACTGGTCACGCAAACGGGGGTAGCCTTCGATGCAATCAGTGTCGTCACCGAACAGATGGCTGGCCTGGTACAGGGCATCTGTGCCGCCACAGATAATCAAGAGCAGGGATCGCAACAGGTTGTCAGCGCCGTTGAACAGATCGCGCGTATGACCAGCGAAATTACGCTGCACATGCGTCATATGCAGCAATCTTTATCACAGCTGGTAGAGTTGACCAACTCGCTTCGATCGCGCATGGCCGTGTTCAGGATCGCAGAACGATAATGAAGTGAGAAGTAGCTAATTCCTGTACCGAATGAAATCTCAGCAATTGAATGGGCTACTTGTGCTCTAAAATGGCTTCCCAGGACATGTCACGAGAAAAATAACTTGGTCTGAGGTCTTCTCATTTGTCGGTTTTTGGTATGTCAGACCAGATTATTTAATAGCCTTCTTTTTGTCGATTTCAAAGAGTGTTTAAACTCTCTTTTTTGTGGGAGGGTTCGAAGGAGAGACTTAACCCCAACTGTTCGCTGATGTTCGCTCTCGTTCTCCTCGTGTTCAGATAGCCCTTTTTCTGTTCATCATGTGTTCTACTTTTCGCTGATAGTCGTCGGTGTTGCTGTATGCGTTGCTGTACAGCAGTGCAGCAGGGTACCGATTACGGGATGCGGTGTGGTGTGTCTATTATTGTTCGCTCACGTTCTCTTTGTGCTTCATTCCTCTCGCGTTGTTCGCTCAATATCGTGATTTTTCGCTGCAAATCGTCGGCGTTGCTACATGGCCTCAAATGGCAAATGATTGCTGATTGCAGAGTTTCTCTCTTTTGCTTATGTATGCGTTTTAAGTAAGAATGCAAGTATAGTCTCATATGGCTTGATATGCTGATGTATGATCATTACCTATTTCGCCCCCGATGTCGCGGAGTGGTTGAGGAAGTCTTAGTGTTCTTCAAGGCGCTTCTGATGCTGCTTTGAGAGGATAAGCTTTTCTTATATTGTACAGCTTATCCTCCCAAATTCTGTATTTGGCGCGATATTATTTTGTACCTATAGTGTTGCCGAAGAGGGGACTTAAACGGGACTGTTCAGGCTAGTTTGCTACAGTTCTTCCTGTGCTCAGAAAGTCACAGCTTGTTGAAAATTCTCTTGTAGAGCTTATTGACGAAGAAAAACATGAAATTCTTTTCTCATTGAACGGAGATTGAGCCTTTAGTAGTAATGGAGCGATTTTTTCGCAAGAGCAGGAGAGAAGAGCCTTCTCTCTCGTCATGTGGGTGGGAAAAACGTCCTTTCCTGATTGTGAGAAGATGTGTTTCTTCAAAGAAGGTTGCTTGGTTCTTCTGCATAAAGGGCTGTGTATCCGCATGTCGTGCAAGTGAGAGTAGACAGATAAGAGGTCTTTGGCTGGCTACTGAAAAAGTCCACGGAAATCCTCTGTGGGCTGGCTTGGAGAATGGTGCTTAACTGCACTGGGACTCGCTCTCCCCCACATTCGGGACAAGGTTTCGTGGGAGGCGGTTGTGTCTGGTCGTTCATCTGTCTTCCTCCTTTCAAGAGATGAGTCGTACTCACAAGAAACTCCACTTAATAGACGACTGAACCACTTCTTTTTGAAGATGAACTTTGTCAGCTGGCCAACCGTAAATTATGATCGACGTACGTGCCAGAAGAGGGCAAATATGTTCACGACTTCCATAGAATACGCCCTATGAAACGCTTTGCAGGCAAAATCACTGCTGTTAATGCAAAAAGCCGTATACTCTCTTTCAGTCCTAACGATTTCAGCCCTCGTACCCCCATACGCACTGCATGTCTTATTCGTCCCATCTTCAGTAGCCACAAGCAAACTTCTCCTAAGAGCTCTCCTGTACTGTGGGATGCTAGCCCCAGCACCTCTTCATAGACAGTTACACCCTGCAAGTAGTACTCCTCAGCCTCTTTGCGCCTCCCAAGCTTCAGGTAGATATATCCGAGGTTGATCTGGCTGCGAGCGGTGTCGGGATGTTCTGGCCCCAATACCTGCTCACGGATCTTCAATGCCTCTTGCCATAGTGGTTCCACTTTTTCGTACCTGCCTCGATGCCAGTAGAACCATCCCAGATTGTTCAGGCTGAAAACTGTACCGAGATGGTTTGGTCCCTGTACTCGTTTGCGGATCGCTAATGCCTGTTTCATCCGTGACTCTGCCTCCGTATACCTACGTTGATCTTTATTAAGCCATCCCAAATTAGTTAGGATTCTAGCCATCAAGAGATGGTCTTGTTCTGGTGATTGTTCGCAGATCGCCAATGCCCGTTGAAGAAGTGGCTCTGCGTCTTTGTATCTGCCCAGTTTTAGGTAGAACCATCCCAGGTTATCCAGGCTTTCAGCAGTAGCGAGATGTTCCGACCCCAACACTCGCTCATAGATGTTCAAGGCTCGCCGGAAGG
>WNGQ01000669.1_pt1 | contig 40074 bp, 33 predicted proteins | sample 5407661 | NCBI WGS metagenome assembly WNGQ01 (sample SAMN13153382, study PRJNA577476) | soil metagenome | isolation source: 60 cm soil or saprolite under Garry oak tree replicate 2 | place: USA:California | collected 2016-06-15 | reverse complement strand
GCTTGCTCGCAGGAAATTGAATTGTACCCTTTGAGGTTTGATAGGATTTCAACTCGTCGCGATGGGCTTCGATCGGCGCAGCACCGGGGAAAAAGCTGCAATGCTCTTTGAAGGCTGCGTACGAAACCAACATTCGGTCTTGATACTTGAACGCCGGAATCTGGTAACTGATCACCTCAGTGGCGCCGGGCACAAACGACTTAATTGTCTGCCGAAGTTTCGCAAGCGCGGCGCGCGGCTCATTGGGCAAACGTGACAGATAATCGTCTACGTCTCGAGCACCTGTAGTTTTTGTTTCTGTGGCTGGCATCTTCTTCCTCCTTTGATTGAGACTCACCCTCGTTCCTGGTACAGGCCCAACACATTTCCCGCCGTGTCACGGAACCTTGCTGTAATCTCGGGAGCATCACCGCCGATTGGTTGCACGATCTCGCCGCCGTTCGCCTTGATTGCTTCGATAGCGGCGGCGACGCTGTCAACCATGATGTAAATCAACAGGCCGACCTCTGTCATCGGCTTCCTGCCCAGGACCCATGTACCGCTCACTTCGCCTATCGCGTCATCAAAGGCGACAGCTCCATCGCCGCGCGTCCTGAGCTTCCAACTAAAACTCTTCTGGTAAAAAGTGGCAGAGGCGTTGATGTCGATTGCCGGAATCTCGATGTAGCAGATCTTTCCGTTACCGAGGGTAGGTTTCTTTGTGTTTGAGCTTTCAGACATGATTTCTTCCTTACCTAAGAGAATGACTATTAAGCGTGCGTTATTGTCGCAAGGGCACCAGGGCGCGCAAGCGCGCATCGCGCAGGTAAAGCCCTAACCAGATGAGCGTGCCCAGGTACGTAGGAAACAGGACATGGCTGAACAGCGGATCGCCCACCCGCGTGTGTGTTGCGACAGCGCCGCCCAGATAACCCGTTAGGAGGATGGCGCCCAGAACCGAAGTTTGTGGAACCACATACAGAACGGTACAGGCAAGCAGCACGATACCGAGCGGGACAATCGTCGTCTCGGTATAGCCGAGTTTGACCGTCGCGTCCACTACAACTGCCGGCTTGAATAACTTCATGACGCCATCCATCAAGAGAAATAAGACCGGTAGCGCGCTGACAATTCGACCAGCCCAGAGCGCCTTCTTTGAAACCAAAGCTGTTTGACTATCTAATCCCATGACTCCTCATTACTGATTGTTTGATCTGACACTTAATTCCTACGGGACCGTTTACGCGGCTTCTTCACTGTTAACCATCCAGGGAATGCCGAATTGATCCACGCACATGCCGAAACCGCGCGACCAGAACGTTTGCGAATAGGGCATAGTGACGTGGCCGTTTTCTGATAAGGCTTTGAAAATGCGCTCGCCTTCGGTTGTATCTTTCACGTGCAGCGATACATTGATGCCTGTGGGTTTGTGGTAGCGTCCCGTCGGAGAATCTGCACACATTATTTGCCCGTCGCCGACCGCGAGTGTTGCGTGCATGATTAGCTTGTGCGTTTCGGCAGGTAATTCATTTGCCATCGGCGCTTCGCCCCAGGTCATCTTGAAGAGCGTCTTAGCGCCGAGGGCCTGTTCATAAAACTTGATGGCCGCTTCGCATTGACTATCGAAATTCAGATATGGATTGATGTGCATTGTGTTTTCGTTTTCTTAATCGTTTGGGTTTGCAGTATGGCCTTCATCCGTTTGGAGTACCGGCTTCAGACGAGTCTTCGCTGAACTCTCGTTACGGGGTTTACTCAGCTGCCTGTTTGAGTTTCGCGAGGTCAAGCTTTTTCATCTGCATTATCGCCTGCATGACCCGTTCGGATTTCGCGGGATCCGCGTTCTGGATAAGCTCGGGCAAAACCACCGGCACTACCTGCCACGACAGCCCAAACTTATCTTTGAGCCAGCCGCATTGAGATTCCTGCCCACCCTCAGAAGAAAGCTTTTCCCAGAAGTAGTCTATTTCTTTCTGTGTCTCGCAGTTCACTACGAATGAAACAGATTCGTTGAATTTAAATTGGGGTCCGCCATTCAGGGCGGTGAATTTTTGCCCGTCGAGTTCGAAAGCGGCGGTCATGACCGAGCCTTCGGGCCCGGGACCAGTTTTTCCATAGCGGGTTACGCCCAGAACTCGCGAATTCTTAAAGATCGAGACGTAAAAGTTCATGGCCTCTTCGGCCTGAGTGTCGAACCACAAAAACGGGGTAATTTTCTGCGCAATCGTTGTCATCTTGGCTCCTTCTTCGTTTTTCTCAGCATCGTGCCGGCGCCTCTTTGCTGCCGGCATTTCATTACTGCGATGCCCGCTTTCTAATTGTTAGTCGAACGGAGTGAATTGAAATCGACAGGTTAGAAGAAATGTTTTTCGGAAATATTGCGAGACCCTGACAAGACCAGACTAACTCCAATGTGTCAGCCAGGTTGCGAATGCGAGCCAGGCGTGCGTGTTCCCGATCACCAGACGCAAAGGGTGCGATGCGACGATTAGCGCTCCGCCTAAAACAGTCGCGCGGTGCGGGCGTCCCCGAGTAATAACGTCGTAGATCAGACAGGGGACAATAAAAAGATCGGCGAGGCCGAAAAAAGCCAGGGGGCCGTATTGCTGGATGAAAGCAAAAGGCAGCCGGGCCACGGCGGCCGGCAGAATGGCAATGGTCGCCAACAGCATAAGGCGCTTATGCGAATCCGGCCGGCGGCGAAAATAGAAGGCAGCACCCACCAGAGTAGCAAATACCAACATGTCGCCGAGCGGTATTGTCAGAAATGAAAGTGGATTTACCCCGGGAATGGGGGACGGTCCTTTTGCCCGGATGATGGCCGTTACTGTTCCAATCACAATCATTAGACTGGCAAGCACTCCACCAGCAATACCCAGGCGCATATGAGTTCGTGTCCGCTTTGAGGCGACGAGCGTGGTCTGGGCCAGTAACAATACAATCCACGAAGAAAACAGAACTCCATGCAGTATCAGAAGCGGAATGAGTGTTTGGGTTTGGAAATATGGCCTGAGATAAAACGTTCGCGAGAAGCCGGCAAAGACGGTTAGCAAAAATGCCGCGGCCATGCCCGTGTAGAACAACCGCTCGCGCAGTTTAGGATCGCTTTTCGTTCCAATTAGTTCGACGTGTGCTGCCATGGCGCTCTTTACTATCACCAGTTGGCCATTGCAAACAAGTGTCGGACAAAGTCTTATCGGACGCTGCGCCGGCCGTCGTTGCGGTAAACGACGCCACCCTTCATCACAAACACAACGCGGCGCACGGCCGTGATGTCTTTCAAAGGATCACCGTCGATCGCAATAATATCTGCTTCCAGGCCGGGCGCGATCGAGCCAATTTCGTTAGCCAGGCCGAGCGCTTCTGCCGCTAATGAGCTGGCTGAGACCATTGCGGTCATAGGATCGACTCCCGCGTCTCGCACTCGATCGACAAATTCTTCCGCATTGCGTCCGTGAGCTCCCGCGACCGCATCAGTGCCGAAAACAATTTTAAGTCCCGGAGTATTCGACGCACGCTTCACCAGCTCATGATTTAGCGATAGTACTTTCTCCATGGCCGCGAAACCTTCCGGCGTGTAACCCGGCGTGCCGAGATACTTTTCTTTGTTCAGCAGGTAATTCTCGATGACCAGACCGGCTTGTGGATCCAGGTAAGTACCCTTTGCCGCCATCAGTTTCAAATCGTCGTCGGTGGCCATTGTTCCGTGTTCGATTTGGGTGCAGCCCGCAAGCGTTGCGGCCCTCACCGCGTCTTTGTAAGCGTGAACGAGCGTTCGCAGTCCCAGTTTCCTCGCCTCGTCGCAGGCGGCGTTCAATTGATCCTGCGAAAGCGTCATGCCGCCGCCCTGCCGGATACTCTGCGACGCAAAGATTTTGATTAGGTTGGCGCCGGCCTCTTTTTGCTTGCGGATGAAGGCGCGAATTTCATCGGGCGTGCCGGTTTGCGGCCCGCGGCCGACAAGCGGCTCTGCGGACGTAAGAATACGCGGCCCCGGCAATGTACCCCTGGCGATCGCATCGCGCAGCGGAATGTCGGCGGACGAGCCCACGCTTTGAATCGTGGTAAAGCCCGCCTGTAACGTGACCCAGGCATTTGCGGCGGAGGCGTAAGTAGCCTCAGGTGTGGTACCACCCTGGCCTGCGTTCTTGCCGTCTTTCCCGAAAATCCAGGTTACGTGCGTGTGCGCGTCAATCCACCCCGGAAGAACAGTCAAACCTCGCAGGTCGTAATCAACCGGGCCAGCCTTTGGATCGATTGCTACGATCCTTGATCCTTCGACGACGATCCGCGTGTTGTGCAGCACGTGGCCTTTTCCGTCGAGGACTGTGTTCGCAGCGATGACGATGCGTTTGCTTATCTGCATGCGTGTCGAAGTGGAGATAAAGAGAATCGCGCAGACGCACAAAATCACATTTGAAATTCGCATGATACGGCCTCCGCCTCGTGATACTTGTCTCTTATCACATCAATCTCAAAGCTTACACGTCCTTCAGCGAGCGGCGGCAGGTCTTACTGAACATCTTTGGGAGATTGAGGATATTGTGAAGCTTCGGGATCAATGCTATAAGGCGACTTGTGAAGCCGCCCTCTCAGCGAATCATTTTTATATTGGCGCTGCGCTCATACTCATAATGTTGATATGTCCGCCTTGGCTTCACGCGAGCGAATCAGATAGCGGTGTTCCTGATTCAAATTGCCGCGGTAGGACTTGCAAGTGCGGGACTGGCACTCGCTGTCAGGAAGCCTTGAGTGTTCAACATCAAAAATGACCGGCTACCCACGAGACGCCTGCGCTTCGGCTTGTTCGAGACGGGTGACCAGGCGTGCCTTAACTTTCGGCCACTCTGTATCAATAATGCTGAAACAAACCGAATCACGGATGCGACCGCCCGGCAAGATCATGTGATTGCGAAGGATCCCTTCCTGTTTCGCGCCCAGCCGAAGAATAGCAGCACGAGATTGTCGGTTGAGGACGTCGGTAATCAGTTCAACCCGCACGCAACTCCAGTGTTCGAACGCATGCGTGAGCAGCAACAATTTGCTTTCAGTATTGACTGGAGTGCGTTGGGCGCTCCTGGCAAGCCAGGTGTAGCCGATCGCTGCTTTTCGATCAGCCGCTACGATGTCATAAAAGCGAGTAGTACCAACGATGTTCCCCGAACTCTTTCGGAAAATGACAAAGGGCAATTCCTTTTCCTGTGACTGACCGTGAAGTGCAGCATCGATATAGGCGGCCATCGTTTCCTGAGTGGGTATGATGGTGACGCTCGTCTTCCAGAGATCACCATCGCAAGCAGCGACAATAAGTGGGCCGGCATGCGCGTGCGAGAGAGGCTCAAGGCGCACGTGGCGGCCCTTAAGAGTTACGGGAGAGACTTTTACTGTCGTGCTTTCCAAGCCGGAACAGCATACTTCAGAATTCGACTGACGCGGTCAACTATTCTTGGTCGCTACCTGCTTGCGGATGCGCTCTTCCTGGGCCTGCAGCTCGGGCGTAAATTCGTCGCCGAAATCTGCGGCTTCAAAAACCTGGCGAATTTCTACCTCAGTTTCTTCGAAAGGCGCGCGTTTCAACCATTCGATCGCTTCTTGCAGAGACTTGCATTTCCACAACCAGAAGCCGGCCACCAGTTCCTTGGTTTCCGCGAATGGTCCGTCAATCACGGATTTCTTACCGCCTGAGAATTTGACGCGCGCGCCTTTCGAGCTGGGATGAAGTCCCTCACCGGCGAGCATGACACCCGCGGCAGCCAATTCTTCGTTGAATTTTCCCATGTCGGTCAGCAGTTGCTTGCTCGGCATGACCCCGGCCTCGGAATTCTTATCAGCCTTTACGATAACCATGAATCGCATTGATCTTTTCTCCTCTTCACTTAATTGATTAGAGCATTGGCTCTCTACTGATTAGTCGAACGGCGAGCTGCGAGATCGACACCTCAGGCAGTTTTCGTTTGCCAGAGTCCTAGCGCGGCGCCCGTTGGATCCTGGATGATGCTGAACCAACCCATATCCGGTACTTCAATCGAGTCCTTAACAATTTTCGCTCCCAGCGCCTGGGCTTTCTTCGTCGCCGCCCGAATGTCGTCCACGAGCACATAAGACAGCCAGAACGAGGGCACGCCGGGCATCGGATTTTTTAGTAATCCGCCGCCGGTTCCGTCACCAACTTTGATTAACGTGTAGGAACCATCGGGGCCCATCGCCATATCTTCGAGTTTCCAGTCGAACAATTGACCATAGAACGCCCTGGCCTTGCTGACGTCGGTTGTGTTCAGTTCTACGTGCACAAAAGGATTTGCCATTTCTGCCTCCAAAGTTTTTTCTAACAGAATAAAATTGAGATGAATGAGGTTAAGTCAAATGTTTCACGCGCGATTAACAAAAGATTCAGCTATCAGGGAGGCCGCCAATTTCCATCACCGGCCGTATTTCGATGGTGCCTACGCGGGCTGGCGGAATCCGCTCGGCAACGGCGATTGCTTCGTCGAGATCTTTCGCGTCAATCAGGTAGTACCCGCCCAGCTGTTCGCGTGTTTCTGCGAACGGACCGTCAGTTATGAGCCGTTTGCCCTCACGAACGCGCAGGCTCGTTGCGGTAGCCACGGAATGAAGCGGACTCGCATCCAGATATTTCCCGGTCGTACTGAGCTCTTGCGCCAATTGCGCCGATTCGACGTAACAATGCTCACGTTCCTGATCCGTCATGGCATTTTCGTCGAAATAGACCAACAACATGTATTTCATAGCTGTGCCTCCATATGTAAGTCGAACGGCCACCGCGCGGATCGACACGTCGCTCAGAAATTTCTATTATCCATCTTATTGTGGCGCAAGTTGTTAACTTGCGACACTTGCTGATCGGCATGACGCAAATTATCAATTTGCGCCACATCGAATCGCCGTTTCAGAGAAACTATCACATGTCCGGAAATGCCAACGCCGCTGTAGACGCCGTTTACTCTTCAGAATGGGGCCGAATTGTCTCGACTTTAATCCGCTCGTTCGGCGATTTCGACCTGGCGGAAGAGGCGGCCCAGGAAGCGTTTGCGGCGGCCGTCAACCAGTGGCGAAGTGAAGGCGTTCCAGATTCTCCGGCCGCCTGGATCATTCAAACTGCCCGTCACAAGGCGGTGGATCGGATTCGCCGGCAAATCAGCTTCAGCGAAAAAGTTGAATACTACGCCGCTGAACTGCCCACAACGACTGAGCAGCCGCAATACGATCCCGACGAAATTCCGGACGATCGCCTTCGCCTGATATTCACCTGCTGTCACCCGTCGTTAGCGCCCGAGGCGCAAGTCGCTTTGACGCTGCGCACGCTGTGCGGACTCGAGACGGACGAAATCGCTCGGGCATTTCTGGTGTCTGCGGCGACCATGGCCCAGCGATTGGTACGCGCGAAGCGAAAGATTCGCGATGCCCGAATTCCTTACAAGATACCTGAAACAGGTGACATGCCCGCGCGGCTTGATGCAGTGTTGACGGTAATCTATCTGATCTTCAACGAAGGGTATGCGTCCACTCGCGGCGAATCACTCGTCCGCACTGATCTTTGCGCTGAAGCGATTCGACTTGGGCGCCTCCTCCGGACTTTAATATCGCCACCTCCGGCGGACGTCAACGGTCTGCTCGCTCTGATGTTGCTTCACGACTCGCGCCGGGAGGCTCGCGTAGATGCGCACGGGAACATTGTGACCCTTGAGGAACAGGATCGAAGTCTTTGGAACCAGGAGCAGATTGCAGAGGCGTTGCCGATTGTTGAGGACGCTTTACTTAACGGCGCCGGCTCGTACGCGCTGCAGGCCGCAATTGCTGCCGAGCACTGTAAGAGCCGGCGCGCTGACGACACTGATTGGCGAAGGATCGTCCAGTTTTATGACCTGCTGCAGCAAGTTCAGCCTGATCCCGTCATTTCCTTGAATCGGGCTGTCGCACTCGCAATGGCCGACAATCCTGAAGCGGCACTGGCGACGGTAAATCAGCTCACGGCCTCCGGTGAACTCGATCAATACCATTTGCTTCATGCGACCCGGGCAGACCTCTTGCGCCGCATGGGAAGGCCGGAAGAAGCCGCGAAGAGCTACGAACGAGCATTGATGCTCGTGACCAATGAAAGTGAGCGCAGATTTCTCGAGAGGCGGCTGCGAGAGGCCGTTTCAACCACTGCCTGACAACAACTGCCAGCCGGTCACTTTCTCCATCCATCCCCAATTAATCATTGGTACCAGGGGTACTAGCCTCAGAGTAGCCAACCGTTTTAGTGGCTCGTCCCGCACAAAGGCTGTGGTTAACGGGGCATTATTTCTGTGGCGGGTAACATTATCGGAATAATCTGTGGGTCTTAGGATTGGCCCTGTAATTAGACCGAAAGGCTTGGCCTTCTATTTGACGAACAGGAGCTGATTCCATGACAACCGAGACAATTAAGTTCATTCGATGTATTTGCCTGCTGCTAATCACGACCGCAATTGCTTCATTTTCCGCCTTCGCGCAAAGCGAAGAGGATCGAAGCCAGGACAACAAAACTCTTTCACCCTATTTCTTTGTGCAGGGAGATCCCAAAGTGGATCAGTTACCCCTCAAGGATACGCGGGTTGAGATATCAGTTTCCGGCGTGATTGCCGACGTTAAGGTCGTCCAAACATATCGGAATGAAGGTTCACGCCCAATTAACGCGACTTACGTCTTTCCGGCTTCCACTCGGGCAGCGGTTTACGCGATGCGTATGCGAATAGGCGATCAGCTTATCGTCGCCAGAATTAAGGAACGAGACGCGGCCAGCCAGGAGTTCGAGACGGCGAAGAAGGAAGGGAAGAGTGCTTCTTTGCTGGAGCAGGATCGGCCAAATGTCTTTTCTATGAATCTTGCCAATCTCATGCCTCAGGATCAGGTTGAGATCGAGCTTCGTTATACCGAACTGCTGGTGCCGACGGATGGAATCTATGAGCTGGTTTACCCGACGGTGGTTGGGCCTCGCTACTCATCTGACCAGAAATCTTCGGCGCCTAAATCGGATAAGTGGGTCAGCAGCCCGTATCTTCATCAAGGCGAGAAACCCACCAGCACGCTTCATATCTCGGCGCGAATCTCGGCGGGCGTGCCGATTCAGGAATTGAGCTGCACCTCACATCAGATATCCCCGCAATGGGTAAACTCGACTGTTGCGCAGATGACCCTCGATGACGAAGACGCTTTTCAGGGAAACCGCGACTTCGTTTTGCATTACCGTTTGACCGGAAACCAGATTGCTTCAGGCCTTCTGCTTTACCAGGGTCAGGACGAAAACTTTTTCCTTTACATGGCGCAGCCACCACAGCGAGTGCCGGCTGATGATATTCCGGCTCGTGAGTTCATTTTTGTGGTCGACGTATCGGGCTCGATGGAAGGATTTCCTCTGAATACCTCCAAACAGTTACTAAAAGACCTGATCGGACAATTGCGGCCGACAGACTTTTTTAATGTCGTGTTGTTTGCCGGAGACTCGGCGGTGCTCTCCGGAGAGTCTCTTCAGGCAAACCAGGAGAACATAGCTACTGCAATTCGTTTGTTGGAACAACAGCGCGGCAACGGAGGAACCGAACTCCTCCCGGCAATCAAACAGGCCATGAGTCTGCCGCGTGAAGCAAATGTTTCGCGCAGTGTCGTGCTGGTAACTGACGGTTACATTTCCGGCGAGCAGGGAGTCTTCGATTACATTCGCGAAAATCTCAATCAATGCAACGTCTTCGCTTTTGGCATCGGCTCCGCGGTAAATCGTTATCTCATTGAAGGGATAGCTAAAGCCGGAATGGGCGAGCCTTTCATCGTCACCCAGCCGTCTGAAGCCGCGGCAACGGCGGCGAAATTCCGAGAATATATTCAGACACCCCTCTTGACCGACGTTCAAATCCGAACAAACGGTTTCGAGATTTACGATGTGCAACCCGGCCACCTTCCCGATTTAATGGCGCAGCGCCCGGTAATTCTCTTTGGCAAGTGGAGAGGACCTGTAACGGGAACCTTCGAGCTGCGGGGGAGAACAGGCCAGGGCGAGTATTTCAGCAAGTTCGAGGTTGCTGGTGCGCAGCCGGATGAAGGCAACAGGGCCCTTCGTTACTTGTGGGCCCGCTCGCGAATCGGCGAACTTTCGGATTACGGATTCGGAAGTCCGTCTGACGACAAGATTAAGGAGATTACCGCGCTGGGTCTGAAGTACAACTTATTAACCCAGTACACTTCGTTCATCGCAGTTCGCCAAAAAATCGTGAATGGCCAGGGTCTGGCTGAGGATGTGGATCAACCCCTACCGTTGCCGGTTGGCGTGAGCGATTTGGCGGTGGGAAGCGAACCCGAACTCGTTTGGTTGCTGGCGGCGTCCCTCTTAATGGCTTTAGTCGCCATTCTTCGCTGGCGTTTTCTTAGCAAGCGAAACGCAAGTCAGGTGACGTTGATATGAAGCTCAGACTTGATGGGAAGCGTAAAGCGCAACTGATTGTCGTGTTGCTGGGAGGCGCAGCACTCAAGCTGTATTACTCCGCGGCGACCGTCAACCAGTTGCGCTGGATTCTCGCTCCGACAACTTTGCTGGTTGAATTAATCAGCAGAACCCGTTTTGAATTTGAGTCGCATGCAGGATACATGAGCAGTGACCACACTTTCCTGATTGCGGCTTCCTGCGCCGGGGTGAATTTCTTGATTACTGCATTTCTGATGCTCTCGCTGGGCGGTCTCTGGCGAAACCGATCGCGAAACATTCCGTGGCGATTTATTCCGGCGACGGTCTTGTTTGCGTATCTCGCCACCATTGTCGCGAATACCGTGCGCATTTCCACGGCTCTTCAACTACGTGACTTCTCCCTGGGCCGCAGCCAACTGAGCTTTGACGAGGTTCACCGGTTCGAGGGAATCTTCATCTACTTTGGTTTTTTGCTCTTGTTGTTTCTGGTTAGCGAAAAACTGCCGTTCGGGAAGCGTACTCAACCCCTTTCACCAATAGCTCGGACTGATTTCCTGCGGCGAGCTTTGTTTCCGGTCCTCGTTTACTACGGAGTAACCCTGGCAATCCCAGTGGTCAACGGTGCATATCGCCGCGGAACGGGTTTTTGGGAGTATTCAGCTTTCGTGCTGGTAATCCCATGGCTGCTGATACTTCCGCTTGCCGTCTTTCGGTTCTGTAAAGAAAGGTATGTTGAAACAAAGCTGGTTAAGTTACCCAGGAAAGATTGGAAATCCAGTCACACGATCACAATCGCTCGTGTGATATCGAGCGGATGATCAATCAAGGTTTGTACCAGCTCGAGAAATTGAACCGTATGTGGCAAACCGGCGTGATGTAGAAAAGCCCCGGGTCGCGGGTCGAACGAAACGCATTAAGGCTCAAGCAGCCCGGTTCTTCTCGAGAAGGCGGAATAACCTTGCGAATCGCATCCGCAACTGCAGCTTCTTCGCCGGCGCGGGCATGAAAGCGAGCAAATATGTATAGCTCCACGGCTGCCTCAACCAAACTTACTATAGATTCGAAAGACGCTGCGGTTGGCGATCCGCCAGGGGTTGCGGCAGGTCCGGTGTAAAATCTTCACCGGGATTGATGAACTGGTCGCGCTCGAATTTGTACTGCTTGTCGTAAAGCTGCTTGTATCGGCCTTCAGCCGCCAACAACTCCTCGTGCGTGCCACGTTCGACAATCTCCCCGCCTTCCAACACCAGGATCTGATCGGCGCTGCGGATTGTTGAGAGTCGGTGGGCGATGACGAAAGTAGTACGCCCGCGCCGAAGCGATCGCAAGCCATCCTGAATCAGCGCTTCGCTCTCGCTGTCGAGACTGGAAGTGGCTTCGTCAAGAATCAGCAGCTTGGGATCGGCGAGAATGGCGCGCGCAATCGCGATGCGCTGGCGTTGCCCGCCGGAAAGCTTCACCCCGCGCTCACCGACGATCGTTTCGTACTTCTGCTCGAATTTTTCGATGAACTCTTCGCAATGTGCAATGCGGCTTACTGCTCGAATCTCATCCACGGTGGCCCGGGGATTCGAAAAGGCAATGTTCTCGGCAATCGTGCCGTCGAACAGAAAATTGTCCTGCATGACGACGCCGAGATGCGAACGGAAGTCGCGCAGGCGCAGAGTGCTCAGGTCTTTCCCGTCGACTTTGATCTTCCCGGCGAGCGGATGATTGAAGTTCATTGCCAGACTGATGAGTGTGCTCTTGCCTGAGCCGCTCGATCCGACCAGCGCGGTCGTGGAACCGGCAGGGGCTTTGAAAGAAACGTTCCTGAGCACCGGCACCCCTTTGTTGTATTCGAACCAGACGTTCGCGAATTCAATCTCGCCCTGGACTTGCGGCAGTGATGCGCGAGCTGTGTCCTCTTCGTCTTCGGTGGGCATGTCCATGATTTCGCGAATGCGATCGAGTCCCGCGAAAGCCTCGGTAATCTGAGTCCCAATCGCGGCGAACTGAATCAACGGCATCGCCATAAGTCCCGTGAAGAGGACATACATGAACAGATCGCCGATAGTCATTTGTCCGGTCACGACTGAGCGCCCACCGACGACAATGATCACTACGCCGACCGCGCCGATGACCAGCGATGAGAAAGCCGTCGTAGCTGAAACACCGGTCATTGATTTAGCGATATTGCGGAAGAGCTTGTGCGCTCCCCGCGCGAAGGTCAGAGCTTCGCGCTTCTCGGCCGTGTAGGCTTTGACGATGCGAATGCCGCCGAGCGATTCCGCCAGACGTCCCGTTAGGGTTGCCGTAATTTCTCCGCGCTCACGGAACAATGGCCGCAGGCGAGTGAAGGCGAACGCCAGCGCGCCGCCGAATATGCCCAGCACGAGGATGGTGATCGAAGTCAAACGCCAGTTGAGCCAGAACAGCACGCAAATCGCTACGATTGCAGTGATGAAACTGCCGACGAGCTGCACCAGACCGGTACCCACCAGATTACGGATCCCCTCAGCATCGTTCATGATCCGTGAGATAAGCTTGCCGGTCTGGGTCGAATCAAAATAGCTGATCGGCAGTCGCGCGATTTGCGCCTGTACTTTCTTGCGCATCTCTGTGATTGCCCGCTGAGCTGCAACTCCCAGCACTTGCGACAGACTGAAGGACGTGAGGGCCTGGACAATCGTGGCGACAGCTGCCGCGAGCGCGATCTTCCAAAGCAGATCGGTGCGGCCTTTCACGATCACCGCATCAATCAGATATTTCGTCGATGCTGGTAGCACCAGACCCATGGCCTGATTGACAAGCATCAGAACCGCGCCCAGCGCCAGACGCGAGCGATGCGCCCAGACCAGCTCGCGCGCGTCGGCCCAGGCGGATGACCAGCGTACCTTCTTTTTTTCTTCAGCCATTAGCTTTCAATCTACGCGCAGGAGCAATAAAGAGTTTCGAACATGATTCTCTGCTTCAGACAAACCAGGCATTGTTTGACTCAGCTTAGACGGTACCTGGACTTATGCAAAGCCTGGATCAATCGGATATGCTTACAAATCCACACTCAGACTACACCGGGGCGAGAGTTACTTGAACCTCCAGGCTTATCTCGAACGCATCAACTATCACGGATCGATTGCTCCCACGGCCGAGACGTTGCGCGCATTACAAGTCGCGCACCTCTTAACTGTGCCGTTCGAGAATTTAAGTATTCACGCCGGGGAGCCGATAGTTCTCGAAGATGAAGCGCTGTTTAGTAAGATTGTCGAACGCCGCCGCGGCGGCTTTTGCTATGAAGCGAATGGCTTGTTTGCCGCGCTGTTGCGGGCGATCGGTTTTGACGTGACCATGCTCTCCGCCGAAGTTGCTCAGGCAGAAGGTAGCTTCAGTCAACCGTTCGATCACATGACGCTAATGGTTAAATTAGAGCAGCGCTGGCTTGTCGATGTGGGCTTCGGCGACTCATTTCTCGAACCGTTGCTGCTTGATGAACGGCGCGAGCAGGTACAGGATAGTCGTGCTTACCGGATCAGCGACGACGGAAGGTATCTGACTCTCAGCCGGCGCGATCCCAGCGAATGGAGGCCGCAGTATCGTTTTACCTTAAGGGCGTACGAATATGATGATTTCGCGGAAATGTGCCGTTATCATCAATCTTCTCCGCAGTCGCATTTCACCCAGGGACGTATCTGCTCGCGCGCGACTGACGAGGGACGAATAACGCTAAGTGACATGCGTCTCATCACAACTCATAGGAATGGCGAGCGAAAAGAACAAACCTTGCAGAGCGATGAACAGTACCTGGTTGCGCTGCGAGAGCACTTTGGCGTTGTCATGAGCCGTTTTTGATCCCAAAGGATTTCTAACGAGCAGGAGGCTAAGTGAAGTTCGAAAGCATCCTCATCGACAAAACGCGAGTGATTGTAGAAAAGTCGCGCGTCGCGCGTATGAACTCAGCGTATCGGCAAATAACAGACGAGCACATTTCCATTTCTAAAGGCCCTGGTGCTCTTGACCTTGAACCGGAGCCTTTCTTTCACGCCTTCGAAGAGAGTCCTGCCGTCGCCCAGCACGATCGGATTCACAATAATCTGGTATTCATCGACAACGCCTGCCGGCGCTAATTGCGAAACGATCGTGCCGCTTCCCATCAGCACCATGTCGGGCCCCGGCTCCTCTTTGAGCTTTCGTACTTCCTCCGGCAGGTCGCCCCTAACCAATCTAGTATTGTTCCACGTCGGTTTATCCATGGTGCGCGAAAACACGACCTTCGGTGCGTCGTTCATCTGTTTGGCGACGACTGGAAATTGCTTCGCTGCCTGGGGGGTGGGCCAAAAACTCTTCATGAGGTCGTAAGTCACCCTGCCAAACACCAGCTCGCCGCCGGACTTTGCATTCTCGTTCGTGAATTCAGTCCATTCGCTGTCGGCCTGCTGATGCGCCCAGCTCATGTCATTGTTCTTGTCCGTAAAATAGCCGTCGAGACTCACCGAATTGAAAACGAGTAACTTTCGCACGTTTGTTCCTCCCCGTTGCGTCGCACTTTTGTCTGGTCCTGATCGGTCACGCCGCGGCAGGCCTCATTTGTAATAACGCCGCGCGTCTCACGAACAATCGACGATTAGCAAACCAATTAGGCAAATCAGATTACCAGCAGGCGATTTTTCAATTACGCATCGACTAAGCGACCAATCCGCGCTTCAGTGCTGTTCATGTCCGCTGCACAAATATGCCGGAGAAGTATTGGCGATGCGCATAGAAGACAATCAACCACAGGATTAACACGACTACTGCCAGCGGCGCGCCACTCGGATTCAGGAACGCGTGATAACAAATTATGTTCACAATCACTGGTCCAAGCAGCACCAGCGCAAGAGGTACGAAGCGATTGATAAGGAGCAGCACGCCGCCGGCGACTTGCAGCGCCGCGACTACCCAGTAGTAATGGGACAGTGCGAGCGCGCCGATAAATTGTCCGGCCAATCCTGAAGGCATCGGACCCATATTGAGAAAATTCAAAAAACCATTCAGCCCAAATACAACGAAGGTCAGCCCTAGTAGCAAACGGGCGATCAAGGTTACGATTTTCATCTTAGATTCCCTTCCAAAGCAGATTTGAGTCCGAATGCAATCAGGGGATTTACTTGTTGGTCTGGTTGCGAGATTCCACCGGAGTTACCTCAACACTTAGTCGCTCCGTATTTCTAATGACCAATAAAGTTGATTTGTGTCCGATACGGTCCTCGGACAGCAGCTTATGGAGATCGTCAATGCCGGCGATCGGTTGATTGTCGACCCCGATAATGATGTCTCCTTCGCGTATTCCACCTCTTCTTGCCGGGCTTTTCGCCTCGAAGGATACGACTAAGATTCCGGTCTCAACAGCAAGGTTATAGTAGCGCACGATTCGGCGCGGAAGCGGAACGTTCTGTCCAGCCAGGCCGATATAACTGCGACTCACTCTTCCGTCGCGAATTAAACGGCTGGCCACGAACTTGGCGGTGTCAATTGAAGTAGCAAAGCATATCCCCTGGGCCGGGAGAATCATCGCCGTGTTGACGCCAACGACTTCGCCGCGAGAGTTAACCAGTGGGCCACCCGAATTGCCGGGATTGAGCGCGGCGTCGGTTTGAATCACATCGTCCATCAATCGTCCTGACTGTGCGCGTAACGAGCGCCCAAGCGCGCTCACCACGCCGGCAGTGACGCTGTACTGGAAACCGTATGGATTGCCGATCGCTACAACTAATTGCCCCACGCGAATCTTTTGCGCTTCACCCAGTTGCGCCGGAACCAGATTGGGAGCGTTGATCCTGATTACCGCCAGATCGGTGTCCGGGTCGTCTCCGATCAAGTCCGCCTGGTGCTTGTGCCCATCAGAGGTAGTTACCTCGATTCTATTCGCGCCATGGACGACGTGGCTGTTAGTCAGAATGAAACCGTCGGGAGTAAAGATGAAGCCCGAGCCGCTGCCCCGGCTTTCCCGCGGCATTCGGCGGGCGTTTTCCCGCCGGCTCTTAATCGGTTGATGGACTTCGATGTAAACAACTGAGGGGCTCACCCTTTCGGCTGCGGTGATTACTGCGCGGGAATACGCATCCATGAGATCATCGTCAGCTTGCGGGTGCCCTAAATGATCTCTGGCAGTCCGCGCATCCCCAGCCTCAAACCGCTCGTCGCTTAGTAATTCAATTTCCTGTTGCATGGTAATTAAGGTTCTATCCTCCCTTGTGCTATTCATCTCCTGGAAAGCAGTCTTTTATGAACCCGAATGTGCCCTGAACGAAGCAGCCGCTTCTCTGGCGGTCAATTCTTTGTTGTAGACAGCAGTACCGGGCTGCTGGCTGCGGCCACCTTCATGCAGTAAGCCGGTATCGACCGCCGCAAATCCGATTTCCTCAATCAAGCGGGCGACGATTTCTTTTGCCCCTGAATCATCGCCGGCGATGAAAATCGCGCGCCGCTCCTCCAGCGGTTTGCTTGAATCGCCCTGAGTCGCCAGGTGCTTAAAATAGATTGTGTTGAAGCCTTTGACCAGTCGCGCCTCTTTCAGTTGCGAAGCCATTAGTTCGCTGGACGTAGTCTCGTCACGATCCAACTCTGCGAACCTTCCGTCACGCTCTGGGTAGTAATTTCCGGCATCGATTACGACCTTGCCCTTGAAGGCGCCCGCGGGAAGCGTGCTTAACTTGCCGAATGGAATGGCGACCAGGATTACTTCGCTAGACTTTGCGGCGGCCTCAATGGTCGTCGCCTGCGCCTTGCCTCCGAACTCTGCCACTAACGCCTCCAGACCCTGGCCGCCGCGCGAGTTGCTCAGTGCGACTTCGTGCCCGGCGCGGACAAAAAGCCGCGCCGCGGTCGCTCCAATATTTCCCGAACCAATGATTCCTATTTTCATTTTCCTCTGTCCTTTCTCTATTGGTTTGCAACTCACAGCTGGCTCATGCCGCCATCTGCGACTATTTCCGTCCCGAGCAGGAATGAAGAGTCGTCGCTGGCCAGAAAGAGCACTGTCTTCGCAATCTCTTCCGGCCGTCCGAACCTCTTCATTGGCACCTGCGCTTCCATATTCTTCGCCGTCTCTGCGATGACCTCCGGCGGCAATCCCATCCGGCCGAGGATTGGCGTCGTGACCGGGCCTGGACTAATCGCGTTGACGCGAATGCCACGCCCGACAAGTTCACCGGAAAGCGTTCGTGCCAGGGTAATCAGCGCTGCTTTGCTCGCCGCGTAAACGCTTGTGTTCGGCATCCCGATATTGGCACTGATCGACGCGTTGAGAATGATCGATGCGTTGTCGCTAAGCAGCGGCAGCGCTTTCTGAATCGTGAAGTACGCGCCCTTGAAATTAATGTCCATGATCGAGTCAAAGAACTCTTCTGTCACAGCATCAACCGGCGCAAACTTGCCGATACCGGCATTAACGAAGAGCACGTCAATGTGGCCAAACTTTTCCTTTATCGCCGCGAACAGCCTATCGATCTCGGTCAGGTTGGAGGTGTCCGAACGCAATGCCACAACATTACCACCAATCTCCCGACTGGCCGCGTCGAGCGTCTCCTGGTCACGGCCCGTGATGATAACCTGTGCGCCCTGTTCGTTGAACTCTTTCGCGGTTGCCAGACCAATGCCCGAATTGCCGCCTGTGATGACGGCGACCTTGCCTTCCAATTTACCCATTTGAGTTTCCTTTTCCTTTCTGGTTTGTCATTTGCTCAAACGCTCGCGCGTTTGCGCCTTAGTTGTTTTGGAACACTCGTTCCAGAACGGTTCAAAAAAAATTAATCGAGGACGGACAGTGTGACCTTCACGACATCCTCGAGCTTCCTGCGATCCTGCGTGGCTTTCGCCATTAGCGACAGACCCTGGAGGCTGCTGTAGAGAAACCGCGCCACGGCGCGCAGATCACGAACTCCTTTGAGTTCACCATCCTTCTTCCCGCGCAACAACGCGCGATAAAAACCGTCCTCCATCGCGGCCATGTTACTGCAGGCCCTGGCTGCAGTGGCCTTGCAGCGACCGGCCAATTCGGACATCGCATTGCCCATGAAGCAGCCGCGCCGCTCCCCGTGGCACAGCGCTCCTTCAACCACACCTTCAAATAACTCTCGCAGATTCTTCTTCACCGGCCCCGGGCGCTCCAACAGCTCAAACAGCTTGTGGCCCTCCACTTCGCGATAGCGATCCAGGGCCTTTAAATAGAGGGCATGCTTATCACCGAAAGTGTCATAGAGACTCTGGCGGTTGATACCCATTTGATTGACTAATTCCTGGATGGAGGCTGCTTCATAGCCGCGCGACCAGAAGACCTCCATTGCCTTATGGAGCGCCTTGTCCCGGTCGAATTCTTTGTGCCGCGCCATCCGACGTCCGCCTCTGGATCACTTTTATACGCTTTCTGGAACGCCCAGTCAAGAATCGATGAGTGCTGCGCAGAGATGTTGAAAGTATCTGGTCGCTTAGGGACTTCCGCAAACTTCCGAATACCTTGCTCGAGCATTGAAAGGGTAACTGTTCCCCTATAGACTTCGGGGGGAACCGACCCGGCTGCCGCACGTCAGAGTCTGATGAATTCGCCAGGCGGGATTCCGCTCGGCCGACCTAACCGCCCGGATGAAGTTGCAGAATTGGTCGCCTTCCTTGCTTCCGACCGCGCCTCTTCAATCACCGGAAGCGAATACGTCATTGACGGCGGAAACATTCCAACAATTTGAGGAACGAACGGCAAATTGACGTTGGTGTTTTTGGCTAATGATCGGGTGTCGGCGAAACCCGTTGTCGATTTCCATTGCCATTTTGCTCGCTGGTTTTACAGAGACAGTGAGCGTTCGTGGTAAATTTTGTCCCGCGCCAGAGTTTGATAAGCCATGATAACGAGTCCGGTTCGAAGTGAGATCGTCTCCAGTTTCATCGCTCTCTTGATGATTCTGGGTGGGGCGCTTTCGCCATCGACCGCTGTTTCACAAGAACGCGAACGACCAAAGCTGAAGGACTTCGGATCAAGTCTCAAACAGCTCAAGTGGGACCCCGAACGAAATGCCGCAGTAGAAACCAAACCCAAACCAGCTACAGCACGACCTTCGGAAGAGGACAATGTCGTGCGAGTAGAAACATCGCTCGTCGTCTGTGATGTTCTCGTTCTCGACTCTCGCGGGCAGATAGTCCAGGGATTAACAGAAAAGGATTTCGTGTTGAGCGAAGACGGCAAGCCACAGCAGGTAGGCATGTTTTCACTCGGCGATAATGTGGCCGTCCCGCGCTCAATTGTGCTGATCATCGATTACAGCGTCAGCCAGTTTCCTTTTATCAATACCAGCATTGTCGCGGCCAGGATGCTGGTGGACAAGATCGCTCCTGGCGATCGCATGGCGATCGTTTCAGATGACGTCGAACTGCTCCAGGACTTCACCAACGACAAAAATGCGCTCAAAGACAAGCTCGAGTCTCTGCGACGGCGAAGCTCCACCTGGGACACTCCTAACACGACACCCAAGCAACATTTCGGCCGCAGCGCCCAGTACAGCGCGCTTCTGGCTACACTGCGAGAGATGTTCGATGAAGAAGACCAGCGGCCCATCATCATCTTTCAAACAGATGGAGATGAAGCGGCTCTTCTTCGTAATCCGATCACGGTTCGACAGGTCCCTCCTAATCTGCCTAAAGATATGCGGAAGGAAGCGGAGCGGGCGTTTTCTAGCTGGCAAAAAGATCTGCGCAATAAGCAGCGAGAATTCAGCCTGAACGACGTTTATAGAGCCGTAGAAAAATCGCGCGCGATTATTTACACGGTGATTCCCGGCTTTCAACTGGTCGGACTTAGTCTCGACGAACAGATTGAGAGGATGAAAGCGGAACGCGAACGAAAGCTGCTTCAGGACCTGTCTAAGATGGGGCCCAGCGCCATCCGGTCCGCGATGATCAAGGGCGAGGAGGATCGCTGGGCAAGAACGCCGCCGGAAGCGCGCAGATATGAGGTTGGCGAAGAAGTCAAAGTCCAGGCATCGTTGGCGGTCGTGTCAACGATAACGGGCGGCTGGACTGCCTTTCTCGAAGAGCCATCGCAGGCGGATGAGATCTATTCAAGAATCTTTTCTGATATCAATCGTCGCTACGTCGTCGGCTATTATCCGACTAACAAGGAACACGACGGCAAGCGACGAAAGCTAAGCATCGAAGTGCGAGGTCGTCCCGAATATCTGGTGACTGGCCGCAAGTCCTATTTAGCGCCAGGGCCAGATCAGTAAGTCGTCAAACTCTGGCGGATTTGCTCGATGTGAGTGTGGGTAACAAATGAAACGCGGCTGCGGTTGCTTTTCAAGACGCAGCGTGTAACCTTTTGAGGGAAGATTCCCCATTTAAGTTTTTTGATTGAAGCCGACAAACAGAACCGTGAAGCCAACACAAATCCTATTGCAAACCACGATTCCGTCAGTCGAAGACGATTGGAACATCGACCGATTTTCACAGCTTCGCGAACATCTCGCTTCCCTCAAAGATGGAAGTGGCAATGCACTCTGCCAGGTCACTGCGCGCAATCGAGAAATCAATAGGAGAGGCGACGACATCACATTAAGCGTGCTCGACACAACCGATTTTGACGAGCTTTGGCTTTTCGCCGTCGATAATGGTGACGGCTTGAGTGCCGCAGATTGTCAGGGCATTACGCGCTTTCGCGAAAGAGGTGGAGGAATTCTCACAACCCGTGATCATCAGGATTTGGGTTCGTCGCTCTGCACCCTGGGCGGCGTTGGTCGCGCGCATTTCTTTCACACTCGCCATCAGTATCCTGATTCATCGCGCCATGTCAGAGACGATCAGGACACGAAACACATCTCGTGGCCCAACTATCATTCGGGAAGCAATGGCGATTATCAAAAAGTCACGCCGGTCGAACCAGTGCACGAACTCCTGCTGAATCCTGACAATGCGTCGGGAGGAATTGAGTGGTTCCCGGCGCACCCGCACGAAGGTGAAGTGGGCGTGCCTGAGGGTGAAGACAATGCGCGCGTGATTGCCACCGGAGTGAGTCAGGTCACGCAACGTCCTTTCAACCTCATAGTCGCATTCGAACGAGCGAGCGATCGAGTGGGAAATTCGCTGGGACGCGGGATCGCTGAGTCAAGTTTTCATCATCTGGTTGATTACAACTGGGACATCTCAAAAGGGTGCCCAGGTTTTCTCGAGGAACCACCCGGCGATGAAATCATAGAGGACCCGGGCAGGCTTAACGACATAAAAACCTATGTGCGAAATGCGGCCCTATGGTTGGCCCCCAGCGCGTGATTCCTGTTAGATCGAAGCGATGATGCCGGGGCTGGAGATTATTGTTCTTGTCGCCGGTGGCCTGGCCTTAGTTTATCTGATTGCCGATCGGAGATTCTCGGCTCCCCACTATCATGGTCCGGTCTCGGATCACTTCACTGGAGAAAGGTTTCGCAACCTCGAGCCTTCCAAACCGAGAGGTTTCATAGATTTCTTCCGCTGGAGATTAACCAGCAAGCGTGGACCCTGGAACAAATGGACGGACTCTCAACCGGGCTCTGTGCCGCCCCGGCGCGTAAACGGGAAAGGTCTGCGAGTTACGTTCATCAACCATGCCACGGTGCTCATTCAAACCGAAGGCCTCAACATCCTTACTGATCCGATCTGGTCCGAACGCGCCAGTCCGGTTCGTTGGGCTGGCCCAAAGAGACATCGATCACCCGGACTAAGGTTCGAAGACTTACCGCCAATCGATATCGTGCTCATCAGCCATAATCATTACGATCATCTGGATGTCGCGACATTAGTAAGACTGCAAGCACAGCATCAGCCGCGTTTTGTAACCGGTCTCGGGAGTCGTGCGTTCCTCACCTCCCGCGAGATCGATGACGCTGTCGAACTTGATTGGTGGGAAACGGCGAAGGTCTCGAACGAACTCAGTGTGACCTGCGTGCCGGCGAAGCATTTTTCGGGGCGGTGGTTGAGTGATGGCGACGCCACGCTCTGGTGCGGTTACATCGTTCACGGCTCGGCAGGAAATATTTATTTTGCGGGGGACACCGGGATGGGAAACCATTTCGTTGAGATCAAGAATCGATTAGGACCAATCCGGCTCGCGTTGTTGCCGATCGGCGCTTATCTCCCGAATTGGTTTATGCATCCGGTTCACCTATCGCCCACTGAAGCGGTCGAAGCGCACCATTTGCTGGCAGCACATGTGAGTACGACAATGCACTTCGGCACATTCGCGCTCGGTGATGACGGCGAATTTGAACCTGTGCGGGCACTTCGCGAGGCATTAAGTAAGAACGAGAATGGTGATTCCGGCTTCTGGGTATTAGAGCACGGCGAAGGACGAAACGTGCCGTAAGCGAGCGGCCGGTGCTGTATCTAAACGCCCTGCGGAACGTGGACTCTCTTCGCAGGTTCATGTCATCCTATCGCGAAATATGAAATCGCTGCCGGCCTCTGTGATTCTGCTTACGCTTTTCGGCTTCTTCTCCACTGCAGGTACATTGTTGATTGAATCATCGGCTGCGACCTCGTCAACGCAAGTCATCTCCAGGTCTGAGCAGGCCGCATTTGAGAAGCGTGAAGCGGCTTATCGCGCCAACAATCTTGGCGTTGCCATGCTCGAACAATACAAAGCGAGGGAGGCTGTGGAAGATTTTAATCGCGCGCTGGCAATCAAACCGGATCTACTGATTGCCAGGGTTAACCTGAGCATTGCGATGTATTACTTGCCGGATGCAAACGGCGCGAAACGCGAAGCTGAGAAAGCGCTGATTCAGGATCAGAATAGACCGCAACCACATTACATTCTGGGACTCATTGCCCGGGCCCAAAATCGATTCGAAGAAGGAATCTCTGAATTCCAAAAAGTTCTGAAGATCGATCCGGACGATGTTGGTTCAAATATTAATGTCGGACAAATATTTACCCAACAGAAAAAATACCCAGAAGCGATTGCCACATTTCGCCGGGCAATTGCGGCCGAACCCTATAACGAAACCGCCCTGTACAACCTCGGAATCCTTTTGACGCGGACGGGTAATAAAGCCGAAGCCCAAAGGGTGCTGCAGAAGTTTCAGGAACTTAAGCAAAGCGGCGCGGGAACGACGATCGGCGCAAATTATCTCGAGGGCGGGCATTATGCGGAAGCGGTAGTTTCGACGGGAATTGAATCGGAACTAGTTGAACGAACTACGCCGGATGTGAAGTTCATTGAAGTAACGCAAAGCTGGCTTGGTGCAGCCTCCGGTCTGGGCCTGAACGTTTTCTCGAGCCGGGGGCCTCAGGGAGAGCTGAATATACCCGTGCAAGAGGTTTTTGCGCGCGCCGCGCCCATGGTTCTCTTTGATTATAACGCCGACGGTAAGCTGGACATTTTCGATGCGAGAGTTCCTCAGCGACTGCTGCGCAATGACGGTGGAAAATTCACCGATGTCACATCGCAGTCAGGCCTGGGCTATTACGGAGACGACCGTAATTCTGCCGTCGTTGCCGGTGATTACGATAACGATGGCAAGCCAGATCTATTCGTCGTACGGGGCTCGCAGACAACTTTTGTCTTGTATCACAACGATGGCGGTGGACACTTCTCTGACAGGACAAAGGAGTCTGGCATCTTGTCTGTGCCAAAATCGAGTACGCCACATATCTCTTGCGCGTTTGTTGATTTCGACCACGACGGCGATTTGGACGTTTTCATAACCGGACCACCAAATATTCTGCTTCGTAACAACGGAAACGGCACGTTCACAAACATAACGGAGTCAGCGAAAGTCGTCGGTCAGAAATCTTTCGTGGCGTCGGTAGCGGTTGTGCCGACTGATTTCGACAACCGTCGCGACGTCGACCTTTTCGTCCTGAATGGCAGCGAGAACCCGCCGGCACTGTTCCGCAACATGCGCGATGGGACGTTTGCCGATGTTGCGAAAGATGTCGGACTCGGCCAGACAGGCCAGTACACCTGTGCTGCTGCGGGCGACACTAACAAGGATGGGTTCACTGATTTTTTTCTTGGCCGACGTTTTGCTGCCGGGGTTTTCGCGATGAGCGACGGAAAAGCGCACTTTCGCCTGACGCCGGCGCCTAAGGAAACCCAGAGCGCCCTGGGCGCACAATTCCTTGATTACGATAACGATGGACTTCTTGACCTTATACTTGTCACGACCAGAGGCTTGCGCGTGTGGCGCAATACCGGCAACAACTTCGTAGATGTATCAAATCGCGCTCTGCCTAACGCTTTCCAGGAGCTTTATGCCAAGGTTAATTCAGTTTGGTTAGGCAGCATTGCATTTGCCTCGGGCGACCTCGATGGCGATGGCGACGTCGACTTGGTCATGCGCGGAGTTTCGGGAGAATTGCGCATCTTGCGCAATGATGGCAGTAATCGGAATCACTCGATTAAGGTTGATTTGCGCGGCCGCGTCAGCAACAAGAGCGCGGTCGAAGCGAAGGTCGAAATGCGCGCCGGCAGCTTGTACCAGAAATTGGAAATCTATTCGGCATCACCGGCGCCGGCACCTGCTGATTTGATCTTTGGTTTGGGCAAACGGGAAAAGCCGGATGCCGTGCGCGTAATCTGGCCGGCGGGGATTATTCAGGCTGAGACTGAGTTTCCAGCAAAATTATCAGCAGGTCTTAAGTTGGACATCACCGAACTCGATCGCAAGCCCTCGTCGTGTCCTTATTTATATACGTGGAATGGCGAGCGCTTTGAATTCGTAACTGATTTCATGGGCGGCGGCGAAATGGGTTACCTCGAAGAACCAGGTCACTATAACAAGCCCGACCCCGAAGAATACGTACGCATTCGCGCCGACCAATTGAAAGAGAAAGATGGTCGCTATGAATTGCGAATTACCAACGAGCTTGAGGAAGCGATGTTTGTCGATCGGCTTCAGCTAATCGCCGTAGCTCATCCGGTTGGCACCGAAGTGTATCCGAACGAGGGAATGAGCGAACCGCCGAAACCCTATAAGCTTTTCGCTACACACAACGCTCGGCCGCCGTTGAGTGCGACGGACGACCACGGGCATGATGTGCTCGATCTGATTTCGAGAATGGATCGCCGCTGGCCGGATGATTTCAAACTCGATCGGATCCGAGGGTATGCCGACGAGCACACGTTGACGATGAAGCTCGAAGAAAAGTCCAAAGTCCAAAGTCCAAGGTCCAAAGTCCAAAGTCCAACGTCCAAAGCCCATAGGCGAGACATCGCTGCAAGCAAAGACTCCAACCATTCAACTGTGCAACGCAAGACGTTGGACGTTGGACCTTGGACTTTGGACAGGGAGCGGACAAACGCTCCGGATCGAGTCCTGTTGTTGCTTACCGGCTGGACCGACTACGCGTGGTCGAGTGATAACGTTGCCGCGACGCAGGCCGGAAAGGCGTCGAAGCCTCCAGCGCTTCAGGTTAAAGATAAGAAGGGAAACTGGCGCACGGTAATCGAAGACATCGGAATTCCCGTCGGCCGGCCACAGACTGTGACTGTCGATCTTACCGGAAGGTTTCTCAGCTCTAATCGCGACGTACGCATCGTCACAAATATGCGCGTTTACTGGGACCAGATTCTGGTCGACACGTCCGATGGAACTGCGCCGGTTCAAGCAACGCGACTTGACCCGGTGCGCGCCGATTTACACTGGCGTGGCTTCTCAGCAGAAGTAACGCCCGATAAACGCGAACCGTTTGGCTATGATTACGAACGCATGTCTTTCACTTCTCCCTGGAAAGTAATGACCGGGCGATACACGCGGGAAGGTGATGTGCTTGAGTTACTCTTAAGCAGCGACGATATGTTTGTAATCAGCCGGCCAGGAGATGAGATCAGTCTCTCGTTCAATGCGTCAGCTTTGCCGCCGTTGCCGGCCGGTTGGACGCGGACGTTTCTGCTTTACGCCGACGGTTTCAGTAAAGAGATGGACATTAACTCCGCGAGTCCTGATCAGCTTGCGCCTTTGCCGTTTCACCACATGAGCCATTATCCCTATTTATGGCCCGAGCACTATCCGCTGACCGAAGAGCGGAGGAAATACCTTGAGAAATATAATACCCGGATAGTGGCTTCGCAGGTGCCGCAACTCCTGGTTTCAAGTCTCAGGTTCCAAGTTTCAAGTTCGGGAGAACGTTAAGCCAACAAGACTCGAAACCTGTAACTTGAAACCTGAAACTGGCTGAATTGAATTATGGATCACATTCGATATTCAGTGGCGTGTTGCCAGACGGATCTGCCTAATCCGATCGAACGAATGGCGATGCGAGCGAACACGGACCGCATGCTCTCGATGATCGATTCGGCGGTTGCTGGAGCGGTGCCTTTCCTGCCAGTGCGGCTGGTTGTCTTTCCTGAGTTCGCTCATGCAGCGCCGGTTTTCGAAACCGCCAAAGAGCTGGTCGATAAACTCGCAATTGAAATTCCAAACGAGCATACCGAACGTTTGGAACTAAAAGCCCGCGAGCACGACATCTATATTCAAAGCGGCTCAATGCTGGAAACCGATCGCCGATGGCCCGGTCACGTCTTCAACACAACCTGTCTCGTCGGGCCCAGAGGAATACTTTACAAGTATCGAAAAGTGAACACCTGGCTTCCGTACGAAGTGCATACCAGTCCGCACGATCTGCAAGGCTACGATGAACCGCTATTTCCTGTCGCGGAAACGCCAATCGGCCGCATCGGTTGCGCTATCTGTTACGATTGGTTGTTTCCCGAAGCAATGCGCCAGTTGGCCGCCAATGGAGCGGAAGTTCTGGTGCGTGTTTCCGCGTATATGGATCCATGGGGTGCGACCGAGCCGATGGCCTGGTGGACGGTGATCAATCGCGCGCGCGCGATTGAGAACATCTCTTATGTGGTCGCTGCGAATCAGGGTGCAAGTCTGAAACACTATCCGCCCTACTCATGGCCCGGCGGCAGTCAGGTAGTGGATTACGACGGTCGGCTTTTGGCGGAAGCTTCGCCGGGTCCCGGCGAACGGATCGTCGTAGCACCGATCGACATTTCGGCGCTGCGGCACGAACGCGCGTCGCGCCGGGGACATCACATGCTCGCGCATCTGCGCACCGAAGCTTACCCGGTTTATCGACGGCGCCGGTATCCGCCGACGGTTGGCGAGAATGCGCAGAACTCGTTTGAGCGGAACAATCAATTGATTGATGAAGCAAAGCAGCGACTGAACGAGTCCGATTTGATCAGTTGATGAAGTTGTCGATATTGAGTTCATGGTCCGGCAATGAAAAGATTCCGGGTAAAGCAGTTTCCTTCAATTCATAAATTGTTAGTCTGAGATTAGAGCGATGCGAGTTGGCGTACTTACAGGGGGCGGTGATGCACCCGGACTAAACCCGGCGATCAAGGGCTTGGTTTATCGTGGATCGCAACTGGAACTGGAGGTCTTTGGGCTGTTCGATGGCTGGAGAAGTCTTTTGAATCCTCTACCGGAGGTCCTGCCGCTAAACCGTGAGACTGTGCGACGGTGGGACCGCGATGGCGGAACCAACCTTGGCTCTTCGCGGACCAATCCGTTCAGGCAGCCAAATGGAGAGGGCGGCTTTCAAGATCGCTCCGCCGAAGTAATACAGAACATTGAAAAGCTCGGCCTTGATGCGGTCGTTGTCTGTGGAGGAGAGGACACCCTGGGCGTGGCGGCGAGGCTCGCTCTCGCCGGCGTGCGGGTAGTTGGAGTTCCGAAGACCATCGACAAGGACATTGCCGGCACCGACTATACGCTTGGTTTTGACACCGCACTGCGAAATATTTCCGAAGTAATCGAACGGTCCCGCACGCCCGCGGGCTCGCACGGGTGGGTGCAGATTGTCGAAGTGATGGGACGTCACGCCGGCCATCTGGCATTGTGGTCAGGCGTGGCCGGCCAGGCGCACGTTATCCTCATACCTGAACATCCTTTTCGATACGAGCGCGTTTTTCAACTTCTAAAAAGTCGGCTTGGCGAGCCCGGACTTAGTCGCGGCCCATCGCAGCGCCCGCGCTATGCGGTGATTGTCGTCGCCGAAGGATCCCGGGCCGAAGATGGCGAAATGGTTACTATTGATGACCATCAAGACACGTTCGGGCATGCACGCCTGGGAGGAATCGGAGACGTGCTGGCACGCAAAATTGCCAGCGAAACTCCGTATGAATCTCGGGCGGTAATATTGGGACACCCGCAGCGTGGCGGTCCGCCGAGCGCAATTGACCGCATCATGGGATTGATGTTTGGAGCCCGGGCAGCCGAGGCGGTTGCTGAGGACAAGTTTGGCAAGATGGTCTCAGCCAGGGGAATCGCACCAGCATGTGAATTGTCTCTGGTGGACATCACGAGGGCCCTGGGGAAACTAAATCTGGTGGATATCGATCGCGATTACGATACCGACCGCTATCATCTCAAGGCGATTGGTATGTGAAGTGGGACTTCATGACCGCGAGTGTCCGAACTCTCGTAAATCGAGCCAGTCGTTGTTTCAATTCCCCGGTTTGTTTTATCTCTTCCGACTGCGAAAGTATTAATCGGGTGCTATCGATTCGGGCCTGGATTTTTCAGATGTTTCGTGGTGCCCTCAGTTATGCCAAAGCTGGGGGGAACGAATTCAGCAGTGTTGGCAGATCGCAGCGCGGGAGTTACACCTGCATTCCCCAGGAGATTCTCTCGCGAGCGTTCTGCTCGTTCGGCAATCTCAGCCTGCTTCTTGCTTACGAACCAGCCGTTGATGATTAGGGCGACGCCCACCAAAAAGGGAATTATTCCGGCAACCCAAATGCGGCTCAGAATCGCCGCATCGCCTGGCCGGATCTGGCCACTCGAAATGATGCCCTGCATTAAGATGTTCAGGAAAATCATTACTCCGACGCCAACAGAGCTGGTGATGACGCCGGCCTTGATTTCGGTGTAGCGTTTCATATTCGGAGTGATGCCGCGTTCGCGCTCAATCTGTTCCTTGCGCCTCTTGCGCTCGCTTTCGGAGAGAAACATCTCCGCGACCCAGGTTCTGCTCCAATCGAACTTCTCGCCTGGTTCACGCAAAGCCACCGCCTGTCGTACCGCATCCAGATTCACGCCGCATGATTTGCAGAAATTCAATTCTTCGCTTTGAGTGACGCCACATTGCGGACAGAACATGAGTTAACTCCTTTGAAGGTTCGCTGATTGATACGACTGATACCGGCTACAGGTTCAATTGTAACCCGACTGAAAACCGAATGCAGAAGGGTCTCAATCTGGCTGCGGACGACAACTTCGTTGTCTCAAGGTCAGCAAGAGGCTTGTACCCCGCTGCTTTGGTCTCCGTTGACTTGAAGCCGGCATTGTAATATTAATCCGTTCACGCTTCTCTTGAGTCGCGACCTACAGGGGCTCTGACCCCGGAATATCAGCCACCACCAGGATTGAGGTCAAGCCAGTGCGCCGAATTGATCTGAGAAAAGTTCAGGCCGCCAACCCGCACACCATCCGCGATATTAATCGGCAGATAGTACTGAACTACGTTCGCGAAAGGGAGCCGATCTCACGAGCTGCAATCGCCCGCGAAACAGCTCTGCAGCGATCCACGATCTCCGAGATCGTCGAGGCGTTGACCGGCGAAGGGTTGGTCGAAGAGATCGGTGAAGGTAAATCAACCGGCGGCCGAAGACCGACGTTGTTGCGATTGCGCATTGTTGGCGCGATTGCGATTGGCGTTAATATCACGCCGACCTACACAACAATCGCGAGTAGTGATCTGGCCGGAGTCGTGGTCCAGCAGGAAGCCTTTCCAACCGATCCGGCTCCCGAACGCACCTTGAACCGGATTAATGAAATCATTCGCAAGTTTTCTGATCAGAGTTCAATCGAAGGAATCGGCGTCAGTGTTCCCGGATTGGTTGATCCGGCAACCGGTAAGGTGATCTTCGTTCCGTATTTTAAGTGGCGTGATTTGCCGATTGCCGAGATGATCTCTCGATCGACCGGGCTGCCCGTTACCATAGACAATGATGCCAATGCGGTCGCCCTCGCCGAGTTGTGGTTCGGACGACCCGAAGTCAGGGACGCGCGGGACTTCATTCTTGTGCTGGTTGCGGACGGCGTAGGGACCGGGATTATTTTTGACGGTCAGGTCTATCGCGGAGTGCGCGGAGCAGCGGGTGAATTTGGTCATATGATCGTCGGCAGTAATGCACCCGTCCTCTGCTCGTGCGGAAACGACGATTGCTGGGAAGCCTTTTCATCGGAGCGCGCGGCGTCCGCGCGCTACCGGAAATTTAGCGGTGGCCGCGGCGCGCCGAACTTTGCCACGTTAATCGATCGCGCGCTGGATGGAGAGCGGGAGGCAAAAACCGCCCTCACTGAGACGGCCCGCTTTCTCGGCACCGGCATCTCAAATCTGATCGTTGGCTTTAGTCCGGAAGTTGTAATCGTGAGCGGTGCGATAACGCGGGCCTGGCCGTTGATTGAAAAAGCTCTGACGGAAAAAATTGAGCGCAGTGTTCGTCGAGGATTGCCGTCAGCGCGAATTCTTCGCTCGACTCTTAACGGGGACCCGACGTTGATGGGAGCCTTGAGTCTGGTCCTGGCGGGCAAGTTTGCCGGCGCGGTGGCGGCTTGACGCAGGAGTTACGAGCAGCGTTTAGCAAATAGATCGTCTGTCTAAGGTTTCTGTTTGTCCACGCGCTTCTTTATCGCGTCGCTGATTTCCACCACGCTCTGAAGATCGCGGCGAGCCTTTCTTAGTTGTTGAGCATCGACCGTGCCCGGTGTCTCAATAATTGGATTTCGCACAAAGTTCTCGATCTGCCGGCAGAGGAGGATCAGCCCGTCCTTAATCTCCATCACTTTGGGATCGGCCGCCGGCTCCTCGTTTGGCTCAGGTTTCGGTAGTTGTAATGAAGACTGCAGCCGGGCCGAGCGCTTTCGAATCTCACCAGCCGCCTCTGAAATGAATTGAAGATTGAACGATTGTTTGGCGTCGATGGCGCGAACGATTCCGTTATGCAGAGTCAGGATTCGCTGAAAGTCCTCGCTTACCTGATTCATCATTGCTTGAGTGCGTTTAGGATCGGTGGGCCGTCCGCTGTCTTCGGCCCCTCTGTTTAGTTGCAACTCACGTCGATCCATCTCCTGCATGCGCGCCTTGGCCGGGTCGCCAACAGTCTGACCGGCGGCGGGTGCGGAAAAGACAATCGAGCAGCCGAGGGAAATTATCACCATGCTCCACGGTCGAACATTCGCTTTATCTCGATGTGGTTGCATTGCGCACTCCGGAGATTTGCATGATTTGTAGGACAGTATAGAACTACCGCGAACTCGTCACAAATCCTCTCGAGACTTACTGGGGCGCGGGCACCAAACGGATTGAGTCTGGTCGCAGTCCTAAATGCGACCTTAAAGAGAAAAGGGTTGACTGGGCGACGCGGATATACTACTTAATAGCACTTGCCGACAAAAGTCATTTCCATGACTGCGAAATAAGATCGATTTACCAACACGTAGCTTTCATAGCGGGGAGCCTGGTGCGTCGAATAGATCTCAAGAAAGCGAATGCCGCCCGCTCGAACACAATCCGGGACATAAACCGCCAGATTGTGCTTAATTATGTTCGCGAATTAGGGCCGATCTCGCGCGCGGACATCGCCCGCGAAACTGCCTTACAACGCTCAACTATCTCTCTGATCGTCGACGAGCTTCGCGTGGATGGCTTGATCGAGGAAGTGAGTGGTGAATCCACCGGTGGGCGTCCGCCGAACCTGCTGTCGTTACGGACGGCCGACGCGGTTGCAATCGGCGTCGACCTCGGCACAGTTAAGACCGTGATGGCGAGCAGTGACCTGGCCGGAAGGGTGCTGGTGCAGGAAGAATTTCCCACCGACCACGACATAAAGAGGACGCTGGCGAAGATTGTTGAATGCGCAAATCGCCTGAAGGGAAAAACAAGAAGCGCGATTGAGGGAATCGGCATCAGCCTGCCCGGAGTTGTTGACCCGCAAACCGGAAATCTGTATGTCCCTCACTTTAACTGGCGGAACGAACCCATAGCCGAAACACTGACGCGTGCCACTTCACTACCTGTCAGTATTGACAACGATGCCAATGCTGCAGCGCTGGCGGAATTATGGTTTGGCCGACCGGAAATTCGTGAAGTCCGAGACTTTATTATGGTTCTGGTAGAAGAAGGAGTGGGCACAGGCATCGTCTTCGACGGACAAGTCTATCGCGGGGAAGGCGGTACCGCCGGCGAGTTCGGTCACATGACAATTGGTTCGGGAGCGCCGGTCTCATGCGCCGTCGGCAGCAGGGAATGCTGGGAAGCATTTGCCTCGGAACGGTCAGCCCTTGCACGTTATCAAAAGCTGTCACGCACCAACGGCGGTAATAATATTAATTTCGCAGACCTGATGGATTTGGCGCTCAGGGGTGAGCGAAATGCGAGAGCAGCCTTGAAAGAGACAGCTCGTTATCTCGGCATAGGCATCGCGAATCTGATTCAGGGCCTGGCTCCCGAGGCGGTGATCGTTGGTGGTCCCATTGCTCGCGTCTGGCCGGTGATTGTCGACGATGTTAAAGCGTCTGTGGACTCCAGCATCTGCCGAGGTTTCCCTTCAATGCCAATCATGGAATCAACGCTCGGTCCTCAGCCAACGCTGATGGGAGCCTTGAGTTTGGTCCTCGCCAGTAAGTTTGCTTCAGCCGAGATTGCTTAGGAAAACGATCAATACTTAGTTCGCCTGGGCACCAAAGATCCGAGATTGGACTTTGCGGGGTCACATCCGCGTGGAATTTGCGCAAAAAGTTCTTGACAACTTTTTCCATTAGGAGTAAACCTTTTGCGCGGTAGTGCAACAAAGTCCTAACCAGTAAATTTAGCATCGATTTCTGAAGTAGTTTGAGTTTCTTGCAACGCTCCAATCAGTAACGCGAGCTGGTTGCTTTTAAGAAGCCTGGTCCAAAAAATATTTTATTGCCTCTCCAGTAAGCAGCGATGAAGGGTGTAGTTTAAGAGGCAGCGAATTCCCGGGAATGCCTCTCGGGGTTTCGTAATGTACCAGTTGAACTCGGCGCTTTGACTTTCCGAAAAGTTCGTTCGCTCACGCGATCCGGAACAGCGGTCGTGCGAGCGCTAAACCCGCAGGAGGTTCGTATGCTGAAGAAGCTCGGCTTGCAAGTAGTATTGATTGCGATTGGTGCGCTCCTTTTCAGTGCCCACGCACAGACCACGACGGTAGGAACAATCAGCGGCACGGTTCGCGATGAGAAGGGAGCTGTTGTTCCCAAGGCCGAAGTTTCTGTCCAGGGCGAGGGCACCGGCACATCGCGCACGGTGACTTCCGACGACAATGGATTCTATTTGGTTCCTAGTGTGCCCGCGGGACGCTACACCATTACTACTTCACCCAGCGGCTTCAAAAAGACGGTTGCCTCAGGAGTCGATCTCCACGTGGCGGAAAACAAAGTCGTCAACCTCGATTTGCAGGTAGGCCAGGTGAGTGAAACAGTAACCGTCACTTCCGAAGCCGCACCAGTCGAAACCCGGAGCGGAGAAGTAAGCAGTCTGATCACCGAAAAACAAGTAACCGAGTTGCCTCTGAATGGCCGCAACTACGCGCAACTCGCGCTGATGGTTCCTGGGGTTTCGCCGGTGACGCAGAACGGCGCCGGCGGTGCTTTCGGCACGCAGGGTACCGGGCTCGATTCTCACGTCGACATGTCGGTTAACGGCAATCAGTCAAATGCCAACCTGTGGACAGTTGACGGTGTCAACAATATGGACGTTGGTTCGAACGCTACACTCCTGATCTTTCCGTCGATCGATTCCATTCAGGAATTCCGCGTAGAGCGTAACAGTTTCAGTGCGGAGTATGGCCAGGCCCAGGGCGCGGTAATCAATCTCATTACCAAAGGCGGCAGCAACCAGTTTCACGGCGGCGCCTTTGAATTTTACCGCAGTGACAAATTTAATTCGACTGATTTCTTTCTTGAGAAAGCGAATCAGCCAAAACAAAAGTTGAAGTATAACAATTACGGCTTCAATTTCAGTGGTCCGATCAAGAAGAACAGGGCCTTCTTTTTCTGGAACGAAGAGTGGCGTCGCGAACGGCGCGGGGTGGTGCTTCGTAGCAAGGTTCCCACCGCCGCCGAGAGAATCGGAGACTTTAGTGGCGCTCTAACTGACCCATTGCCACACGATCCTTTTACCGGGCTGCCTTTCCCCGGCAATAAAATTCCGGCTAACAAGCTGAGCCCGGCGGGTCTGGCAATTTTAAAGATATTTCCACTTCCCAATACTACCGGTTCGACAAACTGGGTTTCGTCTTTGTTGGAGCCGATCAATACCCGTCAGGACAGTATTCGCGGCGATGCTAACATCACCAAAAAGGTGAACCTGCTGGTGAAGTATACGAACGAGACGTGGACGCATGGGAGTGCGGCCGGCAACTTCTGGGGCGACTCTCCGTTTCCGACCTTGAGTTCGGACTGGGACCAGCCCAGTCATAGTCTCGCCATCAAGCTGGCGACCACTCTGAGTTCCACTGCGGTTAACGAGTTTCAGTTTTCGCGCGCGGGCAATAACATATTTATTACGACGAATAAAGCGGGCGTGGCACTTAATGATGAGATTGCGTCGAAGTTTCCGACTGTTTTCCCCAGGGCCCCCGGCGTAGGGCTGCCCACGAACTGGGGCGCGGATGGATATCCTGCGCTTTGGCATCAGGCGCCCTGGCAAAATCACGAAGACCTCTTCATTTGGAAAGACGACTTCTCCAAGGTTTCCGGCGCGCACGATCTCAAATTCGGTGGCTTAGTCAGTCACAATATCAAGAACGAACTGGCACAGGGTGCCAATGGCATCGCTCAGTACTGTGGCACGGCCACTCGCACCGGCAATGCTATCGCAGAGTTGCTGTACAAGGATTTGCCGCTCGGATGCTATACCGAGATCGATCATGACGAGCCTTCACTGGGTCGATGGCGTGACTTTGAATTCTACGGGAACGATACGTGGAAAGCGCGAAAGAATGTGACCCTTACCCTGGGGATGCGCTGGTCCAGATATTCACCGGCTTTCTCAGCCAACGATCGCATCAGCAACTACATTCCGCGATTGTATGACGGCGTCCATCCGCTCAGCGGTTTGATAAAGCCCGGCGAGGCTGGATTCGGCCGCTCACTGTGGCACTCATATAACAAAGGTTTCCAACCACGAGTGGGTTTGGCCTGGGACGTCAAAGGCGATGGCAAGACCGCCATCCGCATGGGTTTCGGTCGCTTCATGAGCCGTTCGAATGTGATCGAGGATATATTGCGGCTGGCAGGCAATCCTCCCTGGACTACAGTCGTAAATTCGAATTGGGGAGGCGGCACGGCTAATCTCGCTGACGACCCAACCTTCCGCAGTCTGGATACCATCAATCCCGGCCTTATAAAGGCAGTAGCTGGAGTCAGCAACAGCACAGGCTTCAACGCCGTGAGCGAGAACTTCAAACCACCCGAGAGCTGGCAGTGGAACTTAACGGTCTCTCGTGAAATTTTCAGGAACACGGTGGCCGAAGTTTCTTACATTGGCAATCACGGTTTGCACATCTGGCGGCGGGCAGTGAATTTTAACGAAGTTCCGCCAGAGAGAAGGGCAGCCGTAGTCCAGGCATTCACCAGCAATAATCCCAACGCGCAAGCGATCGCGAATGCTAATCGCCGGTTCCCAAATCTTGGACCTATTACCATGAGCGAATCGACCGGCGACTCGCGTTACAAAGCGCTGCAGCTCTGGATCAACCGGCGCTTTACAAATCGCCTGTCCTGGCAGGTTTCTTATACCTACTCGCACGCGGTTTCAAACGTGCCGTTAACTTCGTTCACGAGTGCTACCACGGATCCCTTCAACTATGATTTGGACAAGGGTGATTCCGACCTTGACCGCAGGCATATGTTTGTTTCCAACGCGGTTTATGTCTTGCCCTCGCTCAAGAACCATGGTTCGTTTGTGAGTAAGATCCTCGGAGATTGGCAACTTAATGGGATTGTCACTGCGTATAGTGGCATACCTCTCGACGTTGTGACGAACGCTCCTAATTTGTATTTCGGTCTGTCTCGCAGTGCCCCTGGCGGCTTCCGTCCCGATGTGGTTGGTAATCAGCCTTTCTTCTTCCATGGCCCTGACCAGACGATATATCTGAATCCGGCCGCGTTCGCGATGCCTGCTCCCGGACATTTCGGTAATCTTCGGCGCGGAGCCGTGCGGCAGCCGGGACTTACTAATGTCGATTTCTCGGTGGCCAAGAATTGGAAGGTTCATGAACGGTATGGTATTCAGTTTCGCGCGGAGATGTTCAACCTTTTCAACCGTCCGAATTTCAACGGCTTCGATCCTAACTTGGGCGCCAACTTCAACAACGGCCAATTTGTTCAATTTAATAACACACTCGGCAGCGGAACTTTTGGCCAGCTGAATACTAGCCGCGGACCGCGCAACATCCAGTTCGGGATTAAGTTTAACTTCTGATATAGTACGGCACGGCTGAAACAAAGACGGAGGGCCAGGTTCTACTTCAGCCCTCCGTTTTATTTTTTCCAGGGGTCATAGAAGTTTCGCTTGGGGCATTTACCTTCGACCTTGTTTCCTTTTCTCCTGCTGGTCTTTGTTTTCCAATCTCCTCAGGATGCGGTTCGTCATCATTTCGAAGCCGCGGAAGCGCAAAGACGGGCAGGAAACTCTGTTGTAGCAGAAAAAGAATACGCTGCTGTCCTTGCCGAAGCCTACGGACAGCTCGGAAAAGTCTACGCGGCCGAGAAGAAATATCAACAGGCCATTGACGCCCTCACGTCAGCCTCTCTCTACCGGCCTGAATCGCAGGAGGTTTTGATCGACCTGGCGATTGCTTACTTCGACGCTGAGCAATATGAAAAAGCTCTCGAGCCGCTGGCCAAAGCATTACGTCTCAATCCTCAGAGCGCGGGCGCGCACCATATGCTGGGCAAGAGTTATTTCATGCTCGGCGACTTTGACAAGTCGGCAGCCGAGTTGCAAACAGCACTCAAGATCACACCGAAAGATAACGACATCGCGTATACGTTAGGACTGGCCTATCTCAAGCAGCACCAGCTGGCGCCGGCGCAGCAGATCTACGAGCGCATGCTCAAACAATTTGGCGACCGGCCGCAGTTGCGTATTGTGTTTGGCCGCGCCTACCGAGAAACGGGTTTTTTGGCCGAAGCGATAGAGGAATTCAAGAAAGCTGTCGCCCTCGATCCCCACTTTGCCCGGGCTCATTATTATCTTGGACTGACGTATTTATTAAAGGACGGCGCGTCGAGGCTTCCGGATGCGGAACAGGAATTCAAGGTTGAATTGGAATCACATCCGGATGAATTCTTCGCCAACTATTACCTCGGCATTACTTACTTGATGGATAGAAAATGGGACTCGGCCATTGACCTGCTGCGGAAGGCTACTCTGATTCAGCCGAATAACCCTGATCCGTATTTTCATTTGGGCCAGGCGTATCAAGCGACCGAACGCTACGCGGAGGCAATTGAAGTACTGAGGAAATCGATCTCTCTCAATCCATCGCTTAGTCACAATGATTACCAGGTGGCTACGGCGCATTACCGTTTGGGGCAATCTCTTTTGAAAGCCGGGCAGGACGAAGCCGCCCAAAAGGAGTTGCAGGTGGCCGCGGACCTGAAGTCAAAATCGTTGAAACGCGATAAGGAGAGGAACGAGATTTATTTGAATGCGGAAAACCTGCACGAGCAAAACAGTAAATTCCCGGAGATCGTCTCGACTGAAGGCGTAATTGCGGAATCGGACTCACCTAACGCCAGGAAGTCGGAAGAGTTGAAGAACGGTGAGACTTATTATTCAAACGTGGTCGCTACGGCGCATAACGAGATCGGTTTGCTGCGGGCAGATTATGGGGATTTCAAGACAGCGGCGGCGCAGTTCGCCCGGGCTGCGAAATGGGATTCACACCTCGATGGCCTCAACTTCAATTGGGGCCTGGCTGCTTTCAAGGCGGAACAATATAAGGAAGCGACTGATCCACTTGAGAGAGAATTGGGCGTTCATCCCGGCAATGTTCAGGCGAAGGAGTTGTTGGGCCTGAGCTATTTCATGCTGGAGAACTACCCCAAAACTTCCCAGTTGCTGGGCGATGTGATCGTGGCGAGGCCATTCAACGCCGGCGTCTACTACACTCTGGCAGTTTCGCTTATCAAGGAAGGGAAAAAAGCGGAAGCAGATCAGGTGATCAAGCAGATGGTCGAGATCGGGGATAATACTCCGCAACTTCATATTCTGCTCGCCCAGGCTTATAACGAAGCGGGCGAAACCGCGAAAGCTCTGGAAGAATTGCAGCTCGCTCTGTCGCTCGATAGCAAGACTCTGATGGTCCATTATTACTCCGGCATGATTTATGTAAAAGCGGGAAAATTGGAAGAGGCGGCGAAGGAATTTCAGAGTGAGCTGGCGTTGAATTCCGCCGACGTGCAGGCCAAATATCATCTTGCCTTTGTACTGCTTGCACAGCAAAAGACCGCTGCCGGTATCAAGTTAATGCGTGATGTCATTCAACTCAAGCCTGACTTCGCAGACGCGTATTACGAACTGGGCAAGGCCCTTTTGCAGCAGGGCGAAGTTACCGATGCGGTCGGAAATCTGGAGGTGGCGGCCAGGCTGGCCCCCGACAAGGCACATGTTCAATACCAACTCGGCAGGGCCTATATTGCTGCGGGACGAAAAACTGAGGGCGAGAACCATTTGGAAATCTCACGTCAGCTCAAAGAGAAAGAGCGCCAACAAACGAAACCGTGAACTTGCAGTGAGGTGGTTAATTCTTGCCCATAAGAATCGTCCCGGCTCTGATCATCTCATTCGTACTATTCTGGTCAACACCCGCCGGAATGACGAGCCGTCCGCCAGGCGAAGTTCATTTTACAGATATCACCGAGGGGGCGGGCATCAAGTTCAGGCACGTCTCATCGCCGGAAAAAAAGTATATTGTCGAATCAATGAGTGGCGGCGTCGCGCTCTTTGATTACGACAATGATGGCTATCTGGACATTTACCTCGTGAACTCGCTGACCGTAGACATGGTGAAAACGAAGGAAAAGACCAGGAGCGCTCTTTATCACAACAACGGCGACGGAACTTTTACTGACGTCACGGACAAGGCCGGGGTCGGTGACATCGGCTGGGGAATGGGCGTAACGATTGGCGATTACAACAATGATGGCTGGGATGATATCTACGTGACCTGCCTGGGGCCGAACCATCTGTTGCGAAACAACGGCAACGGCACTTTCACCGACGTTACCCAAAAGGCAGGGGTCGGTGATCCGCGCTGGTCTACCGGCGCTGCTTTCGTTGACTATGATAACGATGGAAAGCTCGATCTGTTCGTGTCCAACTATGTAGATTTTGACGTGAATAACCTGCCGGAGTTCGGCAAGGGGCGCACCTGCCAATTCAAAAGCATACCTGTGCAGTGCGGACCCAGGGGACTGAAGGGCGCGGGCGATGCGCTCTATCATAACAACGGTGACGGCACCTTTACCGACCTGTCAAAGAAGGCCGGCGTCTCCGACGCGGACGGCTACTATGGGCTGGGTGTAATTGCCAGTGATTTTGATGAGGATGGTTTGGTCGATATCTTTGTCGCGAATGACTCGACGCCGAATTTTCTCTATCACAATAACGGCGACGGCACGTTCAAAGAT
>WNGQ01000501.1_pt1 | contig 40169 bp, 33 predicted proteins | sample 5407661 | NCBI WGS metagenome assembly WNGQ01 (sample SAMN13153382, study PRJNA577476) | soil metagenome | isolation source: 60 cm soil or saprolite under Garry oak tree replicate 2 | place: USA:California | collected 2016-06-15 | reverse complement strand
CGCCGTTAAAACCATTCGCGTGCGGGAATGCCGGGTGATTTCCGGTGCCTCCGCTGTGAACACCCGTGTGCATACTTCACTACCCCCAGCGCACACGGGGCTGCGGGTGCACTGGGCACCCGGCATTCCCCACGCCCTCTGTTTACAGAAGGGCGAAAGTTTAGGGCAAAGCTCGGGCGCATCGCGCCGCGAGGACGAGAAAGCATGTTTGCAATTGCGCGGGAAGGCGCCGCACTCTCGACCGTCATCGTCCGGCTTGTCCGGACGATCCAGTAAGTGATGGAATCGATGAGCCGCGGCGTACAGGATACCCGCGTTGCGCGGGGTATGACAGCGGTGGGTGGGGGGCGCGCCTTCCGTGCCGGGAACGGAGCGACGAAGCGGTTCAGACTCAGTCATTCCGGGACGATGCGACGCATCGAACTCCGATGTGCAATTGCACATCGGAGAATCTCGAAATTCCGGCCCTGGTCCTGCGGACCATCCCGGAATGACGGCGGCGGGTCGCGAATTTGCCCGGCAAACAAACTGCTGACATCAGCCGATCCCGACGCTATATCACCCCCGCCCGGCATGTCCGGGCTTTTGGCGTTGGATTGGATGTGTTGATGACTGGAATGACGCGTTCGAGCAGCGGCCTCGATATCAGGCGCAAGCGGCTGCTGTTTCGCTGCTGGCACCGCGGCACGCGGGAGATGGACCTGATCCTCGGCCGCTTTGCCGATTCCGAGATCGCCATCCTGGTCGAGGACGAACTCGACGAGCTGGAACGCCTGCTCGAGGTGCCCGATCCCGACCTTTACGCGGCGCTGACGGGCGACCAGCAGCTCGCCGCGGACCTCGAGGGCGCACTTTTTGCGCGCATCCGCGCCTTCCGCTCGTCGGACGACCTGACATGAAGCAGACGTCAAGATCGCCCGCGGACCAATTGAGCGCGGGCCGGGCGCTGACGCTCGCCAACGTCGCTGAAGGCGCCGAAGGCCTCATCGTTTCCGATCTCGCGCGCGCCATCGCGGCGAAGCCGAAGCCGCCCGCGATCAGCCTTGCCGTGATCTGCCGCGACGGGCCGCGCATGCAGCAACTGGCGCGCGCGCTGTCCTTCTTCGCGCCCGACCTGCCGGTGATGCAGTTTCCCGCCTGGGATTGCCAGCCGTACGACCGCGTCTCGCCGCATGGCGGCATCCTAGCGCAGCGGCTGACCACGCTGGCACGGCTGTCGCGGCTCGTCGGCAGCGAAAAGCCGCTGATCGTGCTGACCACCATCAACGCCGCCGTGCAACGGGTCCCTGCGCGCGCGGTGGTCGCAGCGCAGGCGCTCTCGGTGGCGCCCGGACAGGTCGTGCCGATGGAGTCCGTCGTCGCCTGGCTCGAGCACAACGGTTACGTCAGGTCGTCGACCGTGCGCGAACCCGGCGAATATGCCGTGCGCGGCGGCATCCTCGACCTGTTTCCGGCCGGGCTCGATCAGCCGGTCAGGTTCGATTTCTTCGGCGACGCGCTGGAATCGATCCGTTCCTTCGATGCCGAAACCCAGCGCACGCTTCTCGACATGCGCTCGCTCGATCTGGTGCCGGTGTCGGAATTCCAGCTGGTCACCGAGACCATCCGCCGTTTCCGGATGGGCTATGTCGCGGCGTTCGGCGCGCCGCAGCGTGACGATGCGCTCTATGAGGCCGTCAGCGAAGGCCGCCGCCATCCCGGCATGGAACACTGGCTGCCGCTGTTCCAGGAGCGGATGGAGACGCTGTTCGACTATCTCGGCAACGCGCCTGTGATGATCGAGTCGCAGGGCGAGGACGCGGCGACCGAGCGCTTCAAGCAGATCGTGGATTATTACGAGGCCCGGCGCGAGGCGATGGAACATCCCGGCGGCGGCGCGATCTACAAGCCGTTGCCGCCCGACCGGCTCTATCTCACCGAAGGGGAATGGAGGCAGCGTCTAGCGGACGCAGCCCTGGCGCGGCTGACACCGTTTGCCGTGCCGGGCGCGACCGACGTCATCGATGCCGGCGCCCGCCAGGGCCGCAATTTCGCGCCCGAACGCAACGATGCCTCCGTCAACGTGTTCGAGGCGGTCGTCGCCCACGTCCACGCGCTGCAGGCCGTGCGCAAGAAGGTGATCATTGCGCTCTGGAGCGAGGGCTCGCGCGACCGCATGGCGAGCATGCTGCGCGACCACAAGCTGGTGAACGTCACCAGGGTCAACAGCTGGCGCATCGTGCAGGCGACGCCGCGCAACGAGGCGATGCTGGCCGTGGTCGGCATGGAATCCGGCTTCGAGACCGACACCGTTGCCGTCATCAGCGAGCAGGACATCCTTGGCGACCGCCTGGTGCGTCCGCGAAAAGCCAGCCGCAAGCTCGACAATTTCATCTCCGAGGTCACGAGCCTCGCGGCCGGCGACATCGTCGTTCATGTCGAGCACGGCATCGGCCGCTTTGTCGGCCTGCAGACGCTGGAGGTCGGCGGCGCGCCGCATGATTGTCTCGAACTGCATTATGCCGCCGAGACGAAACTGTTCCTGCCGGTCGAGAACATCGAGCTGCTGTCGCGTTTCGGCTCCGATCAGACCAATGTGGAGTTGGACCGGCTCGGCGGCACCGGGTGGCAGACGCGGAAAGCGAAACTCAAGAAGCGCATCCGCGAGATCGCCGGCGAGCTGATCAAGATCGCCGCCGAGCGGATGCTGCACGAAGCGCCGAAGCTGCCGGTGCAAGCGGGCCTCTATGACGAGTTCTGCGCGCGCTTCCCCTATGACGAGACCGAGGACCAGCTCACCGCGATCCAGGCCACCCTGAAGGATCTCGAAACCGGCCGCCCGATGGACCGCCTGATCTGCGGCGACGTCGGCTTCGGCAAGACCGAGGTGGCGCTGCGCGCGGCGTTCGCGGTCGCACTCGACGGCAAGCAGGTCGCGGTCGTGGTGCCGACGACGCTGCTGGCGCGCCAGCATGCAAAAACCTTCGCCGAGCGCTTCAAGGGTTTTCCGGTCAATGTCGCGCAGGCCTCGCGGCTGGTCGCGGCGAAGGAATTGTCCCAGGTCAAGAAGGGGCTGACCGACGGCTCGATCGACATCGTGGTCGGAACCCACGCGCTGCTCGGCAAAGCCATCAAGTTCCGCGATCTCGGCCTGCTCATCGTCGACGAGGAGCAGCATTTCGGCGTCAGCCACAAGGAGCGGCTGAAACAGTTGCGTGCGGAAGTGCATGTGCTGACGCTCTCGGCGACGCCGATCCCGCGCACCCTGCAACTGGCGCTGACCGGCGTGCGCGACCTGTCGATCATTGCCTCGCCTCCGGTCGATCGGCTGGCGGTGCGCACCTTCGTCGCTCCGCATGATCCCCTGATGATCCGCGAGGCGCTGTTGCGCGAGCGCTATCGCGGCGGGCAGGCCTTCTATGTCGTGCCGCGCATCGAGGACCTCGCCGGCGTCAAGGATTTCCTCGACAAGAACGTGCCGGAGATGAAGGTCGCGGTCGCCCACGGCCAGATGCCGCCGACCGTGATCGAGGACATCATCTCGGCATTCTACGACGGCAAATACGACATCCTGCTTTCGACCACGATCGTCGAATCCGGGCTCGATATTCCGAATGCCAACACCCTGATCGTGCACCGCGCCGACATGTTCGGCCTGGCCCAGCTCTATCAGCTGCGCGGGCGGGTGGGACGCTCGAAATTGCGGGCGTACGCACTGTTCACGCTGCCGGCGCAGCAGAAAATCACAGGCCAGGCCGAGCGGCGGCTCACCGTGCTGCAGTCGCTGGAAACGCTCGGTGCCGGCTTTCAGCTCGCCTCCCACGATCTCGACATCCGCGGCGCCGGCAATCTGCTTGGCGAAGAACAGTCCGGCCATATCAAGGAGGTCGGCTTCGAGCTCTATCAATCGATGCTCGAAGAGGCGATCGTCAACCTCAAGGCCGGCGTGGTCGAGCCCGCGGCGGACCGCTGGTCGCCGCAGATCACGATCGGCATGCCGGTGCTGATCCCCGAGGATTATGTCGGCGACCTGTCGGTACGCCTGTCGCTGTACCGCCGGCTCGCCGATCTCGATACCGAGGAGGAGATCGAAAACTTCGCGGCCGAGCTGCGCGACCGTTTCGGCAAGCTGCCGGACGAGGTGCGCTATCTCTTCAAGGTCGCCGCGATCAAGTCCTATTGCCGTCGCGCCAATGTCGAAAAGGTCGATGCCGGGCCGAAGGGCGCGGTCATCACCTTCCGCGACAACAAGTTCGCGCAGCCGGATCGCCTGGTGTACTTCATCCGCCAGCACGGCCAGGCCGCGAAGGTGCGGCCCGACATGAAGGTGGTGTTCTTCCAGAATTGGGAGACGCCGGAAGAGCGGCTGATGGGAACGACGGAGATATTGCGTCAGCTCGCCAACCTCGCGGAGAACAAGAAGGCGGCCTAGCTCTTGTCGTGGTCAGGATGCGGCGCGGCGGCTGTCGTCCTGCAGCCGCGCCAAGAGCGAGACGGGCGTATCCGATGGCAGCAGGCTCGCAATCGTCACGGCCAGTTCGCCGCGCGCGTTGCCCTTGCCGTGCGAGGTCTGCCGGATGACGCTGGAAAGCCGCCGCGCGATCGCATGGGCCGCGCGCATGTCGGTTGCGGCCAAAACCACGATCGCCGATCCGTCGGCCTGCAGCGTGCCGAAATCCATCTTGCGCATGAGATGGCTGATGATGCGGGCGCCGTCGCGTTGGGCGCGCAGGTTGGTGGGATCGAAGGCCAAGCGGGCGACCGACAGACCGCCGCCTTCCGACAGCGCCTCCTTGACGGTGCCGGCGAAGTCGCGCGCGAAGGCGATCTGTGTGAGCAGGCCGGTTTGCGGATCGAGCAATCCGCCGGCGTCGATCGCGCGAAGCGTGCGGGTCAGGCGCGCTTCGAACGCGCGCTGGCGGATCAGCGGCAAGGCATGCGCGGCGATGCGGCGCGGCTCGCTCGCCATGATCTCGAGGTTGGGCAGATCGTAGGTCGGGGCGAGGTCGTTCGACGTCAGCACCACCGGCAGGTTGCGGAAGCGCGCATCTTCCGACAGCACGGTGAGGAAGGCATCCACGACGCGCAGCGTGAAACCGCCGGCGAGCACGATGCCGTCGATGTCGCGGGCGTTGAGATGCTTGCCCGCGGCTTCCATGCTGAAGGCGCCGACGACGCTCATGTTTTCGCCGAGTGCGACCGACAGCGCGGGGAAATGGCCGCCGCGCCCGATCAAGAGCACGGTGGCGTCATCGACCGGATCGCTCGCAGGCAACTTAGTCGGCGTGGCGGGATCGTCGTGAAGGCGGCGCAGCACGGTGGCATGCAGGGCTCTCACCCGCAGCGACGCCCGCAGGCGCGCCACCAGGCGCTCCGGCTTGCCCTGACCTTGCGCGAACGGAATCGCATTGGCCGCAACCGAGCCTTCGGGATCGATCGCGAGCAGCGGCAGATACGGCTTTCGCGCCGCGACCTGCCTTGCGATGGCCGCGAGACTCGCTTCCGTGGCCCCGTTCATCGCCGCCAGAATGGCGACCGGCTGCACCTCGGCCACCGCGTGCGAGGCCTCGGCCCAGTCGGTCTCGATCAGCGGGAACAGGCCGGCCTCGTCGAGCGCGGTGGCGAATGACGGTCGCGTGCCGTTCGAGACGAGCAGGATCGGACCTTGCTGGGACATCTGACAACTCGGATCGACTGCGAGACGGGCAATGAGCCTAGGAGGCCGGCCTTAACGCAGCGTCAACGAAAGGTTAGGCCGGGCCGATGCGATCCCGAAATGCTTCCACCATCAACGGGTTGAGCCCGAGTTCGGTCAAGGCCTCGCGGGCCCTCGCATTGTCCTGGGCGCGGCCGGCAAGGCGATGCCCGCTCAGCCGATCCGGCAGGGCGGTCAAAAGCGCGCCTTGACCGAGCCGTCTCGACCATTCCTGCAGATCATTCGCCAGGAAGCGGTAGCCGCCGACCGCCATGATGCCGGCGGGCGGCGCAGTGATGGAGATCGCGCCGGTCGCGCGATCGAGCCGCGCGGTATATTCGGTGTCGACATAATCGCGCGGCGGCTGTGCGACCAGGGAGTCGCTCGGCGGCAAGGGCGGCGCGTAGGCTGCCACCGCGACCATCGGCCCACGCAAGGCGAGCGTTCCCTTCGGCGTCAGCAGGATCTCGCCCGCGATCGAGGAACCGGCCACCTCGCGCGGCGCGCCGTGCGGTCCGGGTTTGACCAGCGCGGCCGAGCCATCGCCCGCCGTCCGTCGAGCCCCGAACATACCGGCCTCGCCGAACAAATAGACATCAGTCATCGATGCTGCCTTCTGCGCGGTCCAGGCCGGACTGGACCCGACCTGCTCCGGCGTGCGCCAGAGGCCGACCACATTGCGCAGGCTCGGCAGGCGCGCGAAGAGGTTGAATTCGTCGAACCGCAGCGCGAGTTGTGCCGGCGCGATCAGCGTGCTGCAGCCGAGTTCCCTGATCTGCTGCTCGATCACCTCGCCGTCGAACGGGTGGTGCAGGACCAGCGTCCCACCCGTCAGCAACCAGACCGCGAGCGAACAGGCGATGCCGGCAAAGGAGGACGGCGCGAAGGCCGACATCAGGGTTGCTCCCTGCGGTACCTCCGCTTCCAGCGAAACCGCGAGGCCGCCGGCGATCAGGCTGAGATGCGGGCGCGGCACCGCGCGGAACCCTTCGGAGGTGACGTCGAATGAAATGACCGCGGCCTTGCGCCCGTCCTGGATCGCGTTTCGTGCCGGACGCGCTCCCCGCGCGATCGCGTCGTCGAGCGAGGCCATGCCTTCCGGCAGGCTGCTGCCGAAGCCGCAGACGTGGCGGATCGAAAACACTTCGGCCGCGGCGTTCATCGCGATGTTGGCATGACTGACGCCGTCGATCCATTCGCTGGTGACGATGGCGCGCGCGCTGGTGCGGTTGAGCGCCGAGACGAGTTCGGACTGGCGCCACAATTGCGGAAGCAGCGCGACCACCAGCCCCGCGCGATGCGCGGCGAGCACCGTCAGCGCGAATTCGACGGTGTTCGGCAGTTGAACGGCGATGACCGAATGCGACGGCAGGCCGGACTCCACGAAATGCGCCGCGAGCGCGGTGATCGCACGGTCGGCCTGCGCATAGGTCAGCCGCCTCGGCGGATGGCCGGTGACGCGCGGCTTGTTGAGCGGATCGACCAAGGCCACCGCATCCGGATTGCGTGCGAGGGTTCGCTGGAACAGCGTCTCGAAGGTCGGCGACGGGTTGGTGGTCTGGTTCACGGCGGTCGGATCACTTGCTGTCGAATGAATCGGCGTCAGTCTAGTTGGCGTTGGATGGCTTGGCTCTGGAAGACTTGTCCTCAGAAGATCTGGCTTGCGGGTCCGGTCTCCGCCACCAGGTTTCCGGGAGGTATCCCGTCAACGCCGTGGTCGATGGCCGTTCTATCCGATTCCACCGCGCGATCCATTGTTCGCCGGCGCTAAACACGGGGATAGTGTAAAAGCCCGACGTCAGGACGCGATCCAGCGCGCGGACCGCCGAGACGAAAGCCGGGCGGTCGCGGGCCTGGAGCAGGGCCGATATCATGGCATCGATCGCGGGGTCCTTGGCCCCCATGTAGTTGCGGGTGCCCTGGATATCTGCGGCTTCGCTGCCCCAGTAGAACGACTGTTCGTTGCCCGGCGACAGCGACTGATCCCAGCGGTTCTGAATCATGTCGAAGTCGTAGGCGAGCCGGCGCTGATCGAACTGGACGGGATCGACGAGGCGCACCGACGGCTCGATCCCTGCACGCTTGAGGTCACGCGCAAAGGCGAGTGCGATGCGTTCCTGGTCGCGGGTCGTTGCAAGAATTTCGAACGACAGAGCGGCGCCTGTGGTGCGCTGGCGCAGCACCGTGCCGTCGAGCTCGTAACCGGCGTCCGCGAGGAGCTTGAGTGCAGCGCGCAAGGTCGCCCGATCGCGGCCTGAGCCGTCGGTCACGGGCAGACGATAGCTTCCGTCGAGGATATCGGGCGCAATGCGCGATGCGAAGGGTTTCAGAAGCGCCTTCTCCTGCTCATCGGCGGGATGTCCATACGCCGACAGTTCGGATCCGGCGAAGTAGCCGGCTGACCGCGTATAGAGTCCGAAGAAGTAGTTTCGGTTGATCCATTCGAAATCAAACAGCAGCGTCAAAGCCTGGCGCACCCTGATATCCGAAAACGCCGGGCGGCGCGTATTGAACACGAGGTACTCGGATGGTTGCGGCAGCCCGGTCTTGATGGTGTCGCGCACCACCTCGCCGCTGCGCGCGGCCGGAAAATCATAGCCATCATGCCAGCGCAAAGGCTCCCCCTCCGCCCGGAAGTCGTAGAGTCCGCGTTTAAAAGCTTCGAATTGACCGTTGGATTCGCGATAGAAATCGATCCTGATCTCGTCGAAGTTCCAAAGCCCTTTGTTGACCGGCAGGTCGCGTCCCCAATAGTCGGGATTGCGGGTCAGCGTCACGCTCGCGCCCGGCTTCACGGCGGTGACGCGATAGGGGCCGGAACCGACCAGTCCGGTCATCGTCGTTTCCTCGAATGTCGCGACGTCAACCGCATGACGAGGCAACACCGGCATCAGCCCCAGGATCAGCGGTAATTCACGGTCGTTTGCGCCGGCAAGATCAAAGCGTACGGTCAGCGGGTCCGGCGCTTCGGCCTTCGCAATCTTCGAATAATATTGGCGGTGATAGGGACGCCCGTGGTCGCGCAATAGGTTCCAGGAGAACAGCACGTCGTCGGAGCGCACTGGCATTCCATCTGCGAAGCGGGCGCTCGGGTCCAGATGAAAGGTGACGTAGGACCTCGTGTCGTCGGTCTCTACGCTCTTCGCCAGGAGTCCGTACAGTGTGAAGGGCTCGTCATTGTTGCGCGCCATCAGGCTTTCGAAGACAAAGGTCCTGATCTGCTGCACCGCGTTGCCCTTGACGATCAGCGGGTTGAGGCTGTCGAAGGTTCCCAGCACCCCCCAGGTGAGGCGTCCGCCCTTCGGCGCCTCGGGATTGGCATAGGGCAGGTGGCTGAAGCCGGCCGGGAGAGCGGGGATGCCGTGCATCGCCAAGCCGTAACTTTCCGGGGCGGCCTGTCCGCCGGCCTCGATCCAAGGCGCGAACGTCAATGCCAGCGCAACCGTGAGCGCCGTGCGCTGCGCGATACGCCATAAACTTGACCCGATTGCGCGGGGATTTGATTCGGACCGGCTCACGTATGAATTCTATCATATGGCCCGCGCGAGGAACTGCGTTCATCTTCTCAAAGATGCTTGTCGGCATTGATCTTTCCGTGCGTCACTGTATGAAAGCGGGCGATCGCGAAAGGCGACAGGGCCTGTCACGTATCCGCCTCAATTGACTTGGAGACAGCCGCGCGAAACGGCGAGGTGTCGCGACTCCGGCGATTTCGGGCGATTCCCCGTTCAGAAAGGGTTTTCCGCAATGAATTTCCGTATCTTGGCCGAGTCGGCCGGGCCGCGAGGACGGCTTCTCGCCTTGTTGGCGGTAACCGCGTTGGCTATTCCCTTTGCAAGCGAGGCCCAAGCCCAGGCGCCGGCACCCACGGCTGCCCCGAAGGCCAAGGCCCCACCCGCTGCAGCACCAAAGGCTGCACCGAGAGCGCCGCTGCCGACCGCCCAGGCGCCGGCTGGCCAGCAGCAGCCCCCCGCCGCTCAGGCACAAGGTGGCCAGCCGCAGGATCAGCAGATCCAGTTGATCTACGCACCCTGGACCAAGTTCTGTCTCAAGGGCCAGGATGCCAACGCCAAGCAGGTCTGCTTCACCGGCAAGGATGGCCGCATCGAGTCCGGTCAGCCGGTGATCGCGGCCGTGATCATCGAACCCGAAGGCGAACCGAAAAAGATCCTGCGCGTCACGCTGCCGCTCGGCATGCAACTCGTGCACGGCACTCGCGTGATCGTCGACAACAGTACTCCATTGCAGAGTCCCTATGTGATCTGCTTCGCCAACGGTTGCATGTCGGACTACGACGTGACGCCGGAACTGCTCACCAACATGAAAAAGGGACAGAATCTGGTGGTGCAGGCCATCAACTCGAATGGTGCGCCGCTCACCCTGCCGTTGCCGCTCCAGGAGAATGGCGGCAGCTTTGCCAAGGCCTATGACGGCCCGCCGACCGATCCGAAGCAGTTCGAGGAAACCCAGAAGAAGCTGCAGGAAGAACTGCAAAAGCGGGCCGAGGAAGCACGCAAGAAGCTCGAGCAGAGTCAGCAGGGCGGTGGCGCCGCGCCGGCCAATTCGGCCGCCAAATAGCTTCGCCTCTTTCAGGGCATTCAACGAAAAAGGCGCTTTCGACAAGCGCCTTTTTTGTTGGCTCGAATTTCCGTTCCGATCGAATTGAGGGCGGTGGCCCATGGTCGGCGTCGCTCGAAACGCCTTAATTAAGTGACGGGTTGCGCGGGCGGTAGCCGCCGGATTTGTCCTTCACAAAGATCTCGGCGACCTGGGAATGCCGGATCGGCTCCCCGGAATCGTCGGGCAGCAAATTTTGCTCGGAGACGTAGGCGACGTACTCGGTTTCCGCGTTTTCCGCGAGCAAATGGTAGAACGGCTGATCCTTGTGCGGGCGCACCTCCTCGGGAATGGACAGCCACCATTCCTCGGTATTGTTGAATTCCGGATCGATGTCGAAAATCACGCCCCGGAAGGAAAAAATACGGTGCCGGACGATCTGACCGATCTGGAACTTGGCGGTTCGCGCTTTGATCATGTCTTGTCGAATAGACCATGATTGGTACCGATGCTAGGGGGCATTGCACCAATTTACACTTCGCGGGACTGCCGGACCGGGGCACCAGAACCCCAAAAAAAGTCGCAAGAACACATCCTTCCGATGCTCGATATCCTCAGTCTGCTTGCATGCGAACCCTTCAGGGAAACATGGTGGTCCGCCAATTCTGCAGCACTCTTGTCGCGGCAGCGAGGTCGATGGCCTCGGGCGCAACTCCCGTACCGTCCACCACCAGTGCAAAATGGACGGCGCCGGCCGCGCAAGGCGACGTCAGCAACAGCCGCCGCGCTTTGGTCGACCCGATCTCGTTGGCAAGGGCGATGGGCCCAAAGGCGGGGACACCGAAGACGCTGCCGAGATCGCTCACGACGATCGTGCTCGCAGCGTCGAAGGAAGCGGGCAAGTGCAACTCGGTGGGCGCGGAGCAGGCCGCGGCTGACGCGCGCCAGACCAAAACGCCGTAGCGCTTCCCGGCAGTGAGCGCCTTGATGGTTGAGAGCGACGCCGGGACAGTGAGCCACGCCGCCCCGCTGCCGGCGCCGGCGAACCCCGAACTGGCCAGATCCTCGGTGGCAAAGGCAAGGGTGTCGCCGGCGATCGCGCTCGGATAGATGCGGTCCAGAAGGTGTTGATCGAGGCGCAGCACGACATTGCCGCTGATGTCGGTCTGGACCAGCGAATAGTCTTCGCCGTTGAACGCGTCGGCCGCGGTCTGAAGCTTCGACGGATTGCCGTTCATGAGTTCATGATGGCGTCCGCTGTAGATGTCCCAATGCCATTGCGTCGACGATAAGACATGGCGACGTCCGGCCGGCGCGGCCCACCAATCGGATCCGTTGCCGCTGTGATCGAGGCTTTCGTACATCGACCGCACCATCCATGGCGTGCGCGTGTCGGTCATGCTGGAGCCGAACTCCGAGACGAAGGCCGCCGTTGCAAGCGTCGTGGCACGATCACGAATTCCGTCGATCGCGCCCGAGTAGGTTCCGTCGCCTGCCGCAAACGGGTCGATCGTCATCCTCGCCCCGTCATAGAAATGACTGTTGAAGACATATCTGGACCCAAGGGAGCCGACGGTCGCGAGGCCGCCTTGCGTGCTTGCGAATTGGTTCCAGAACACCAGAGGCTCGACGAAGGCAAGCTTGTCCGCCCACCCTGCGGTGTCCATGGCGGCGCGGAACCGCAGGTAGAACGGCATCAGATAGGTCTGCTCCCACGTCGTGCCGGATGCGCCGTCGAGACCGCCATCAAAGGGCTCGTTGAAGGGATCGACCCCAACGATGTTCTGAAAGGCCGTGGCAGGCAGAGTCTTGCGCAGGTAGGTCATCACCTGCGCGGCCTGGGAAATATAGGCATCCTGCACGCCGATCGTCCCCGCGCTCGTGGCGATCGCGCGGTTGTGCCAAAAATCGCGCATCGCATCGCGAACCGCGGCATTGGTCAGCATGTTCTGGCCCCAGAGCAGACAAATGCCGCATGATTCAGCGGGATATGAGCCCGCCGTGATGACCCACGCAGGCGCGCCATCACCCGTGTACCAGCTATTGGTGTTGAACAAATGTTGGGAATAAAGGTCTTGATGGTAGTCGATCAGCACATAGAAGCCGCGGTCGGTGAACTCCCGGATTTGCGCAGCTGCCCGCGCGAGATAGGCGGTGTCGACGGGGGCGGCGGACGGCTCGGTGCCCTGCCAGCTGATCAGAAAACGGATGACGTTCGCGCCGGTCAGGTCGCGCATGGCCTGGGCCGAGACGCTGGCATCGGTGGTGGTACGAAAGGGAAGAAATCCGCTCTCGGCGAGCTTGGTGCTGCCGGAGACATTGAAGCCGCGCAACGCGATTTCCCTCCCGTAGGCGTCGCGCAGAACCCACGCATTCTCACCCGGGACCGCGCCGATCGTAATGGGTGTAGAACCGAGCGACTGGGCCTGCACGGAGAGCCGGCCGAAGGTCATGAAGAAAGCCGCCAGAGCCAGTACGATGACCAGTCCCAAGCGCCCCGCGCTAACGTCCCGGCGCTTCGGTGCGCGGAGATCCGGGATGATCGCGGTCACATCGTCAGCTGATGCATTCATGAGTTCCATGATCGTCCCTGCCATCTCGTTTCCTGAACGTCGACGTCGTTCTCGTCCCACATGTTGACCGGCGTGCACAACCGACAACGGAGCGAGCTTTCGCCGAATTGGTCGCGCATCCCTTTGCTGGCGACCGTGCTGCAACATCATGACGATGGATCGGCTTTTTTCGGCGATGGCAAAGCGCTGGTGTCGATACCAGTACTCTGCAGCGAGCCACGGCTCGCGCTGCTATCGTTGATTGAAATGTTGGCTTGATTCCGGAGCGAGCGCGGCGCGGGCGGTCGCCGTTTCCCTAAGCCGACGAGCCGGCGCGGTGTCGCGACCGCCAGGATGGTGCCAGCCCCTCGCGCATGGCAAGGCGCCGGAGCGGGCCGAACGCACCGATGGCGTGCAGACCAGCCGCGCGCAGCGATTGCACCGGCAAGAGATCGCTGAGCAGGGAGCGGTTCGCGACATCGATGACAAAGGTGCGGCTCAGAACATCGGGGCGTCGGGCCGCTGCATAGCGCGCGAGCACCCTGGGTGCGCCCGGATCTTCACCCGACATCATCGCCTTGTGCACGATCGCGGCGATATCGTCGGCGTCGCGCAGCCCGAGATTGAGGCCCTGCGCGCCGATCGGTGGGACGACATGGGCGGCTTCGCCGACCAGCGCGATACGATCGCGCGCGAATTGCGTCGGCCGCTCGATCGCAAGCGGAAACAGGTGCCGGCCCGGTTCGACGTGGACCCGGCCAAGAATGGAATGCGACTGCCGTTCGGCCGCTTGCGAAAGTTCCTCGTCACCAAGCGCCTTCAGTCGCGCGGCATCGCCGGGTTTGGCGACCCAAACCACGCTGCAGCGGTCGCCGGGCAGCGGAACGAACACGCACGGACCGTGGGGGGTGTGAAATTCAGTCGAGACGTTCCGGTGCGGTCGCGAATGCGACAGGTTGAAGGTCAGCGCGGCCTGGTCGAGTTCGTGGCCGCGGATCGCGATGCCGGCGGCCTCGCGGCAGAGCGAATGCCGCCCGTCCGCGCCGACGGCGAGACGCGCCGCAAGCGACTGTCCGCCGATGGTGCGGATTGTGACCTCGAACTCTCCCGGAGCAATTGTTTCGGCTTCATCGTCGACGCGTGACAGAGTGGCAATCTCCGCGGCGCGCGCCTCGAGGGCTGCGACGAGAACGCGGTTCTCAATGTTGTAGCCGAACGCATCAAGGCCGATTTCATCGCAGGAAAACCGCACCTCGGGCGCGCGGATCAGCCGCCCCGTGTCGTCGACCAGACGCATCGCCTGCAGCGGAGCCGCCTGGTCCGAGCAGCGACGCCAGACATCCAGTTCTTCGAGGAAATCGACCGAGCCGCCCAGCAGCGCGGTGGTGCGGTTGTCGCCATACGGCGCGCGGCGGGCGATCAGCGCGGTGCGTGCGCCGGCTTGGGCCAGTGCCACGGCCGCCGCAAGTCCCGCAGGGCCGCCGCCGATCACGGCGACGTCGAAGTGTGCCGGTGTTTCGTTCATGCCAAAGACATTTGACGTTTCCCGGGGGCAATTTCAAGCCCACGGCGGCGCCTCCCTCGAACGGCATCGCGGCCGAACGCCGCAAGCTTCGATGTGCAAATCGGGGCGATTCCTGATAGCAGTGCGAGGCCTATGGACCAAATCGATCAGGACGAGCCGGCCTCAACACCGCCCGCCGGGCGCGGCGCGGCGTTTTCCGTGCATGTCTTCACCGCACTTGGGGCTGGCATCGCCTTGCTCGCTCTGCTCGAGGCCGTGCGCGAGCACTGGGCTGCGATGTTCTGGTGGCTTGGAGCCGCGCTCGTCATCGATGCGCTCGATGGCCCGATGGCGCGGCGGTTCGATGTCGTGCGACTGCAACCGAACTGGTCGGGCGAGGTGCTCGATCTCGTCGTCGATTTCACGACCTATGTCTTCGTTCCGGCCTACGCGATGACCGCGAGCGGCCTGCTGCCGCCGCTCGTGGCGCCGCTGCTCGGCTTTGCGATTGCCGTGACCGGCGCGCTCTATTTCGCCGACCGGCGCATGAAGGCCGATGACAATCATTTTCGCGGGTTTCCCGGGTTGTGGAACCTCGCGGCCTTCTATCTGTTCCTGCTTCAACCCCGGCCGCTGCTCGGAAGCCTCGGCATCGTCCTGCTGATCGTGGCGACATTCATCCCGCTCCACGTCATCCATCCGGTGCGGGTGGTGCGGCTCAGATGGCTAACCCTGACGCTTGTGGGCATTTGGGCCGGGCTCGTGATCGTTACCCTGGTGCGCGATTTCGACGTCGAGACCCCGGTCACTTTCGCCCTCTGCGCGATCGCGATCTATTTCGTTGCCAGCGACGGGGCGATCCGCCTTCTGAGATCGCTGAAGTCATGATCGAACTGTTGACGAGTACGGAGGCCTGGGCGGCCCTGTTGACGCTCACCGCCCTGGAAATCGTGTTGGGGATCGACAACGTCATCTTCATCTCGGTCGTGGTTTCCCGCATCCCGGAGACGCAGGCGCGGCGTGCCCGCCAGATCGGATTAGCACTCGCATTGATGTTCCGTATCATCCTGCTCAGCCTGCTGGTTTGGCTGATCGGACTGACCGAGGCCGTTCTCACGGTGAGAGGCTCCGCATTTTCCTGGCGCGACCTCATCCTGATCGGTGGCGGCCTTTTCCTGATCGGCAAGGCGACCCACGAAATTCACGCCGAGGTGGAAGCGGCGGAAGACGAGGATCAGCGCGCGCCTGGCAAGAGAGCCTTCCTCCTGGTGATCATCCAGATCATCATCATCGACGTGGTGTTTTCGCTCGACTCCGTCATCACCGCGATCGGCATGGCGCAGGAGCTCGAGATCATGATCGCGGCCGTCGTGATCGCCTGTCTCATCATGTATGCGTCCTCCGGGCCCGTCGCGAAATTCGTGGCAGACCATCCGACCACGAAGATGCTGGCGCTGGCGTTTCTGGTGCTGATCGGGGTGGCGCTGGTTGCCGACGGATTCAGATTCCATATCCCGCGCGGCTACATCTATTTCGCGATCGTATTTGCCGCCGCGGTCGAATTCTTTAACGTGCTTGCGAAGCGCAACCGCAAAAAGCTGCGGTCATAGGCCGCCGTCCGAGTTGACAACGCCGCCCCGATGGCTTTCGCTTCCGAAGGAATCGAGGGAGCGGAGTCGATGGTCAAGGCCGTGCGGGTGCACAAGGTGGGAGGTCCGGAGGCGCTGGTTTACGAAGCGGTCGACCTGTCGGCGCCCGGTCCGGGCGAGATTCGTATCCGCCAGCATGCCGTCGGGCTGAACTTCATCGACGTCTACTATCGCACCGGACTCTACAAGGCGCCGGGGCTGCCGTTCATCGCCGGCAATGAGGCGGCGGGCGAGGTCGTTGCCGTGGGGCCCGGCGTCACCAATTTCCATCCCGGCGACCGCGTCGCCTATTATCACAACCTCGGCGCCTATGCGACCGAACGCAACATCCCCTGGGAGAAGCTGGTCAAGCTGCCCGACCACATCACCTACGAGCAGGGCGCCGTGCTGATGCTGAAGGGATTGACGGTGTGGTATCTCCTGCACAAGACCTTCAAGGTCGAGCAGGGGCACCGCGTGTTGGTCCATGCCGCGGCCGGCGGCATCGGGTTACTCGCCTGCCAATGGGCGAGGGCGCTGGGAGCGCATGTCATCGGCACCGTCGGCTCGAAGGCGAAGGCGGATCTTGCACTCTCCAACGGCTGCGATCACGTCATCCTCTACAACGAGGAAGATTTCGTCGCGCGGGTCAAGCAGATCAGCCGCAACGAACTCTGCGATGTCGTCTATGACGGCGTCGGCAAGTCGACCTTCCCGGGTTCGCTGTCGTGCCTGAAGCCGCGCGGCCTGTTCGTCAGCTTCGGCAACGCCTCGGGCCCGGTGCCACCCTTTGCGATTGCAGATTTGAACAGTCACGGCTCGCTGTTTGCGACGCGGCCGAAGCTGAACGACTATATCGGCAAGCGGTCGGAACTGCTGGAAGGCGCCGACACGCTGTTTGCGGCCGTCATCAACGGCAAGCTGCATGTCCCGATCCATCACGCCTATGCGCTGAAGGACGCCGGCCGGGCCCATGTCGATCTGGAGAGCCGCGCGACCACCGGCGCGTCGATTTTGAAGCCGTGACGGCGCAAGCGCGGCGACATCGCAATCGAACCTCCAGCCGGCTCTGGTCAGTGAGCCCAAGATGTCGTCGTTTCAGAAGGCATCGTCGCTGCCCTGACCGCACGGAAGAACGCATCATAGCCCTTGACGGCGGCATAGAGATTGAGTCGGCCCCAACCGTCCCAGGTGTTGCCGTCGAGCAGGGCGAAGCCGGACGGCAGCGCGGTGTCCCGCAGGATCTCGGTGCGCTGCTGATCGGTGAGATAGGGGAAACGCGTCAGCAGCAGGACCTGCGCCTGCACCGGCACGCTCTCGGGCGAGTGCGCATTGTTGGCGAGCGCGAGCCCATAGGTCATGCGATAGGTGTAGCCCCTGGTGTCGTCGGGGTCGAGGTTGAAGTCGTCGGACTCCCGGTCGCCATGACGGTCGCGGTCGGCCTCGTGTTCGGCCTTGGCCTCCGTCTTCTCGATGCACGCCTCCACGCTGCTGGTGCCGCAGGACTGGGCCAGATATTTCTGGGTCTGGGTGTAGGCTTGGTAGACCGCATAGGCGGCGGCGTTGGCGGGATTGGTCCAATCCAGCCGGTTGCCGTTCGTATCGTAGAGCGCGTTATAGATGTTGGTGGCGACGATCGCGGTCGCTTCGACGCGCCCGCCGATCACGTCGAGCGGTGAATGCATGCCGGCGAGGATGCGGTTGTTGCCGAGATCAGCGGCGCGCGCCAGCAGGTCCTTGTATTGCTGGGGTACCAGGAAGGCGAGGCCGAGCACCTGATTGGCGGCGAGGTTGGTGTGACCGCTGACGAAGGCGCCGTCGCCGTAAGGGTTGGTGCCGTTGATGATCTGCCAGAGCTGGGTCGGTACGTTCACCTCGGTCGACAGCCGATAAGGCCGCGGCGCGGTGCCGATACCCGGGACATAGTCGCCGACGTTGAACGTGGTGGGCGTGAAATTGCCGGACGCGTCATAGGATCCGACATTGGGGACCGTGATCGGCTTGCCGCCATTGGCGGCCACCATCGCCGGCGTCACGGTGAAACCCCGCACCCAGCTGACCGTGTTGCTGCCATAGGCGGTCGGAACGGCGAAGTTACTGAAATAGGTGGGAACGACGAACTGCGCGGTGTCGGCCGTGGTGAGAGCGGTCTCGTTGCTGACGGCGTTGTAGTTGCCATAGCGCGAATCCAGCGGGCTGACGATGCCTGCCGTGATCGAGGCCGGATTGGTCACAGGGCCGGTCGAGCCCATGTAGCGCTCGAACGTGCGTTTCGGCGGTTCGGTCGAGGCGTTGTTGCGGATGGTGTTGTTCAGGAAGTTCGCGGCGCCTGCCAGCGGCGTCGCGGTCCCATCACCGAAGGTCGTAAAGCCGATGGTCGCGCCGTTCAGGTAGTTGATGCCTTGGGCGGTCGGCGCATAGTCCTGCAGCGTCGTGATCACGTAGGACGTCGGCGTCAGGCGCGCGGGCGCCGTGCCCGTGGTGGAAGACCCGATCCCCGTCATGAAGTGGGATGTCAGCACGCCGAGCCCGTTGAGGACGCTGTAGGGCTGCGCCGTGCGATCGTCATGAATAGCGGCCAGGGTCTCTGCCGCCGTGCGATTCCGCGTCATCTCGATGACGGTTGCGATGTTCTGATCCATGACTCCCCGGCCATGCCTCAGCTTCGGATCGAGCTGCATCAGATGGGCATAGGAATCCAGCAGGTTGACGATGGTGGACCCGACCGCGGCGCTGGAGTTGTTGGTGAAGTTCACCGGCGGGGTGGTGGGAATGCCGCCGGCTCGCGCCGCGAACGGCACAAGCGCAGCACCAAGGGCCGCATATTTCCATAATCTCAAGGACACTGCAGACGACATTTCAAAAGGCTCCCAGAACCTGAGATTGCTGAACCAACCCGGCACCGCATTGGTGGGACGACTTTTGATAGGTGTCTGTCGGATACCTGTAGCTCGTACGAGTAACGCGAACTCCGGCCCACTCGCGCCGCCCGCTAGGTAGGGACACTCGATGAAGCCAGCGTGACAGAATCGCGGCATGGGGGACTGAAGGTGCGAGAGCGCCGCGGAGTTGCCGCCGGGCATCACCATCCCGAAGTTGCCCAAACGCAGCTTTGATCGACATCCGCGTGAACCCACGCGGATGTCGAGTTGTCGAAGGCGTCGCCGCGGCACGACGCGGAAATGATCATTGCATGCGCCAACTCCGGCGGCCCGAGCCCAATGCCGTCACCGGTTGAAAGACCCCTGCGCAGGGGGATTCGCCCCGCACACGCTTGCGATTCTGGGAACATTCGGGATTGCCAGCGGTGCCAGTTATGGCCAACATCTGGTTCGGAGGCGCGGCCTGCCACGCGGGCCACGCCAAACAAAAAGATCTTTGGGGAGGAAACAGCGATGAAGGATAGACCGGTCTCGCGTCGTGCGGTCTTGGCGGGCACGGCAGCGGCAGGAGTATTGGGGCTGATACGACGTCCGGCCCGAGCCGCCGAACCGCAATGGAAGAAGTTCGCGGGCACCAAGCTCGAGGTGATCCTCGCCAAGGGCCCGCGCGGCGACAACCTGCAGAAGTACGCCAAGGAATTCACCGAGCTGACGGGCATCGAGGTCGAGTCGGAACAAATTCCGGAACAGCAGCAGCGGCAGAAGGTGGTCATCGAACTGTCCTCGGGCAAGCCGAGCTTCGACGTCATCCATCTGAGCTATCACGTGCAAAAACGCCAGTTCGAGAAGGCCGGCTGGCTCGCGGATCTCTCGCCCTACATGAAGGACCCGGCGCTCACCGCGCCCGATCTCGTCGAGGGCGATTTCTCCGCCGCGGGTCTCGAATATGCGAAGAACGACAAGGGGCAGATGCTGTCGCTGCCATGGTCGGTCGACTACTTCATCCTCTACTACAACAAGGAGATGTTCCAGAAGAAGGGCGTCGAAATACCGAAGACGCTCGACGAGATGGTGATGGCCGCCGAGAAATTGACCGACCCGAAGGAAGGCACCTTCGGATTCGTCGGACGCGGCTTGCGCAACGCCAACATGACATTGTGGACCAACTTCTTCCTGAACTACGGCGGCGAATTCCTCGATGCCAAGGGCAACATCCTGACCGACGGTCCGGAAGCGATCGAGGCCACCAAGCTCTATCAGAGGCTGCTCACCAAGGTGGCCCCTCCGGGGGTGGCCGGCTTCAACTGGATGGAGTCGATGGCGGCGTTCACGCAAGGCCGCGCCGCGATGTGGATCGACGGCGTCGGCTGGGCCCCGCCGCTGGAAAATCCGGCAGCCTCGCGCATCGTCGGCAAGGTCGGCTATACCATCGTACCGGCCGGTCCGAAGGGCCAATATTCGGCGACCTATGGCGACGGACTTGGCGTGCCGCAGGCCTGCCCGAACAAGGAGGCGGCCTATCTCTTATGCCAATGGATGGTCTCCAAGGCGCAGGGCGCGCGACTGCTGCAGGCCGGCGGCGGCGTGCCGTTCCGCAATTCCGTGCTCAACGATCCCGCGACGCGCAGCGGCGTGAAGCTCCCGCAGGAATGGCTGCAATCGGCGATCGATTCCGGGAAGATCAGCAAGCTCGGTCTTCCCGTGATCATTCCGGTTGCCGAATTCCGCGACATCGTCGGCGCTGCGCTGACCGCGACGTTGTCGGGGGCCGATCCGGCGACGGAGCTGAAAAAGGCTCACGAACAGTTCCGGCCCATTCTGGAGCGCAGCGAGAAAACGTGACTGTGGAGCTATCTGCGAGGCCCGCCTCGACCGAAGCGAATGCTTCGGCGGAGCGGGAATGGCGGCGGCCGTCTTACTGGCCGTTCGTGATCCCGGCGCTGGTCGTGGTGCTCGCGGTCATCATTTTTCCATGGGTCTTCACGATCTGGATGAGCACCCACGAGTGGAAGGTCGGCTCGCCCACGACCTTCGTCGGTGCCGCCAACTATTTGCGGCTGCCGCAGGATCCCCGTTTCGTCGAGGCCGTGGAGCATACGCTCGTCTATACCGCGCTGTCGGTGCTGCTGCCGCTGGTGTTCGGAACCTTTGCCGCGGTGGTGTTTCACGCAAACTTCGCGGGACGCGGCGTGTTGCGCGCCATCTTCATCATGCCGATGATGGCAACGCCGGTGGCGATCGCCCTGGTCTGGACCATGATGTTTCACCCGCAACTCGGGGTGCTCAATTATCTGCTGTCGCTGGTCGGCGTGCCGCCGCAGCTCTGGGTATTCCATCCCGCAACCGTCATCCCGTCGCTGGTGCTGGTGGAGACCTGGCAATGGACGCCCCTGGTCATGCTGATCGTGCTCGGCGGCATCGCGGCGATTCCGACCGAGCCTTACGAAAGCGCGCAGATCGACGGCGCCAGCCTCTGGCAGATGTTCCGTTACATCACTTTGCCGTTGATTGCGCCGTTCCTGTTCATTGCCGCGATGATCCGGATGATCGACGCGGTGAAGAGCTTCGATATCATCTTTGCCATCACCCAGGGGGGACCGGGTTCGGCGTCGGAGACCATCAATCTCTATCTCTACAGCGTCGCGTTCACCTACTATGACCTCGGCTACGGCTCGGCGATCGCCGTCATGTTGTTCCTGCTGATCGTGGCGCTGGCGGCCCTTCTGCTGCATCTGCGTCAGCGCGCGATGTGGACGGAGATCGGAGCCGGCGCATGACCCCGCGTCACATCCTCGGCAAAATCGGACTGTGGTTTTCGGTCATCGTGATCGTTTCGCCGGCGATCCTGTTCTTTCTCTGGATGATATCGCTCTCGGTGAAATTCGAGGTCGACAACGCGGCGTACCCGCCGGTCTTCATCCCCGAGCATTTCGCCTGGAAGAACTATGCCGACGTGCTGGCGTCCAACCGTTTCTTGACCTACTTCGTCAACTCGCTGCTGGTGACCGGCACCGCGACGGGGTTGGCGATGCTGGTCGGCGTCCCCGCCGGCTACGGGATCGCCCGGATGGCGGCAAAGAAGTCGGCCGTCGTGATCCTGATCGCGCGGATCACGCCGGGCCTGTCCTATCTCATTCCGCTGTTTCTCTTGTTCCAGTGGCTGGGATTGCTCGGCACGCTTTGGCCGCAGATCATCATTCATCTCGTGGTCACGGTGCCGATCGTGATCTGGATCATGATCGGATATTTCGAGACGACGCCCTTGGAATTGGAAGAGGCCGCGCTGATCGACGGCGCAACGCGCTGGCAGGTCTTTCGTCACGTGGCACTGCCGATCGCGCAGCCAGGCCTTGCGGTTGCCTTCATTCTCGCCGTGATTTTTTCCTGGAACAATTTCGTCTTCGGCATCGTGCTCGCGGGCCGCGAAACACGCACCTTGCCGGTTGCCGTCTACAACATGATCTCGTTCGATCAATTGAGCTGGGGCCCGCTTGCGGCGGCGGCGCTGATCGTCACGTTTCCGGTGCTGCTGCTGACGGTGTTCGCGCAACGGCAGATCGTCGCCGGTCTCACCGCGGGCGCGGTGAAGGGTGGGTAGGGGCGCTGTGTGGAGGCGAGCGGTCGTCAGCTGCTCTCGCCGGTCGTGCTCGGCAGCTTGACCGGCACGTGGGGCGATGAGCTGACCACGCGCGGACTTCCGTCCGAATAGGCTCGCCCCCGGATCAGTGTCTCAACATATAGCATGAACTTCTCGGCGAGCATCGGTGCGTACCCCTTTGAAATCCCTTGGTTTCCCGTAGCTTCGCCGCTCGGCTGACCGGGGCGCGATTAGAGACCATGGAAGGTGAAGCTTGCACGGATGGGGTTTCCGGCCGTCTTCGTGACAGGGCGAAAATGGTTTCGTCGTCGGCGCGAAGACTTCATGGCCGCGCCGGTGACGAAACAGGCTCACGCCACCGTGAAAGCTGCTGCACGGGCGCTTCTGCCGCATTCGCCATGCAAGGGATGTCGGAACTGGGGGACACGACGGCGAATTGTCCCCTAAAGTCGAAGGAGGACGTCATGCGGGAGCACGAGCAGAACTGGCGCTTCGGCTGGATTGCCGCAGCGATCGCCCTTGTCGCCTCGATCATCCTGATTCTCGAGATTGCCATGCACCGGAGCGCCGAGCCGGGCGCTGACAATGCGCACAGTATCGTGTTGCTGCTGGCTTCCTAGCGGTGTCGCTGCTGCGCTGGCCTTGGCTGGCCAGCGCCCAATATCCGCAAGCGCGCGCCCAAGGTCGCGCGCCGCGCGGAGATTGGGCGTGAGCCGCGGGCGGCGATCACGCCACCCGTCTTGCGGCGCCCGTCTTGATCAGGATCGCGTCGAGGCAATCGATCATTTGACTGATCTCCTCGCGCGCGACGTTGAGCGCCGGCATGAAGCGCAGCGTATCCGGCCGTGGCGCATTCACAAGCAGGCCCTGCTCGAAGGCCTGCGCAACGATCGCGGAGGCGACCGGGAGTTTTAGATCGAGCGCGAGCAGCAATCCGCGGCCACGGACTTCGCCCAATCCATGCCGCGCCGATAGCCGTTGGAGTTCGCTCTCCAGAAACAGCCCGAGGTCTCCGACCGATTTGAGGAACTCGGGCGCCGCGACCTGTTCGAGGACAGCAAGCCCGGCCGCGCACATCAGCGGATTTCCGTTGAAGGTGCCGCCCTGATCGCCATGTTCGAAGCATGCCGCCCGTTCGTTGGCGAGCAGGGCGGCGAGCGGCACGCCGCCGCCGATGCCCTTGCCCAGCGTCATGATGTCGGGCGCGATGCCGGCATGTTCGTAGTGGAACAGCTTGCCGGTCCGTCCTATGCCGGTCTGAATCTCGTCGAAGATCAACAGCAACCCCTGCTCGCTGGTCAATGTGCGCAATTGCCGCAGGAATTGATCGGTCGCAGGCCAGACGCCGGCCTCGCCCTGGATCGGCTCCAGCATCACGCCGACGGTTCGCCCAGAAATCAGCCGTTCGACGGAGGCCAGATCGTTGAGGCACGCCTTCGGAAAGCCCGGCACTTTCGGCTCAAACAGCGGTTCGAAGGCCTTCTTGCCGGAGGCCGACATGGTCGCGAGCGTGCGGCCATGAAAGCCGCCGTCGAACGTGATGATCTCGTAGGCGCCATCGCGATGCAGCGCGCCATATTTGCGTGCGAGCTTGATCGCGCCTTCATTGGCTTCCGCGCCTGAATTGGTGAAGAATACCTGGTCGAAGCAGCTCTGCTCGATCAGCGCTTTCGCAAGCTTCAGGCTCGCATCGTTGTAAAAGGCCGGGCTCGGCGTCAACAGCCGCCTGGCCTGACTTGCCAGCGCATCCGCCACGGCCGGCGGCGCATGGCCGAGGCAATTCACGGCCCAGCCCTGGATGAAATCGAGATAGCGCTTGCCGGTGTCGTCCCACAGCCAGGAGCCTTCGCCGCGCGCGAAAACGACGTTCGGGCGCGTCGTGATGTCCATCAACGCATCGAAAGGATGGATAGCCACGGTCATGGTCAAGCTCCTGCGGTTGGGTTGGGAGGGGCGCGAAAAAAGCGAAAAGGCCGCGAACCCCTGGGGGCTAGCGGCCTTTTCGAAAACTCTGCTGATCTATGTATTCAGCGTGGTCGTCGGACACGGCGCAGCCCATCATCGTCGCAGGTGCGACGGCGGAAAGCTGCGTGGCAGTTGGTCCGGTTCAGGATCATGGCGCAGGCCCATACAGCCGAAGGGCAGGGCATGTCAAGGGAATGTGTCCGTCGTCACGTCGCCGGCAGTTCGGCAGTCACCCGCAGTCCGCCGAGCGCGGCGCGTTCGAACCTCAGCCGGCCACCATACTTCCCGGCAATCTCCCCGGCGAGCGAGAGGCCAAGGCCGGTCCCCTCGACAGCCTCATCCAGCCGAACGCCGCGCTGCCCGAGCAGCGGCAGGTGTTCGTTTGCAACGCCTGGACCGTCATCTTCCACCGTGATCCGCAGCAACGAGCTGCCTTCAGCTGATATCGCGACCTCGCATGCCGCCCATTTCATGGCGTTCTCGATCACGGCACCGAGCAATTCGAACAAGTCGTCATCCCGGACCGGGATGACGGTCTTTTCGTCCGCGTCGATGCGCCATGACAGTGGCGCTCCCTTCGGGCTACGGGACAGCGTCCTGACGACACGTTCGATCGCCGGCAGGACGGGATGCGGTGTCGCGGGGCGCCCGGTGGCTTGAATCATGGCGCGCGATAACTCGTGCTGCACGTGCCGCCGCATATCGGCCGCCAATTCATCAATCTCGTCGGCGATAGCGATCTCGCCCTTGCGCCGCAGCCGTTCGGCGTCGCCGGCAAGGACGGTCAGTGACGTCTTCAGCCCGTGCGCCAGGTCCGCCGCCCGGGCCTTGGCCGATGTGACGGCGTTCTCGCGATCGTCCAGCAGCGAATTGAATTCCTGAACCAGCGGCATCACTTCCGTCGGCTCGTCGATGCCGATGCGCTTCTCCTTTCCCGAGCGGATCGCTGCCACCTTTTCACGAAGGGTTACGAGCGGGTGCAGGCCGACACTGATCTGCAGCCATGAAACGAGCATCAATATCCCAGCCAGGACCGCAAGCGAGGCGGCAACGTCGGAAGCGAATTGCCAAACGGCTGCGCGAACGTCCTTCTCGTCCGCGGCGGCCGCGATCCTGAGTCGATGCGTGTCGGCGCCGCGCGGATAGATGAGAAGCCGCTCACTGACCATCAGTTGAGCGCCATGCGGCCCCTGAAGCTGGTGGCGATGCACGGCGCCGGGGGCGATGTCATCCTGCGGGAGCCCGATGACATTCTCCCAAAGCGAGCGGGAACGGAGCTGCGCGCCGGTATTGTCATCCTCGATCTGCCAGTAGAGACCACTATCAGGCTCCGAGAAACGCGGGTCGGCAAGCGGACGGGCAAGCTGCAACGTCCCACCTTCTTCGGTAAGGACGATGCCGGCGGCGAGCTGGCGGATATAGGTGTCGAGCTCGGAATTCATCCGGCGAACCACGTGACGTTCGAACAGCATGGAAAGTCCGAACGCCGATATCGTCAGCACGACGACGATCGAAATCGCGGCAATGATGGCAAGACGAATGCGCAGCGATCCCAACCTCATGCGCCGTCCTTGGTGAGCGTGTAGCCGAACCCTCGGCGGGTCTCGATCACGTCCATGCCGATTTTCTTGCGGACCCTGCCGACGAGCACCTCGACCGCGTTGATTTCCTTGTCGCTGTCGTGCGAATAGAGCTGCTCGATCAGCTCGATATGTGTGACGACGCGTCCGGCGTGGTACATCAGATAGGTGAGCAACCGGTATTCCTGCGGCGTCAGGTTCAATGCAACGCCGGCGTTGCTGATGCGCATCTGGCGCGGGTCGAGCGTGAGCGGGCCGACCTCGATGATCGGCGCGCTGTTGCCGGTTGAACGCCTGATGATGGACCGCAACCGCGCGAGCAATTCCTCCATCTTGAACGGCTTCGGCAGATAATCGTCGGCGCCGGCGTCGATCCCATCGACGCGCTCGAGCCAGGTGTCGCGGGCCGTAAGGATGAGAATCGGCATGGTGCGCCCATTGGCACGCCAACGTTTCAGCACAGACAATCCGTCGAGACGAGGCAAGCCGAGATCGAGAACAACCGCTGCATAGTCCTCGGTGTCGCCCTTGAACCATGCCTCGTCGCCGTCGGTGGCCCGGTCGACGACGTAGCCCGAAGCGGCGAGGGCGGCGCTCACATCCCGCGCTATCCGGTCATCGTCCTCGATCATCAATATCCGCATCAATTCCTCGCAGGAAGACCCCAGTCCGGCCGTCGACCCGAACCTCCCTCATGACGCCCGCCGGAGAAATGACCTTGATCTCGTACAACCAGCGGCCGTTTTCGCGCTCGAGTTCGATACCGGCTACTTCCCCTGGAAACGATTGCCGAACCGTCTCAAGAACCATCTTGAGCGGCAGAATCGCCCTCTGGATCTGGCCCTGGCGCGCCAGATCGTGGTCACGACGCGGATCGACTGCTTCCTCTCCGAGAGATGCGGACAATGTTGCCACAAGCGTGGCCACAATGAGGATCGATCGAGTCTGTATGCGAAAGAACAAAGGCATGGCCGGGGTTTTATCGCGGATCGAGCCTGTCAAAACGCTGACAATTCCTGGCAGCCGGCCGACAGCCCCCATCGGGTAGTGGTCTGTGCAAGGGCCAATCACGCCCGACCTTCACCCGGAGAAACTGCCATGCGTCGCTCAATCGCCTTGTTGATCCTCGGAGTTGCCATCGGCTCCGCCGCTCCGGCCCTCGCTTCCGAGCATGCAACTTGCAGCGTCGTCCTCAAGGAAAAGTGGCTCGCGATGGAGATCGTCAAGGCAAGGCTCACGGAGCTTGGCTACGACGTCCGAGCCATCAAGTCGGAGAGCGGTTGTAACAAGGTCAAGGCGGTCGACAAGAAAGGCGCGCATCTGCGTCAATCCCCCAACGAGGAGGCCGGTCGCGTCTGACGCACGAGAGGACCGATCCCGAGGGGCATGAAGCCCGCGGAGCCGACGCCGCCGGGCTGAACCGGCGTCGGCCAGCACGGAAGCAACGAACCGCTTGACCGATATCAGACGCGCAAATGCCGGATTTGGGCGCCCTCGCGTGGCAGCCGCCATCCGGTGACAAAAAGGAAGCCCGTATGCCCGCCGTTCCCCACGTCGAGACGCACTTCACCGCATCCGAGAGCGTTCGCGATGCCGAGGGCCGGTTCGACCAAGACCAGCCGATCTCCTCGCCTCGCGCCGACAACTCGACCTCTCGTCCAAACTGCGAGCTGACCGAGCAGGTGATTGCATTGTCCGAACCTCCCTATCATGTCGACCTCGATGGCATCCGCAGGGCATTTCCACCCGGCACCGAGCCGCCACCATTGCTGCTTGATTTCGCCGCGTGGCTCGCCGGTCGGCCTTGGGGCAGCGTCGGCTGCTTCGACCTGGTCGGACAGTTCTCCGACGATGCACCGATCCTCGACGGCAGCCTGTTGCGCAACGACTTCGCGCTCTTCCTGCGGCTGCCGGAAGGGTCCGTCGTCGGCGCCTGGTATGGGGTCGGTCCCGACGCCGCCGATGCACCCATCGTGATGCTTGGCTCGGAGGGGCAGAACGAAATCCTCGCGGCCTCGCTTGAGGGCCTGCTCGCCAAGATCGCACTACGGCATCTCGAGAGGAGCGACTTCGCGCCGCACGAAGATGCGGAAGATGCGACCGACGAGCTCGCGGATTGGTTGGTCGGGCGTCTCGGCACGACGCACCTCGAGAAATTGACGGAGGCGCCGGCCGGGCCGGTGGATTTCGGTCGTTGGGCGGAACGATGGTGCAGGGATCGCGAGGCTTTTTGGTCGACCCATCCAACCATGGTGGAGATGGCCGGCCACTTGGTCGCGCACCGGCCGAAGGGCAGGGAGCCATGGGATCGGACCTGTTTCGAGGTCGCGATCGTCGGCAGGCAGTTTCAAGTGCGGGTCTTGCGTCGCGGCCGCCAGCCGATCGAGGAAGCAACGCTCATTGAACCTTTGCTGTGCGATCTGCGCGATGAACTGTGGCGAGCCCAACCCGCGCTCGGTCTCTGGTATTCGATGTCGTTTGCGTTGTCCGCGGATGGCCGGATTCTGCCGCACTTCGACTACGAGAGGCGTCCCATGATCGATGAAGCGCCCGCGGACCTCGCGCAGGCTCGAACTGACCTGCTTCGTGCACCGCGGCCCTGTCGATGGGTGCCGACGTGGCTGGCGGCGCCGTGAAGTCAAAGGCACTTCACCGGTGCGGCTCTGCCTGACCTCATCCGTAAATGGTGGGTCGCGCGATCACTCGACCTATAGACGGCGAACTCATTGGCAATGTCGGCCTTGAGGACGGTGTCAGAATCCCGCGACCGTGCCGTGCAGGTCGTATGGGTCCGACCGTTCGATCTTCGCGGTCACGATCTCGCCGACCCGCAGCGGACGGCGGCTCGTCAGGTACACCGCGCCGTCGATTTCCGGCGCATCCGCCTTCGAGCGGCCCTTGGCGACGGTAGGCCCCACCTCGTCGATGATCACCTGCTGACGCGTGCCGACCTTGCGCTTCAGCCTGCGCGCCGAAATCGTCTGCTGGCGCGCCATCAGCGCGTTCCAGCGCGCCTGCTTCACCTCGTCGGGCACGGCATCGGGAAGCGCGTTTGAGGCGGCACCGGCGACCGGCTCATACTTGAAGCAGCCGAGTCGGTCGATCTCGGCCTCATCCAGCCAGTCGAGAAGATAGGCGAAGTCGGCATCGCTCTCGCCGGGAAAGCCGACGATGAAGGTCGAGCGCAAGGCAAGGTCGGGGCATTGCTCGCGCCACAGCTTGATCCGTGCCAGCGTCTTCTCCTGCGCGGCGGGGCGCTTCATCGCCTTCAGGATATCGGGGCTTGCGTGCTGAAAGGGGATGTCGAGATAGGGCAGGATCTTGCCGTCGCTCATCAGGGCGATGACGTCGTCGACATGCGGGTAGGGGTAGACATATTGCAGCCGGACCCAGGCGCCGAACTCACCGAGTTCCTTTGCAAGGTCGAGGAACTTGGCGCGAACCTGGCGGTCCTTCCACGCGCTCTCGGCGTATTTCAGGTCGACGCCATAGGCTGAGGTGTCCTGCGAGATGACAAGGAGCTCCTTGACGCCGGCGCCGACCAGCCGCTCCGCCTCGCGCAGGACATCGGCAGCGGTGCGCGAGACGAGATCGCCGCGCAATTTCGGGATGATGCAGAAGCTGCAGCGGTTGTTGCAGCCCTCGGAAATCTTCAAGTAAGCGTAGTGCCGGGGCGTCAGCTTGATGCCCTGGGGCGGCACCAGGTCCAGATGCGGGTTGTGGACAGGGGGCACCGCGCGATGCACGGCCTCGAGCACGCTCTCATATTGCTGCGGGCCGGTGATCGACAGCACGCCAGGGTAGGCTTGCTCGATCTGCTCGGGTTCCGCGCCCATGCAGCCGGTCACGATCACCTTGCCGTTCTCCGCCATCGCCTCGCCGATTGCGGAGAGCGATTCCTGCTTGGCGCTGTCGAGGAAGCCGCAGGTGTTGACGATGACGAGATCAGCGCCGTCGTGCTTGCGCGCGAGTTCGTAGCCCTCGGCGCGCAGGCGGGTGATGATCCGTTCGGAATCCACCAGCGCCTTGGGACACCCGAGCGATACAAAGCTGACTTTCGGCGCGGCGGCCTCTTGCATATCTATTTTGTCCGATTACCGGCTGGTATTTGCAGTCGCGGCGAACCACATCACGACGAACTAGTGCGATTTGCCCGGAATGACAAGGCTTTAAGCTTAGGCTTTAAGCTTCCTGCCGACATGATAAGGATAGGCTCACTGGGAATACGGGTCATCGATGAGCGCCGAGCAGTCGCCTAAAATCGTCATTGTCGACGAAAGTCCGATCCGCGCTGCGATCTTGCAGGAGGGCTTGCGGGAAGCAGGCTTTACCGGCGTCGTCCATATCAGCGAGATGCAGAGCCTGCTGGCGCGGATCTATGCGCTCGATCCCGATATCATCCTGATCGACCTCGAAAACCCCAGTCGCGACGTGCTGGAGCAGATGTTCCAGGTCAGCCGCGCCGTGCGGCGGCCGATCGCGATGTTCGTGGACCAGAGCGACGCGGCCTCGATCCAGGCGTCGGTCGATGCCGGGGTCTCCGCCTATATCGTCGATGGGCTGAAGAAGGAGCGGATCAAGCCGATCCTCGACCTCTGCGTTTCCCGCTTCAACGCGTTTGCCAAACTTCAGGAGGAACTCGAACGCACCAAGTCGGCGCTTGAGGACCGCAAGGTGATTGATCGCGCCAAGGGTATCTTGATGAAATTAAAGGCACTCACCGAAGACGAAGCCTATGTGCTTTTGCGCTCCACCGCCATGCGCGAGAAAAAGAAGATCAGCGAGATCGCGCAGTCGATCATCACGGCCTCGGAGATGCTGAAATGAGCACGCCGATCTGCATCGGATTCATCCCGCTGGTCGATGCTTCCGCGCTCATCGTTGCCGTCGACAAGGGGTTTGCCGCGGCCGAAGGGCTCGACGTCACCCTGGTCCGGGAAGTCTCCTGGTCCAACGTTCGCGACAAGCTCAATATCGGGCTGTTCGACGCCGCGCACCTGTTGGCGCCGGTTGCCATCGCCTCCAGCCTGGGGCTGGGCCACGTCAAGGTGCCGATCATGGCGCCGTTCAATCTCGGCATCAACGGCAATGCCATCACGGTATCGCCGGCACTGCATACGGCCATCATGGAAGAACTCGATGGCGATCGCTACGATCCGATGGCAACCGCGCTTGCGCTGGCGCGCGTCGTCGCAAATCGGCGAGCGAGCGGCGCCGAACCGCTCACCTTTGGCATGACCTTTCCGTTCTCGACGCATAATTACCAATTGCGGTTCTGGATGGCCGCCGGTGGCGTCGATCCGGATGAGGACGTGCGCCTGGTGGTGCTGCCGCCGCCCTACATGGTCGATAGCCTCGCCAACGGACAGGTCGATGCCTTCTGCGTCGGCGCGCCCTGGAACTCGATCGCAGTCGATCGCGGCGTCGGCCACATCCTGCATTTTGTTTCGGATATTCTGGTGCGCGCGGCGGAGAAGGTGCTCGCGATGCGGCAGAGCTGGTCGGAGAAAAACCCAGAGACTGTCGCGGGCCTGATCCGGGCAGCGTCGCGCGCCGCTCAATTCATCGAACGGCCCGAGAACCGCGCCGAGGTGGCGCGGATGCTGGCGCATCCGGAGCGGATCGGAGTCGATGCGGAAGTGATTCAACGCACGCTCGACGGCCGCTTGAAGATTTCGCCTGACGGAACGATCCGCGAGAGCGGACGCTATCTGCTGGTTGCCAGAGAAGGGGCCTCGCGTCCCGAGCCCGTTCAGGCCGCCTGGCTCTATGCGCAGATGGCCCGCTGGGGGCAGACGTCGGTGAGCGCGCAAGCGCTCGATACCGCAAGGGCGGTGTTCCGGCCGGATCTCTACGACGCTGCGCTTGGCCTGAGCGGGGCCGCGGATCGCGGCTCGGCCGGGTCGATCGGCGCCTTTGCGGGCCCCAGCTTCGACCCCGACGATGTCGCGGGCTATCTGGCTTCATTTGCGGTGCCGCGACGTCCGCGTTAGGCCAGCGAGCCATGTTTGCTCAAATAGTAGGCGTATCGATTCGATGCTTATTTTTTGAACTTTTGCCTTCGCAAAAGGCATGAACTACTATCCATTTGATGCATTGCAATATACCTATATTGTTGTTTCTGAACGCTTTAATAGAGATTGCTGCATTGGCACATAATTTGAATGGGGGATTTCTGGCCAGCCGCCGGTGATGACCGCTGGCCAAAGTCCAAGATGGATTCCGCAGCAACGAGGCTGAACGGATCGCTCGCGATGACGGGCGACCGCGCGATGTCTTTTCCCTCGTTGTGACCACGCAAGTGCGTGGCAGCTGGAGCCTCAACATGGACTACGCAAAACCCTCAGATGTTGTCGCCTCGATGGTGGATGCTGGCGTCAAAAAGCTGGCGCTTGAGCCTCGGGATCTCCTGATCCGCGGCGCGCTTTCCGGCGCGCTGCTTGGCGCCGCAACCGCGCTCGCCTTTACCGGCGCGGTGACGACCGGTCAGCCGCTGGTCGGCGCGCTCATTTTTCCGGTCAGCCTGGTGATGATCGTGCTGCTCGGCCTCGAACTCGTCACCGGAAGCTTTGCCTTGGTGCCGCTGGCGCGCTTCGAGGGCAAGGCGACCTGGAGCGCGGTCATTGCCAACTGGTCGTGGGTATTCGTCGCGAACCTGCTCGGCAGTATCGCATTCGGCGCGCTGATTGCGATCTCCCTGACCAACATGGGCAAGGCTGACGTCGCCGGCGTCGCCGCGCGCATCGTGGCCGTCGCCGAGGCAAAGACCGTCGCCAATGCCGCGCTCGGCACCGCCGGCATGGTCAGCGTGTTCGTCAAGGGCATTCTGTGCAACTGGCTGGTGTGTCTGGGCGTCGTCATGGCGATGACGTCGACCTCGACCGTCGGAAAGATCGCGGCGACCTGGCTGCCGATCTTCACCTTCTTCGCGCTCGGCTTCGAACATGCCGTCGTCAACATGTTCATCATCCCGACCGGCATGCTGCTCGGCGCCAAGGTCGGCGTCTATGACTGGTGGGTGTGGAATCAGATTCCGGTCACGATCGGCAATCTGGTCGGCGGCTTCGTTTTCACCGGGCTTGCGCTCTACACGACCTTCAAGCCGGCGCGACAGCCTGACTCGGCATCATCCGTCGCCGTACAAGTCGCTGCAGAATAACGGTTCATTGTCATCATGAAACTCGAAACAGCAACCGCCGCCGATTTCAGCGACGAACAGAAGCGATATCTGGAAGGCTTCATGTCGGGCCTCCAGGTCGCGCGTGTCGGCCGCAACCTCGGCGTGGCAGCCGGCGCGTCGACGACAGCCAATGCCGAGCCGACCGGGCCCGAAGCCGCACATGTCAAGGCGCAGGACAGGGTCATTGCCTCGGGCAAGAAGCTCGTCGACCAGGAAAAATTCAAGCGCGAGCAACATCCGTTCGATGCCTATCCGCGGCTGCAGGACCAGGCGCTCAACAACGCACCGCCGCCGCCCGCGGACAATTTCCGCTGGCGCTACTACGGATTGTTCTATGTCGCGCCGGCGCAGGATTCCTACATGTGCCGCCTGCGCATCCCGAACGGTATCGTCAAGCATTGGCAGTTTGCGGGCCTTGCCGATCTTGCCGAAAGGTTTTGTGGACCCTATAGCCACGTCACGACGCGCGCCAATCTGCAGCTTCGCGAAGTTCCGCCCAAGCATGCCGTCGCGCTCATCGAGGGGATCCAGGATCTCGGTCTGTGTTCGCGCGGGTCCGGCGCCGACAACATCCGCAACGTCACGGGCACGCCGACAGCCGGAATCGATCCGCAGGAACTGATCGACACGCGTCCTTACGCGCGCGCGTGGCACTATCACATCCTCAACGACCGTTCGCTCACCGGCTTGCCACGCAAATTCAACGTCGCTTTCGATGGTGCCGGCAGGATCGCCGTCCTCGAGGACACCAACGACATCGCCTTCGCGGCGGCCGAGGTGAAGGATGGCTTTGGCGTGGCGCCCGGCATCTGGTTCCGGCTCGGCGTCGGCGGCATCACCGGGCACAGGGATTTCGCCAAGGAGACCGGCATCATCGTGCGCCCGGAGGACGCGACCAAGGTCGCGGATGCCATCGTGCGGGTGTTCATCGACACCGGCGACCGCACCAACCGACTGAAGGCGCGGCTCAAATATGTGCTCGACAGCATGGGCGTCGAAACGTTCATGGCCGCGGTGGAAGAAAAATTCGGCGGCAAGCTGACGCGTGTGCCGCCGGAAGCGCTGGCGCCGCGACCGACCTTCGATCGGATCGCCCATATTGGCGTGCACGGGCAGAGGCAGGCCGGATTGAACTGGATCGGCGTCGCGCTGCCGGTCGGCAAACTGACTTGCGACCAGATGCGCGGGCTCGCGATCATCGCGCGCGATCTCGGTGACGGCGAGTTGCGGCTCACGGTCTGGCAGAATCTCCTGATCTCCGGCGTGTGCGACGACAATGTGGCGCTCGCCTGCGCCGCGATCGAGAAGCTCGGCCTCGGCGTCAAGGCGTCGCAGGTCCGCGCCGGCTTGGTCGCCTGCACCGGCAATGCGGGCTGCAAGTTCGCAGCGTCCGACACCAAACGCCACGCGACTGCGATCGGCGACTGGTGCGAGGGCCGGGTCGACCTCGACACGCCGCTCAACATCCATCTCACCGGCTGTCACCACTCCTGTGCCCAGCACTACATCAGCGATATCGGCCTGATTGCCGCGAAAGTGGCGGTCGGCGAGGCCGACGATACGGTGGAGGGCTACCATCTGTTCGCGGGCGGAGGTTTCGGCCCGCACGCCGATATCGGGCAGGAGGTCTATCGCGACCTCAGGGCGGAGGATGCGCCGAAGACGGTCGAGCGGCTCTTGAAAGCGTATCTCGCCAACCGGGCTTCGCCTGACGAAACCTTTCTCACCTTTGCGCGCCGTCATGACGGCGCGGCCCTGCGCAAGCTGGCAGACGCGGAAACAACGACATGAACCAGATGACCACACCCCTACGGATCGAAATCATCCCGGCGAACGCGCCGTTCACCGAAACCCAACGCCATTGGCTGAACGGTTTCCTCGTCGGCATGCTCGGGCTCGACGGCACGACGCCGCTGTCGCCGGAGCAGGGTGCGGCCGTCCTGCAAGGTCCAATGGGTGATGGCGACGACGGCGAAGTGCCCTGGCACGACCAGACATTGCCGATCGGCGAGCGCATGAAGCTCGCCGAGGGCCGCCCATTGCGTCGGCGGATGATGGCGGCGATGGCGCAGCAGGATTGCGGCCAGTGCGGTTACAATTGCAACGACTATTCGGAGGCGATCGCCGGCCGCAGCGAGGCGCGGCTCAATCTCTGCGTCCCCGGCGGCAAGGAAACCGCGCGGATGCTGAAGTCGCTCCACGAGGAGTTGGACAAGGCGCCCGCGGCATCGGCGCCGGCTGCGGCGGGGGTTGCGGCACCGGCGCCCTCGGAAGCGGCGTTGCCCGGCCGTTCCCGCGACAATCCGATTGCAGCGACCTTTCTGTCGCGGCGGCTTCTGAACAAGAAAGGGTCTGAAAAGGAAACCTGGCACATCGAATTCGACCTCGCGGAGGCCGGCCTCGACTACGTCGTCGGCGATTCCTTCGGCATCTTCGCCCGCAACGATCTCGGACTGGTCGACCAGATCATCGCCCTGCTCGGCGCGTCCCACACCACCAAGGTGAATGGCAAGACCCTGCGCGAATGCCTGACCGAGGATGTTTCGCTGTCGCCCGCGCCGGACACGTTGTTCGAGCTGATCTCCTTCATCTCCGGTGGCGCGCTGCGCGAAAAGGCCCGCGCACTGGCGCAGGGAGAAGACCCCGACGGCGATGCCGCGACGCTCGACGTGATGGCGGCGCTGCAGAAATTCTCGACCGTCCGCCCGCATCCTGAAGCTTTCGTGGAGGCGCTCGAGCCCCTGCAGCCGAGGCTCTATTCGATCTCCTCATCCCACAATGCAACGCCCGGCAAATTGTCGCTGACGGTCGATTGCGTGCGCTACGTGATCGGCAAGCGCAAGCGGCTCGGGCTCGCCTCGACCTTCCTTGCCGAGCGCATCAATCCCGGCGACCAGCTCAAGGTTTATGTCCAGAAGGCGCACGGCTTCGCGCTGCCGCAGGACCCGAAGACGCCGATCATCATGATCGGGCCGGGCACCGGTATCGCGCCGTTCCGCGCCTTCCTGCTCGACCGCAGGGCGACCGGCGCACCAGGGAAGAACTGGCTGTTCTTCGGTCACCAGCGCAGCGACTGCGATTTCTTCTATGCCGACGAACTCAACGCCATGAAGACCGCCGGGCAGCTAACTCGCCTTTCGCTTGCCTGGTCGCGTGACGGTGCGAAGAAATTCTACGTGCAGGATCGCATGCGCGAGGTCGGCCGCGAGCTGTGGAACTGGCTCGCCGAGGGCGCGCATATCTATATCTGTGGCGACGCCAAGCGGATGGCCAAGGACGTCGAGCGGGCGCTGGTCGATGTGATCGCCCAATTCGGGGCGCGTTCCACCGACGAAGCCGTCAGTTTCGTCGGGGAACTCAAGAAAAAAGGCCGGTTCCAGCAGGACGTCTACTGATCCGGTTCCAAACGAGCCGTACAACATTCTCCGAGAGAGGTCGAAAACGGTAGTGTTCGACCTCTCCCGGGCCGATTCCGGGTAGGGCATCGTTATTTTCGCGCACGCCTTGCAACCAAAGGCGGTCGTCATTTGTTGTGGTCGACATACTTTGGGGATCGACCATGCGTAACCTCTTCGCGGAACCGCGCCTGCACCTTCAGGAACGCGCCCGTTTGGGGCGGCGCCCGGGAGGAATTGGCGTGATCGTGGCGTACTGCGCGCTGGCCATCATCGCAGCGATCGTGTTCGGATCATTGTCGGTGCATCCGTTCCACTAGGAGAACAGACTGATCGCGCGTTCAGCGATGGCTTGCGAAGTCCAGCAAACCACATCAAATCTGTGAAGAGGCCCACCCCTTGCGGGGTGGGCCTCTTTTCTCGCGGGAACCCTGCGATTGCCGGCGCATCGCCCCGTAGTCTGGCCGCCGGCGGGTTCAACCGGCGGTCTTGAACGGCGCCACGCCAATCCCGCTGTGCGTCAGCGCCTGACGCACTCCGCGCGCAATATCGACTGCGCCGGGCGTGTCGCCATGAATGCAGACGGTGTCGGTGCGCATCTTGATGACCTTGCCCGTGACCGAGACCACGGCGCCGTCCTCGACCATCCGCACCACGCGCTCGGCGATCTGACTTGCGTCATGCAGCACGGCGCCCGGCTTGCGGCGCGACACCAGCGAGCCGTCGTCCTCATAGGCGCGATCGGCGAAGATCTCATGCACCATCGGCAAGTTGGCCGCTTCGCCGGCCTGCACCAATTTCGAATTGGCAAGCACCACGAAGATGAGATTCGGATCGACGGCCTTGATGGCGGAGGCAATGGCCTTGGCAGTCATGTCGTCTTCGCAGGCGACGTTGGAGAGCGCGCCATGGGCCTTGACATGGGTCACCTTGTAACCGGCCGCGGTCGCGATCGCCTGTAGGGCGCCGATCTGGTAGGCGACGAGGTTCTCGATCTCCGAGGCTTTCAGCCCGGGAATGGGCCTGCGGCCAAAGCCGTGCAGGTCGCGATAGCCAGGATGGGCGCCGACACTGACGCCGCGCGCCTTCGCCAGCTCAACCGTCTTGCGCATGATGTCGGCGTCCCCGGCATGAAAGCCGCAGGCGACGTTGACCGAACTCGCAAGCTCGATCATGGCGGCGTCATTGCCCATTTCCCAGGCGCCAAAACCTTCGCCGAGATCGCAGTTGAGATCGATGGTCTTCATGTCGCCTCCGAAATTCATGCGCCGCCTAGTCGTCCGCCAGCGCGTGCCAGGTTCCGGCATCGACGGCGCTGACGGCGCTGCCGGCCACATTAGCATGCTGCAACGCCTCGATGTTGAGGTCGAAGGCCTCGATGGGCCGGAGCCGGTCGGGCAGGGTCCGCAACAGCTCCGCGAATGTCCGGGCCTCAGCTTGCGCCTCGGCCATGCTGATGGCCTTGAAGCGAAAACCGGTTCCGGCCGGGGTCTGCGCGAAGCGACCGAGATCCGTCGAAATCACGGTGGCGATCTTGGGATAGCCGCCGCTGGTGCCACGATCCTTCATCAGCACGATCGGCGCGCCATTGCCGGGCACCTGGATGCTGCCGTCCACGGTGCCGTCGGACACGATGTTGTGGCCATGCAGGTGCCGGATCACAGGCCCTTCCAGCCGGTAGCCCATGCGATCGCTGGTCGCCGAAATCTTCCACTCGCTGTCGAGAAACAGCGCCTTGGCCGCGTCCGCGAACTCATCATCCTGCGGTCCGAAGACGACGCGGATCGGCCCGTTGGCGGGCGCGGGCAGTTCGATCCGGCGCTCGGCCGCACGGCTTGCGGCGTTGACCTGAAATTCGTCGCCTGACTGCAACGGGCGCGGATACGGACTGCCGAGGCCGGCCCGCGCGTTCACCGCGAGGCTGCCGAACATCGGCTCGCCCGCAATCCCGCCTTCGATGGCGAGGTAGCTGAATGCGCCGCCGCGCGCAAAACCGAGAGTGAGGGTCTCGCCGTCTGCAATGATCATGGATGTGTCGAAGGCGGCGTTGCGGCCGGCGATGTCGGCGCCGCGCGGAGCGCCGCAAAGCGCAACGCGCATCGCGCCCTCGCGCGCGGCGAAGGCGGCGCCGAACGGGCCGATTTCAACGCTGGCCGCAAACGGTGCGTTGCCGACCAGACAATTCGCCGAGGCAAGCGCAAGGCGATCCATCGCGCCGCTCGGGGTCAGGCCGTAACGCTGGGCGCCATGGCGGCCGCCATCTTGAACCGAACTGACGGGGCCAATGTTGGCAATGACAAGCTTCGTCATGCCGCGATCAATTCCGCGACGATCTCGCCGGCTTCCGCCGCGCGATCCTGCTCCGCAAAGCTCTTGGCATCGATCGGAAAGAACGTGATGCGATCGCCGGGTTCCGTCAGGAACATAGGCTCGCGGTGCAATTGGTAGGTCCGGACCGGGGTGCGCCCGAGGAGATGCCAGCCGCTCGGGCCGGCCAGACACTGGATGCCGGTTTGCACGCCGCCGATCGAGATCGTGCCGGCCGGTGTCAGGAGGCGCGGGTTCGGCCGTCGCGGCATGTGCAGGAACGATTCCAGTCCGCTGAGATAGGACCATCCCGGCGAAAAGCCGATCATGGCGACCCGGTAGTCACCAGCGACGTGCCGCGCGACGATGTCGTCAGGCGTCGTGCTCAGAGTCTTGGCGACGTCCTCCAGATCAATGCCATTTTCGTTCCCGTAAGCGACCGGGACGCGCCAGCGCCGGGTCTTCGCCGCAATCGGAGCCGGCCGTTGCGCCAGCGCCTTGAGCTTTTCGCCCAGCGCCTCGAAGCCGATCTGCGCGGGATCGTAGTGTACGAGCAGCGAACGATAGGTCGGCACGGTCTCCGTCACTCCCATGACCGGCTCGGCGGCCATCGCGCGGTCGAGCGCCAGCACCCGCCGGTTGGCGGCATCATCGATGTCGCGGGCAAATTCCACCGTGATGGCGCTGTCGCCACTGGGCAAAAGGCGGGGTGGGGTTAAGGTCGCGGCCATGGCCTCAATACTTACACGCATTGCGCATCACGCTAGCGCGTTTTGTTGCGAAGTGGAATTCACCACGCGAAAAATGCCCCAACAACATCAATAAATTAATCAGCATACCCGCGATAAGATCTGTTGATCGCATCTCGCCCGCGCGCACTTGACGCGGGGCTTTCGCCCCGCAAGATGCGCCAGCCGAACTCATCGCATCAGCTGCAACCGGAGCCGGATTTTCGATGTCCCTGACCCCTGAAGCCATCGCGACCCTGTCGCATGTGACCACCGCCACCATCACCACGGTTCTGCTGAAAAAGGGCTTGCGGAACGTCTGGATGCGCGGTGCGCGTCCGCTGCGGCCGGGGCAGAAGCGGTTGGTCGGTGCGGCCTTTACGCTGCGTTTCGTCCCGGCGCGCGAGGATCTCGCGACGCCGGAATCCTGGTCGGCGCCGATTTCGACGCGGACCGCGATCGAGGCCATGCCCGAAGGCTGCATCGCCGTCGTGGACGCCATGGGCATCACCGATGCCGGCATCTTCGGCGACATTCTCTGCGCCCGGATGGTCAAGCGCGGGGTGAGCGCGCTGATCACCGACGGCGTGGTGCGCGACCTCGAGGGTGTGCTCGGCAC
>WNGQ01000760.1_pt1 | contig 40215 bp, 26 predicted proteins | sample 5407661 | NCBI WGS metagenome assembly WNGQ01 (sample SAMN13153382, study PRJNA577476) | soil metagenome | isolation source: 60 cm soil or saprolite under Garry oak tree replicate 2 | place: USA:California | collected 2016-06-15 | reverse complement strand
CAACCTCGGCTACCAGATGGGCGGCTGGTCCATCTCCTGGCAGGGCGGCAGCGGGACGACGACGACCGGCGGCACGACGTTCTGGCAGGCGTTGCAGCAGGCGACGGCCGGCTCGAACATCACCTTGCAGAACGTCGGCACGCACACGAAGGGCAACTACAGCGGCGACATCGGCATCTGGGTGGGCGGTGAGACACCATACGCCGAGGGCAAGGGTGACAGCTCGACACTCGCCTTCGGCAGTGACAACTCCACCCAGCTCTCCGACATCTGCCAGCACGTGAAGAAGTGCATCGCGATCCTCTACTCGGGACGACCGGTGATCATCGGCGACCAGTTGCCGAAGGCGAACGCGTTCGTCGCGGCCTGGCTGCCGGGCACTGAGGGCCAAGGCATCACCGACGACCTCTTCGGCGCAGGCTACACCGGCAAGCTCCCCATGAGCTGGCCGAACGCCGTCACCAACGAGCCGATCAACAGCGGCGACGGAAAGACACCGCTCTTCCCTCTCGGCTACGGGCTGACGCCGTACTAAAGGCCAAGACGTCCCTTGACCGAAGGCGCTGCCGGGTGCGCCGGTGCCCGGCAGCGCCTTCGGCCGGTCATCGTGGCCGAACACCCCTGGCAAGGCCGAATCGTTGGAGCGAGCGAGGAGAAACGGCATCGTGGCAACCATCTCGCGCAGAGCAGGGCTTACCCTTCGAGGCTTGCTCGGCTGCGTCGTGACGGCGACAGGGGCCGTCGCCTGCTCGTCGCCCCAGCCCGATACGAGCGCCGCGGCGTCAGTCAGGGCGGACATGGTCACGGTTCCGGCCGGCTGGTTCGTCATGGGTGACGACCATGGACTGCCCGACGCGCGGCCGGCGCACCGCGTGTACCTGGACACGTTCGCCATCGATCGCTTCGAGGTCTCGAACGCCGACTACGGCACGTGCGTAGCGAGCGGTGCCTGCCCGGCCCCCGAGCGGACGAGCTCGGAGACCCGGCAGCACTATTTCGGCAACAAAGCGTTCGCCTCCTACCCCGTGATCGGTGTGACGTACGCCGACGCCGTAGCGTTCTGCAGGTGGCGCAAAGCCCGTCTGCCCACCGAGGCAGAATGGGAGAAGGCCGCCCGCGGGACCGAGCAACGCATTTATCCGTGGGGGCAGCAGTTCGATCCCACCCGGCTCAACTACTGCGACCGCAATTGCGACCTCCCGTGGCGTGATCCGCAACACGACGACGGCTACGCCGACACCTCGCCCGTCGACGCGTTTCCGAGCGGAGCAAGCCCGTTCGGCGTGCTAAACATGGCCGGCAACGTGTGGGAATGGGTCGCCGACTGGTACGACGCGAGCTACTACGCGCATTCGCCTGCGCGCAACCCGCAGGGCCCGGCGAGCGGCACCCAACGCATCACCCGAGGCGGCGGCATCTTCGACGATCACGTCTTCACCACCTCGACGATGCGCCGCCGCTTCACCCCGGACGTCGCAAGCACATCGGTCGGTTTCAGGTGCGCTGCCACCCCCTGATACCTACCAGCGCCCCGGCGTGCCTGGCCGGCCGCCCGTCGATGATGTTCGCGACTGCGATCACTACCAGATATTGGAGCGGCCCCGGCCGTGCGCCGGGGCAATCCGTAGATCCCGAGAATGGAGGCCGAGATGGCGCGAGTTATCTACACGGCGGAGGCAACGGTCACAGGTGGTCGTACAAGCGGTCACGGGCGCACGAATGATGGCGCCTTGGATGTGCAACTCCGCTCGCCGAAGGAGATGGGCGGCGAGGGGGGCGGCACTAACCCCGAACAGCTCTTCGCTGTGGGCTATGCGGCTTGCTTCGAGAGTGCTCTGGGCGTGGTGGGCCGCCGCGAGCGCGCCGAGGTGGGTGACGTCTCGATCGACAGCCGCGTGAGCCTCCTTCCCACCGAGCAGCGTGGTTTCAGCCTTGCCGTGGAACTCGACGTAACCCTCCCGCAGGTGCAGGATCCTGAGCAGGCGGCGCGGATCGTCGCAGCCGCACATCAGGTGTGCCCGTACTCGAATGCCACTCGGGGCAACATCGACGTCACGCTGACTGCCAACGGTCACCACATCGGCTGAACCGCGCGCCCTGGGCTGGCAGGAGTGCAGCGCCAGGCGGCGGATCTCACGCCGACAGCAGCTGAAGGAGCTGCTGGCGGTCCGGACCAGGAGCTGGCGGCGGGATGTGGTGACCTGATTGCCCGATCTTGTCGTTGATGCCGGGACGTTCGATCACGTCCTGCGGCAGCGCGAGACACAGCACGGTCTCCAGGAACGCGCGGAAGACATCGGCGTCGTAGGCCGCGGCGATAGCCATGCGGCCGATCATCGACTCCGCAGGGGGCCGCTTACGGCCCTCCCGCAGCGCAGTCATCTCCGCGAGGCGGGCACGGTCGGCCCTGATCTGGTTCCAGTAGAACGGAGCGACGAACCGCTCGGTGCCCTCGTCCCACTCCCGTGCAAGGCCTGCCGGGTCACCGAGATAGCCGCGGACGATCCTGCGGAGCAGCTGCGCGTGCACGATCCCGACGCTGAGCCCGCGTCCCGCCGAAGGGTTGGTGCTGGCCCACGCATCGCCGACGGCGGCGAATCCGGTCACAACCGGATTGCCCTCGACGACGAAGCGGCGGTAGCGGTCCAGGATGCCGGCCATGGGCAGCACAGCCGTGATCGGCCGGCCCTCAAGCCAGTGCGCCTGCAGCGGGCAGGCCCTGACCACGCGCGTGAAGCACTCCTTGCCGCGCAGCGCCTTCAGCGGCGCGTCCCCGGTGGACGAGAACACGGTCACCGACCAGGTGTCGTTGTCGCCATCGAGTGTGAGCAGCGAGATCGTGCCGATCGGGACCAGCGGGGGGCCGAGCAGAGGGGGCCGGGACGGCCCGGTGTAGTACCGCGTGTAGTAGACAAATCCGCAGTCTTCGGCCTCCGCGTACGGCTGGCGCGCACCGAACGCCGTCAGCAGCTCCGCGCCACGCGACCGCCTGCCCATCGCGTCGACCACGAGATCGGCGCGAAGCTCCTCGCCGGTCGATGTGCGCACCCCGCCAACATGCGGAATGCCGGGAATCGCCGATGCCCCGGCGGCCAGCCCGGTCACCCGCACGCCCCGGCGGATCACGACGCCCGGCTGCTCCTGCGCGGCCGCGGCGATGACGGTTTCGATCACCGGGCGCCGGCCGGTCACGAACCGGAGCGCCTCGTCGCCCGGGCGCGGCGCCCGGTCCGACAGGCTCGGCGGCAGGGACGCCAGGAAGTCCACCCACACGCACCCGGCCGCCAGCAGCCGCTCCGTCATCCCGGGTAGCTCTTCGTCACAGACCTGCCGGAACCGCGCGAACAGATTGTGCGGCTGGCGGAACTGGGCGACGCCCTTCCGCTCCCAGGACTCCCACGCCTCACCGGGCGTCGCCGGAACACCCCCGGGATCGGCCTCCAACACGGTGACCTCGTGCCCGTCCCGCGCCAGCATGATTGCCACGGACAGCCCGATCACACCGCCCCCGCAGACAACGATCGATCCCATGGCAGCTCCCGTGATCTGTATCAGGCCGGCTTTTCACGATCATGTCACCAGGCCCCGGGCGACCGCCAGACGGCCTGCGCGACCACGTAATCCTCGGTTTCACCCTCGCAGAGGCCAGGTAAGGGGAGGTCCTGAGGCTCAGCGACTGCGCGACCGCCTGCGGCCAGGATTAGCCAGTTTGAGGATGTGAGAACTCTGCCGACCGACAAGCATCGGGCGGGTAGGCGAGGCCGGCAGCGTGGTGGCGCTGGCGCCCGGGGACGGGCACGGCGCCGGCCGAGCGCGCGCACCTGCCGCGGCGGTCCCGGAGCTGACAACCGCCGGCACCGGGACCCTACGCAGGTGACCGTTTGCGGAGGCTCGCGTAGCGGCCAGAAGCTGGAACGACGATGAGGAGGTTGTCCATGAGCGGTCAGCCGAGCGCGAAGGCGGCGGGCACGATCGGTGTCGGCGGGGATCTGACGGTGAACCGGCTGGGTTTCGGCGCGATGCGGGTCACCGGCCAGGGCATCTGGGGTGAGCCGCCGGACCGGGAGATAGCGAAGGCGGCGCTGCGGCGGGCGGTCGAGCTGGACGTCAACTTCATCGACACTGCCGACTCTTACGGGCCAGAGGTGAGCGAGCGGCTGATCGCGGACGCGCTGTACCCCTACCCTGAGGATCTGGTGATCGCCACCAAGGGCGGCCTGGCCCGGCCGGGTCCCGGGCGCTGGGCGCCCGACGGGCGGCCCGGGCACCTGCGCGAGGCGTGCGAGGGCAGCCTGCGCCGGCTGAGGCTGGACCAGATCCCGCTGTACCAATTCCACCGGCCGGATCCGAAGGTGCCGTTCGCGGAGTCGGTCGGCGCCCTTGTTGAGCTCAAGGACCAGGGCAAGATCCGCCACATCGGGGTGTCCAACGTGTCCGAGGCACAGCTGCGGGAGGCGCAGCGGCTCACTCCGGTGGTCTCGGTGCAAAACCGCTACAACGTCGGCGACCGGACATCGGAGCCGATGGTCGACTTGTGCGATCAAGAGCAGCTGGTCTTCCTGCCCTGGGCGCCGATCCAGGACGCCGGCCAGCTCACGCCGGTTCTCACCGCCGCACGCCGGCACCAGGTCAGCCCGCGCCAGATCGCCCTCGCTTGGCTGCTCACCCGATCCCCGCAGATCCTGCCCATCCCCGGCTCCGGATCACCCGGGCACGTGACGCAGAACATCGCCGTCGCATCGATCGAGCTGACCAGCGAGGAGACAACAGCGATCTTTAACGCGATATAACAGACGCGATATAACAGACATCGAGGTGCCTGTGCCAGTTCGCAAGCGACCGCCGGGCGGCTGGCCAGGCCAGCAATTGCTTCCAGAATGGTGCACCAGGCGCAGCCCCGGCCTGTCATTTGCGTGCTATGGGATGAACTCACGCGACACCAGGCGTCCATGGGATGACCGCTGCCTCGCCTGCCAGCATCCGGCGTCGGGTAGCCTGCTCGTCTCTGATGACGTGCATGACCGCGTTGATGAGGGCAAGGTGGGTGAACGCCTGGGGGAAGTTGCCCATGTGCCGGCCGGACCGCGGGTCGATCTCCTCTGCGTACAGCAGGAGCGGGCTGGCGTAGGACAGTATTTTCTCGCACAAGTCGCGGGCCCGGCGGTGCTCGCCGATCTCGGCCAGCGCGGAGACGAGCCAGAACGTGCAGATAGTGAATGTCCCCTCTTCGCCGGACAGCCCGTCATCGGTCTCGGTTACCCGGTAGCGCAGCACCAGGCCGTCCTGAGTCAGTTCGTCCGCTATGGCTAGCACCGTGGCCCGGATCCGCGGGTCGTCCGGCGGGAGGAACCGCAGCAATGGCATCAGCAGCAGCGATGCATCGAGGGCCGCGGTCTCGTAGTGCTGGCAGAACACGCCGCGCTCATCGACGGCGTTGGCGCAGATGTCGGCGTGAATCTCGTCGGCTGCCTTCTGCCACATCCGAGCGGTGTCGTGCTCGTCGCGGAGCCTGGCCAGCCGCGCGCCGCGGTCCGCGGCGACCCAGCACATAACCTTCGAGGAAGTGAAGTGCTTTGGCTCCCCGCGGATCTCCCAGATGCCATGGTCCGGCTCCCGCCAGTGCTCGAGGGCGTGCTCCACCTGCTGCCGCGCCACGTCCCAGGTCCGCCTGTCAAGCCGATCCCGCGACTTGGTATGCAGGTACACCGATTCGAGCACCGTGCCCCACACGTCGTTCTGCTGCTGCTTGTAAGCGGCGTTGCCGATCCGCACGGGCCGCGCGTCCTGATAGCCCTGCAGGTGGTCGAGAACCCGCTCGGTGAGGTCGGCCGTGCCGTCGATGCCGTACACGATCTGGAGGTTGCCGCCGTCGCGTTCGGCCATGTCCGCGATGAAGGCGAAGTAGTCGTTGGCCTCCCAGTCGAAGCCAAGGGTGTACAGGCCCCACAGCGCGAAGGTCGCGTCACGGATCCAGCTGTAGCGGTAGTCCCAATTCCGCTCTCCGCGCGGGGTCTCCGGCAGCGAGGTAGTAGCGGCGGCGGCGATGGCGCCGGTCGGGGCGAACGTCAGGCCCTTGAGCGTCAGCGCGCTCCTGGTGAGGTAGCTGCGCCATCGATGGTCGGGGAAATTACCCCGGGCTAGCCAATGCTGCCAGTGATGCGCCGTCCACACCAGCCGCCGGTAGGCATCCTCGTAGCTCTCCGGCGGGGTCCGGCTGCCCCACGACAGCGCGCAGAACCGGGTATCGCCTTCCCGGAGCAGGGTCCGCCCGCGAGCACTTGGCCCCTCCAATCCGAACCGGATGTCTGAGGTCAGGGTAAGCGCCAAACCGTGGTCGTCCCGGGCGACGGCCTGATGATAGCCCGAATCGGGGCGGCTCCACCGGGCCCGTTGCATTCCGTAGCCGAACACCGGCTCGCAGTCGAATGCTAGCTGCGCGGCTCCCTGCACGCACCGCACCGTCCGCAGCAGTGTGTGCTCGGCGTCGTAGTCGGTCGGCGGCCTGATGTGCATCGTGCGCTCCGGGTGCTCGTGCCGCCATGGGCCCATCACCAGGCAGTCCCGGACGATGATCCATCCTTCGCCGCAGTCCCAGCTGGTCTCCAGCACCATCGTCCCTGGCAGATACCGCCGGGCGGCCGGCACCTCCACATTCTCCGGGCCGAACCTGAAGCTGCCCGCCCGCCGGTCCAGTATTGCGCCGAATATGCTCGGGCAGTCCATTCTGGGCAGGCACATCCACTCGATGGCCCCGCTCGGCGCTGCCAGCGCCGCAACTTCGCAGTCGGACAGGAAGCCGTAATCTGCGATCGGTGGGTAAGCGGAGAACTCACCGGAGTTGCCCGTCACCTCGAACTCGCTCGGCTGCGCGTCTCTTGCGACTGCATCACACTCCCAGTCTGGCATGGCCGTACCCGGCGGGCTAACGGCCGTCACGCCTGCTTGCCGTGCGCACCAGTCTCGACACAGCCTCGCATTTCATGCACGGCGCGACGAGCGTCTATAGCTTCGCCGGAGACCCGCCCCGGTACTCAGTGGTGCCTCGCGCTCGAAGACCGGGACTCGATATCGCTCAACGGAGACAGTTCCCGTAGCGCGCTGCACCGCCTGGCGGCGGCTCGGCAAGGCCATATGCTCGCTCAGCCGCAGTGCATCGCGCGACGCCCAGAATGATTCGAGTATCGCTACACCGAGTTCTGGGTTTGTGTACAAGGACATTCCGAGGCTGCCGGGTTGGCTCTCGACCACAGGGCGAACCTCGGCCTCGATGAAGTTGACCGAGTCACCCAACCGAAGCGGATCTGCAGTGATCAGATTGAACCGGGCCTGCAACACGATTACTCCCGGCGCTGCTCTCCGGCTTGACCTCAGTGCTTGTCAGGCCGTCCTGTGCCCGAAGCGGCACAACCCACGCTGCCTGGCGGTCGCACGGGTGTCAACTGCATGATCGGGTAGGTTCTGGCCTGCAGCCGGGAAGCTGGGTCGGTCGCCGCGTGGCGAGTTGCCGGCCCATCTCAGTCGTCTGCGCGAAGAGCCGCAGGCGTCAGCTCCGCCGGGCGGCGATGAATGCGCGCATTCTCGGGGTAGCGGGGCGCCGCGCAACCGCTTGCCCGTGATTGCCTGCACGGTCTCAAGAAGAGTCCTCAAGGCGCCGGTCCTGGTGCCGTAGAAGGCGACTGCGGTGACCAGCTGAGCGCGCACCCACGAGAGCTTTAGCTGCCGGACGTGGTTCCCGGTCGTGCGCGAGCATGCGCCGAGCGTATACGCTACGTTACCTGACCGCGACGGCGGGCAAGCTCTCAGGGAATCGTCGGCTGGCTGGCCGGGCCGGCGGCGGGCTGACTGGCCGGCCGGATCCGGACCGCGCTGTGGATCTGCCCCGGCGGGCCGCCGGGCAGGCCGGCCACGGCGAGTTTCGGCACATCGCGGATCAGCCGCACGGTGTAGGGGTCAGCCGGGTGCTCGAGTACCTGTTCGACCGGGCCCGCCTCGACCACGATGCCATTGCACAGCACCACGGCCGACTGGGCGATGTTGCGCACCAGCGCCAGGTTATGCGTAATAAAAATCATCGTTAGCTGCCGCTCCCGCTGCAGCCGGCGGAGCAACTCGACGATAACGGCCTGCACCGATACGTCCAGAGCCGAGGTGACCTCGTCGCAGACGAGCAGGTCGGGCTCGACGACGAGGGCGCGCGCGATGGCGACCCGCTGCCGTTCCCCGCCGGACAGCTGGTCGGGGTACCGCGACATGCAGTTGCGCCCGAGCGACACGTCGTCGAGGACCGCGCCGATCCGCTCGGTCCGCTCCCGGAACGAAAGGCGCTGGAATTGCTCCAGCGGCTGCCCGATGATCTGACCGACTGTCTTGCGCGGGTTGAGCGAGGTGTACGGGTTCTGGAAGATGTACTGCACCCGCTTGAGCACGTCCTTCGGGCGCTGGCGCAGCCCGGGTGCCAGCGCCGCGCCCTGGAAGATGATGTCACCGGTCCAGTTCCGGTGCAGCCCTGCGATGCAGCGGGCGAGCGTGGTCTTGCCGGAGCCGGATTCGCCGACTACCGCGACGCATGACTCGGCCGGCACGTCGAGGCCGACGTCGGAGAGCACCTGCGCCTGGCCGTAGCTGGCGCAGACGCTCCGCAGCGAGAGCGCCGAGGTCGGCTCGCCGCCGGCCGGGCCAGGCACCGCGGCCTGCCGGGCCGCAGCGGCGCCGGCGATCTCAGCTGTCCGCAGGCACCGCACGAGCCGGCCATCGACGCTGACCGGCCAGGGCGTCTGCACCCTGCACTTGCCGGTCGCGAAGTCGCACCGCGGCGCGAACGAGCAGCCGGCCCCGCGGCCTCCCGGCCTGGGCTGCTGTCCTTCGATGCCGGTGAGCAGTTCCGCGCGCTCCGGTGAAGGGACGGCCGCAAGCAGCCCGCGGGTATAGGGATGCACCGGCTCGGCGAACAGCCGGGCCGTCGGGCCGATCTCGATGATCTGCCCGGCGTACATCACCGCCACATGGGCAACCAGGCCGCCAACTACCGCAAGGTCGTGGCTAACATAGACGGCGGCGACGCCGTAGGAGCTGCAGAGGCTACGGACCGTGTCAAGCACATGCCGCTGGGTCGACACGTCGAGCCCGGTGGTTGGCTCGTCCAGCACGATGAGCGACGGCCTGCACGCGAACGCCATCGCCAGGCTGACGCGCTGCTGCTGGCCGCCGGACAGCTGATGCGGATACCGCCGGAGCATCTCCGGCGTGGCCTCCAGGGAAGCCTCCCGCATGACCTCGATGACCCGGTCAGCCGGATTCTCGGTGATCCCGGCATGGACCCGCAGCGCCTCCATCAGCTGCGTGCCGATGCGAAGGGTGGGATTGAGCGCCGCGGACGGGTCCTGCGGCACGTAGGCGACCCTGGCGCCGCGGGCCGCCCGCAGCTGGGCCGGCCGCAGCCGCAGCAGGTCCACCCCGTCGAGCCGGACCTCGCCCGAGTGAATCGACAGGCCCCGGCGGGTATGGCCGAGCAGGGCGAGCGCGACCGTCGTCTTGCCGGATCCGGATTCGCCGACGATCCCGAGCACCTGGCCGGCCCGCACCGAGAAGGAGACGTCGCGCACGACGTCCGGCCCCGAGGGCCCCAGCCGGATTTCCAGGTCCCGCACCTCAAGCCGGACCTCGCCCGGCGAAGGGGGCGCTGCCGCGGTGCCGCCGGGCGCCTGCGCGGTGCTCACGCGATCTCCCTCGGGACGAGTTCGTCAAGCAGCGCCGCTTCCTCCGGCCGCCGCTCGACGCCGATCGCCACCCGGGCCACCGCGTCGGTGAAGGTGTTCATCCCGATGGTGAGCAGCGCGATCAACGCGGCGGGCACGATCACCGCCCACGGGTTCAGGGCAAGCCCGATCCGGTTTTCGTTGATCATCGAACCCCAGTTGGACGCGGGCGGCTGCTGGCCGAAGCCGAGGAACGCGAGGCCGGCGATGATGACGATCGAGTACGTCAGCCGGAGCCCGACCTCCACCATCAGCGGAGAGACCAGGTTGGGCATGATCTCCTTCATCATCACCTTGGCCGGCCGCGTGCCCTGTAGCTCCACCGCCTTGACGTAGTCCTGCTCGGAAATGTCCAGGGTGGCCGACCGGAGTACCCGGCCGACCTGCGGCGCATGCGACACCGCGACCGCCAGCACGATCAGCCACAGCTTCGGGCCGATCACGCTGAGCAGCAGGAGCGCGAAAACGAGCTGCGGAAACGACAGGATCACGTCGATCGTGCGCATGATGATTCCGTCGGATACACCGCGGAGATATGCCGCGGACACGCCGGCCGCCGCACCGAGCATGACGCCGAGCACGGTGGCCGCGGCGGCCATCAGCAGCAGCAGCCAGCCGCCGGCGAGGACCCTGGACAGCACGTCCCGGCCGAGCGCGTCGGAGCCGAGCAGGAAATGGCCGCCAGGCCTGGCGTAATCCAGCGTCTGCAGGGCGTTCGGCGGCGACGGGGCGACCCACGGCCCGATCACGGCCAGCGCGACGATCAGCGAGACGAGCGCCAGCCCGATGCCGCCGCGGGTGGTCCGTACGGCGGCCCAGAGCGAGGAAAGCCACTCGGGCAGGTGGCCGCGCCGGCCGGCCGCCCTGGCCGGCCCTGGAACCTGCTCCGCCGGGAACCGCCCGGGTGTGACAACGGCCATCGCTACCTCGCGATTCTCCGCCGTGGCGTGGCCAGCACGGCGATAACGTCGGTGACGATATTCATGAACACGTAGAACGCCGCGAGTATGACGACGATGAGCTGGATCACCGGGATGTCGCTGTCGCTGACCGCGGAGACGAGTCCCTGGCCGATGCCGGGGAAGTTGAAGATGTACTCGACCACGACGATCCCGCCGGCCAGGTAGAGGAAGTTCAGGCCGATGACCTGGATGGTCGGCGCGATGGCGTTCGGCAGCGCGTGCCGGAGCACGATCTGCCATTCCGGCACGCCCTTCAGCCGCGCCATTTCCACGTAGTCAGACTCAAGGGCCTCGATCATCGCGGCGCGCATCATCCGCATGATGTAGGGGACGATCACGATGACCAGGGTGGCGACCGGCAGCACGAGCAGTTCCGGCTGCTGCCAGGCATAGGTGCCCGGGGCAAGCAGCGAGACGGCCGGCAGCAGGTGCGAGACCACGGTCGAGAACACGATGATGAGCGCGATGGCGATCACGAACTCGGGCAGCGACGTCACGGCAAGCGCGACGACCGACGTGACGTGATCGAACTGGCTGTCCCTGCGCAGGGCGGCAGCCGCGCCGAGCGCGACGCCAACCGTGCTCCCGATTGCCCCGGTCACGAAGACGAGCACGCCGGAATTGATCAGCCTGCCGGACACCAGGCCCCACACCGGCTGGCCGCTCGCCAGCGAGTTGCCGAGCTTGCCGGTGAACAGCCCGGACAGCCAGGTCCAGTACTGTGCAGCCACGCTGCGGTCCAGGTGCATCTGATGCTCGAGTGCCCGCAGGCTGGCCGGGGTCGCGTTCCGGCCGAGCACGGCGGCGGCCGCATTTCCCGGCAGCACCTGAGTGGCGAGGAAGACCACCAGTGACACCACGAACAGCGTGACGATGCCGAACAGGGCCCGCCTGCCGACGAGGGCGAGAATCGGGTGCGCGGCGCGGCGGGAGACGGCCGGCCCGGCGGTCGCGGTGACTACGGCCATCGCGGGCCGGCCCGCCGGGGGCTGATCGCACGGGGGTCTGTCACGTGTCGGTTCCCTCCGCTCGGATGGCGGTCCGGCCCGGCCCGGGTCGCCGCGTCGTCGGCCAGTGGCGGCGTGGCGGCGGCGTCCCGGGACACTACGCAAGACATCGGAGCCGGTTCGCCACGATATGTAGCGTAACCGGCTCGCATGTAGCGTATCGGGCGATCACAGACCGGGCAACGAGCCGTCGGCCGCGGGTTACCGGCTGGGCCGCGGGTTACCGGCTGGGCCGCGGGTTACCGGCCGGGCCGTGAGCCGCTCGCCTCGCCGGGCAGCGGCAGCGAATCGCCGGCGGCCAGGTACCTGCCACTGCCATCCGCGGTGAGCTCGCCAGCCGAGACGATCAGCCGTCCGCGCGATAGCACGGCCTGGATGCTGCCGCTCAGCCGGCGGCCTGCGTACACGCTGTCTCCGGTGCCGTCGCCGAAGCCGCTGTTGCCGAGCACCGTCTGGCCGGCCGGGTCGAACACCGCGATATCCGCGTCAGCGCCCGGCACCAGCGCGCCCTTCCGCGGGTAGTGACCGAACGCGCGGGCCGGGTTCTCCGCCGCCAACTGCACCAGGCGGCCGATCGGCAGCCCGCGGGCCAGCCCTTCGGACAGCAGCAGCGGCAGCCGCGCGCCGACGCCGGCCAGCCCGTAGGAGTAACTCTCGCCGGGTGCCGCGATGCCGCCGGGCACCGGGGTGCGTGCCTGGCAGTGATCGGACCCGATCGTGTCGACCGTCCCGTCCGCCACCCCCTGCCACATCGCGGCTAGCTGCCGCGCGGGCCGGAGCGGGGGAGCGACCAGGTACCGGCCGGCCTCGGCGCCCGCGTAACAGCGGTCGTCAAGCAGCAGGTGATGCGGGCATGCCTCGGCGAGCACCAGTGGCCGGCCTCGCTGCCGGGCCAGCCGTACCTGGTCGAGAGCGCCGGCCGACGACAGGTGAACGAGGTAGCACGCCGCCCCCGCCAGCGAGGCCGCCGCTAGCACCCGGGCCACCGCTTCCTCCTCGACCTCCGGCGGCCTGGCGTCGGCGAAGACCCGCGCGCCGCGGCGTCCCGCGGCCAGCGCACTGGCCGTCAGGGCATCGATCAGCGGCCCGTTCTCGCAATGCACCTGGACCAGCAGGCCGAGCTGCCGCGCGATGCCCATCAGCTCGAAGAGCCGCCTGGTCGTGCACTGGATGCCGAGCTCGGCGTAGGCGAGGAAGATCTTGATGGCGCTGGCCCCGGCCCGCCGGGCGGCCGCGAGGCCGGCCTCGGTCGCGCCCGCAGGATCGTAGAGCACGGCATGCAGGCCGATATCGATGACGGCGCGACCGCCGGACGCCTCGGCGCGGCAGCGCAGCAGCGCGTCAAGGTCGCTCTCCGCGTCGCCCGGGTTGCTGAACGAGAGCACGGTGGTGGTGCCGCCGCGCGCGGCGGCGGCCGTCGCGCGGTGCACATCCGGCATCAGATGGCAGTGCGGGTCGACCCCGCCTGGCAGCACGTAGCAGCCGGACGCGTCCACCCGCGGTCCCGCCGCGTCCCTCGCATCGTCGATGGCGGCCACCTTCCCGGCGCGGATCAGGATGTCCGCCCGGCGCTCGCCGTCCGGTGTCACGACGGTCCCGCCGGTCACGGCGGTGACCATCGGAGCGGTCACTGCCCGCTCGCGGCGGCGGGGCCGGAATCCCGGGGGCCGGCCGCAGCCGGGCCCGCCGCATGCGAGCCCGCCGCAACGCTGCCGGGTACCGGCGAGTCGATATGGCGTCGCTGCCCGGCCCTGAGCACCAGCCGGGGGACGATCAGCCGCTCCACGACCTCGGTCTGGCCGGCCGCGTCGGGCAGCGCCCAGTGCCCTTCCCGCAGCTCCAGCGCCGTCAGGTCCGCCTCCCGGCCGGCCGCGAGCGTGCCGAGCCTGCCGGCCCGCCGGACCGCGAGAGCTGGCGTCGAGGTCGTGGCCCGGATCACCTCGGCGAGGCTCATCCCGACGTGCAGCAGCTTCGACAGCGTGGTCGCCTGATCGAAGGCTGGCCCGGCCACGTTATGCGCGTGCAGGTCGCTGGAGATCGTGTCCGGCGGGAATTCCTGGGCGATGGCGGACCGGGCGACCCGGTAGGCGAAGCTGCCGACGCCGTGGCCCACGTCGAACAGGACGCCGCGCTCGCGAGCTCGCCGTACGCCGGCGAGCACGTTGCCGGCTGAGTCCAGGATGCCGCCCTCGTTGCCGTGGTAGCAGTGCGTCACGACATCACCCCTGCGAAGGTAGGGCAGCAGCCAGCTGATCGGTGGCCGCATGTCGATGACGTGCACCATCAGCGGCAGGTCCAGTGCGTCTGCCGCCTCCATGGCCAGCCGCATGGCCGGTGCCGGGTCGTTGCCGACCATCTGGTGGCCGAGCCTGACCTTGATGCCGACGATGAGGTCCGGGTTCGCCCTGGCGCTGGCGATGGCCTGTGCGGCGGAAGCCCACCGGATGTCCTCAAGTTCGCCGACGAGGCTGGTGATCATTCCCCCGACGGCGATGTTCAGGAAGGCGAGGATCCTGGTCTCGGCCCGCTCGATGACATAGCGGCGCAGCCCCGGGAACGTCTGGGCGCCGGCCGAGCCCGCGTCGACGGCCGTGGTGACGCCGCGGCGCAGGCAGTGCGTGTCCGCGTCGACGCCATAGTGCGAGACGCCGTGGTAAAGGTGGGTATGCAGGTCGATGAGGCCGGGCGTCACGATGAGGCCGGTCACGTCGACCACCGCCCGGCCCGGGCCTGCGCCGTCCTCAGCGCCGCAGGAAGCGCCAGCAGCCGCGCTGGGATCGGCGATGACGCCGTCGTCCACGACGATGTCGGCCGGCCCGTCGATACCCTGGCCGGGGTCGAGTACCCGGCCGCCTGCCAGCGTCAGCCGGCTCATGCGAGCCCCTCGGCCTGCAGTTGCCGGAGCGTGGCGGCCAGCGCGGCAGCTGTCTGCTCCGCATCACGCTCGGTGTGCGCGGTGCTCAGGAAGCCCGACCCGTGGAACAGGTGAACCCCCTCGCGCTGCATGCCGCAGTGCAGCGCCGCTGACAGCGCGGGCGCCAGCCCTGCCTTCAGCGCCGCCGGGCCGAGCTCGTCCGGTCCGGCCGGCCCGAACAGCAGGTGGAAGGTGGAGCTTTCCCCGTAGGCCCGGCCGGCCACCCCGGACCGCTCGAACACCGCGGTGAGCTCGCCGCGCAGCGCGGCGGCAAGCCGGGCAGCCCCGTCCTGCGCCTCGCCGCCTGCTGCCAGGCCGAGCGCGGCAATGCCGGCCGCCGCGGACAGCGGATGCGCGTTGTGGGTGCCGGGATGGGCCACCCGCCGCGGACCGGCGCCGGATCCGCTGAGCAGGTCAAGCACGTCGGCGCGCCCGCAGACGGCGCCGCCGGGCATCCCGCCGGCCAGGATCTTGCCGAGCACGGTGAGGTCGGGGTGGATCCCGGCAACCTCCTGAACGCCGCCAGGCGCCCACCGGAAGCCCGTGACGACCTCGTCAAAGACGAGCAGCGCTCCGTGCTGGCCGGCCAGGCGGCACGCCGCCGCAAGGAACCCGGCGGGAAGCGGAACGGTGCCCCAGGCCGCGCCGGACGGTTCCATGATGACGGCGGCGACATCGCCGGCCGCCAGCGCCCCGGCCAGCGCAGCCTCCTGCGCGGGGACGGTGCTGACGGAACTCATGGTGCCTGGCGGCAGCCCGGCGGTATCCGGCCCGTCGAACGGCGGGTCGGCCCCAGTCGCGGCCTGGTCGTGCCAGCCGTGGAAATGCCCGGCCAGCTTGACGACCTTCCCCCGGCCAGTGGCGGCCCGGGCGAGCCGCAGCGCGAGCAGCGACGCCTCCGTGCCGCTTGAGGTGAAGCGGACCCGCTCGGCCGAAGGGACCAGCCGGATCACCAGCTCGGCCCATTCGCTCTCCAGCTCGTGGCAGGCGCCGGGATGGAACGATCGGGTGGCCTGCTGCCGGACCGCGGCGACCACCGCGGGATGGCCATGCCCGAGCAGCAGCGAGCCGTGACCGAGCACGTAGCAGATCAGCTCGTGGCCATCCAGGTCCCATTTGCGTGCGCCCTCGGCCCGCGCGACGGCCACCGGGAACGGCGCGGCGAGCCGGACATCGTGGGTCACGCCGCCCGGCATCAGCCGCCGGGCCCTGGCATGCAGCGCGGCCGAGCGCGGATTCTCCCGCGCCCACCGCGCTACCAGCCGCGGCGCCGCCGCACCCGGGGCCGCCGCATCCTCGGGGGCGGCCTTCCTGTCAGCATCAGCAGTGTCCTTGCGCGTTCCGGTCGGCATGGTCCGATTCCTTCCCGCCCGGCCCGCCCGGGTTGATCGCTTCAAGCCCGGAATCTTATGCTGAATAACGGGTCAATGCTGCTGAGCAGACAGGGGCGGAAAGTCACCGCAGGGATTCCCGGTGCTGGTCCTGCCGTGCATAATCTGCTGTGACGGGACAGCTGGGACGAGGGATGCATGGCCGGAAAAGCCGGGGCGGACGCAGGGCCAGTACGCAATTTCCGCGGCTACGGCAGGCGCACCCCGGCAGTCCGCTGGCCGGGAGATGCGAGCCTCGTCGTCAACATCGTGCTCAACTACGAATCCGGCGCCGAGTACTCGCTGCCGGACGGTGACGGCCGCAACGACAGCTGGGGCGAGTACTCCTACCAGATCGGGCCGGAAGTCCGCGATCTGGGCACCGAGACGCATTTCGAGTTCGGCAGCCGGGCCGGGATCTGGCGGCTCGCCCGGCTGTTCGACAGCCATCAGGTGCCGGTCACGATCGGCGCCTGCGCCCGCGGCCTTGAGCGCAATCCGGAAGTCGCCGAGTGGATCGCCGAGGCTGGCCACGACGTGATCGGCCACGGCTACCGCTGGGCCGAGAACTCCGAAATGACGATCGACGAGGAGCGGGACGACCTGCGCCGCGGGATCGAGGCGATCGAGCGGCTGACCGGCGAGCGCCCGCTCGGCTGGTACTGCCGCTCGTTCCCGAGCATCCGGACCAGGGAGCTGATCGTCGAGGAGGGCGGGTTCCTCTACGATTCCGACGCCTCCAACGACGAGCTGCCGTACTTCGTGGAGGTGGGCTCGGCGCCGTTTCTGGTGCTGCCCTACTCCAAGGTCTACAACGACAACAGGTACCTGATCAGCCCGACCTACGCGACCCCGAACGACTTCTTCGAGAACCTGCGGGCTGCGGTCGGCTACCTGTGCGACGAGGCCGCGGCCGGGCATGGCGCCCGGATGATGACCGTCGGCCTGCACGAGCGCTGGAGCGGCCAGGCCAACCGTGCCACCGCGATCCGCGACTTCGTCGAGTACGCGGCGTCGCGGCCGGACGTGCGGTTCATGCGGCGGCTTGACATCGCCCGATGGTGGCTCGCGCACCACCAGGAGTGGGATTCGCCGCCGGGCCGCTCCGGCGAGCCGCAAGTGCACGCCAGCCACGCCAGTGCGGATGAAGACCAGTTGAAACGGGGACTTCAGGCCGGCTCGCCTGCCCGCGCTGGCCTGGGCCGTCAGGCGGGGTCGGAACGGGGACTTCAGGCCGGCTCGCCTGCCCGCCCTGGCCTGGGCCGTCAGGTGGGATTGCTGAGTTCCGCGTTGCCGGGCCTGGACCCGGCAAGGATCTGCGAGCTCGCCGCCGCGGCCGAGCTGGCAGGCGTCGAGTGGGCGGTCAGCCCAGGTTCCGAAGGGGGCAGCAACGGAAATGGCGCACCTGCCGCTGCCGCCTGGACTGCCGCCGAGGCGGCGGGCCTTGGCCGGCTGGCCGCCTCGCACGGCCTGGCAGTCTGCGGCCTGGCGGTTTCCGGCCTGGCGGATTCCGGGCAGAGTGCCCAGGACGGACCCGCTGCCGGCGGCTCGGCCACCGACGCCGGCGGCTCGGCCACTGACTTCGAGCGCCTGCTGGAACTGGCCCGGGCGATGGGCGCGCCGCGGTTGCGTGTGCTCGCCCCTGCGTACGCCGACGGCGACGTGGATGATCAGCTACGGCGCTTCGCCGGCCAACTCGCCCAGCGGGCCAGCCTGGCTGCCGGCGCCGGAATCCGGCTGCTGGTCGAGCTCGCCCCCGGCACCCTCGCGCCCGGCCCGGAATGGTTCCGCCGCATCGCCGGGAACCTCGCGCCGGAGCAACTCGGCGCGGTCTACGGCCCGGGCGCCATGGTGGTCGAGGGCAACGTCGCGCCGCGGCTTGCCATCGCCGCGCTCGGCAGGTACCTGCAGCATGTACAGGTCAGGGACACGGTGCCGCGGCGGGCAGGCCAGATCTGGGAGTGGGCCAGCGCACGGCCCGGCGAGGGCCTCGTATGCTGGCCGGACGTACTCACGGCGCTGGCCGCGGCGGGTTACGGCGGCTGGCTGGTGATCGATCGCCTGAGCGGCCCGGACGGGCTGCCCGGCGACGTCGCCGCGCTGCGCCGGCTGGTGACGGCCGCGGCCGCCGCGAGCAGGCCCGCGGCCGGGCTGGCCACGCCCGCCGCGGCGGCAGCGCCCGTTCCAGCAACGGAAGGTGACCGCGGGTGAGAGCAGTGACGTTCAGTGGCGCCGGCGGCAACGAGGTGGTCCGCTTCACCGGCCGCCCCGATCCGGTCCCCGGCGACCACGAGGTCCTGATCGCGGCCCGCTTCGCGGGCGTCAACTGGGCCGATGTCGCGCAGCGGGCGGGCCACTACCCGGCGCCGCCGGGCTCTCCGGCCGACATACCCGGCCTTGAGGTGGCCGGCCTGGTGCAGGCCACTGGCCGCGAGGTCCGGGCGTGGCAGGCCGGGGACCGGGTGTTCGGCATCGTCGGCGGCGGCGGGCTAGCGGACCGGGTGGTGGCGCACGAGCGGCACCTGGCAGCCGTCCCTGACGGCCTCGGCGAGGACACCGCGGCGGCCGTCCCGGAGGCGTACATCACCGCGCACGACGCCATCTTCACCCGCTGCGGGCTCGAACTCGGCGAGGTGCTGCTTGTCACCGGGGCCAACGGCGCGGTCGGCTCGGCCGCCGTGGCGCTGGGCCTGGCGGCCGGGGCGCGCGTCGTCGCCAGCGTCCGGTCGGTGGGCGCGGGGGACGCGCTCGCTGCGGCCGGCGCCATCGTGACCGGCCCGGACAAGGTCGCCGGCGAACTAGCCGCGCTGGGCGGCGCCGGCGTAGTGCTCGAGCTGGTCGGCGCGCAGAACCTGGAGGCCGACTTCGCCGTGCTCGCGATGAAGGGGCGCATCGTGGTCGTCGGCACGCCGGCTGGCGCGGACGGCGCGATCTCGCTGCGCGCGCTGATGGGCAAGCGCGCCAGCGTGTACGGCACGATGCTGCGGGCCCGTCCTCTTGAGGAGAAGGCAGCGGCCGTGCAGGCGTTCGCCAGGTCGGTCGTGCCGCTGCTGGCAGCGGGCCAGGCCTTGCCGAGGATCGACCGGGTGTTCCCGGCCGCCGAGGCCGCGGCGGCGTTCGACTACCTGGTGCGGCCGGGCAAGTCCGGCAAGGTCCTGCTGGACTTCGGGTGAGTTCCGGCGAGGCGGCCAGCGCCATGACCGCGGCAGGCGACGGTGCGGCCGGTGCCAGCCGGGCCGGCGTCGTCAGGGCCGGCCTCATCGGGGCCGGCTGGATCGGGCAGCAGCACGCTGAGGTGCTGGCCGGCCGGGATGACGTAGCGGTCACCGCGGTTTGCGATACCGACCGGGCCAGGGCGGCAGCGGTGGCCGGCCTGAGCGGCGCCGAGGTGTTCGCCGACTGGGGCGAGATGCTGGCGACCGCGGCGCTGGACGCGCTCTGGGTCTGCACGCCGCCGCTGGCCCATACCGGGCCTGCCGTCGCCGCGCTGGACCGCGGCCTGCCGCTGTACCTGGAGAAGCCCATCGCCCGGTCGCCGGACGATGCCAGGCTGATCACCGCCGCCGCGGCCCGCAGCGGGGCGGTGTGCGCGGTCGGCTACCAGTGGCATGCCATCGAAGTCATCGACGACCTGCGGCAGGCGCTGTCCGGCCGGACGATCGGGTTGCTGGTCGGGCAGAGCATCGGCGGCACCCAGTCGCGGCCCTGGTTCATCGACCGGGCCGCGGGCGGCGGGAACCTGCTCGAGCGCGGTAGCCATCACCTTGACCTGGCCCGCACGCTGGCGGGCGAGATCGTCGCCGTGCAGGCGGCGGGATCGTCAGTCCGGCTGGCGCCGCGGCCCGGCGGGGCGGGCGACATCGATGACGCGGTCACGATGGCGCTGCACTTCGCGTCCGGGGCGATCGGGACCATCGTGGTGGCCTGGACGTCGGACACGGTGCCCGGCTCGTACTGGGTTCAGGTAACGGCCGGCGATGCGCTGCTGCGGCTCGACCTGGATCCGGACTACCGGCTGTCCGGAACCGTGGACGGCGCGCCGGTGGCGGCGATATCCCGGTCCATTCCCTTTGACCGGTCGGTGGATCGTTTCCTCGCGGCCGTGCGCTCGGCAGACCCCGGTCTCGTGTTCTGCCCGCCCGCGGATGCGGCCCGCACGCTCGCGGTCGCTGCCGCCGCGGAAGAGGCGCTGGCCAGCGGCGGGACGGTGGCTGTTGCGAACGATTAACGTTTCTGTGCAAGTCCTGCGTTGTAGTAGCACACTACGTATCGCTTGTGAGAATATGACGCCTTATATCGCATATGCCGAGTCTCGGGTGATGCGGGATTGTTACCGCGATCGCTGTTACCTGAGCCGGAGCGGTGTTCTCCGAATACATCACCCGGCACCTGGTGCCGCGTCTGAGGAGGTAACCCCCTGTGGGTCGAACGGATGAGCGTGGGGCGCCCCTGCCAGGAGATGGCCTGGGCAGGCGTCAGTTCCTTGGCGGAATTGCAACGACCGGCGCGGTAGTCACCGCGAGCGGCCTGCTCGCCGCCTGCGGATCGAGCGGCCCGACTCCGGCCGCGACGCCGAGCGCGAGCGCCAGCGTCGCCAAGCACCGCGGCGGCAGCCTGCGGGTCGGGCTGACCGGCAGCACCGGGGCCGACACTCTGGACCCGCACCAGGGACTCAGTTACCTGGACACCGCGCGGGTACATCAGCTGTACCAGCCGCTCCTCCAGCTCAATGCACAGGCGCAGAACGAGTTCGTGCTGGCCGAGGACAACGGGATCATCGCCCATGGCACGACCAAGGAGTACATCATAAAGCTCCGGCCGGGCATCACCTTCCACGACGGCAGGCCGCTGACCGCCGACGACGTGATCTTCACGTTCAACCGGATCAAGGGCGGCAACAAGGGCGCCGGCTATGCCGGGTCCAGTTCGCTCGGCCCGATGGACCTGAAGAACCTGAAGGCGATCGACAAGCACACGGTCCTGGTGCCGTTCACCCAGCACTACGGCAGCTTCATCGACCAGCTTGCGTTCTGGTACTACCTGTACATCGTCCCGGTCGGATTCGACCCGTTGAAGCCGAACGGGACCGGCCCGTTCAAGTACCAGAGCTTCACCCAGAACCAGCGCAGCGTCTTCGTGCGGAACGAGAACTACTGGAAGCCCGGGCAGCCCTACGTCGACAAGCTGACCATCATCGACTTCAGTGACAGCGTCTCGCTGCAGAACGCGCTGGTCACGAACGTCATCGATGCGGCGGGAGCCCTCGAGGGCCCGCAGATCGCCGCGCTGTCCTCGAACAGCAACGTGAAGACGGTGACATCGAAGACCGGCGCGATCACGCCGTTCACGATGCGGGTGGACGTGTCGCCGTTCAGCATCCCCGAGGTCCGGCAGGCCCTGCGGCTCATCGTGGACCGGCAGCAGCTGATCGACTCGGCGCTGGACGGATTCGCGACACTGGCGGCCGACGTGTTCTCGCCTTTCGACCCCAACGTCGAGCACTTCACCAGGCAGGCGGACATCCCGCAGGCCAAGTCCCTGCTGAAGAAGGTCGGCCAGGAGAACCTGACCGTCACGCTCACCACCTCGCCGGTCGCCACCGGCACCGTGCAGATGGCCACGGTGCTGGCAGAGCAGGCCAAGGCCGCCGGGGTGACGATCAAGGTCAGCAACGTCCAGCCCAATACGTTCTTCAAGACAGGCAAGTACCTGGAGTGGCCGTTCTCCCAGGACTTCTACAACTACTCGCCCTACCTCGCCCAGGTTGCGCAGTCCTTCCTGCCGACCTCGCCGTACAACGAGACGCACTGGAAGCCGCCGAAATACATCAAGCTGGACAGTGCGGCGAACCAGACGCTCAGCAGCACTCGCCGCCGGGAGATCGAGCACGAGATGCAGCAGATCGACTACCACGACGGCGGCTACATCATCCCGTGCTTCATCGACACGCTGGACGCCTACAGCACCAAGCTCACCGGGTACAACGCGGCGCGGGTCGGGCAGCCGCTGTCCGACTTCAACTTCGAGGACTGGTCGTTCGACTGATCAGCGGAACGGGCCGGGCAGCCGCTGTCCGGCTCAGCTTCGAGGACTGGTCGTTCGACTGATCAGCGGAATGGGGATTCAAGTGAAAACTAGCCTGCTGGCAGCTGGCCTCGGTTTTCCGGAGGGCTCGGTCGTTATGGGCGACGGGCGGCTGGTGCTGTGCGACGGCAACGTCGGCGAGCTGCTCAGCTATGCCGGCGGGGCGGTCACTACGTTCGCGCGCACCGGCGGCTCGCCGTGGGGCGCGATACTCGGCACGGACGGCGCCATCTACGTGACCCAGGGCGGGAACGTGCCTGGCAGCGGCGACACCAGCGCCGTGCAGGGAATCCAGCGGGTGGCTGCCGACGGCACGGCGGAATTGCTGTTCTCCGAGGTAGCCGCCTGCACGCTGTACGGGCCGAACGACCTAGCGTTCGGCCCGGATGGCCGACTCTACTTCACCGACTCGGGCTCGGAGCAGGACTTCAGGTTCGACGTCCGGTCGCCGGGCAGGCTGTTCGCCGTCGACGCGGCCGGCCACGGCGAGATGCTGCTTGAGCTGCCGGACGTCTACCCGAACGGAATTGCCTTCGACGCGCAGCAGCGGCTGTACTGGACCGAGTCGATGGCGCACCGGATCTGCCGGCTGGAGAACGGCGCGCCGGTGACGTTCTGCCAGCTCTCCGATGATCACGTGCCGGACGGCATGGCGATCGCGGCCGACGGCCGGCTGTTCGTGTGCACCACGATCTCGGGCGGCGTGACCGTGGTCTCGCCGGACGGCGAGGTGCTGGAGGAGATCAGCCTCGGCGAGCACGCCACGAACTGCATCTTCGACGGCCCGGCGCTGTACGTGACCGCGACCAAGGTGGCGGACATCGAGGCGTCGCAGCGGACCGGCACGCTGTGGCGCGTCGACACCGACGCGGCCGGCGGCCTAGACCTCATTCCCGGCCGCCTGTAGCGGGGCCGGGGCGCAGCATCCGCGGAGCTGGCCTGGCGCCGAGGAACTGGCGGAGTTCCGCCGCGCTGGCGGGGATCACCTGATCGGGCACCGGCAGGCCCGCATCGGCCAGGGCGGCGGCGAGATCGGCCTGCTCGCCGATCAGCACGATGTCATAGCCATGCCGGCGGAATTCCTGCACCTGCTCGGCGACGTCGGCGAGGATCCGCCTGGTCATCTCCGCCGGGTACGCCGCATCGGGCAGCTGCATGACCCCCCAGCCGGCCTGGTCAAGGACCGCCAGCCCGTCCACGCCGCCAGGCGGCGGGTTCACGTACGCGTCCGCGGTCAGCGCGATCCGGAACGAGCGGGCGTCGCCGTCCATCACTGCTCCGGTGCCGCCCGGGGGCTGGCCTGCTCGCCGTGGCCGTCCGGCACCGCCCGGGGGCTGGCCTGCTCGCCGTGGCCGTCCGGCACCGCCCGGGGGCTGGCCTGCTCGCCGTGGCCGTCCAGCACCGCCCGGAGGCTGGCCTGCTCGGCTGCCTCGTCGTGGCCAGGCAGCGGATGCGTCATCCCGGCCACCCGGGGGAAGCCGATGCCGCGCCGCGCAAGCTCTAGCCGGAGTTCCTCGATGAAGATGCCCTCCCCGCTGGTCAGCTCCGGGGCGCCGTCCGGCCACTCCGGCCGGCCGCCGCGCAGCGGATCCGAGCTTGTGATGCACACGCCCATGGACGGGCTGCCCTCGATCCCGATCAGCACGATGTCCTCGCCGCGCGCGGCCCGCATACTGATCGCGTCGGCGACGCCGGCCGCCAGCCGCTGGCAGTGCCGCCGGTGCGCCGGGGTGTCGTACTGCTCCCGCACCGCCCAGAATCGGTTCAGGCCGGTGAAGGCCAGCTCCGGGCAGGGCATCTGCTCGATCCGCCAGCCCGCCTCCCTGAGCACCTGCACGGCGGGTGAATAGACTCCGGGGCAGCGCGCGCCGCCGTCCGTCTTGGAATTCTGATTCAGCAGGCAATGCGCCACGAATGCCACGCCCATGCGGCCAGCATACCCAGCACAGAAAGAGTAACTAGAATGTCGCGTTCTGTAATCGTAACGGGCTCGTCATCGGGTATCGGGCGGGCCATCGCGCAGCGGCTTGCCGCGGACGGCTGCTCGCTGCTGCTCGCCGACATCGGCCGGGAGCCGATCACCGGCGGGACGCCAACCGACGAGGTCATCACCGGGAGCGGGGGCGACTGCGAGTACCGCCGCGCGGACGTCGCCCGGCGCGAGGACTGCGAGATGCTGGTTGCCCGTGCCGTCGACCGGACCGGGCACCTCGATGTGCTGGTCAACAACGCCGCGCTGGCCGGAATTCACTCCAAGCCCGTGCTGGAAACCAGCGAGGAGGATTTCGACGCTATCTTCGCGGTGAATATCCGCGGCCCGTTCTTTTTGTGCCGGGCGGCGATACGGCAGATGCTCAGCCAGCCAGCCAGCGCAGGCGCGCGCGGCCGGATCATCAACATCACCTCGCAGCACGGCATGGTCGGCGCGCCTGGCCACAGCGCCTATGCGGTGAGCAAGGGCGCGCTCGTACAGCTGACCCGGCAGATCGCGGTCGAGCACGGGCGGGACGGGATCATCTGCAACGCGGTGGCCCCCGGCAAGATCGTGACCGGCGCGGTGGGCGATCTCAGCAAGGATGAGAAGTCCGCGGCGTACGTGCGGTCACGCACCCCGTTCGGCCGCCTCGGCGAGCCCGGCGATGTCGCGGCGGCGGTCGCCTTCCTCGCGTCCGACGAGGCAACCTACATCAGCGGCGTCAACCTGATGGTCGACGGCGGCTGGATGGCCTACTGAGCCTTACCCGGGGCGGCACCAGCCGGGCTGGCCGGCCGCCCCGGAACCTTCCGTTTCAAATCTGTGCGGACCGGGCTACCCGGCGAGTGCCCAGAACGCGCAGTGGTGCTCGGCGGCGAAGTTCGTCCAGTACCGTTCCATGCTGGCCACCAGTTGCTGCGCTGCGCGGTGAGCGCGCCGGGCAACGTGGCGGTCGGCAGGTCGAAGATGTGCTGGATCCCCGACGCGTGCGCCGCCCGTACGGGAAGCTCACCGGGCGCACTAGCTGGACCAGGTCCGCCCGTTCCAGCGCAGCACGACGTTCCGGCGGGCGGCGGCGCTGCTGTCCCAGTAGCTGCCGACCGCCCAGCAGCGCGCAGCGGATGAGCAGGCGACGGCGGCGAGCCTGTGCTGGGCGCCGGCGCCGGTCCCGCCGGGCTCCGGCACCGGCGACGCGGACCAGCTGGCCCCGTTCCAGCGCAGGACCTCATTCAGCAGCGCGCCAGGACCGTCGTAGTTGCCCGCGCTCATGCAGCTGGCGGCCGAGGCGCAGGCCACGCCGTTGAGCTCGCCGCCGCCCGGGGTAGCGACTGCGGACCAGCCGGCCCCGTTCCAGTGGACTGCGCCCCTCGCGCTGTGCTGGCCCATGACGGTCCAGCAGTTGGCCGCCGACGTGCAGGCGACCCCGGTCAGCGCGCCGCTGCCGCCCGCGGCACTGCGGCCGGCCGCGACTTTCAGCCATTGCGTTCCGTTCCAGCGCAGGATCTCGCTACGCCCGGTGCCCGTGCCGTGGCCGTAGCCTCCGACGGCCCAGCAGTCGGCGGCCGAGATGCAGGTGACGCCGGAGAGCCTCCGGCCTTCGCCGGCCACGTTCGCGCCCGGGTTGGGGGTGCCGACGGCGGACCAGCTCTGGCCGTTCCACCGCAGTGCCGCGTTCCGGCCGATGCCGCGGTCACTGATGTGGCTGCCGACCGCCCAGCAATCGGCGCGCGAGACGCAGCTGACGCCGTTGAGGCTATGCGCGCCGTTCGCCGCGTCACCCGGATCCGGGGTGGCGATCCTGGACCAGCGGGTACCGTTCCAGTGCAGGGCCTGGTTCAGTGCCGTGGTTCCGCTCCGGTAGCTGCCGACCGCCCAGCAGTTGCGCGCCGAGCTGCATGCGACCGCGGCGAGGGTGCTGTGCGCGCCGGGACCTGTCCCGTGATCGGGGGTGGCGATCCTGGACCAGCGGGAGCCATTCCAGTGCAGCGCCTCGTTCAGCTCGGCGCGCGGCGTCTCGTAGCTGCCGACTGCCCAGCAATCCCGGGCCGAGACGCAGGTGACCGCCTGCAAACTGCTTGACCGGCCTGGGCTTGGCACGGTCGGACGGTCGGCCGCCAGCGTCGCCGCGGCGGCCGCAGCGCTGGCCAGAGCGGCGGCCGGAGCGCTGGCCAGAGCGGCGGCCGGAGCGCTGGCCGGAGCCTGGCCCGCGCCCGCCCAGGCGCCTTGCCAGCCACTCGCCGATCCGGGCATGAAAAACAATCCAGCGGCTGAAATAGCCGACGTGCGGGCTAGCATTCCTTTGACGCTCATATCGCCGCCCTCCCAAGCGGGCCGGACAGTAAGCCCGCGCTTCCGGATATCTGCCGTTACAATCGCAATTTGATCGAGTCAATGAGGCTTATGCACAATCATGATCATCAAACACTCCACTGATTATCAAGCACTCCACGCTGCGTCGTAGCTGGTCAGAGCTTGATCAACTTAAAGTTGATGATCTTGTGACTAACCCCTCAATAATTCATGCGACGATTCAGTAGCGGTAGTCTATTCCTCTGCGTCGGAAATGTAAAAGGTACCCGCCAGGCTTCGGGAATGACACGCAGAAAAGACATCTGGCTAGGCAGATAGGGCGCGATTACGTCAATTTCTGTCAACCCGTGCGCGATGACCACGGCGTCCATGATCACGGATGATCCGGGGGTCATGACCCCCGGATCATCCGTGATCAAGGAACGGGCGGGGCGTCCCGGTTGGGCGCGGCCAGGCGACGGTCGCTCAGCCTCAGTGGGCAAGGAATTCGTTCATCGTGGTGACCTGCGCGTGATCGCGCGGGCCGGTCACGTTCGCGGTGGCCGGCGCCGTGCCGACCGCGCCGGCGCCGGGCGTCTGGGCCTCCTACCGCACCGGCATGCTGGGCGCCACCATCTTGCTGCGCCAGGACGGCTCGCCACGGTGCTGCCCGCCTGACTACACCGGCCGCCCAGCCAGTCGCCTGGTAGCGTCTATATCTGGCCGACGGGCGCCACCACCGTGTACGGCGGCGGCGCGCCATGGCTGGCGAACGAGTCCGGCGTGACGGCTCGCGCCGACCCGCGGACCGGCGAGGTGCGGACGCCCATGGACCGATAGCTCTACTCCCGCGCGCAATAGGTGTCCATCAGATCCGGATCCTGCGGTCATCTCTCATTTCCGGCCCGCCAGCCCCAGGGCACGCGCCCCTGGCCTTGAGTTCCCGCTCGACCATCGCGACCAGGTCCGGATGCGCGCTCAGCCCCCGCAGCAGGCCGGGCGGGAGTCCTAGCTGGCGGCTGGCTTCCGCCACGACTGGCTGGATCATGTCGAGTGCCGCCGCCAGCAGGTCGTCCCGCCTGAATTCCGGCGGAAGGTCGTCGAGCTGCAATTCAGCCGGGCGGTGGAACGCCCCGTCCTGCCCGGGAAGCCAGGCAGCCGCCGTCGCCGCGGTGCCGGCCACCGACTTCAGGTCCTCCCGGCTGGAGTCGGCGAACTCCAGCCGGACCGAGCGCTCGACGACCCCGGCCAGTAGGTCCCTGTTAGGCCCGAGCAGCAGGTTCCAGATGTACTCCGACCGGCGATGATTCGGGTGACTTAGCGCGAATTCCAGGCCCTCGATGACGGTACCCGGATCAAATCCGTGCAGACCGCGCTCGTGCCGCGCGAATTCCTCGGCGATTACGACGTGCCCGTGACTGTCCGGATTCCGCGCGTGCACGGCGACTGCGTCCCGCACGCCCATCTCGCGCAACTGCATTAGCCACGGCCCGTAGCCGTCCCGGGCAAACCAGGCGTCCGGGTTCCCGGCAAAGTAGATTTCCAGGTCCGGCGTCCGCTGGTAGAGGCTCGCGGGCGGCATCAGGCGCTGCTCGCCGGTCGCGGCGTTCTCGCCGACCAGGAAGGCCGTCTCCGTGAGGCTCTGCTGAAGCCGTTCCCGCGCGGCCGGGGGCGCTTCGGCCAGGGCGCGCGCGACGCTCTCCAGGTCAGCGTCGTGCTGTGCGGCGTCCAGGTGCGCGACAGCCAGGTGTGCCGGGTCCAGGTGGGTGGCGTCCAGGTGCGCAGCAGCCAGCGCCGCGTACCGGGGCAGCACGTTCTCCAGGACCTCGGTCACCACATCCGGCTCGCCCAGCCGGAGCGCCGTAAGGAAATGCCGGGCATCGGCGAATCGCGTGATAGCCCGCCGCACCGTCGGAAGGCCCGTCCCAGCGGGGCCAGGACGACCAGCCGGCCCCGGCAGGTAGGCGGCCGGGCGTCCGGCCGGATCGAATGGCACCACCTGGCTGCCATCCTCTAGGCGGATGATCGGCTTCGACCTGGCAGGACCGGCATCCTCACCGGGATAATCCGGTTCTCTCCACAGCGCCAGGTGCTGGTGGAGGAAGGCATAGAGGCGCCGTATCCACGCATCTGGCTGCGCCGCCAGGAACTCACCGTCAAGGCTCGCCACGAAGGAGTCCGGCGTGACCTCGGCGACGCCGATCTCCTCGCGGAGGTACCGCCAGAGGGCAGGCGTCCCGTCGTCGGTAATGGACTCGTGCGCGAAGGCGCGCCGCCGGCCAGTCCCGCCGAGCGCGCCAAGCTGGTCAGCGGACAGCAACTCGCGGAGCCCGGCACCACGGGCCAGTATCACCTCGCCCGCGCTGCCGTAGCCGCCCGCGGCAACCGGAATGAGCGTCTCGCGGGTCAGCGCCTCGCGGGCGCTATCGAACAAGCCGCGGAACATGGTGCCCGGGGCGAAGCGCGCCGCCTCCAGCGGCATGCCGCGGAGGATGTCGACCGTCAACTGCCCTTCATCGCGCAGATCCGCCAGGACGGCCGTCAGCAGCGCCGCCGTCTCGCGCACCAGGAACTGATTCCACGGATCATGCTCGGGAACGTTGTCGCGAGCCGGCGTCGTCCGGTACGGCCCCTGGATCAGGAAGCCGAGAAAGGTCTCCTTCTGCGTGGGGAAGAATACGATGAGCGGCGTTTCCTGGCACGGAACCAGCCGGGGGCCGGCTATCCCCGCGCGCACCGGGAAGGCGATCTCGACTCGCTGACCGGGCTGGTCAGCGGCGCCAATATCACGGTGCCAGACGAGCCATTCCGCCGTGCCGCCATCGCTGGACCGCCGGAGCCTGACCTGGCGCCGTGCCGCGCCCTGGCCCGGCCCGGCCTGCCCGGCGTGCTGGGCGTGCCCGGTGTGCTGGGCGTGCCCGGTGACGACGACGCGCTCAAGCACCGCGGCGGGAACCTGGCGCCCGCCGACGGCCACGCGCTCGATGTTCCGCAGGAACAGCAGCGTGCCGAGCTCGAGCCCGGCCAGGGCCGCGGAGATCTCCGCGGTAGCAGTGGTCGCGGGGAGATCATCCCGGTCGAAGGGAAAGATAAACAGTGTCTCGCCCGGTGCGCGGTCTCTGGCGCCGTCCGGGGCGCTGTGCGGGATGTCGTCCGGGGCGCTGTGCGGGGCGCGGCCCGGGGTGCCGTCTGGGGTGCTGTGCGGGGCGCGGCCCGGGGTGCCGTCGGGGGTGCTGTCTGGGGCGCCGTCCGGGGCGGTGGCAATCGGGCGGACATAGTTCTCGATGCGGAAGTGCTCGCCCGGGCTATGCACGCTGGGCGTCTGCGTGTACGCGTAGACCGACTTGAACCCGATGCCGAATGCGCCGATCGCCGTCAGGTCCGCGGATTTCGCGGAATTCCCGACTCCGCAGATGCCCCGGACATCGGCCTCGGTGAAGGGTCGGCCATCGTGCCGTACCTCAAGGCGATCATCGAATAGCTCGAACGCCAGTTCTGTCGCGGCGGCATCCTCGGCGTTCTGGATCAGCTCGAAGATGAAGTGCGTCCGGTCGCTGTACAGCTGCCCGAGTAGATCGAGCACGGCCGTATCCGTCCCGTACCGGGTGATGTTCTCCGCACGGATCTTGTCGTAGTCAGCAGGCACCGGCGACCTCCGCGCGCAGCTTACGGCACGCTCTGGCCCGGCATGCCGAAGCTCGTTCTCGCCGGGCATGCCGAAGCTCGTTCTCGCCGGGCATGCCGAAGCTCGCTCTGGCCCGGCATGCTGAAGCTTGCTCCCGCCGCTCTTGTGCACGCGCCGGTCGGCCTGAGGCCGGACGGGATCCCCCGGAGGCATGTATCATGCATGTCTACTTGACACTATCGAATACAAGTTCGATAGTGTTTCCATGAGAGGGGGGGATCGCGCAGGTCATGCCGCTGTCTCCGCATGTTGCCCTGCCATCCGGGGACGGAGCGCTGCGCGGGGACGGCATGTTGCGCGGGGACGGCATGTCGCGCGGGGACGGTGTGTTGTCCAGTGCGGGCGTGCTGCCGGTGCTTCCCGCGCTGCGGGAACTGCTGCCTGGCGGGCTGCCGCGCGGATCGGTCGTCGCGGCCGGGGACTGGAGCCTGCTCTGCCTTGCGCTCGCGGCCGGGGCATCGATAGCCGGGGCATGGTGCGCGATAGCGGGTCTGCCAGCCCTCGGGGTGGCGGCGGCGGCGGACGCCGGCCTGGATCCCGGTCGGCTGCTGCTGATCGCAGATCCTGGCGCGGGCTGGCCGCAGGTGGTGGCATCCCTACTTGATGGCTGTGACCTGGTGCTCCTGCGGCCGCCGTCTCAGCCGTCCGCCCAGGTGCGCCGCCGCCTTGAGGCGGTGACGCGGCGGCACGGCGGCGTCCTGGTGGTGGCGGGAGACTGGGTGGGCGCGCAGTGCCGGCTGAACGTCACCCGGCAGCAGTGGGCGGGGATCGGAGCTGGGCACGGGCGGCTGCGTGCCCGCCGGGTGCAGGTAGTGACGGACGGGCGGGGCGCGGCAGCCCGGCCGCGGGCCCGGTGGCTGTGGCTGCCGGGCCCAGATGGCGCCGTGGCTATCGTGACAGCGGGCCTCGGTGAGCCGGAAATCGGCGCCGAGCCGGTTATCGGCGGGCTGGAGATCGGTGACCTCGGTATCGGTGAGCTGGGTATCGATGCGGTGGGTACCGGCGGGCCGGGTGACGAAGACGCGCGGCGGAGCGCCGGGTGAGTCTGGATGGGTAAGCGCCGGGTGAGTCTGGATGGGTAGGGCGCGCGGCGCGGCACGACGGGTGCTGGCCGTATGGTGCCCGGACTGGCCACTCGGCACGCCAGAGTCCGGCCTGGAGGAACGGTCCTTCGAGCAGGAGGAACGGTCCTTCGAGCAGGAGGAACAGTCCTTCGAGCAGGTGGTGGCCGCGGTGGAGGAGTTCTGCCCGCGGGTGGAGGTGGTACGGCCAGGGACGTGCGCCATTAGCGCTGCCGGGCCGGCCAGGTACTTCGGTGGCGAGGAGTCTCTCGTGCGGAAGATCACGGACGCGGTGACGGCCCTTGGCTTCGCCTGCCGGGCAGGTCTCGCCGACAGCCTGTTCGCCGCCCAGCTCGCCGCGCGGGTTCCTGCCGGGGCCGGCGCGTCGGCTGCTGCCGAGACCGCTGCCCGGGTTCCTGCCGGGACAGCCGTCCGGGCTTCTGGCCGGGTCGCCCTGTCGGGGCTGATCGTGGCGCCGGGCGGCACGCGCGCGTTCCTGGCCCCTTATCCCGTCAGTGTGCTAGACATCCCCGAGTTCGCTGACCTGCTGCCGCGGCTTGGAATCTGGACACTAGGGGATTTTGCCGGACTGCCGGCGGCCGAGGCGGCGAACCGGTTCGGCGCGCCGGGACGACGTGCGCACCGGCTGGCCCGTGGGCTGGATGCCCGCCCGCTAACGCCGCGCCAGCCATCGGCTGATCTGTCCGTGCATATCGACTTCGACCCGCCAGCCGACCAGGCCGAGCCGGTGGTGTTCGCCGCCAAGGCACTGGCCGAGCGAATGCATGCCGGCCTCGCCGCCCGCGGGCTGGCCTGCGTGCGGGTTCTGGCGCAGGCAAGATGCGAGGACGGGCGGGACATCACCCGGCTGTGGCGGCACGACGGGATACTGTCGGCGCTGGCAGTGGCTGAGCGGGTGCGCTGGCAGCTCGACAGCTGGCGCACCGGCCAGGACGCGCGGCGTGATGGCCAGGAGCCGGGTACCCGGAAACTGGGTGGTCAGGTTCCGGACGAGACTGTCATGATCGGCGGGATCACCCGTCTTCTGCTAGTTCCCGATCAACTGGTGCGCGACGAGGGCCGCCAACTCGGCCTCTGGGGCGACGCCGTGATCAGCGACCGGGTCGCGCGCGCGGCAACCAGGGTGCAGGCCATGCTCGGGGATGCGGCGGTGATGCGGCCGGTGCTGGCCGGCGGGCGCGATCCCGCCGAGCAGGTGACGCTGGTGCCGTTCGGCGACTCCAGGACCCCGAACCTCCCGGCGGGCTGTCCGTGGCCAGGGCGGATCCCCGCTCCTGCGCCGGCCACGGTCTACCCGGTCCCACGGCCGGCCCGGGTTACCGATGATTCGGGGTCCGCGGTGACTGTCACTGGCCGGGCGATGGTTTCCGCGCCTCTGGCTTGGTTGTCAGCGGGCGACGGTCCGTGGCTGGCGGTTACTGCCTGGGCCGGGCCCTGGCCGGTGACTGAGCGGTGGTGGGCCCCGGAGAGTGCGCGCCGGCGAGCCCGGTTCCAGCTGGTCACCGAGGACGGGAACGCCTGGCTGGCGGCTGTGCAGGACGGCCAGTGGCTGATCGAGGCCAGCTACGACTGACGTGCTGGGGCAGAAGACTTCCGGCCCCAGGCCTCGGGTGAGCGAATCAATCGCCGGGACCCGGGCCGTTCGGGCAAGGGTTCAGGCTTCTTATGCCAGCCGCCTCAGTGCCTCCAGCAGGAAGGAGTCGCGCCGCTCCAACAGCGGAGCGCGATCCAGATCGGGGCGGCCCTGGTCGGCGATGGCCGCAGGGAACCAGCTGAGGTCTGGAGGCGTCGCGAGCGCCGCGACAGCGTCCCAGTATGCACACCCGCGTCGGTGGCGAGCGACAGGGCCGCAACTTCAGTCGTGAAAGATGACGTTTCGCCCGATTGCCCTGCGCGCAGCACCACCTCGCGGTCACCTGCTTGCAGGAGCCATGGAGAGCCCCTTCGCGCAGTCCGCGCATGACTGTGACCTCGTTGCATGCCAGCACGGTGGCCACCCACTGCAGCGCCACCGCGTCCGGGTCACTCATGCAGTCACCACCTACATGAAGTCGATCTGGTCCATGCCGAGACCGTAGTGTCGGCCTCTTCCGGGTAACACTGAAGCTCAGGGCTCCGGGTCATCAGCGTCGGTTACCTTGCTCCGCGGTCTCCATAACGAGTGCGGATGCCGCCGATGGCTGGTGAGCGGAGAATGACCGAGTGAGTGCATCCGCGGGCGGCAGACCCCGTGCTCGTGACCTCGGTATTCGGCTAGGCATCCTTGAGCCTGGCCGGTACAACGCCATCACCGACGTCGGGGATGTCAGGGTTGGGCACGTAACGATCATTGATGAAGGGTCGGCGAGCCCGCCGCGAGGGCCCGCCCGCACCGGGGTGACCGTCGTCCTGCCGCATGGCGGCAATATGTTCCAGCTGAAGGTTCCCGCCGCCGTCCACGTCATTAACGCATTCGGCAAGACGGTCGGCGTTACTCAGTTGCAAGAACTCGGAGTGCTGGAGACGCCGATTGCGCTGACCAACACGCTGAGCGTCGGTTCGGCCTTCGAGGGCCTGATTCTGCACGCCCTGGCTGCCAACCCCGAGATCGGCCGCTCGACCGGCAATGTGAATCCCGTCGTCGCCGAGTGCAGTGACGCCAAGCTCAATGACATCCGGGCTCTGCTGGTCCGTCCGGAGCACGTGCTCGAAGCGATCGCCGCCGCCCGGCCGGGTCCGGTGGCCGAGGGGTCGGTCGGGGCTGGCACCGGGATGATCTGCTATGGCTGGAAGGGCGGCATCGGCACCGCGTCCAGAATGACCGGAGGCGGCGCCGGATCGCATGTTGTCGGCGTGCTTGTCCTCGCTAATTTCGGTAGTCCGGGTGACCTGCGCATCGACGGCGTGCCGGTGGGCAAATCCCTGCGCCCGCCGGGTTCGCAAGCCTCGGCTCCGCTTCCGCCTTCGGCTCCTGCGCAGGACGCGGGCGGTTCCTGCGTTGTCGTGCTTGCCACCACGGCGCCTGCAGACTCGCGGCAACTCGGCAGGCTGGCAAGCCGCACGCAGAATGGGCTTGCGTGGACCGGGACGTTCGGCGAGCACGGCAGCGGCGAGTACGTGATCGCCTTTTCTACTGCCCGGCTGATCCCGCATTCGCCGGATTCTGAGCAGCTCGCGGCGCCGGTGCTGCCCGAGGACGGGCCGATGATGGACCTGCTGTTCCGGGCCGTTGCCGAGTCAGTGGAAGAAGCCGTCGTAAACGCCCTGCTCGGGGCTGAGTCCATGGTGGCTGAGCCTCAGACGGTGGGATCTGGGGGTGCGGGGGCTGCCGGGCAAGTGGGCGTTTCCCTCCCTGCTGACCGGCTAGCCGAACTGCTTGCCGCCTCGGATCGGCAGGCACGCAGCCGCTGACCTGGGCTAGCAAGGGAATCGAATTTATTTTCCCCTCAATCAACGTTTTGTCGGTACCCCTCGCTACTCTTATCTAAGACAGATCAGCCAGCCAGACAGCTCGGTGACGGGCTCGGCGGAGGAGGTGACCCTATGCCAGCAGACCTTGGCTGCGCGGGCGCGCCGCAGGGCTTGTCCTGGTCATGGGAGCTGGACTTCAACGCCCTGGCCGCCTGCATCGGTGCTGACGGCCCTTCCGATGTCGGCCCTTCCGATGTCGGCCCTGCGGATGGCGAGTCTGCAGTTGGCGAGTCTGCAGTTGGCGAGTCTGCAGTTGGCGAGTCTGCGGATGAGGAGGCTGCGCAGGAGGCCGTGCTTGATGCCGTGGAAGAGCACGGCGGGCAGCGACTGCCGGCCGGGGCGCTGGCCGGGCAGATCGCCGAGCATCTGCCGCCCGGGCCGGATCTGGCCGCGTGGCTGGCCGTGGCACCTGCCGCCGATCTGAAGGATCATGACCTGGCCGCCGTCGCGGGTTCCTGGCGGCGGATAGCGTCGTGGGCGCAGGCCCGGGAGCTGGCCGCGGTCGCACAGATCGCGTCCCGTGCGGCCGTCCGAGATGAGGACATCGGTGTCGACGTTGATGGCCGTCCTGCCCGGGTTCCCGCGTCTGCAGCTGCGGAGGTGTCGCTGGAGCTGACGATGTCGCAGTTCGGGGCGTCGTGGTGGACGGAGCTGGCGGTGGATCTGGCCTGGCGGCTGGCCGCCACGGGTGCCGCGCTTGGCGCCGGAGTGATCGACCTGACGCGTGCGCGGCTTATTGCCGATGCGACCAAGATGCTGTCCGATGCTGCGGCTCGCGCGGTGGAGGAAAGGGTGCTGGCGGCAGCCGGGGATATGACGACCGGAATGCTACGAGCGGCACTGCGCCGTGCGGTAATTGCGGCCGACCCTGAGGGCGCCGAGCGGCGCAGGAAGGAGGCCGAGCGACAGGCGAAGGTCAGCTTGTATCCCGATGAGGAAACCACGGCGACGCTGGCCGGGCAGCGGCTGCCTGGTGTTCATGCTACGGCGGCGATGGCGCGGATCAAGGCGATGGCGCGGGCGTGGAAGGCCTCCGGGGCGCCAGGCGGGATGGACCTGCTGTGCGCAAAGATTTACCTGGGGCTGCTGCTCGGCACCCTGCCGCTGATTCCCCCCGCCGAAGGTGCGCCGCCAGACTCGTCCGATAATGGCCCGTCCGACGGCCCCGATGGCAGCCCTGGTGGCGGCCCGGCCCGCGGTAACCCGGGCGATGGCGGCCCCGGTGGCGGCCCGGCCCGCGGTAACCCGGGCGATGGCGGCCCCGGTGGCGGCCCGGCCCGCGGTAACCGGCATGACGGAGACCCGCAGGATGGCGGATCGGGCGATGACGATGACGTGCCGCCGCCCGGGGATCAGGACGCCCCCCGCGACGACGATCGGTGCCTGGATGACGGCCTAGCCGAGAGCGGCTGGGATGACTCCGGCCAGGACGACGATGACGACGGCTGGCCGGCCGGAGACTGGCCTGGCGTGCCCGCGGTCATCCCGCCCGCGTTCGCCCAGCATGGGAGCGGGCGGCCCGGAATGCTGGATTTGTCCCTTCCCTGGCAGGCTCTGGCCGGAATCTCTTCCGAGCCGGGCCGCCTTGGCCGCATCGGGCCGATCACCGCGGTTCAAGCCCGCCAGCTCGCCGAGTTTGCATCACTCAACCCGGCCGCCGAGTGGCGGATCATTGTGACCACCTCCGGCGGGCAGGCCATCGCCGTCACGCGCATTCTCCGTCTCCGCAACCGCGACGGCCCGGAAGAGTCTCGCGCCGGAATGGGACTGGTCAGCCGGGTAACCCTGACCATCCCCGAAGACATCCTTGCCCACCCGCCGCCGCACCGCCCGGGCCCGGATCCACTCGGCGGAATCCTCGCCCGAGCCCTCCAGGCGGCGGACCAGGCAGCTGACCGGGCAAGAGCTAGTGCCGAGGCAGATGCCGCGGCAGATGGGTGCGCGCACGGCAGCGCCAGCTCTTCCTACCGGCCGCCGCCCCGGCTGAAGGAGTACATCACCGCCCGCGATCTCACCTGCCGGTTCCCGACATGCCGGCAGCCCGCCTGGCGCGCAGACCTCGATCACACCATCCCCTTTGAGAAAGGCGGCCTGACCTGCAGATGTAACCTCGGCGGCCTGTGCCGCACGCACCACCGGATCAAGCAGCACCTTGGCTGGAGCCTGCAGCAAATCGCCCCGGGCATCTTCCAGTGGACCACCCCGGCCGGCCGCACCTTCTCAGCGTCCCCCGACATCCATCCCGTGTAAGGCAACCAGCCGAGGGCAGGCAGCGTCGGGTATCCGGGGCCTGGGGGCGGCGGGGATCAGCCGGGTATCCGGGCCTGGGGGCGGCGGGGATCAGCCCGGTATCCGGGCCTGGGGGCGGCGGGGATCAGCCCGGGTAGCCGACAGCTTGACGAGCGGGCCGGGACCAGCTGCCGAGCACAGGCGGAGCAGCCCCGCAATCCGGCTGCCTGCCAGCCAGGCGGCTGAAGAAGGAGGTGACACAGTTCATGGCCTGGGACAACCCGCCGGTTTCGTGGCGCGAGTTCGAACGACGGCTGTCATGGCGCGACCCCGGAAGCTGTGGCGACGGTGATCGCGACAACGACGAACGCGACAACGACAACGCCGACCGTGACAACCGCGACGACCGCGACAACAACGACCGTGACAACGACGACCGCGACCGCGAGGCCCGCGACAACGCCGACAACGACGACGACCACGACCGTGACAACCGCGATCGCGACGACCGCGACGACCGCGACCGCGGCAGCCGGGATTCCGGTGGCCGCGGGGACCGTCGGCTGCGGCCGGTGACCCGATTGCCCGACCGGCGGCTGCGGCCGGTGACCCGCCTGCCCGACTGGCGGGTCAGGCCGGACTCACGAGACAGGCTGGACTCACGAGACAGGCCAGACTCACGAGGCAGGCCGATCCCGCGGGGTGGCCCCGCGTGGGCAGAGCTGCACTGCCACTCGTCTTACAGTTTCCTCGACGGTGCGTCCGGTCCCGGTGAGCTGGTCGGCGAGGCGCTGCAACACGGCCTGACGGCGCTGGCCATCACCGACCACGACGGCATGTACGGAGTGCCGCAGTTCGCCCAGGCGGCAGCCCGGGTGAAAGAGGCGTCAGGCGCCGGGCTGGGCACGGTCTTCGGTGCCGAGCTCAGCCTGGACCTACCCGGCGGGCAGGGCGGCATCCCCGACCCGGCCGGCCGGCACCTACTGGTGCTCGCCCGCGACCCGGACGGGTACCGGCGGCTGTGCCGGGTAATCAGCGCGGCGCAGGTCGCAGGGAAAGAGAAGGGCCGCCCCGTCTACGACATGGCAGAGCTCGCCGGGGCGCATGACGGGCACTGGGTAATCCTCACCGGCTGCCGCAAGGGGGCCGTTCCCGCCGCTCTCGCCGCTGGCCAGGGGCCAGCCGGCCAGGGGCCAGCCGGCAGAAAGGAAACTGGTCTCCGGGCTGCTGCCAGCGAACTCAGCGAGCTAACCGCCATGTTCGGCAGGGAAAACGTGGTAGTCGAGCTGACTAGGCACGACCAGCCAGCCGACGACGAGCGCAATGACGCGCTGTTCGAGCTGGCCGCCAGAGCAGGCATACCCGTCATCGCCACCAACAACGTGCATTACGCGGGCCCGCCGCGGGCCAGGCTGGCCCAGGCGCTGGCCGCGATCAGGGCGCGCCGCAGCCTGGACGAGATGGATGGCTGGCTGGCCGCCTCCGGGGCCGCCTATATCCGCTCCGGGGCGGAGATGGCCGCGCGGCTGCGCAGGTACCCCGGCGTGCTCGAGCGCACCGTAGAGCTGGCCGCGGACTGCGCATTCGATTTCAAGGTGCTTGCGCCGAAGCTGCCGGATTTCCCCGTGCCGGAGAATCACACCGAGATCAGCTGGCTGCGCGAGCTGGTGGCCCGGCGGGCGCCGGGCCGCTACGGCCCGCCGCATGCCGAGCGCGCGCCTGGCGCCTACGAGCAGATCAAGCGCGAGCTCGACGTGATCGAGAATCTAGGGTTTCCCGGCTACTTCCTGATCGTGCACGACATCGTGGAGTTCTGCGAGCGCAATGGCATCCTCTGCCAGGGGCGGGGTTCGGCTGCCAACTCCGCGGTCTGCTATGCGATCGGGATCACCAGCGTCGACTCCGTACGGCATGGCTTGCTCTTCGAGCGGTTCCTGTCAGCAGGCCGGGACGGTCCGCCCGACATTGACCTGGATATCGAGCACCGCCGCAGGGAAGAGGTCATCCAGTACGTCTACGGCAGGTACGGCAGGGACCGGGCGGCTCAGGTCGCCAACGTGATCTCGTACCGGCCGCGGATGGCGCTGCGCGACGCGGGGCGCGCGCTCGGCTACCAGCCGGAGCAGCAGGATCAGTGGGCACGTCAGGTCGGCCCCCGGCGCTGCGGCCCGGGCCAGCCGATCCCGCCCGGCTCGGGCGTTCCTGATGCGGTCGCCGGCCTCGCCGGGCAGCTACAGCGGCTGCCCCGGCACCTCGGCATTCACTCCGGCGGGATGGTGATTTGCGACCGGCCGGTTGGGGAGGTGTGCCCGGTGGAGTGGGCGCGGATGCCCGGCCGCACCGTGCTGCAGTGGGACAAGGACGACTGCGCGTACGCCGGACTGGTCAAGTTCGACCTGCTCGGCCTGGGCATGCTGTCCGCGCTGCGGGACTGCTTCGAGCTGGTCGAGGCCCATCACGGCCAGCGCTGGAGCCTGCAGTCGATCCCGCAGGAGGATCCCGCCGTCTACGCGATGCTACGGGAGGCGGACACCGTCGGGGTCTTCCAGGTCGAGTCGCGCGCGCAGATGGCTACCCTGCCGAGGCTGCGGCCGGAGAAGTTCTACGACCTGGTGATCGAGGTTGCGCTGATCAGGCCGGGCCCGATCCAGGGCGGCTCGGTGCATCCCTACATGCGGCGCAAGCGCGGCGAGGAGACCCCGGACCTGCCGCACGAGTCGATGCGCCATGCGCTAGGCAAGACCCTCGGCGTCCCGCTGTTCCAGGAGCAGATGATGCAGATCGCGATCGACTGCGCCGGGTTCACGCCCACCGAGGCGGACAAGCTACGCCAGGCGATGAGCTCCAAGCGTGCCCCCGAGCGGATCGAGGAACTGCGCCAGCGGCTGCTGGACGGGATGGCGGAACGGGACATCCCGCCGGCTGTCGCCGAGGACATCTACCAGAAGATCCTGGCCTTCTCCAGCTACGGGTTCCCCGAGTCGCATGCGATCAGCTTCGCCTACCTGGTCTACGCGAGCGCCTGGCTGAAGCGTTACTACCCGGCCGCGTTCGCCGCTGCGCTGCTGCGCAGCCAGCCGATGGGCTTCTACTCGCCGGCCAGCCTGATCGGTGACGCACGGCGGCACGGGGTGCAGGTACGGGGCGTCGACATCAACGCCAGCGCCGTGCTCGCGACACTCGAGCACACCGAACCGCCATCAACCCAGATGGATTACGGATGGTCAGCCGCCGGTCCCGCCGCAGAGGCGGATCCCGTCGGGGAGCCGGTCACCGCAGAGCCGTCTTCCCGGGCTGCTCCGCCCGGGCCAGCCGGCATCCTGCCAGGGGGTTCCGGGTTTTCTGCCGGGCGGGGCGGGGGTCCTGGGGGGGGTTTCGGGGGGGTTTCTGCCGGGCCGGGCGGGGGTCCTGGC
>WNGQ01002048.1_pt1 | contig 40252 bp, 40 predicted proteins | sample 5407661 | NCBI WGS metagenome assembly WNGQ01 (sample SAMN13153382, study PRJNA577476) | soil metagenome | isolation source: 60 cm soil or saprolite under Garry oak tree replicate 2 | place: USA:California | collected 2016-06-15 | reverse complement strand
CGCGTTCGACATGGTCCTTGCTGCTGAGGGGATCCAGGTGCTTCGCACACCGGTGCGGGCACCGCGGGCGAACGCCTATGCGGAGCGGTGGGTGGGCACCGTTCGGCGTGAGGTCCTGGACCGGATGCTGATCTTGGGACACCGGCATCTGGAGCGTGCGCTTGGCGAGTACGCCCTGCACTACAACAGGCACCGGCCACACCGGGCCTTAGGGCAGACGCCACCGCTGGCGCCTGGCCAACCGTCCCGACCGTCGCCCGACGCGCGGGTCGTGCGCCACGATCGACTCGGTGGAGTGCTCCATGAGTATGCGCAGGTCGCATGAGGTGATCGAATAAGCGGCACCCACACCCCTGGGTTTGGACCGCCCACCACGCTAACCGGAGCCTGCGCGCGGCGCCATCCAAGACCCTGCGCGATCGCCTCGACCGCCCGGACCGCCCCGGTGGTGTCGCTGTTGCCGTGGACATACGAGCCATAGGGCCGCCGCACGGTCGCCTCCAGGCAGGGGTAGTAGATCTGGTCGAAGAAATGCTTGAGCGCACCCGACATGTAGCCGATGTTGGCTGGCGTGCCGAGCAGGTAGCCGGCGTCGTGAAGGCGGACAGGCAGGGACGGCTGTACGTCGACTGGCCAAGGGCAAATAGCCTAACTCGCTCCTACGGCGCGAGTGGTCTTCCGCTTCCCAGTGGTGGTCGGATGGTCGGCGAGCGGCCGATCCACCAGCTGTGATCTTCACCGACCGGGGCGCTCCAACTCGACGGCGCCGAAGGCCGCCTTGTAGGAGTCTTCAGCCCCTGCCGGCGGCGGCGGCCGACTGCCAGGGGGGTGCGCTTGGCGGAGAAGTCATGGCAGCGGTGTCCCGGTGAGGTCGGCGCAGATGGCGAGCAGGCGATCCTGGACGGCGGGGTCGGCGGCGGCGGGGTGGGGGGATCGCGGGCGGCGGTGGTACAGGTAACGGCCGGTCTGGGAGGCCCCAGGGTCGTCGCCGGTAGCTAGCCAGACCTGGGTCCGCACGCCCTCCTCGAGGTCGTCGGTCGCGTACGGGCCGCCCATCCTGGTCGGCACCCATCCGGGGTCGACGGCGTTGGACGGCACCTCCGGCCAGCGCCGAGCGATGGCGAAAGGCCAGCGCCACGTCCAGCAGCTTGGACTCGGCGTAGGCCTGCGAGGCGTTCCAGCGCCGGCGGGTCCACTGCAGGTCGTCGAGGTCGAGGTTGCCGCCGTGCTGCATGCCCGAGGTGAGGTATACCAGCCGCTCTGGTCGCGGGATCAGCGCGGTCAGCAGGTAGGGGGCGAGCACGTTGACCGCGAACACGTGGGCGAGCCCGTCGGCCGTGGCGACGCGCTGGGGCTCCAGGTAGACGCCGGCGTTGTGGATCACCGCGTCGAAGCGGCCGGTGGCGTTGGCCTGCTCGGCGATCTGGCGGGTCTGCTCGATGCTGGCCAGGTCGCCGACCACTACCGCACTGGCGCCGGGCGCGGCGGCGCTGGTGTCGCGCGAGCGGGCGGGGTTGCGGGCGTGTAGCACGACCTCGTGGCCGGCCTGGATGAGCCGGCGCGCGGCGAGCAGGCCGAGCCCTTGGGCCGAGCCGGTGATCAGGACGCGGGACATCGGGTCTCCGTTCGCTGGGGTCGCTGGCGTGACTATAGTCACGGCTGGTGGAGGCCGGCGCGTGGGCTCGGCTGAAGGTACTGCGGCGGGATGCGCTGACTGGCGCGGAAGTCCTGATCGGAAGGGCAGCGTTGTCGTGGCGGCCGTGTCAGGGAGCCTCCGCGTCGAGCTGCGACGAGGATAGATAGTAGATCGAGGATGGGCAGTCTTCAGGATCGCGGAGGTCGCCAAGGGGAGCCCGGCCGACCGGACCCGAGTCAGCGGGCTGCGCAGCTTCCCCATGCTGCCGATCCGGTTCGCGTCCTCGTCGCCCTCGAGGACCGTGACGGCCTCGGGACCGGAAGCCGGAGCGGGTCGGCCCGCCGGTCGCCGGTGTGACGACGTCCGCGGTGTCGAGGACCACGATCAGCCGGTTCACCGTCGTCACCTTGCGCCGCCGCGCCGGCATCGCAGCTCCTCACCGGAGTTCGCCCCGTGTGAGGATCATGCCACGCGGCGGCGCGGCGGTTTAGCGCGTGCGCTCAGGGCGCGGCGGTTCAGCGTCGCGGCTGTCCGCCGACGCGCTTGCGGTGGCCGCGCTCCTGGGTCGGAATGGTCTGCTTGCTGCCGGGGATGCTCGGCAGCGGGAGCTGCGAGGCCTCGAACTGGGCCAGGTTGAACTGGCCGGTGGTGTCCGGCAGCAGCGGCGCCTCCTCCGAGGCGTTGCCGAACCGGAACGCGCCGGTCAGGTTGCTGACGGTCTCGCGCCGCCAGTCGCTGATGTTGGGCGGCACTGTTGCATTGAGCGATCACCCCGTCCGATGCCCTCCACTCGGGCACTCAGGCGCAGCGGATCATGGGCACGATCGAGCGGTTCAAGTACTTCCTTGGCGCCGTCTACGAGGGAGAGCCTCCATTTTGCTCGGCTCCGCCGATGCATTCCGGCTCAATGCAACAGTGCCGCGCGTCCACGTCGCCAGGTCAGCCGGGGTGGGCGCCGGCAGCCCTGCCCAGACCGCCCGCTGCAGGAACAACGGCCGGAGGGAGTACTGCTGGCGTTACTTCCCGGCCTGCTGGTCGCCGGCAAGCTGCGCCGCGATGAGCTGGAGCCGCTCAAGCGGCGTGTGGCTCCTGGTCTCCTGGCCGGATTTCATCCCCGTGGCGGGTGACGTCTGTGACCGTGCCAGGGGCTCCCTTCCGCGGCGTGCTCGAGGCAGGCCGCCCTGGCTGTAGCGGCGGTTGTCAGCACAGCCACAGGCGCCACGCGACCAGTCCCAGGTAGATCAGGGTGAGGCCGGCGAACAAGCAGTCAAGCAGCACGTGGGCGACGACGAAGATGCGGCCTTGCGGCCAGGCGTCGTGATGGTAGTACACCCCATCGATCACCAGGCGGGCCAGCCAGTACAGGCCGATGAAGCTGGCCAGTGCGAGGGCGGCCTTGTCGCCGCGGAGCAGTTCGGCGTGGAGAAGCAGGGTCAAGATCCCGAAGGTGAGGTAGGTCCCGACGATGTAGCCGCTGGTCACCCAGACCAATTTGCGGTTCATCGGCAAGAGCTTGGCGAGGTCGGTCTTCCACATCAGCCGGTGGGGTATCTGGTAGCTCACGCTGAGGAGGAGGAACTGCCCGGCAGCACCAAACCACAGCGCCCCGCTCATGACTCTGTCTGTCAGCATCGCGACTCCTTGTGATCGGGTTGTGATCGGGGATGGTCTTAGCGCAGCAGCCCATGCAGGTGACCGAAGAGCGGGACGACCAGCGCGGCGCGAAACGCGGCATGGAAGAGCAGCGGCAGCGGGATCAGCAGCCACGCCCACGTCCACAGCCGACCTAGCGGCATCGCCCATCGCTGGGGATGCAGCCGGCGCTCGGCCACGACCAGCACGCCCTGCAGCGCGAAGTAGCAGCTCGGCAGGCCCCAGCCGGACCCCGCCGGGAAGCTGATCGCCAGCTCGTGCAGCAGGCCGGAGACGACGAACACGCCAAGCCGTGCGCCGAGCTGCCCGAGTGGGCGCAGGAGTGGGAGGAACAGGAGCCGGTCCATCTCCACGAACGCCAGGTTCCAGCGTCGGCTCCAGAACTCGGTGAGTGAGCGGCTGGCCAGGGGGTCGTCGAACAGGCGTGGCACGGGCACGCCGGCTAGGCGCAAGCAGCCGCTGAGCACATCGGCGTAACCCAGGTGCACGGCGAGCAGCAGCGCGGCGATCCCGGCCCAGCTCAGGTCGCGGTCGGTCAGGCGCGGTGCCCACCAGGCAAGCAGCAATATGGCGACACCGCCGAGGGCCAGGTTGCGTAGCCCTTGCTGCACGTAGCGGCGCGCCTCTACCCGCGCCTCCACCGCGACGGTCCTCCCGACGGTGAACGGCGCAAGCAGCATGCCGGGCCAGACGGTGAGGTAGACGAGGCACCTGATGGTGCCGGCTCGCCCGAGCAAGCCGGGGGGTTGTCTGAGGACGGCCGCGGCCTTCAATGCGGCGTACGGCAGCAGGATGGCGGCGCCCAGTCGCAGCGGCGGGGACCAGCCCGACCCGGATCGCAAGACAGCAACGATGGCTGCCAGCGGCAGGCAGGCTGCCAGGAGTCGGCGTGTCCTGCCGGAGCGGAGCTGGCGCCGCCGGTTGTGGTGGTGTCGCTGCGTTCCTGCCGATCGCATCGGCGATTCAGCGGCGATGACGCCAAGCATGCAGAGCAACGAACCCAGGCCACTCTGGCGCGCTCAAGTCGAGCTCGAATCCCCGGCCGCGTCTCCACGCCGCCCTCGAGCCGCGGCCGGTGCGGCATCCTGGCCTCGACGCAGTGCGTCGATCTCGAATTCGATCCGTACCGTGGTCCCCGCGAACAACCCGCCCAGCCGGAACAGCCTGTGGCCACTGATCCCGAAGTCATCGAGCCGGATCTCGGTTCGGGCCGAGAACCCTGCCCGCTGCCTACCCCAGGGGTCGTCCACCAGCCCCAGGTAGTCGAGGTCGAGGATCACCGGCCTGGTGACATCGCGGACGGTGAGCTCGCCGGTGAGGACGTACCGCTGACCGCCCAGATGTCGCACCGAGGTGCTGTGGAACACCAGCCACGGGAACCGGGCGGCGTCGAGGAAGGGAGCGCCGCGGAGGGCGGCATCTTGTCGCGCGTGGCCGGTGCTGATGCTGGCGGCCACGATCTTGACCCCGACGCGCGAACGCTCGGGTGCTCGATCGAACGTCAGGACGCCCGAGAACTCGTTGAACTCGCCGCGCAGGCTGGTGAACCTGTTGCGGACGACGAAGAAGATGCTTGAGCTGTCCTCGTCGATGTCCCAGGTCTCGGCGCCGGGCAGGTCCTGGTCGCCGGTCCTGGACGGCTCGGCGGGGAAGGCCACGAGGTCGCGCCGGTCGACTTGGGGACCATTGTCGATGCTCATTGATCACGTCCTTTGGTTCGGCGCACGGCAGCTGTGCTGAGCGTCTTCGTGCGGGTCGTGCTCGATAGACGTTGGCGTCGATACCGTCGACGCGCCGGCACGACACACCTCGCGGGTCGTCCGCGGTTACCGTCCTGAGAAGAGGCAGGCGGCCTCCCGTAGCTCATTCGGCGAGTCCAGCGGATTCACCGGCGCCACAGCGGGCAGCCCGACGATGGCGACCGTGCGGAGTGCGGGGCCGCTAGGTCGAGTCGTGGTGCTTGCATACGTGAGGCTGCTTGAGTTCCTGGAATGGTGGTCCTCCTGGTGGCATCGGCAGCCGCCGCGGTGGCGGTCGCGGCCCGGACGGACCGTGACGAGCGGTCGCGTCTTGTCGGCCGAGAGCGAAGGTAGGGGGAGCTGCTGGCACCGGCATCGTGCAACGCTCCTAGATCCTTCGCTCGAAGGGTTGCATCTTCATGTTTGGAGCGTCGTAGCCGGCCCACCGACGCCACTCGATGAGCGGCGCCGACCTTCGCCGGCGAACTGACCCAGGCCGGGTTCGTGAACGGGTCGAGGCCGCCTTCGACGGCCCCAGCGCAGGCGGCTCGCTCCGCACGACCACGTCATCCCAGGACCGGGCTACTGGCCCTCGGCGGGCCGACCGTCACCGACAATCACCGCCAGGCTGGCGCAAGCAAGGACGCGGTCATCCACCGAATCAGGACAGGATCATCACCGGCCGGTTCGCGCCCGCGGGGTCCGGCCACCGCTGATGTGTGCCGTTGGGCCCGTTGGCGGCTGGCGACCTTGACCCTGGCTGGCAGAGATACGGTCCCCTGGCGCCCCAACGTAGGAGCATCGTCCGATGCCCCGCCAGAGGCCTATCCCTACCTTGAAGCTCGTTCGGCATCCCCTCCCAGGGATGTCGGCAAGACGAACCACAGGGGACCATCGTGATCGCCGAACACCAGCACAAAGCGGACGGATTCGACCCTGACCACTGCCGAGCCTGTGCCGTGGACGCCGGCCTGCTCGATCACTACGAGCGTGTCCAACTCCACGAGAGCGCGCTCGTGGCCGCCCGTCGCCTTGCCTCGCAGGCGCAACGGTATGCCATCGTCACGATGTGGCTTTCCGGTCTCGCGCTCGTGGTCGCCCTCATCGCCCTCCTTGTCTCCCTGTTCACGGGCTGACGCCCGTGCTTGAGCAGGGCAGGTGACATGAGGACGTCAGGCAGCTCGTTGAGGATCAGGGGTCAGCGCCGCGGCCGACCGCCCACACCTTGACATCACGATCGCCAGCAACATCGTCGCTGGGGTCGGTCCGCGCTCCGGCTCGGCGTCGCCCTTGGCGTCGTCACCGCTGTGATCGCCACCGTCGCACATCATCCTCAGGCGGTTCCCGCCATCGGGAGTGGGTCGCTCTCCGGTACGCCGGTGTCACTGCCGTGAACAGTAAGGAACGGTCATGCCGCGACCATCGGGCGATACTCCCAGATTCCGGCGGGAGCACCTCACTCTCTTGGCCCCGGATGCGTAGGAGGGTCGCCGGCAGGAATTAGGGTTTCCCGGCGACGCGGCATTGGCGCATCGTCCGATCCCAGGGTCGCCGCCGCGCCGTAGGGTGCTCGCACCGGAGCGGCCGATCGGGCCGCCGTCTCAGCCGCTGCTTGGACCGCCCGGGACTCAGAAGGTCCGAGCGCATGTTCCAGGGGAGCGCGACTTGCACGCAACCAGGAAGACCGCCGTGGCACACGAGAAGCCAACCGCGAGCGTCCTCAGCCCACGGCGACGACGCCGGAGCCGGCGAGATTCGATGAACTCGACCCACGAGACTGTCTACGAGCGGCCGACTCGTTCGGCTCGGCGCCGGCCGTCTGGCAAGCCGCGTTTGGTACGCCTCGGGTGGTCCGTCGCTGGCCTGGCTGCCCTCGCCCTTGTTGCCGCCGCTTGCACAGGTGGCGGCTCCTCATCCTCCGGTGCTGGCTCGTATGGCGCGGGTCCGACCACATCGAGCGGCTCGCCGTCGGCTGCGATCGTCGACCTCCGCGGCTCCAAGCTGGGACAGACCCTCGTCGATGGTCAGGGACGCACGCTGTACCTGTTCGAGGCGGACAAGGCAGGGAAGTCCAACTGCAATGGCGCATGCACCAGCGCGTGGCCGCCGTACGTCAGCAACGGCACCGCGCATGCCGGGACCGGCGTGACCGGTGCCCTGCTCGGAACGAGCATCCGCGGCGACGGCGGCGGTACCCAGGTGACCTACCATGGTCACCCGCTCTACCACTACGCTGGCGACAACCGGCCCGGGGACGCCGCGGGGCAGGGGTTGAACCAGTTCGGTGCCAAGTGGTACGTCTTGGCCCCGGACGGCAACAAGATCGACGCCGACTAACGAGCTGGCGCCATCCCGCTGGTACCCGGCTCGGCCGTGCACCGGCCCGGCCCGCGCCGTGCCGCGCCGCGCCGGCCGCCTGGCGGTGGCCGGCGGGCTGGCGTTGGTCGTGGCGGTGGCGCTGTACGCCTTCGGCCGGACGCACACCCCAAGCTACACGATGGGCCTGTTCGGCCAGTATGGCGTCGCCGTCAACCGCCTCAAGGCGCAGCTGGCGACCGGGATGCTGGGGCTGGCCTTGGTCCAGCTCACCTTGGCGCTGTGGATGTACCGGCGGCTCCCCGGGGCCGGCGTGGCGCCGCCGCCGGTGCCGGTGCTGCATCGCGTCGGCGGCGTGAGCTTGTTCCTGCTCTCGTTGCCCGTTGCCGTGCACTGCATGTTCGCCTACGGCGTGCAGCTGGGCGACCCGCGGGTGGCGGTGCACTCGCTGGCCAGCTGCTTCTTCTACGGCGCGTTCGCGGCCAAGGTGCTGATTGTGCGGAGCCGTCGGCTGCCGGGCTGGGCGCTGCCGGTCGCGGGCGGCCTGCTCGTCACCCTGATCACCGTCATGTGGTACTCGAGCGCGCTGTGGTACTTCGACGGCTCCCGCCTGCCCCTGCCGTGACATGGTCGCAGGCCCGCTCCCGGGTGCCGCTGGAGTCGATGCCAGCAGTCAGGATCCCGGCTTCACGATCCCGAGCCGGTGGGCGATGGTGGCCGCCTCGACCCGGCTGCGGACGCCGAGCTTGCCGAGGATGTTGGAGACGTGCACCGTGGCCGTCTTGGGGCTGATGAACAGCGTCTCGGCGATCTGGCGGTTCGTCCGCCCGATCGCGACCAGAGCGAGCACCTCCTGCTCGCGGGCCGTGAGACCGAGTCGGTCGAGCGGCGATGGCGGCTCGGGTGCGGGCGGAGGGGTGGTCGCGGCATCGGTTCCGAGGTTGAGGCGGCCGCGGCGGGCCAGGGCCTCGATCTCGGCGCGCAGCGAGGCCGCGCCAAGCTCGCTCGCGGTCGCGTGCGCGGCGCGCAGCGACGGCTCGACCTGCTCGCGGACAAGGCCGCCGAGCAGCAGTGCCTCTGCCTCGCGCCAGCGGGCGTAGGCGGTCGGGTAGGGCTCGCCGAGCCGCTGCCAGGCCTTGGCGGCCGCCGCCCACAGGTCTGGGTCGCTGTGCCCGCCGAGCCGGGCGAGCTCCGCCTCGCAGAGCACCGCCTGAGCCTCGGTGCGGGGCGTGGGCACCGTGCCGTCGGCTCTCTCGGGCGACATCCGAGCGCGTAGCTCGCCGGCCAGTGCGTTCCCGACCTCGCGGGCCTCGAGGACCTCATCGCCAGTGCGGCGGGCGCGGGCCAGCTCGGCGCGATCCGCGGCCGCGCGCAACCCTAGGGCGTACAGCGGAGCGTCGAAGATGAGGTCCGCGCCGGCGACCCGCAGCCCCTCGGCCACGGCGGCGTCGGCGTCGCCCAGGCGTCCCTCCAGCATCGCCAGCTCCGCCGTTGCGGTGAACAGCGGCGTGGCGAACCAGGGCTGCGTGACGGTCTGCGCGTAGGCCTCGCGGGCCACCGCCAGGTGCTCGGCCGCCGAGGCGGCAAGACCTCGGGCGAGGTCGAGCTGGCTGCGGGCCGTGTGGATGTAGACCCGCGCGGCGGCGAGCTCGGGGGCCACGCGATCGGCCGCGCGGTGCAACAGCACCTCCGCGTCGTCCCAGCGACCAAGCGCGAACAGCGCACGCGCGGCGGTGGCGGTCAGGAACGGGCTGTGCCACCGCCCGAGCCCCTGGCTGGCCGCCAGCTCGGCGCCCTCCAAGGCGACCGCGGTTGCCGCCTCCAGCTCGCCGAACGCTTCCAGCAGGCCCGACAGGGTGGCGAAGGCTCGTGCGACCTCGTCCACCTTGCCGACCGCCTCGGCGATCCGGCGGGCCTCGCTGAGCTGCCCGACGCCCGCCTTGAGGTCGCCGAGGAAGGCGAGGTCCACTCCCAGGGCCTTGCGGGCATCCCCCTCCTCGGCCAAGGCGCCGATCTGGCCGGCGATCGCGATCGCCTCCTCGCACAGGTCGCGCGACTCGCGGTAGTGGCCCTGCCCGATCAGTGCCTCGCCGAAGGCGGCCAGGACCTGCGCACGCTCGGCCAGTGGTGGGCTCGTGGGCACCAGGCGCACGGCCGCCTCGTACTCGGCGAACGCGCCCTCGCCGCCCGTCGCCCGCAGGTAGCCGCCGAGCCGCCCGTGCAGGAGCCCGGCCCGCACCGGATCCTTGGCCGCTTCCACGTCGACGAGCGCCGCCTGGGTCAGCGTGATGGCTCGGTTCGGGTCACCGGCCAGGTAGGCCGACTCGGCCGCGTGCTGCAGCACCGCGGCATGATCGAGGCCGAGCCGCTGTTCGGCGTCAGCCACCTGATCCCACAGCTCGAGCGCCGTCTCGAAATGACGCTGGGCGTCAGCGAACCCGTAGGCCGCCTCGGACTGCAACCCCGCCTCCACGGCGGCGGGCAGCGCACGAGCTGGGTCGTGGGCCCTGACCCAATGGTAGGCGAGCCGAGCCGGCGCGGCGAACCGGTTGGGCTCGGCGAGGTCGGGGCGCTCGGTGAGCACGCGGGCGAAGGCGGCATGCAGCCGGGCACGCTCCCCGGGCAGCAGCTCGGCGTACAGCGCCTCCTGGGTCAGCGCGTGTCGGAAGGCGTAGGTCTCGGTGGCGGGGTCGGGGACGAGCACCTGGTGGGCGACTGCGGCGCGCAACGCGGCGAGCAGGTCCGCCTCGGGCAGCTCGCTGACCGCGGCGAGCAGCTCGTGCTCGACCCGGCCGCTGGCCGCGGCCACGATCCGGAGTGTCGCCTGCGCGTCCTCGGGGAGGACCTGGACGCGGCTCAGCAGGACGTTCTCGAGGCTCGGGGGCAGGCTACGCCCGTTGCCCTGGTGGGTGGTGGCGAGCAGCTCCTCCGCGAAGAACGCGTTGCCCTCCGAGCGGCGGTAGATCCCCTCGACGAGCTCGTCGTCCGGCCTCGTCCCGAGGATGCCGGCCAGCAGGTCGGCGAGGTCGACACGGTCGAAGCGGTCCACCTCGAGCCGCTCAGCCCGTCCGCTGCGGTCCAGTCCGGCCAGGAACGGCCGCAGGGGATGCCGCCGGTGCAGCTCGTCGGTGCGGTAGGTCAGCACGAGGAGCAGCGCTGCCCGCAGGTTGCGGACGAGAAAGGTGAGCAGGTCCAGGGTCGAGCGATCGGCCCAGTGCAGGTCCTCCACCACCAGCACGGTCGGGGACCGGTCCGCGAGGCGCTCCAGCAGGGCGAGGAACGCCTCGAACAGCCGGGCCTGCGCCGACGAGCCGACGGCGAGCCCGGCCGACGTCGACTCCTCGCCCTGCCCGAGCTCGGGCAGCAGGCGGGCCAACAGCGGCCGTCCCGGTCCGACCAGCTCGTCCAGCACCGCCGGCTCCAGCCCCCGGCCCAGACCGCGGAGCGCCTCGACCACGGGTGCGTAGGGCAGCGACCCCTCGCCGAGCTCGATGCAGCCGCCGAGCAGCACCTGCCCGCCGCTCCCGCGGACCTGACCGGCGAACCGGGTGACCAGGCGGGTCTTCCCCACGCCGGCCTCACCGCCGACGCACAGCGTCACCGGGTCGCCGCCGCTGGCGTAGGCGAACGCCGCCTCGAGACGGCCCAGCTCAGCTCTGCGACCGACGAAGCGCGAGGTCGCCGTGGCCCCGCCCATGGCGAAAAGTATGCGCTTCGCCTCCTCGGACCGGAACAGACCGGCGGCCGTCCGGCCGTCCTCGTCCATCCCCGGCGCCGGGGGAGGAGCAGGCTCACCCGGCAACCGACGCACCCCTGACCCCGGACACGCCGATCGTGTCCCAGGCGGCGAGCGCGCGCCGGTACCGCCACTGCAGGCCGGCCTGGTCCGCGCGCTGCCAGATGCTCCGCCGGTCCGCCTCGGACAGGCCGCCCCAGACGCCATACCGCTCCCGTGCCGCCACCGCGTACGCCCCGCAGACATCGACGACGGGGCATCGGGCGCAGATCGCCTTGGCCGCGTGCTCGCGCGCCTGTCTGGCCGGCCCTCGCTCACCGTCGGGCGGGAAGAACAACCGGATCCCCCTGTCCTGGCAGGCGCCACGCGCCTGCCAGGACCAGAACCCATCCAGGCTGGCTGGCCAGCCCGGGGGCCGCGATTCGCTCATCGAGCCTCCCACCTCTCAGCCCGCACATGCGGGGTCAGGCGACCCGCCACAGCTCTCCACCGGCGCACCGGACGGCGCGGAGTCTCAGCTCGCCCTCTCGTCGCGCAGCGCCGGTCGCTCTCGTGCGACACCGACAGCGATGCGGAACGTGAGGAAAGGGAACCGGTCGGCGTCGAGGGAGTCGGTGGCCGCGGCGCGGGAGGCCTCGGGTGCGGCGGCGATGTGGATGACGCCCCAGACGGTGCGGAAGCGCCCGCGCAGCCGGGCGACGCCGCGCCGCGCGACGAACTGGAGGTGGGAGTGGCTAGGGTCGATGTCCCAGTCGTCAGGCTCGGGCATCGGCTGATGGCCCGGAACGTTGCCGTCGTCGGCTACCCGCTCGGCCTCAGGCGGCGCCCCATAGGGCATGTCGGTGGTGCTCATGATCTGGCTACCTTTCGATCTGTATGCACGGCAACGGGGAGACGTCCGGTCTTGTATTCAGCGAGCCTGTAGGTCGTTGCTGAGCACGTGGCGGGCCACGTCGCGGCCCAGCTCGACGCCTGAGGTGTGATCGAGGCGGGTGTGGAGACCCGCATAGGTGCGGCTCAGTCCGGCCTCCGTCGCTGCGGCGGAGAAGCTCGTGAACGAGCGCTCCACTCCGGGCAGGACCTCGGATCGGACCGAGTAGCTGAAGCGGTCGGTGTCGAAGAAGGACTGCAGGATGACGGCAGCTGCGGCGCTGATGGTGCTGTGCGCGCCGGGGTAGGAGGGGTCAGGCGCTGTGGTGCCTGCCAGCGGCGTCCAGTTGGGATCGGCTCTCGTCGCCGGGTTGCCGTCGCTGTCGGCGAGCCGGATCGCGGTGACCGGCCGCCAGACGTAGTAGGCGTACTTGGCGTCGTAGAAGGCAATCGTGCCGTCGGCGAAGGCGAGGTTGAGCAGGGCGAACAAGCGGGCGTTCTGGGTGAGCGTGGTGCCATGGGCCAGCGCTGCCGTCTGCGTGATCTCATTCCAGTAGTTCTGGATCGGAGCGGCCCAGAACTTGGCCACCTGGGTCTGGTCGGCCGTGCGGGCCTTGCTGTCGGCCTTGCCGAGCCTTTCCACTTCGCGCACGGCGGCCGCGTACCTGGCGGAGGTGAGGGCCGGTGGCAGGCCGGGGCGGAACTGGTCGGCCCGGGTCAGCGTGAACGGCTTGACGTGCGACCAGTGGGTGAAGACCGGTTGGGCGAAGTTGGGTGGGGTTGGCCGGTAGCTTCCCGGCGTCGTCCCTGGGACCGGCTCGGGCGGCGTGGCGTTCGAGCCGTCGTCGGTCCGCAGCGCCAGGATGCGCTGCGCGACCGTCTCCCCGACCGCAATGCCCTGGCGCATGGCGCGTCCGTTCGGGACCTGTGCCAGCGACTCTTGCAGGCGGGCGTCGAGCATCCCCTTGAGCGCCGGGTACAGCCCCACCAGGGTGTCGTGCGCCGCCGCGTCGGCCGCCGCCGGCTCCGAGGCATGCCGTGGCGCGACGGTCCCGCCCAGGTACGGGGCGTGGGTCTGGTCGATGGCGTCGACCGCGTCGTAGATCGCGACGTGCATGATCGCCAGGCTCCGGGTCGGGTGCACCGTCTTCGGCTGGGCGCCAGGGGTACGGAGGATCTGCAGCAGTGTCCGATTCCACTGGATGACCGGGTCCACCGGTCGAGCCGCGGACCTGGCATGGAGCGCCGTCGCGGATCCGAGGCTGGCGGCCACGATCGCGAGGACCGCGACGACCAGCAACATGGGTCTCATGGGTCTCATGGGCATCTCCGATCGGGTATGGGAGCCCGGCGCTCACCCTCGGCGCCGCACCGCCTGGACCTCCAGCTCGACGTGCACGGTCTTGCCGACCAGAAGGCCGCCGCCGACCTGGAGCATCACATTCCAACTCGGGCCGTAGTCCTCGCGGTCGATCTCGGCCCGGACGCGGAGGCTCGCCCGCTCGGAGCCGGCCGGGTCCCTCGTCCGGCCCAGGTAGCGAAGCTCGAGGGTCACCGGGCGGGTGATGTCGCGGATGGTCAGGTCGCCGTCCACCGTGTACCGCTCGTCGTCGATCTGCCGGACCGCGGTGCTGTGGAACACGAGGGACGGGAAGCGTTCGGCCTGCAGGAACTCCTCGCCGCGCAGGCGTGCGTCGCGCTCCTCCTGGCCCGTGTCGATGCTGCCGGCCGCGATCTCGACGTGGCCGGTCGAGCGCTCGGGCGGGTCGGCGATCGACAGGACGCCCCAGACGTCGCCGAACCGTCCGCGCATCCTGGTGAACGCGTGTCGAACGACGAACTCTACGGTGGAGTGGACCGGGTCGATGTCCCAGATGTCGGCCCCGGGTGCCGTGGCGGACGGCGGAGCCTGGGGCACGGTCGTCGTCTCCTCGGATATGGACATGAGCTAGCCTTTCTCGGCGTGCGCGTGGGACGTGGGCTGGCCGGCACGCTACGGCCCCGCGGCGGCGCGGACATCGGACGATGCGCCTAGATCCGCGGGCGGAAGCGTCCGATGTTCCCGCTGGGGGACCCTAGACGGCGGGTCGCCGCTGCCTCACCAGCCGCCGCGTGACCTCACGGTGAGCTGCCCGGTCCGCTCCATCAGAGATCGCCCGAGCTGTTCGCGGTCCGAGGGGCTGAGGCGGCGTCGGACCTCCGGCAGGATGAGCGCCTCCTCGTCCCGCACGTGGAGGCGGAAGACCTGCAGGAGGACCTGCACCTTCGCGCCGTAGCGCGGGTCGGTCGGGACCATCGCGGCGAGCTCCACCGCCAGCAGGTCGAGGAGATGGGCCTGCTCGAGCTGCCGCTCGATGTCGCCGTCGTACCGGCTCGTCTGCGCCTGCAGCGCCGGGTAGAGCAGCTCGCCCTCGATGGTCTCAAGCACCCCCAGGGCGCTGGCGATGGCGCCGAAGGTGCTGAAGCGCGCGGCCCTGCTGCCATCGGCGCCGTCGTAGGCGGCGAAGAGCCGCTCGAGGTCGGCGTGAGCCTCGACGATCACCGTGCCTGCATCCATGGATGGTTCGCTCCTTTCGGGGGCGTGCGACCGTGCCGGGTCGCGTGGGGCCACCGTAGGTCACGGGTCTCGCCGAGGGATCGGACGATCCTTCTAGATCCGCGGGTCGTCGCACCCCAACTTCTCGCGCCCGGCGTCGTAGCCAGGAGCCACCCGGCGACCGGCTCGGGTGGTCTCAGAGGCCATGTTCGCCTGATCGGGCTGCTTCACGACCGATGCAGCAGAGCCTGAGGAGGAAGAGGAGGAAGTTCGTAAGCTGGTCGGAGTGGATCCAGCAGGATTCGAACCTGCGCCTGTGCCCGGCTCCGCTCGGTCGTTACTGATGAGGCCGACTACCTGTGGGGCGCAGAATCCTGATTCGTCAAGCTGCGACCTCGTGATACTCGTGGATGAGGCCGCCGAGCACATCGCGGCGCCTGACCTCCCGAGGATCGACCTGCAGTGATTGCCTCTCTCCCGCTTCAGGAACCGCCAACGCCAGGTCGACAGGAACCTGACTCACGCCGACGCTCGACCAGGTTCAAGACTGCGGTCGACGGCGCCGGCCGGACCGGCGTGTAGTGTGTCGGGCAGGAGCCCGGCGCCAACTCGCCAGGAGTGGTCCATGACGATGCTCCCCGACCCGATCCGCGAGGCGCTGACCGCAGGCCACCTCGCGCACCTGGTGACGATCAATCCCGACGGCAGCCCGCACGTGACGATCGTGTGGATCGGTCTTGAGGGCGACGAGATCGTGAGCGGCCACCTGCCGCTCCACCGTAAGCTTCGCAACGTGCAACGGGATCCACGGGTCTCGTTGTCGATCGAGGTTGGCGGCCACAACGAGATGGGGCTGGCCAACTATCTGGTGGTCGAGGGGACGGCACGCATCACCGAAGGCGGCGCCGCCGACCTGCTCCAGCGGCTGGCCACCGTCTACATCGGGCCCGGCGTGAAGTTCCCACCGTTCGACGACCCGCCGCCCGGCTACGTCCTGCGGATCGCGCCGCAGCGCATCCGCGGCACCAACCCCTGGACCTCCGACGAGGCGGTCGAGACCGCCGACCGCGTCCGCTCCCAGCAGCCCGGCGAACGATCCCCGGGAGATTGAGCGCCAGGATCTTGGCTGCGTGAGGCACTGTTGGCTGTGACCGTGGCCGAGCGGCGAGACCGCTGGCATGAGAACCCGCCGCCCACGCCCTGCTTCCGCTCCGCGATCGGCCTTCGCCGGTTTCCGCTTCCCGCCTGACGTCATCGTCGCGGTCCGCTGGTACTTGCGCTTCGGCCTGTCTTATCGCGACGTCGAGGAGCTGCTTGCCGAGCGCGGCGTCCAAGTCGGCCATGCCACCAATTACCGGTGGGGCAGCGGTTCGCGTCACTGCTGGCCGACGCCGCTCGGCCTGCGCCACGCCGTCAGCGACCGCTGGCAGGCCCCTGTCATGCCCCCCTACCCGTCCTCTGGTCGGCGCTGCAACCGCGAATACAGCCTTGGCCTGCTGTCAGCACAGGTGCGGAACTCGGGTCGGATGGCGGCCGGGTTTCGCTCCACCTCGCCGATCCCAAGCCGCGCGACCTGAAGAACCCCGGCGTCGTCCTCGAGGCGCTCCGGCTCAACGGCCTCGAAGGCGGACTTGACAAGGTCCACGACCTGCCGGTGTCGGCCACGGAGCGAGCGTGGCGGACCAGGTCATGGCATCGGTCTCCCGGTGAGGTCGGCGCAGATGGCCAGCAGGCGGTCCTGGACGGCGGGGTCGGAGGCCGCGGGATGGGCAGCGTACGGGCGGCGGTGGTAGAGATAGCGGCCGGTCCGAGTGGCTCCGGAGTCGTCGCCGGTGGCCAGCCAGACCTGGGTCTGGACGCCCAGGTCGAGGTCGTCGGAGGCGTAGGGCCGCCCATGCGGGTGGGCACCCAGCCGGGGTCGACCGCGTTGGAGGGGACCTGGGGCCAGCGCCTGGCGAGGGCGAAGGCCAGCGTCACGTCCAGCAGCTTGGATTCGGCGTAGGCCCGTGCGGCGTTCCAGCGCCGGCGGATCCACTGCAAGTCGTCGAGGTTGGGGTTGCGGGCGTGGTGCATGCCCGAGCTCAGGAACACCAGCCGCCCTGACCGGTCGATCAGTGCGGTGAGCAGGTAGGCGGCGAGCACGTTGACGGCGAACACGTGAGCGAGCCCGTCGACGTCTCGACGCGCTGGGGCTCAAGGTAGACGCCGGCGTTGTGGATCACCGCGTCGAAGCGGCCGGAGGCGTTGGCCTGCTCGGCGACCTGGCGGGTCTGCTCGATGCCTGGCGAGGTCGCCGACCACCACGCCACTGGCGCCGGGCGCGGCGGCGCTGGCGGCGCGCGCCCGGGTGGGGTTGCGGGCGTGGAGCACGACCTGGTGGTCGGCCGCGATGAGCTGGCGGCCGGCGAGCAGGCCGAGCCCCTGGGCGGAGCCGGTGATCAGCACGCGGGACATCGGGGCGCTCCGTTGGGGTCGAGTCGCTGGCGTGACTATAGCCACGGCTGGTGGAGGCCGACGCGCAGAGCGAGAAGCTCTCCAGGTTGCCTTGGAGAGGTGCTGGCACCCGGACTGGTCAAGGGCAGCTGGCCGCTGCCCCACCTCCGTGTCGCCGAATCACGGCCCCAGCTCGCGGCACGGTCGGCCGTTGCGAGCGTCTGGGCGCCCCTCGCCGACCAGGCGCGGTCGGTATCTTTGGAACGAAATGATGGGCACCAGACCTTGAATCTGGTGCTCGGAGCGTTCCGTAGGTGCTTGACCAGGCACGCCGCCAGACACCGGGTCTGGCAATGATGGCCCGAAACTGCGACCAGATTGCGACCATGCGGCGCGGGACAGGCGGGGACCGATGCCCGACTCAGACCATAAGCATGTCCACTGAGCTGGGCAGACGGGGACGCGAAGGGTCGAGGAGGGCGGGAGGGGACGGGCGGACGATGGCTACGGATCTGGCGGTTGGGGGTTCGAATCCCTCGCGGCGCGCTCTGACCAGCAGGTTGCCCACCGGTGAGGTTGAGCAGCTGCCACACCTCCCACCCGCCCAGCATCGGGAAGAACGTCGCCGCGTCCTCAAAGTGGATTGCCACGGTGCGCAGGCGCGCCACCGTCGTGCCGTCCTGGTCGACGACGGTCATCACGGGCTCGTCAGGGTAGTCGGAAGCTTCGGCAAGCTCGCGCATGGTCAGGATGTTCGGCATGTCCTCGAGCTCCTGCTCGACCAGCGCGACGGCACGCCGCACCGCGCCGCTGAGGTCTGCGCGGGTGGGAGCGGTGAGGTCGGTGGCGAGGCGCTGGGGCCGCGGTCGGCGCGCAGGTGGGCCGGCGGCGGCGCGGAAGCGCATGACGTCGGGGTAGGGCAGGAGCTGGTCGAGGTCGGCGGCCTGGGCGGCGCGCGCGGCTGGGAACGGCTGGCCGTCGAAGGGGGCGCCGGCGGTATTGACGAGGGTGAGCTGGCTGCCTGGCTCCAGGTCGGAGAAGTCCACCAGCAGGTCGGCCCGCTCGGCTGAGGCGAGCACGAGCCCGTCGGCCGGGACGGCCACCGGGGCTGGCAGCAGGCCGCTGTCGGTGCCGATCTGGGTGATCCGGTCCAGTTCCGGCCGACCGTCGCGCAGCAGCACCAGCCGGAAGGTGCGGGCGTTGGAGCCGTTGAGCACGCGCAGCCGGTAGGTCGCGGGCTGCACGTCCAGGACCGGCCACACCTTGCCGTTGACGACCGTGAACGGCGCGAAGGCCTCCATCGTGGCGGGGTCGGTCTTGTGGACCAGCGCACCGGTGAGTTGCCCGTCGGCGCCGAGTCCGAAGTTGCGGTCCTGCAGCAGCAGTGGCACCTCAAACGGCGGTCCCTCGGGTAGATCGAGCGCACGCTCGCGCTGGTCGCGGAGGATCCACAGGCCGGCCAGGCCGGCGTACACGGTCAGCTGGGTCACGCCCATGACGTGGTCGTGGTACCACAGCAGCGCCGCCCGCTGGTCCATCGGGTAGTCGCTGGTGGCGTGCTGGCCGGGGGCGAAGAGGTTCTCGGTCCAGCCGTCGGAGGGGGTGGCGGTCACGGCGCCGTGCAGGTGGACGACCGTGTAGCCGCTCAGCGCGGCGGCGTTGGGGTCGGGCACCCCGCCGCTCAGGCCGGGCAGGCACTGGACGGGGACGCCGTCGGCGTCGGTCTGGGTGGGGGCGAGCGTGCTGGCGACCGGGTACGGCTGGTCGATCTCGTTGCGCCAGTGGACCCTGACCGGCCGGCCGCGCTAGGCCTCGATGGTTGGTCCCGGAACCCGGCCGTCGTACGCCCACACCCGCGAGGGGGGCAGGTCGCGATGGAACCGGTGCGCCGCCGCGCGGATCGGCACGGTTAGCTCGCCGCCGTGCTGGTCGACCAGGATGCGCTGCGGCAGCGGCAGCGCATCGACGAAGGGGGTGAGCGGCGGTCTGAGCGACGACCTCATGGTGCCTTGCCACCTCCTGGCGGACGGGCCGATCCGTCAAACCCCGCCGAGCGGGCCCGCCCTCGTGATCGGCGTTGACGGATCGGCGTTGATGGATTGCCGCAAGATACCGGGATTGGCCTGCGGGGCTACAGGTGCAGCTCCTCATCCATCATCGTCGCCAACCAGCGGTCGCGGGATCTCCTGGCGTTCCGCCTCGGGCATCGTGTCGATCTCGGCCGCCTCCCGATGGTGGGCTGATCCATGAGTATGCGCAGGTCGCATGACCTGGACCGAAATAATTGCCACCCACAGGGTCAGGCCCGGCCGGGTCATCGGCCGGGGCCGGGTGGTGCACCGGGACGGCGAGCTGGTGTTCCTGGAGGCCTCGCTCAGCGACCCTCAAGGAGCGGTCATCGCCACCGCCACCGCCAGGGTGATCCAACTGGCCCAGGCACGCTCGGCAGCCTGACCTGAGCGACCAGGTAAGGAGGGAGCCTTATGAGGCAGATCATCGGCAGGCGTGGCGAGCCCCACACCACGCGCCGCCCGGTCCCCGAGGTCCCCACCCGCCGCTGGTGGCGCTACAACGGGTCACTGTCGCCGTATGGGACAGGGGTTCGCGACGCCGCAGGGCACCGGCACGATTGCGCATCGGGTCCTGCGTAGCCGCCAACCCGCAGCACGAGCACCGCTCGCCTCGGGCGCAGGTCTGCGACCATCCGATCCCGGCGAACGCGTCGCCGCGCTGACCGACCCTGCGGTGGGTCCCGGCCCGTAACTGGTCGGGACCGGTCAGCGTGGCGGCGCGCAGCCAAGCCAACCACAAGCAACGGAGTTTCCTATGCGTGGACGACGTGTCCTGTTGATCGACCGTCTGCGGCACCAGCACGCGGTGCACCAGCGGTATGGGTCCCGACGGGCGAGCGAGCCGGTGGTGCCGGTCATGCGGGGGCTGGCCGGTGGCGCCGCCACGCCGCCGCTGAGGTTGCCCGACGCCAGCATGTCCCAGGAAGGTCCATACCGGTGGGCGATGCCGCTTGGCTCGCTGAGTCGGCGGAATGCGGCCGCTGGGTCAGGGCGGCGTCCCCGCTATCGCCGATTCCCCTTGATTTCCTCCTGTTCACGTCTGCTTGCCTTGACGTGGGGGTCTTGATCGGAAACCATCGCATTTGGTGGCCATCGCGGACGGGCACTTTCCCGCTAACGGTCTGATCAGCGAAAGCACCGCACGATGACGGCGTCACGGGCATCCGCGACGGGCCTCGGCCTGAGGTTAGCCATGGTCGGTCGCTCGGAAGCACCCGTGGACGTGATCGTTGACCACGCCGACGTTCTGCATGAACGCGTAAACGCTCGTGGGGCCGACGAAGCGATATCCCTGAGCCTTCAGCTGCTTGGCAAGCGCCTCCGCCTGTGGTGTGGACGAGGGGAGGTCGGCGACGGATCGTGGCGCACGTTTGCGCGTTTCCTCGTAGGACTTCGCGAGCGTCGGCAGGCTCGGCGACGCGGACATCATCGCTCGTGCGTTGTCGACGGTCGACTGGATCTTGGCACGGTTGCGGATGATCGATGGGTTCTGGAGCAGCCGATCGACGTCCCGGTCCGTCATCGCGGCAACCTTGGCGACGTCGAAGTCATGGAACGCCTTTCGGAAGGCGTCTCGTTTGCCAAAGACGATCGACCAGCTCAGCCCGGCCTCGAACACGCCCAGGGTGAGTGCCTCGAACATGGCAGACTCGTCATACGTGCGGGTGCCCCAGATCTCGTCGTGGTAGTGGCTGAATGCGGTGTCGCCCGCTCCAGCCCACGCGCACCGCGCTTTTCCGTCGTATCCGATGATCACGTCGTCGCTCATCTAGTCCCCCGCCGTCCCGTCGACCTACGGTCGGCTCTCCCCCGTTCACCGGGTCAAGTTCCCGCTCCCCGAGAGCACTGGCCTGACCGAACACGTACCCTCCGGTGAGACGTCCGAAATGTGGTCACGCGCGGCCGTGGGTGCCCTTCGGTCTATCGTGACCTGTGGGTGCCGAGAACTCGTCCACCTTATGCGACCTGGGCATATTCGTGAATCAGCCCGCCCAGTCGATCGACCCGCATGATCCGCATGTCCGCCGGCGAAGCGAACGGCGGGACGGCTCCAAGCGGTGATGCCTGCCCAAGCGCGCGGTGTGGCCGACGCTTGTTGTAGTGCGCGACGTATTCTGCCAGCACCGACTCCAACTGCCGTCGGCCCAAGATCAGCATCCGGTCGAGCAGCTCACGACGAACGGTGCCAATCCATCGCTCCGCGAACGCGTTCGCCCGAGGCGCCAGCACCGGTATCCGAAGGAGCCGGACGCCCTCGCAGGCGAAGACCGCATCGAAGCTCTCAGTGAACTTTGGTATCCCGGTCGCGGATGAGGAACTTGAACTGGCCGACGTGGTCCGCCAGTTCCATGAGCAGGTTGCGGGCCTGCTGCGTGACCCATGCTCCCGTTGGGTTTGCCGTTACCCCCAGGATGTGGATGCGGCGGCTGGCGACCTCGACCACGAACAGCACGTACAGGTGTCTGAGCAGCACCGTGTCGACGTGGAAGAAGTCGCACGCCAGGATGCCCTTGGCCTGGGCGGCCAGGAACTGCCGCCAGGTCAAACCGGCACGACGCGGCGCCGGATCGATGCCGGCTGCGTTGGGGAGCAACCACACGGTACTTGGCGCGACCTCATACCCGAGTCGGGTGGGTTCACCGTGGATGCGTCGATACCTCCAAGTCGGGTTCTCAGCTGCCATCCGCAGGATCACCTGCCGTAGCTGCGCGGGGATCGCCGGTCGACCGGGCCGGCGGTGGGGTTTGGTCCAATGCCGCTTGAGCAGCTGCCGATGCCAGCGCAGCAACGTCTCCGGCGTCACGAAGCGATGGCTTCGGCGCGGCTTGGGGAGCAGTTGGGTCAGCGCCGAGAGCGCGGCGCGGCCTGGCCAGGAGGGGTGTGGCCGGGCGACCTGCCGGCGCAGCACGGCCACCTCGTGCCGGAGGACGAGGATCTCGGCGTTCTTGGACGCCTGCCCGCGGGCCAGCAATGCGAGCCAGCTGGTGAGTTGGCAGAAGATCAGGTAGAGCAGTCGCAGCGCCATGGCTGGCGATCATCGCGGGCCTCAGCCACGGATGCGAAGCTGCAGGTCCACGTCTGCGGGTGAGTTTTTCGGCACCCACAGGGCATGAGTAGCCCTGTGTCAAGCCAGTGGGAGGCGTCGGTGTTTGGCGATGCCGTGCAGGGCGGGGTTGTAGGGGGTGTGGTCTTGCCAGCAGCGCCAGATGATGCGCAGCCAGGCGCGGGCGAGGATGCGGGTGGCGTGGGGGTGGGTCTTGCCCTGTGCGCGGTGGTGCTGGTAGATGGCTTGGGCCCAGGGGCTGGCGTGGCGGCTGTCGGCGGCGAAGTCGATGACCGCCTCGCGCAGCTTCTTGTCGCAGGCCCAGCGGAAGCTGACCTGGGTGTGGCGGCCGGACTGGCGGGTCGAGGGCGCGGCGCCGGCGAGCGCGGCCAGGCTGTCGGGGGTGGGGAAGCGGCCGCGGGCGTCGCCGATCTCGACCAGGAGCTTGGCGGCGCGGATGCGGCCGGATCGGGGCAGGGACTGGAAGATCTGCCGGTCGGGGTGCAGCGCGAGTTGCTCGGCGAGCTGTGCGTCGAGGGTGGCGATCTGGGCGCGGATGGCACGCAGGGTGTGGACGTAGGCCAGGGTGGCGTGCGCGGCGGCGTGGCCGTACTCGCCGGCCAGTCCGGCTGCGGCTGTGGTGAGGCGGTCGTGCAGCACCCTGGTGGGGGTGCGGCCGCAGTAGCCCTGGGCGGCCAGCCAGGCGCCCAGCCGGCGGTGGGTGAGCCACGCGGCGGCGGGGGCCGAGGGGAAGCGGGTCAGGAAGGCCAGGCTGATCGGCGTGTCCAGGTCGGCGAACAGCCCGACCGCGGCGGGGAAGACCACGCGCAGGTGGGCGCGGAGCTGGTTGCACGCCGCCACGCGGGCGGCGACCAGGTCGGCGCGCGCGCGGACCACAGCGCGCAGCGCCAGGGTCTGTGGCGTGTCGGGGAGCAGCGGGGTCAGGCGGTGCCGGTCGGTGCGCAACACGTCGGCGAGCACGTAGGCGTCGAAGCGGTCGTGCTTGTTGCCGGCTTGGCCGTAGCGGGCGCGCAGGTGCTTAACCTGCCGTGGGGTGACCACCATCACGGTCTGGCCGGCGCCAAGCAGCGCGTCGATGACCGGCCCATCGGGCCGCTCGATCGCGACCTGGGTGACGCCGTGGCGGTCCAGCGTCTGGACCAGCTTGCGGATCCCGGCCGCATCCGCCGGGGTTGCCAGCTGGGTTCGGATCTGCCCGTCGCTGTCGATGATGCACAGCGCGTTGCTGTCGGTCGCCCAGTCGATCCCGGCCACGGGTGCCGGGGTGAGGGTGGCATGCTGCACGTGTGCCTCCTGGCTGGTGGAGCAGTCGGAGTGCACCCGGTGGTGCCGGGACGTGCTCGTCGGTCGCTCACTGATCGGCGCTCGGTGGCGCGCAGCCCTGTCGCCGCTTGGCACGTCCTGGGCCACCGGACCCCGCAGAACTCATGCTGGCCCTCACGGGGCAAGCGGCCGTGGCGATGGTCCGGTGGGCACCAGATCGGGTGTGCCAGCAGTCTGCCAACCGCTGACACCAGGAGGGTGCACCAGTGAGCGAGCCGGCGGATGCGGCGCTCCTCGGCGGCGTCGGCGGGTGGGCGGGCGACCAGCCGCGGCAGCATGGCTCCCCCCTGCGTCACAAGGTACGCAACACGCCAAGGGAGCCATCCTCCTACATCGAACTTAAGGAACGTAGCACTAAGTCATTGCGGGCTGGCGAGTAAGTCATCCCGGTAGGGGCGCCGGCCAAGAAGGAGTCGCCCGCCCGATGCCGCGGATCGACGGGCCAACCTAGTCTGTCCCAACGAGCACCACCAACACGACACAAGGAAAGGACGGCGTGATGGCTGTTCCCGAAGAGCTCGAGGAAAACAAGCGGATCGTTCGCGAGTTCATCGAGACGGCGTTCAACCAGCACGAGGCAGATCAAGCGGCCGCCTTGCTGACGCCTGACATGAAGTGGCACGGCGGCACTCTGGGGACCGTCGAGGGTCGCGAAAACGTTGCCGGGCTGGTCAGGACGATCGTCGACGCCCTTCCGGATCTACACAACGTGGAGCAGGACATTATCGCGGAACGAGACATCGTGGCCGTTCGCGCGGTCGTCGAGGCGACGCACGAGGGAGACCTCCTCGGCATACCGGCGTCCGGCAGACACGTGCAGTGGGACGCCGTAGACGTGTACCGGGTCGCCGACGGAAGGATCGCCGAGGAGTGGGCCGCAGACGACCTCCTGGCCTTCGTCTACGGGGTCGGCGCGTACACTCCGCCCTGGCTCGCGCAGCAGCCTAGCCGCTCGAGCTGACTGACGGGCATGGCTGCAGGGGCGGTTCCCTAGCTGACCGATCAGTCAGGTCGCGCGTGTCCGGTCGAGTGGCTGAAGAGACACCATCACGCCGGGAGCGGCTCGATCGATGCGAGCGCTCCGGCGAGCTCGGAGCGGGAAACGATCCCCAGCTTCGGGAAGGCCCGGTACAGGTGCGCGCCCACCGTGCGGTGCGAGAGGAACAAGCGGTCGGCAATCTCGCGATTCGAAAGTCCCGACGCGGCCATCTGTGCGATCTGCATCTCCTGCGGCGTGAGCGGTTGTTTCGGCGCGGGCGTCGGTTCCACGGCGCGTTCGCCGGAAGCGCGCAGTTCGGCGCGAGCCGTGTCCGCCCAGGGCCTCACGCCGAGTACCTCGAACGCGTCCCTCGCTGACCTCAGGTGCGGCCTCGATTCGATGATGCGGCGCTGTCGGCGTAGCCAGGCCCCGTATGACATCTCCAGACGCGCGTGATCGAACGGCCACTTCGGATCCGCGTCGAGCGCCTCCTTGTAGAGACCTTCCGCGTCCGGTCCATCGGCGAGCAGTGCACGGCCGAAACGCCTCCCGATCTGCACCAGCGCCGCGGACGTTCGGCCGGCCATGCCCTCGAGCGCGTCCATCAGGCGCCGTGCATCCTCGACCCTACCTGCGCGAACGGCGCATTCGATCACGAACGGCGCCGCGGCGTGGGTAACGAGCTCGTGGAAGGCCGGCCCGTCAGGAACGAACATGTGTGAAAAGTGGTCGACGGCGTCGGAATGGCGACCAGCTGTCATGGCGATGACACCACGAGCAAACTCCGATTGAGCAAGGAGGATCGACAGGCGCTGCGAACTGAACTGCTCATCTGCCCTGACGAGGAGTTCCTTCGCCTCGCGTTCGTCGCCTTGCAAGCCAACCAACACGGCGTGTCCAATCTCGCTGATCGCGGCCCAGATCGGTTGCTCGGTCTCGATGGCGAGGCGGTTGCCCTCCTCGGCGGCACGCATGCCGTCGCTGAACTGGCCAGTATTGATGGCGGCCCATTCGCGCACCACCAGCAGCTGAGCGAGCAGGCCGAGGCGTCCCTGAGCACGGAGGATCGGGGCCGTGCGATCCATCAACTCCCTCGACAGGCCGATCTCACCGGCGGCATATGCCGCGAATGCCAGAAGCTGGGTTGCGAGCGGATCGCCACCGTCCACCCGGAGGGCCTCACGAACCCGAGTTGCGATCCGAGCGGCGGCGTCGGTTGGCGCGGTAAGCGCAAGGATCTCCAGCGCGCGCGGATCCGGCTCGTCGCCGGCGATCTGCTCGACGGCGTCGACGACCAGGATCTTCGCTTCTGCACCGGGGTCTGCCCACCAACACCGCAGCGCCGCCCCGTGCAGAAGATTGAGCGACAGGTTCCGGTCTCCTTGCCTTTCGACGTCGCGAGCGAGCGCCACCAGCCGCGCGACCGCATCGGCATCGCCTGGCGTACCGTCGTGGAAGATCTCCTTCAGCCAGGTCATCCGGGCAACGTCGTGGGGCGTGAGCTGCAAGGTGGTGGCAGCGCCCAGGAGCCTGCCAACAGCCGACCGGTCGCCCAGCTGAAATGCAAGCTCGGCTGCTGCCAGCAGGCGCCGGGCGCGGTCCGACTCCGCGGGCGTCAGTGACGCCGCTAGCTCGAGCGCGTTGAGTGCGGTCGGCGTTGCGCCACGGTCTTGCGCCCGGGCGGCGACCGTCTCGAGGTCCTTGGCTGCACCTTCGTCCGCACCCAGCACCGACTTGGCGCGATGCCAGGCCCGTCGATCAGGGTCCGCGACGACCTCGGCCAGCAGGAGGTGCGCCTTTCGCCGCTGTGTAGCTGGCGCCGATTGTTCCAGCGCCGAGCGGATGAGGGGATGGCGAAACAGAACGATGGAGCCAGCGATCGATACCAGGCCTGCCTCGAGCGCGGGCTCCAGAACATCGATCGTGGCCTCTTCATCGATATTCATGCGCGTAGCGCCCAGGACATCGCTGATACTCAGCTCCTGGTCCAGCGCCGCAAACAACAGCGCGGCCTGTGTGCGTCTCGGCAGTCCCGCCGCCTGGGCCGAGAACGTGCGCTCCAGCCGTTCCGACAGCCGCAGGCTCCCCACAGGGCCCTCGCGGCCATCGGTCCCCTGACGCGTGACCGCCCGAGGCAGCTCGAGCAGCGCGAGCGGGTTGCCCAGGGACTCGTCGAGGATGAGGCGGCGCGTTTGATGGTCGAGGTCCGACGCGACGGAATCGAGCAGCTCCCTCGAGGCGGCCTCGCTCAGAGGTCCCACATGGATCTCTGGCAGATGTACAGAGAGAAGCGGGATTTCAAATCCCTCGCGCAAGGCGATGATGGCCAGGATGTGAGATGACTCGAGACGTCGTGCGATGAAGGTCAGGACCCCCGTGGTCGGAGCATCGAGCCACTGCACGTCGTCCGCGACCAGGACGAGTGGCCTGTCTTCGCCAACTTCGTCGATGAGGTTGAGGGTTGCAAGGGCCACGAGGAACATCTCCGGCGGCTTCCCCTGGCGCATCCCCAACGCGGTACGTAATGCGGATCGCTGGGCAACGGGTAGCCGGCGGGCTGTCTCCAGGACAGGTTGCAGAAGCTGGTGAAGGCCGGCGTAGGGGAGCTGAGACTCCGATTCGACGCCGCTGACGGTCAGGACTCGATAGCCGCGGCTGCGTGCCTGCCCGACGACAGCGTCGAGGAGGGATGTCTTCCCGATGCCTGCTTCGCCGATTACCAGGAGCGCAGCCCCGTGCTCAGCCGCTCCCGTGAGGGCGGCCTCGAGTTGTGCGATCTCAGCGTCCCGTCCAACCAACCCGACCACCCTGTGAGAGTACGCGTGCCCGGCGTCTACGTCATTCGGGCGGCCGCTTCAAGTCGAGCGTCGACATCCAGCGCGAGGTCCCACGCCGGCCGCGTCGGTAAAAGGTGTACGAGGATGTCCGCGTCGTCCTGATGCCGGGCTCAGCCGGCCGCTGCCAGCTGGCTCACCTCCTCGGGTTCTCCGTCGCCATCGATGGCCCGGACGTGGGTCTTGGCCAGCGACTCGGCTCATGTAGCGGCCCGCGACCTGCCACTAGGTCGCGGGCACGAGCTGCTTGCGCTCCTCGCCGGCGGCACCGCACCGACCCGTGGTTGCAGGCCGCCGCTGCCATCGCCGCCGGCCACTTCGAGGAAGCCCCAAGCTGTACTCCGAGATCGGCCTGTTGCCGGACGAGGCGTTCGCCCGCCTGCAGGCGGCCAAGCGGCTGCTCGCCGCCGGCCACACGGCCAAAGCCAATGCCCAGCTGCAGCAAGCGCTGGCCTTCTACCGCCAGATCGACGCAGCCGCTACCTCCGCGAGGCCGACGCTCTGGCCGCCGCATCGGCCTAGCCGACCCACGGCGTAGCAGTTCCAGACTGTTCTGGTCGGATGGCGGCCCGACTTTCCCTCCACGTGACGCCTGGCCGCGCGGGACGGGACGGCACGGACGGAGACGCCCGGTGACGGCGGAAGCCATCGCCGGCTAGCGCCTACCCAGGTTCGAATCCTGGTCCTGCCACACCATATCTGACCCGCGGAAACGCGATTGCTGTCCGGCCGGTCACGCCACCCCACCGGGCCGGGATTCGCTCCGATTTCGCTCCGCCCGACGCGGTGCGGACACCGATCGCGCGTCCCGCGCCACCTGGGGGCGAACACGGCCTCGATCGGGCCGGCGTGTAGGCTAGCAGATCGCGCGCTCGCGCTCGGACAGCTGCGGATGGTCGGGCGATGGTCGCGCGGGCATGGAAGGCGAACTCCGTGAGCAGGCGCTACCACCCGCGCTGACCTCCGCACCACGCGGAGGCACCGCCAAGTCGTGGTCTTTGGTGGCGCCGGTAGGGTTCAGAAACCGTGCCGCATGCGCTGAGCAGCGAGGATCTGGGTAAGCGACAATCGGCCAATGACCCTGTACTTTCTTTACCTTGTGGCACGCCGACTCGTCGGCATACTGCTTGGACGCCTCCGCAGCGAGCACGCCAAAGACATCGAGATCGTCGTGCTCCGCCGCCAACTCGACGTGCTGCGCCGCCAGGTCAAGCGAGCCGAGTTCCGACCCGCCGATCGTGCACTGCTGGCGATGCTGAGCGGTGCGCTTCTTCGCTCACACTGGTCGAGCTTCCTGGTGACGCCAGGCACGATCCTGCGGTGGCACCGACGCCTGGTGACCCGCAAGTGGACGCACCCGTGTCGTCGGGGCGGCCGTCCACCGCTTGCCGAGCACGTGGTTGCGCTGATCGTGCGGCTGACCCGAGAGAACCCTCGCTGGGGCTACCGGCGCATCCAGGGCGAGCTCAAGAAGCTGGGGATCCACGTGTCAGCCAGCACCATCCGCACCGTGCTCCTGAGAAATAGGCTTCGGCCTGCACCCCGACGCGCATCGGTCACCTGGCGAGGCTTCCTTCGAGCGCAGGCCTCAAGCATCGTGGCCGCCGACTTCTTCACTGTCGAGACCGTGCGCCTCAAGACGCTCTACGTCTTGTTCATCATCGAACTGCACACGCGGCGGATTCGCCTCATCGGGGTCACCGACCACCCCAACGGGCTTCGGGTGGTCCAGCGGGCACGCGAGCTCTCGATCGAGCGAGAAGCGGAATCGGGCCTTCGATGATGTCTTCGTCTGCGACGGCATCCAGGTTATCCAGACCCCGATCCAGGCGCCGAATGCCAACGCGTTCGCGGAGCGCTGGGTGCGGACGGTCCGGCAGGAGTGTCTGGACTGGATGCTGCTCTGGAGTCGACGTCAGCTTGAGCATGTTCTCGAGGAGTACGTGCGGCACTACAACGACGAGCGACCGCACCGAAGCCTTGCGCTTCGCCCGCCGAGGGGTATCGACCTTGGGGTGGCGCCTGGCGGGGTTGGGGCCGCCGTCAGCGTTGGGCGCCGGGATCGCCTCGGCGGCTTGGTTCACGAGTACTACCAGGTCGTGGCATGACGTCCGAGTTTCTGAACCCAACGGGCCTCCGAGACGGGGTTGGTGGAGGCGTCACCCCTACCGCTCCTACGAAACACGCTGGCTGCGCCGCGATCGCGGGTTTCTGTGCCCTTCAGGTACTTGCCTGTCCTACACAGTCAGGCCGCCAACAGTTTGGACAGGCTCGGGCTCAAGATGAGGGCGTCGTCCGGGGTGAGCGTCACTGCGGCGGCCAGGCTGGCCAGATCTTGAGGGACGCCCTCTGTGGCGCCGAGACCCACGTCAGTGTCACGCAGGTTGCGCAGCTCTGACGCGATCCGGATCCGATCGGCCTCGTGGAGGTCGGGGGACGTGCGGGCGGCGACGATCGCCCGCTGGTAGTGGACCCGCCGAGTTTCGGCATCGAGGGTCTTACGGGCGGCGAGCAGCGGCTCCTCGATTTCATCCAGATAGCGCCAGTCGTCGCGGTCGACACGGCTTTCAAGCCGGAGCAACAGGTAGCTGTCGGGGATGGCGGTCCACCCCTGCTCGGACCGCGCGATCAGCCGGCCGTCCCGCACCCACAGCGTCCCTGGCGCCGGCGCCTTCTCCAGCACGGCGAGGTAGCCGGGCGCCAGCGTCACTGCGGCCCCCCCACCGGCCAGCGCGAGCGTGCTGTCGTACGCCAACGTGCCGACGTTGGCGCCGAGACCGAACAGCGCCTCGAACGCGTTGACCACCTGCGTCGCGATGGCGATGCCGGTCGAAAAGGCAGCCGACGTGATCAGCCCACCGAACCCGCCGACCACGTCGATGAGTTGGCGGATCGTGTTGTCGCCCTTCACCGCTACCAGGCCAGCGTTCAGCGAAACGGTGCCTCCCGGGAACGGCAGCAACGGAGTGAGCGCCTTGTCGAACGTCACCGATGCGGCCGCGGCCCCGTCAAACCCGGGTATGGAGCCGGGATTGACCACTGCCACCTGCTCCTCAGTCGTGTCGCCGTAGGTTCGGGCCACGGCGGTGTGGACCAGGGGATGCCATTCGGTAAACCATTGCCGCGAGTGCGACAGGTGGGCCTCGGCGAGCCAGACCCGTAGATAGGTGGCATCGACGATGAACGGGGGTGGGGCTGGCTCCGGCGGCGGGGCGACCCGGGTTGCCGGGATCCACTCGGCGGCGCCGGGCCACGCCTTGGACGAGACCTTGGCCTTTATCCGGTCGAACAGGCCCATCGGTACTCCTTGGCTTGGGCTTTACCTCAGGAGGGTGTCGGACAGGAAGAGGCAGACGCCGAGCCCGTCCTCGACGTTGCGCGTGGCTGGGCTGCTGTTCAGCGCCACCCTGCGCACGGCGGCCACCGCCGCCAGGAGGGTGCGAGGCGACAGCTGCTCGGTCTCGCCCAGCGGGAGGGTCGCGACCAGCGTGTTGACGGCAGCGACGGCCGCCTCTGCCGGAAGCCCTGGGACCACCATGACGGCCGGGACGCCCTGAAGGGCGAAGTCGGTCCCGAGCTGGCGAAGGTATGCCGCTTGCTCCCGCGACGATGGGCCGAGTTCGGCCTCGTCGTTCGGCAGTCCCTGCACGACCACGAGGTCGGGATTCTGGTACCATTTGACCAGTTCCTTAGCGGTCGGCCGGTACGGCCGGGTCTTTGAGAGTCGGCTCCGCAAGGGGTCGATGTCGAATCCCACCCCCGAGCGGGTCTCGGCGCCTTCGCCGAACAGGTGCAGCGCCCAGGCTCCCGCCGCGGGCGGCGGGGTCAGCGATGCCACCAAGTGCAGGCCGGTGGCGTCGCTGCGCGGCCGGGCCCACCACCCGCTTGCCAGAGCCGGGTCGGCACTGGCGACAACCACGGGCCAGGCATCGCGGGTCGACGGCGCGCGCCGCTGGGCGCGCTGCACGCGCCGCCACATCGACCGTCCTGGCCAGCCGCCGGGGACGATCGCCCCCAGCGCCGCCTCCCAGGACACGGCGCCGACGTCGGCGGTGTGGTGGAACTCCAGCGGCGACGACGGATTGAGGTCGGCGACCAGAGCCGCGAGAGGCGAATCGGCGGCCTGGCGGGCGTCGGCGGGGAGAAGCGGGTCGGTGACCACCTCGGCGTGGCCACCGGTGTCTCGGCGTAGCACCGCCACCGTGGCCCGCCGTGTGATCCGGGTGGTCGTCCTCACCGCCCCATCGATCTGTAGCACGACGGGCGGGGGCACCCCGGGGACCCCGTCGGCGGCGAACGACCCGCTTGCCCCAGCCCCGCGCCCACGCGCTGCGGCGAGCTCCGGCGGCAGCAGGTAGCGGCCGTCGTGGCCGGTGGTGGCGAACCGGGCCTGGATGACTCCGATCAGATCCTCCCCGGTGCCGCTGCCGGCGCCGGCAGCCGCCAACGCGCAGCGTACGATCCACGGCTGCCATCTCGGGGGGGTGGTGCCGACTGCCTCGGCCGGCTGGTTCAGGAGCTTCTCCCACTTGGGTAGGTCGAATGGGTCGGCGACGCGGCGGTACACCCGCCCCAGGGCGGCAACTTCCGCCTTGCCCGCCCCGGGACCGCCACCGGCGGCGGTCTGGGCGGCGAGGGCGGCGGCTGCCCGGGCTCGCAGCTGGCCGGTGGTGTCGCCGACCGATGTGAACCAGTGGTCGGCGAGGTCGAGGAGGATACCGGCCCGGTCGGGCAGCCGCAGGGCCAATGAGTCGCCCTCGTCGAGAGCCACCTCAGCAGCGAGGTTGAGTCCGAGCCGCCCGGCCAGACGGTCAGCGGCATGGTCGATCTCGGGCGTGCCGTGCTTGCCTGTGAGGGCGGCGACCCGGAGCAGCAACCTCAGCCCCGCCTCAGGTTCACCCGGGTGAGCGGTGACCCACCTCGCCACATCCGGTACTTGCCGCATTTCGCTGGCGCCCGTCAGGTGCCTGAGCTCGATCGCGTCCAGCACACGGTGCACCTCGGCCGCCTCGCTGTGGGATCCCACAGCGGCGGGCACCTCCCAGCCGCGGGCGTCCTCGAGGGCGGCGGGGTCGCCTGCGCGTACGGCCCGCCACCACTGGTGGGCGGTGCTCGGGTGGGGATCGTGGATTCCACGGCGCCAAGGTGGGACAGTGAGCTTCTCTCCCTCGAAGGCCTCGAGGTCGGCGAGCAGGGCGATGTCCTCCGCTGCAGACGAGTCGACCAGGCCCGTGGTGAGGCCTTCGCTGATGTCGCGGAGCCGGAAGCGGCGCACCAGCAGCATCCTGGCCCGCTCGGCGGCTAGGTACTCGGCACCGGCCGAGGGCATCTCTGTCAAGGGCTCCAGGGTGACCATGGCTGCGTCGACGGCGCCGTCGCGGGCCTGCGCCAGTGCCCGAGACACGACCAGTGGCGGGACGTGGATGTGGACCGGAACCCGTGCCGGGAACGAGCCGGTGACCTCTGGCACCGCCAGGTGCTCATAGCGACGCCCGCGGGCAAGCCACAGCACTGTGGCCAGCGACGCCTCGCGATCCTGGTCGACATTGGCAACAGTGCGGGCGACGTCGATCCACCGGCCTGCCTCACCGGGCGAACCGAACTTCGGCCACCAGGTTGCCGCTGCCCACAGGCGAATGCGGGCCCTGACATCGTCCACCGGCCAATCGGTCCACTCGTTACCGTACTGGCCACCGACCGCCGTCTCGACCAGCGCGACAGCCTCGTCCAGGTGGCGGCGGCATGCCGCCCGGTCACCGGCGCGAGCGTGAGCACGACCAGCCAGTAGCGCCGCCGTAGCGCACAGCGCTGGACTCAGCCTGCGTTCGTTTACCGCGGCGAGCAACCGCTCGGCGGTGGAGACCAGGCCGCTGGTGGTGTCGAGTAGCGCCTCGAGCCCAGCGACGAACGATGCGCCGAGCGCCTCATCGAGCTCACCGGCCCACCGCTCCAATGCCGGGCCAACTTCATCGACGAGGTGGGCAGCGGCGCGCGCGGCCAGCCGACTGCCGGGCGCGGCATGGTCATGCACCTGTTGCCACAGCGTCCTGTAGTCGCTGGTGGGGTCGGGTTCCTCCCGGGCCAAAGCATGCAGCGTGGCTCGCGCTGACGGCGGCGCACAGCGGGTGTGACAGGCCGACGCCGCCACCGGTGCCGAGGAGGCGGCGCGTGATGCCCAGTAGCCACCCGAAGGCTGCCTCGGATCGGGCCCGCTCCTCGATCCGTGCCCACCAGCGGTCGAGGTCGATCGCGCTGGAGGTGTCGGTAAGGCGGATGGCTCCGGCCACGTGCTCGACGGTGACGGCGCTGCGGGGCGCCGACTCGCAGTACGCCCGCAGGTAGGTGGCGGCCTTGAATTTCGCGTCGTCCCAGTCGGCGTGGCGGTGGCGCTCCAGGTAGGCTGCCATGCGATCACGCAGGTGGGGGTCGACGACTAGGATCCCACCTGCCTCGGTCGTGATCCACTCCTGGCGGGCGAGGCCAGCGGCGAGGCGATCAAGCCCGGCGCCCTCCGTGGCGGTGATGGCGCCGATCGTCGCCTGGTCGAAGCGGCCGAGCGCGACCACCACGGGCAACACTTTCTCCAGGTCGGGCGCGCCGAGCCGGCGGAAGATCCGGTGCTCGACGTAGCGGTCGTCGTCGATTGTCCGGATGGCGGCGGCGTCGAGTGACGGGTCGTCGTGCGCCCAGTGGGCGAGCAGCGACAGGTCGAATGGGCTCAGCTTGTCCGTTGGCGAGTCGTCCGCCACCCGTTGGATCACGGCCGCCGCCCTCTCGCCCTCGACGCCTACCCATGCCATGAACCGCGCTGCCTCCTCGTGGTCAAAGCCGTTGACGGAGAGCACGTCGGCGTCTGGTGGCAGGGGGAGCTCGCGGCGACCTGAGAGCACGGTCCGCATCGATGGGACTGCGTCGTGGAGCCGGGCAAGCATGGTTATGGTGGCGGCCACATTGGCGCTCCCGCCGGCCGCTTTCTCGAGCTCCTCGGTGGTGTCAAGGATCACGACGACGGGGCGGGGCAGATGCCTGACAGCGTCGCCGAAGGCGCCGTGCACGAGATGGAGGCGCTCCTCGCGGATCCAGGGCACCTCGTCGGGGCGGGTGCGCTCCGCCTCGTCGATCCGCTGGTGCCACTCGGTAACGAGCGCGTCGAGCCTGTCGAAGCGGGAGATGGCTTCGCTGCCAGCGAACAGGCGAAGCTCCGCCATGAGCAGCTGGACCAGCAGGCCGGGCTCGGTGCCCGGGTAGTTCGGGTGCAAGTAGTCGAAGTCGATTCGGACGACGGAGCCTGTCGACCCGTCGCTTGGGAACTTCGCCTCCAGCCACCGCACGAGCATCGTCTTGCCCGTGCCCGCCATGCCGTGGAGGTGCACGGCCCAGGAGCCATCGTGGTCGCCGTGGGTGAGCAGCGCCTCCAGAACAGACTGAAGGGCCGGCCGTTCGAAATACCCGTCGAGGAACCGGGCGATCTCGTCGTCACGGCGGCGCCCGGCGACGAGCCTGCCGGCTTGGAGCCGGGCGCCGACGATCGGGCGTCCGAGTGCGACCTCGAGCCTAGCGGCGGCGTCGATCCAGTTCACCGCCTCGGCGATGTCGCGTGCCGCTTTGACGTGCTCGAGGAGACGGGTGGCGACCACAGTAGCGGGGGGCCCGGCGCTGGTGAGAACGGCGAACCGGTCGAGGGCCGCGGGAATGTCGACGGTGTTGCGGGCACGGTCCACGCCCGCGGCGATGGCGCGGAGGTGGCTGGCCACGGTCTCCGTCCCCATATCGAGGATGCCGGGCAGCAGGGCGTGAGCACGCTGCCAGGACACCACGTAGCGGTCGCCGAAGCGGGTGGCGACGCCGGCGTCCACCAGTCGGTCGAGCACGCTTGGCGGGGCAAGCTCGGAGGCGGCGAGCACGTCGGCTGTCCAAACTGGCGCCAGCGCCAGGCGGGCGACAACATCGGTGCCGATGCGCTCGACCGTCGAGCGGCGGGCGGCAATGATGCGATCACGAGCTGCCAGCTGGGCCGCCTCGTAGGCCGCCTCAAAGGCTGCGTCTGTGCCGGACAGGGACATCGCGCTCATCACCCGTGCTGCGAGAGCTGGGAGAGCTGGGAGAACTGGGAGGCTTGGGTGAGGTGGGAGAGCTGGGCGAGGCGGTTGGCATCGGTGGCCGGAACCAGCGCCTTCACATCACAGAACGCGGCAATGGCAATGAGCACGCCCTCTTTGTCGAACTCATCGGGGTTGCCGCCGGTCACGGTGTGGATCCGCTCGAGGATCCTCTCCCTGTGCTCGGGGACGGGGACCAAGGGCTTGTCAGCACCGAGGAGTAGCTGCTGGTAGGCGAGCCACGCCCCCGGCGGTGCGAAGGGCTTGACATCGACCCGCTCCACCGGGCCGGTCTGCACGAACGAGCGGATCGCCTCGACTGCGCCGGAGCCGGCTGTATCGTCGAGCTCGCCGTAGGAGAACACGAGCGGGACTCGTTCCTGGGCGGTGCCCAGGCCGTGGTTGCCCACGGCCTCTCTGAGCAACGGAGCGACCGCCGGTCCGTAGGCGTGCAGGTCATCGATGAGGACGACCAGACCCCTTCCGGAAGCCTCCGCCTCCCGGACGGCCCGGCAGGTGGCAGCGAGATCGAGCCGAAGCGCCAGTCCGATCGCCTCATCAGAGTCGGGTGCGGCGCCAGCGAGCTCGAGCAGCTTGCGCAGCTCCGGGTCGAGCGCGGCATCGTCCCGCGTGTGGAGCAGGGTGATCTGATTGACATCCGGCGTCGCCGCGTTGATGAGTCCGGCACCCTTGTGGGCCTCGTACACCAGCCGGCCGGCGAGGGTCTGGAAGGTGACAGCGCGGTCATCACCCTCGCTTGGGACGACGTGGGCGACCGCGTGGCCCGCCAGGGCGGCGGCGGCGCCAAGCTGGGCGAGCGCCCGGCTCGCACCGACCCTCATGGTGGCGGCGACGTCGTGGGGGACGCACAGCGCCAGCACCGCCGGGTCCAACGCCGCGGCCGGGGCCGTGAGCACGAGCCGGCGGAAGGCGTCGAGGACGTCCTGGCGCCCGCAGAAGGTCCGCGGCGAGTGGAACCGCTCCAGCAGGTGCCGCGCTCTCCCGGCTCGGGCGACCAGCAGCGGACCGGCGGTAACGGTCACGGTCCCGTCGACGCCCGGCCCACAGAACACCGCCGGGTACGCCCAGTCCACGGCCCGTGCCGGTGGGTCGCCACCCACGAATGCCGCCCTGCGGCCGGCGGCGGCGGCTGCCACGGCGTCGCCACCGGAGAACAGCGTGCTGTAGAAACCCCAGGTGAACTCGCGGCACGCTCGTGAGGCGATGGCGCCGGTCATGGCAGCGACGATCGGCACTCCGCGGGCGACACAGGCGGCGGCGAGCGAGGGCTGGAAGGTGAACGGATCCGATCTGGAGACTGGCTGGCTCGGCACGGCCGGTGCCGCCTGCGTGGCGGCCGGGGGTCCAGCGACGGGGCGGCTGGTGGCTGTCCGGCAGGCAGTGAGGACGAGCACCTTGGGTAGTTCCCCACCCGCCCCGAGCAGCGTGACGAGCTGGTCGGCGTCGACGTTGGCCGGCTGCTCGCCCGGCTTCGGCGGCGCCAGCACGATATGGCCAGTCCCATCGGCCAGCTGGTCGCCGTGGGCGATGACGTGCACGACGTCGGGGCGCAAGTCGGCGCAGGCCGCCCGCACGTCGCGCGGCCGGGCGCCGACGACGAGGTGAGCATCGATGGCGAGCGCTCCGCGCCGCAGGGTGTCGAGCAGGGCGAGGTACTCGGCCGCCGGTTGGAGGCCGGGCTCGTCCAGCGTCCCGCCCACGACCACGAGGATGGAGGGCCGGACTGCCACCGCTCCCGGGGCTTCGTCAGCGGCTTTGACAGCTCGGCATATCGTCACTGCCGGTGCGGACCGGGTAGCGAGGAACCGCTGGCCGTCGTGGAGCAGCTCCCACGGCAGCCGCTGCAGCGCGCTGACGCTGGTGGTCACGACCAGATGGAGGTCGTCGTCACCTGCGTCCCGCCACGCTGTCCAGTTGGCGTCAGCGACCAGGCAGGCAAGTAGGTGCCGCCCCACCGCCACTGCGTCACCGTCGTTCGGCGCGTTGCGGTCGAGACGGTCGAGGGCCGCGGCGAGGGCGGTGGCGGTCAGGGCGGGGCCGTCGGGCGGCACGGGCAGGAGGCCAAGGGGGGTCTGTTCAGCGGCGAGGGCACGGGGCGGCGCGTTGCCAACCGTTGCCTCCCAGCCGTCACCGTGCCCGCCGGTTTCGGCGAGCGTGGCCACGATGCGCCGGCTCATGGTCCGGCCTCGCCGTCGCCAAGGGCGTCAGGATCCAACTCGGCCAACTCCTTGCCGAGCGCCCCAAGGTCCGCCTCCTCCGGGGCGGCCTCGTCGGCGGCTCGCCTGCCGAGAGCGCGCAGGGCGATGATCCGCTCGAAGGCCTGGCCGCGGATGGTGGCCAGGATGGTGTCGCGGCGCGCCGCGGCTTCTCGCCGGGCATCGGCCGTGGCGGCGACCAGGCCGGCGACGACCAACCGCGGTGCCCGCAGCGATCGCGGTGTCGGGGGGAGCGGTCCGCCGCTGAACCAACGTCGCCACTGGTCGACCTCCCCGCCGGGCTCCATGCCCCCGGCCCGAAGATCGATCCAGCGGGTGAGATCGAACCCTTCGGGTCCGATGGCGGTTCCGGCGGCGACCACGTCATCGACGAACGCCAGGTCGGGCAGGCTGTCAGCGTCAGACGGCGGTGTGCCGGTCGGCCACGCCTGGCTGGGGTCGAGGCCGGCCGCCTCGATCGCGGCCGCCAGCAGGCGCAGACGCACCAGGCCGGGAGGGTAGGCGCCGCGGGGCTCGGTCATCCGGCCGCGATCGCGCAGTTCGAGCTCGGCAATCGGCCACAGCGCCCACTGCCCGAGCAGCGCGACCGAGACGAGGTCGGCGAACACTTCGATGCTCCAGTCACACCAGCGCTGGACCGTCTCGGTGTCGCCGTCGGCGCGCTCGACGGCGGCTTTGACGGCGTCACGGAACGGCACCACCAGCCCGGTGGCGAACTGCAGATGGTGGCCAGTCTCATGAGCGACCAGTGCGAGCAGCCATGGCTCGCTGGCCGCACCGAACGGGACCCGCACCGTCGGCACGGGCAGGGCCTGAAGGTGCTCGCGGACAAACGGTGCGTCGGCGTGAACGGCGCTGAGGTCGGCCGGCACCAGACCGGCCGGGAACGCCTCGGGCGTGTGCACCGCGTCGAGGTAGGGGAGCGGCACCCGGCGGGGCGCCGGCGGGCGGGAGTCGGTGAGGCCGGTGGAAAAGCAGGGCCGCCAGCAGCTCCAGAGCACCTCGTCGGCGGCCAGCGCGCACGCAGCCACTCGCCTGTCGCCGTCGCGTTGGTCGAACCGCTCGGCAAAGTACCGCCACACTCGCTCGACCCACACCGTTCTCCGATCGGCGAGGCGGCAGCGCTCATAGACCGCAGCCACCTCGCCGCCGGTGGCCGGGATTGTGGCTGCCACTGCGTCGATGGACCGGAGGAGGACCCCCTCGATCCTCTCCAGCTGCGTGGCGAACTGCTCGAAGGTATCCGCCTTCCGCCGGTGAGCGAGCCAGCCGTTGATGTCGGCTCGCAGCACGTCCACGCGAGACCGCGACATGGCGACGCGCCCGTCCGCAATTGTCCACGAATCGCTCATGAGCATGAGACCGAATCGTTGGGAAGCCGATCCTCCCGTCGCGGCCGTCCGGTCGGCAGAGCACCAGGGATTGCTCCCGACTCCCAGGCAAGAAGCATCGGAGCTGCGTTCGCGTGGGCATGCTATGCATACCTACGGTCGTCAGCGGTTCCACCTCAGCACATGCCCCCCCGGGCGATAGTCCGAAGCTGACGACCCACCAATGGCCAGTGCGAGCCAGACCTCGGTCATAGGGCCCCCCCTACGTCGTGTCCAACACGGATAGTGTGGCACTGGGAGGAGTTATGATAAAGCCGATAAAGCTTCCGGTGTCAGCAGATACGAGAAACTTCCGGTAGGCGGACAGGCCGCTCCGGGCTTTGCGAAGCTCGAGGCGATCGTTGACAGTCCGACTCCACCGGTCCCGGATGCGCAACATAGGGGACAGCTTGACAACCGTGAGCCTCGTGGTCGTGTCCGCCAATGGCCGCGCTGCGGTCGAGCTTGGACCTGGCCTGCCCGTTCTGCCCGGGCCGGGAAGCGGAGACTCAGCCCGAGCGGTGGCGTGCCGCCGGCCCGGAGGGGGCTAGCGCGCCCGGGGAGTGCGCGACTACGGCGAGGGTTAGGCGCTCCATCGACTTCCGATCAGGAGGAACACGCAAGAAACAGATCAGGATACGTGGACGATGGCTGGACGATGGCTGCTGCTGTTCCCGATCTGTCTTTGATCTGTTCCCGCGTTTGGCAGGATTTCGAGGTCGAGTAGGAGAGAGTGGTGTAGCAAGGCCGGGGACCGGATGTGAATTCGGCCACCGCAGGCCTGTAGGGCGCGGAAACCCGGATTCGCGCCGTGAGCAGGCGTTCCCTACCATCCCTCGATGCTCTTCATGCTCTGGCTGACCGTTCGCGTGCTGACCCGTCTGCTGGTCCTTCCGAACGGCGATGACGGCACCAAGGACCTGGAGATCCTTGTTCTGCGGCATCAGCTTCGGGTGCTGCGCCGCAAGGCCGGCCGCCCCAAGTTCACCGCACGCGACCGGATCCTGCTCGCGGCCACCAGCCGACTCCTGCCCAGGGATCGGTGGACATCGTTTCTGGTAGCACCACAGACGCTGGGGCGCTGGCACCGCACGTTGGTCCGACGCAAGTGGACCTTCCAGAAAGCGCGTAAGCCGGGCAGGCCGCCGATCGACCCGCAGACCGCAGCACTGATCCTCCGGATGGCCAGGGAGAACGCCCGGTGGGGCTGCGTGCGGCGTAGGGTTCAGAAACCTCGACGTCATGCCGCATCCTGGTGGTACTCGTGAACAAGACCGCCGAGACGGTCCCGGCGTCGGACCGCCGTGGCGATGGCGACAATGTGCGGGGCAGATTCGGCGCTGGTCACCGTTGGC
>WNGQ01001254.1_pt1 | contig 40257 bp, 33 predicted proteins | sample 5407661 | NCBI WGS metagenome assembly WNGQ01 (sample SAMN13153382, study PRJNA577476) | soil metagenome | isolation source: 60 cm soil or saprolite under Garry oak tree replicate 2 | place: USA:California | collected 2016-06-15 | reverse complement strand
ACGCTCAAGAGAGCACCCCATCTACAGTTTCGCCGATCCGTGGCTACTGCGACGAAGGAATATGATTACCAGATAGACGTCATCGAAGAGCGATTCTTGGGCCAATATATCGACATGATCGAGGAGGAGACGGCGAAGGTTGCACAGCTTCTCAGAGGCAGGCCCGAGGCAGTCCGCCAAGCAATCGACAAGATCGCCGAGGCCGCGAAGGCAGCCACCACGGACGCTAGTAAGCGGGCGGCCATGGAACTCTAACCAGAACCAGACCGACGCGCGGCCGGGTGGAAGGGAAATCCCAAGAGCTGGCGGCATGAATGAGGCGCAGGGTTGTGACTCTCGGTGTGACTCCGGGCGCCCGGCTTCACCCGGATTCGTCGGCGTTCACCCGGACTTGTTGGCTTGGTTCCTGATTCGCGTTGGCGGGGGACGGGGCCGGGTGCGCGGAGAGCCGGAGTATATAATGATACCCTCATGCACCCCGACGAAGTGTATCAGCTGCTCCGCAACCTCACGTCGCCCGTGGTGGCGATCACGGCGGAGCGCGACGGCAAGCGCAACGGGATGATCGCCGACAGCGCGGTGCGGGCCTCCATCGTGCCCGCGATCCCCCGCGTGTCCGTGTACATCCACAAGTTCAATTACAGTCACGATATGATCTTCGACTCGGGCCGGTTCGGGCTCCATTTGTTGCGCGACGATCAGTTCGAGCTGATCCACCGGCTCGGCTTCACCAGCGGCCGCGCCCGCGACAAGCTGGCGGACGTGCCGCACCACGTAGGCACGCTCGGCGCGCCGGTGCTCGACGACTGCCACGCGTATTTCGAGTGCCGCAGCGCTTCGCCGAGCAGCGCTCGCGGGACATCAAGCCGATCGTGTGGCGGGGACTCGCGCGCTAGGGTGCTACGCTGCGGGCTCGTCCTCCGGCGGTTCGACGGGGGCATGCTCGTACACGATGGGACGCTCGCAGGTGCAGGGCTCGAGCGTGGTGAGCGCCACCTGCGCACTCGCCCGAGGGGGGCGATATTCGATCTTCGTCGGGTCGTGGATAACGCCGCCGCAGAAATTGCAATGGATAGTGGTCATGTGCCCACCCTCGGCACTCGTGGTGGGGCGCCCACGCAGCTCTCACAGGATTCAACCTGGAGCGGATTTCGGCAATAGCCGGGCCCGGCGCGGCCGCACCCAACGGGCCAACCCGTGCGCCGACAGGCAGCTAGCCGAAGGGAGCTGGCCGAGCTGACCGGTGGGATTGGCTCTAGGAGACCTTGCGGATCGTGACCCCCCAGCGGCGTCCGCTGAGTCCCTCGCCGAACCGGTACCCGACCGCGATCTCGCCGACCGCAGCCCGGGCCGACCGAGTGGGGCCGATCCGCAACGAGACGCCGATGTCGCCATCCAGACGGGGCAGCTCGTCCGCGTACCAGGCGCCGCCGTAGTCGAAGAACGGCGCCACTCCGAGGCCGAACAGCCCCCAGATCTCGTCCGCCACGACCACACGATCCTCGAGCGCCAGCCACACCATCCGGGTGCCGGTGAACGCGTGGATCCCGAACACGCGCGGGCCGTTCTGTCGCACCGCGAGGTCGAACTGAATGCCGGGCGGGGGCTTGCGGAGCCGCGCTCCCTCGAGGTGCAGGATCAACGTCTGGCCTCGCAGGTTTTGGCTGACGACGCTCAGGGCGGCAGACACCCGGCCTGAGTCGGGCTGGTCCGCCGTGAACACGCCATCCCCTGCGCCGCTGAGCACGGCGTAGCCGCCGTGCCACGGGGCCGCGAGCTGCCCGCTCACTTCGACGCCGACCCCGGCTTGGCCGGCCGGGTAGCCCCAGGCGCGCGGCGCCGCCCACACGCCGATGTGCGCGCGCTGCGAGATGTCCACATCCTCACGCCGGGCGAACGAGTTGAGGCGCTCGAGCACCTGAAGGCGCACATGCCCGACGTCGAGCCCCGTCCCTACGGTGCCGAACACGGAGTCGGGGAACACGGCTGTCGTGACGGCCTCGTACACCTCCCGGCGCCACACCCCGCTGACCCAGAGGCGCACATAGTCCCGGCTCGTGGCGTGAAGGGCGTAGCCGCCCGTGCCGTCAAATCGCAGCGTCCGATGCGCGAGCGTCGTGTCGAGCGCCCCGTCCCGGAAGATGAGCACGCGCTCGGATCCGGCACTCCCCTGCGTCTCGAGCGCGCGGCGGGCGGCGGTCTCGTAGAACGGCACGCCGATGGCCCACGACCCGGACGAGCCGTCCGACTTGTTGCTGTACGCGAGCGCGAGACGCGTGCGGCGCCCGAAGAAATGGGGACTCTGGTAGTGGAGATCGAAGATGTTCCGGTCGGGGGTGTGGTTGTGCACCGCGGTGAGTGAGGTGGCGGTGCCGAGGAAGTTGTCCTCGGCGATGCCGACCATCCAGCTGACGTCCCCGGCTGCGGAGGAAAATCCGAACTGCGGCTTCGTGCTCCACCCGTCAGTCGTCACGGCCCGCACGGCGAGTCGGCCGGCGAGCCGCGTGGTGTCGACGCGCACCCGGCTGAAGACATACAACGCCCGGAGCGCGCGCTCGCTCTCGACAGCCCGTGCCGAATCGTAACGGTCCCCCGGGTTCACGAGCAGGGCGTGCCGGATCACCCACGGTCGGGTCGTCACGTGCACTGCGTTCACGAGGCGGGTGAGGAATCGCGGCGCGTCCCCGTCCGCATCGAACACATTGCGATTCACGATGACGATCGTGTCCACGGTCGCGGGGGGTGCCTGGGCGGACAGCGGCACAGGCACGCACGCGGCGAGTCCTACGAGCGCGCAGCGGCACCACATATACAGGCCGCGGCCGGCAGTGGCCACGGCTCTCCGACGAGCAACCTACGGCCAGCGCACGGGCTGGCAAGTCTCGGAGGCAGGCCGGTTCACGGCTGCGCATATTGTGTGATGCCACTGCGCACTCTCGCGGCTGCGAGTCGCCGCGCATTCGACGAGCGGCCGCTGGTCGCGATCCTGATCGTAGGCGCGGCACTCCGCCTCATCGCCGCCATTTTCAGTCGCGGCTTCTTCACCATCGACGACCATCACGTCCTCATCGACACCGCGGACCGCGTGGCGCGCGGCGTCCCGCTTCCGGTGAACTATGGGCGATCGATCCTTTACCCAGGCTCCGTCGCGCTCATCATGGACGCGGTGCGGGCTGTCGCACAGGCCTCCCCCGCTGTCGAGATGGCCGTGGTGCGGCTGGTGCACGGAGCCTTCAGCGTCCTCAGTGTCTACTTCGCTTACCGGATCCTCGAGCACGTCGCGGGCCGGGAAGCCGCTCGCGTGGGCGGTCTGTTGCTGGCGACGTTCTATCTGCTCCCGGCCACGTCGGTGCACCAGTTCGAGGAAGCCGTGTGCCAGGTCCCGATCCTCGCGAGCTGCTGGTGGCTGCTCAAGGCCGACGAACCGGCACGCGGCGCAGGTCTGTGGTCGTTCCTATCGGGAGCGGCGATCGCGACCAGCCTGCTGATCCGCTTCCCGGCGCTCCCATATGTGCTTGCGTTCGTGGCGGTCGCGCTGTGGCGTCCGGCAGCGCGGTCCAGCAAGCTCTCCTTCGCCCTCGGAGTACTCTTGGTGCTCGTGTTGCAGGCGGCCAGCAACGTCGTGATCAACGGCGACCCGCTGTACTACCTCTTCCGGACGGCGCGTCACCGGGCCGGGCTTGGCGGCGGCTACCCAACGGCGCCGTTCTGGAAGTACGCCGTGACGCTCGTCGCCGCCTTTCTCCCACCGTTCTCGTTGCTGTTCCTCGCCGCCGCGATCCGTGGAGCCAAGCGGTTCGCGTTGCTCGGCATACCGGCACTCGCGTTTCTCGTCGGGACGAGCCTCGTCCCGAACAAGCAGGAGCGATTCCTGCTGCCGGTGCTGCCCGTGCTCTTGATCCTCGGTGCGATCGGACTGCCGGCGGTGCGAGACTGGTTTGCACGACGGGGGTGGACGCGGGCGTACAACTGGTCGTGGGGCTACTTCGCCGTCGTCAACGCGGCGCTACTCGGCGTCGGCGTGTTCTCTTACGGAAAAAAGGATCGGGTCGCGCCGCTCGTGTACCTGGAGCATCGGCACGACGCGACCGGGATCGTCGAGGCCCAGTTCACTTACGGGTTCCCGGTGCCCGGGTATTATCTCGGCAGATCGAGACCTGTCGTCTTCGTCTTCGAGGATCGGGGGCGGCTCGCCGCCGACATCGCCACTGCCCACCTGGCTGGACAGCCCGTGAATTACGTGGTGCTGTACAGCGACTCGCTCGAGGCGGACACCGCCCTGCTCGAGCGTACGCTCGGTCGCACGCTCGTGGTCCGAACGACGATCTCACCGAGCCTCGGCGATGACCTCGCGCACTTCATCAACCCTCACCGTAACCATGCGACGCGCGCGGTCGTGCTGTCGGTCCAGCCGCTTCCGGCCGCGTCGCCCTGAGACGCCGTCCCCTGCGGAGGCTGACATCAAATAGCAGGGGCGGGACTCGAACCCGCGACCCCGGCATTATGAGTGCCGTGCTCTAACCACCTGAGCTACCCTGCCCGACGCGGCAAATGCTAGCGAGAGAGCAGCGGGACGGTCAAGTCGTGTCCTGAGAGGCGCCCGCTGCCATTACTTCGGCCCCAAGCCGCCGCTGTCGAGCTGTGGTACCACGCGGTAGAGGATCTCCCCCTTCCGGATCATCCCGAACTGCTCGCGCGCCGCGCGCTCCTGCGCGGCGGGATCGGTCTCGAGCGCGTGCGCCAGCCGCTCGAGCGAGTCGAGCTCCACCTCGAGATCGCGCACGGTGCGGCGCTCCTCGGCGAGCTGGCGCCGCAGCTTGAGCCAGTCCACCGTGCTGTACTCCCCCGCCTGGAAGGCGAGCGCCGCGAGTACCAGGGCGGCAGCGAGGCCGGCGAGCTGCGCGCGCGTCACAACCCGTACAAGTGCCGGCCCGGGTAGGCGGCCACGTCGCCCAGCTCCTCGGCGATGCGCAGCAACTGGTTGTACTTGGCGACCCGGTCCGTGCGGGACGCGCTGCCGGTCTTGATCTGCCCCACGCCCGTGCCGACGGCGAGGTCGGCGATGAAGGTGTCTTCGGTCTCCCCCGAGCGGTGCGAGATGACCGCGCCGTAGCCGTTGGAGCGCGCCTGCTCGATGCATTGCAGCGTCTCGGTGAGGGTGCCGATCTGGTTCAGCTTGATCAGGATCGCGTTGGCCACGCCTTCCTCGATGCCGCGCTCCAGGCGCTCGATGTTGGTGCAGAAGAGGTCGTCCCCGACGAGCTGCACCCGCGTGGAGAGCGCTTCGGTGAGCTTCGCCCACCCGGACCAGTCGTCCTCCGCGAGCCCGTCCTCGATCGACACGATGGGGTAGCGGTCGATCCAGCTCTTGTAGAGGGCCACCATTTCCTCGGGCGTCTTCGTCCCCGCCCCGCTCTTCTTGAAGACGTACTTGCCATCCTGATAGAACTCGGACGCCGCCGGGTCGAGCGCGATGGCCACGTCCTTTCCGGGGTCCAAGCCCGCAGCTTCGATGGCCGCCATCACGGCCTCGAGCGCCGCCTCGTCGCTCGGCAGGTTCGGCGCGAACCCGCCCTCGTCGCCCACGGCGGTCGAGAGGTTGCGCTTGGCGAGCACCTTCTTCAAGGCGTGGAACACCTCGACCCCGACGCGCAGGCCCTCAGGGAAGCTCTCCGCGCCGATCGGCACGACCATGAACTCCTGAAAATCCACGTTGTTGGCGGCGTGGGCGCCGCCGTTCAGGATGTTCATCATGGGCACGGGGAGCACGTTCGCGACGGGGCCGCCGAGGTAGCGGTACAGCGGGAGCCCCGCGTCCTGCGCCGCAGCCCGCGCCGCGGCCATCGACACCGATAGGATCGCATTGGCGCCGAGGTGGCTCTTGTTGGGCGTCCCGTCGAGGTCGAGCATCGCGTAGTCGACGGCGATCTGCTCCTCGGCCGACATCCCCTCGAGCCGCGGCCCGATCACCTCGTTCACGTTCTTCACGGCCTCGAGCACACCCTTGCCGAGAAAGCGCTTGTGGTCGCCGTCGCGCAGCTCGACGGCTTCGTGCTCGCCGGTGGACGCGCCGCTCGGGACGGCCGCCCGGCCGGCCGCGCCGCTCGCCAGCGTGACGTCGGCTTCGATCGTGGGATTGCCCCGGCTGTCGAGTATCTCGCGCGCGTGCACCGAAATGATCGTGCTCATGGGCCCCTACCCTAGCGGCGCCCGGGCCCCGAGTCAACGCGCGCCTTGAGCGCGAGGATCGCCGGGCGCACGCGGTCGCGCAGCTCCTGCCGCTGGTCGACGCCCATGCCCGCGGTCGCGATCGGCTCGCCTACCAGGATCCGGATGGGTCGTGGGCGCAGCCGGATCCCACCCTTGGGCAGGATCTCAAAGGTATGGTGCACGTACACGGGGACGACCGGCACCTGCGCGGCGATCGCCAGCCCGAACGGCGCGTTCTTGAACGGGAGGAGCTCCCCTGTGCGGCTGCGCGTCCCCTCGGGGAACACCACGGCCGACACGCCGCTCTTGATGACCGCTCCCGCGCGCGCGTACGCCTCGACGGCGCGCCGCGGGTGCGGCCGGTCGATCATCACGTGGCCCGCGAGCACCATCGCGCGCCCGACGAGCGGGATCTTCACGAGCTCCTGCTTCGCCACGAACCGCACCGAGCCGGGGAGCGTCGCGGCGAGCGCCCAGATGTCGAACATCGAGGAATGATTCGAGGCGTAGACGACCGGCCCGTCCCGGGGGATGCGCTCGAGTCCCTCCACCCGCACCGGCGTGCCCGCCGCATCGAGCAGGTCGCGCGCCCAGTCGTTCGTGCCCCAGTCGTAAATGCCGCGCCCTCCCGGACGGCGCTTCACGCCGACCAGCGCCGCCACGATGACCGTCGCGGCGTGGACGAAGCCCGACACGACCAGCATCAGATAGAACCAGACCGTGCGGATCATCGCGGCGGAAAGTGATCGAAGCCGCGGAGCGGCGGTATCAGTCGTCCTTCGTCAGTCAACCGGACCCCCCGGCCAGCGGCGCAACGCCCGATTCGCGTGAGGGTCAGCCCGGTCGCGCGACGGAAGGCGCGCGCGTCGCGCTCCGCGAAGCGCGGCGGGAGGGCCGCGAGCAGCTCGTACTCTTCTCCGCTCAGGGCGGCCGCCTGCGGCGTGACGCCGGGCCAGCAGGGCACCCGCTCGAGCGCGATCTCCGCCCGTACGCCCGAGGCCGCAGCGAGCTGTCCCGCGTCGCCGGCAAGCCCGTCCGAGATGTCGATCAGGGCGCGTGCACCGCGGCGCGCCAGCCAGCGCCCGGCGGCGATGCGGGGTGCGGGGCGCGCGAAGCGCCGGAACAGCGGGCGCGGCAGCCGGGGGCCGCCCCCACGCTGCAGGGCGGCGAGCGCCAGCCCGGCGCCGCCGAGCCGGCCGGTCACCCACAACCCGTCCCCCGGCCGCGCGCCGCTGCGGCGTACCGGCCGCGACGCGAGCCCGAATACGCACACGTCGACGAGATAGCGCGGCGAGCGCACGAGGTCGCCGCCCAGCACGCGCGTACCTGCGCTCCGCGCCGCGGCACCGACGCCGGCCATGATGTCGACGGCGTCATCCTTCCTTCGTCTTCCGTCATCCGACGGAATTCCGAGAGCGACGAGCACACCGATGGGCCGGGCACCCTCCGCGGCGAGGTCGGACAGCGCCGCCGCGGTCGCGCGCCATCCGATGTCCTCGAACGACAGCCAGGCGGTGCGGAAGTGCACGCCCTCGAGAGAGAGATCGATCGAAACGGCGAGAGTCGTTCCGCCCAGCCGGACGAGCGCCGCGTCGTCGCCCAGGTCGCGCGCCGCGGCGCCGAGTCGCGCGAAGATGGCCCGCAGTCGGTCGAATTCCCCGCCCGGGCCGAGGGCCAGCGGCCCCCTCCTCATTGTCCCCGCGCCTCCGCACGCGCGAAGCGCACCAGCCCGCTGTCGGTCGCGACCCACAGCCAGCGTCGCTCCACCGCGACGTCGCGCACGGCCGCGGGCAGGTCATCGGGCACGTGGAGCACCCGGAAGCTCGCGCGGGCCAGGTCCCAGAACGCGAGCCCGTTCGCCCCGCCCACCCACACGCCTCCTTCATCCGGTGCGAGCGCCGTCACCTGACCCAGCTCGGCGCGCGCGTGCACCAGGGTCCACGCCCGCGTGGCGGGATCGCGCCACGCGAACTGGTCCGGCGTGACGGCGACCAGGGTGTCCCCCGTGAGGGTGAGGGCGAGAATCGGCGCGCGCAGCGCGGGCTGACCGGCCACGTCGGGAGTCACGGCGACGTCGCTCGAGCCGGGGGCAAGCAGCCGGAGCCCGCCCGCGGTTCCGACCCACAGGCTCTCGCGCACGGCCACGAGGCTGAGCACCGGCTGGCTCACGTTGCCGACGGGGATCACCTTGTCCCCGTTGGTGACGACCGCGAGCCCGCGCATCGTCCCCACCCAACAGCCGTCGGGCGCGGGGGCGAGGCTGAGCGCGTCGTCCGCCGGCAGCCCCTGCGCCGCGTCGAAGCGGCGGCTGGTGTAGCTGCCGGTCGCGATCCGAACCACGCCGCGCTCGCAGGCGAGCCACAGCCAGCGGCCCGTCGCCACCAGCCGCCGTCCCGCAACGCAACCGAAGCCGAGGGGGCCGTCCCCCGAGCCTGCGAGCGTCGTGTCAGCCGAGAGGTCGGCCGCCACCCACACGAGCCCGTGGCGCTCCGCCACGCGCCCCGCCGAAGCCACCCACACGCCGCCGGGGGCGAGTGCGACGGCACCGGCGCGCGCGCTGAGCAAGCCGTAGGAGAGGTTCTCCCACTCGGCGGTCGCGGCGTCCACGCGCACGAGTCCCATGCCGTCGGTGCCGAAGAACAGGTCGCTCCGATCCGGGGAACGCGCCGCGGAGAGGAAGCGATGGGCGCGGAGCCGCGGGTCCGTGAGGATGAGCGCGCGCAGCGCCTGCGCCGCCGGGGCGAGGTTCAGCGCCGTCCCGGCGTCGAGCGGCTGGACGCGCTGCCCCGGCGGCGGCAGCGGCCGGTCCGCCACAGGCACGATCGCGCCCCGGGGCAGGAAGCTCCATCCGAACGCACCCTGCACGTACACGCCGCTCGCCGCGTCGCGCGCGTCGAGTACGAGGTTACTGACGCCACCGGCGACGAACCCCGAATCCCAGCGCTGCGCGTCGGCGTCGTAGCGAGCCCACCCGCCGGTGGTGCCGAGCCACACGGCGTTGCCCGTCGCATCGGCGAGCGCCGCGCGCACGCGGGAAGCGGGATACCCGTCGAGCGTCGTCACCGGCAGGCGCCACGTCCGCGCTTGGCGGTCGTACACGACGAGCCCGTGGGTCGTGGCCCCGAACACCGTGAACGGCGACGCGGCGACGGCGGTGACGTATGAGAAATCGGAGATGAGGGCGCGGTCTTCGGGGCGCCAGAACCGGGACTGCGACGGATGATGAGACGACGGATGGTGAAGCGACGGAAGGACGGAAAGTGGGAGCACGGCGACCGCTATGCGCACCGGCAATCTCCAATTCATCCCCATTCCGTCCTTCCGTCGTTCCGTCGCCTTTCTGTCTCTCATGCCGTCTCCGGCGGCTCGAGCACCGTGATCACCGGCGGCCCTGCCGGCCGGCTGTTCGCCCAGGCGCGCCAGGTGTCGGGGAGGGCGGCGAGGACATCGGCGGGTCGGAGGCTGCGCGCGGTCCACTGGCGCGCGCCCTGCTCCGCGGCGCGCCCCAGCGCGTGCGCGCCCAGGGCCGCGGCCTCGGGGCCCGGGCTGCCGCGCGCGAGGAACGCGCCGATGAAGCCGGCGAGCAGGTCGCCGCTCCCACCGGTGGCGAGTCCCGGATTACCGCTCGCCACTACGTGGATGGGGCCGCGTAGATCGGCGATCACCGTGGGCACCCCTTTCAGCAGGACCGTCGCCTTCACCTTCTGGGCGGCCTTCGTGGCGGCCGCCCAGCGGTCGTTCGCCGCCTCGTCGGCGAGCTGGTCGCCGAATTGGGCACGGAACTCGCCCAGGTGGGGGGTGAGGACGACGGGGCGCTCGATGGGACCCTGGAACAGCGTCAGCGCGTCGGCATCGATCACGGTGGGGATCGCGCGCCGGGCGAGCACGCCCTGGAGGAACTGGGCGCGCGGCGGCTCGCGGCCCAGCCCGGGCCCGACGACGAGCGCGTCGGCCCACTCGAGCGCCTCGGCGGCCGGCGCCGTGACATCGGGGCCGAGCGCGGACTCGACCGTGAGCACGTCCGGAAGGCTGGCGCGCGCGGCGGCAATGGTCTCCGGCCCGGCGACGAGCTTCACGAGCCCCGCCCCGGCGGCCAGCGCGGCGCGCGCGGCATGCAGCGCCGCCCCCGTCATGCCGTTCGAGCCGCCCACGACGGTCACGCGGCCGCGGTCGCCCTTGTGCATCGTGGGCGCGAGCTTCGGGAGCCGCGCGCCGGCCCATGCGTCGGTGACGAGCACCGGCCAGCCGGGATCGGGCGGCGGGAACCCGATGTCCACGACGACCACCTTGCCGCACCAGTCACGCGCCAGCAGGTGCCCCCGGCGCGGGCCCCCGAAAGTGACCGACACGTCGGCGCGCAGCGGGCCGTGCGCCTCGCCGGTCGACAGGTCGAGCCCGGTGGGTCCGTCGATGGCGACGATGGGCGCCCCGTACGTGACGAGCCGCTGCGCCAGCGCGAGCACGTCGCCGCGGGCCGGGCCGGCGGCGCCCGTCCCGAGCAGCGCGTCCACGGCCACGGCGGCGGCGGGCCACGGCTCCTCCCGCCCGATCTCGCGCACGCCGTCCACGCGCGCCAGCGCGCGGTTGTCGATCGCGTCGTCGGTCTTGGGATCGAGCGCCGCCACCCACACGGGAACGGCGGCGGCATGCAGCGCCCGCGCCGCCACCCAGCCGTCGCCCCCGTTGTTCCCCGCTCCGGCGGCGACCAGCACCCCGCGGGCGAGCACGTCGGGAAAGTCGCGCAGGACGACTTGGGCCACCGCGCGACCCGCCGCCTCCATCAGCACGCGCGACGGAATGCGGTACTGGGTGCGCGCCGCCGAGTCCCAGGCGGCGGCCTCGGTGGCCGAGAGAACGGGAACGGGATTCACGTGATCACCACCCCTCCGTAGCCCACCACGGCATCGTCGTCGCCCGTCGTCATCCCCGAGTGACTGTAATGCACCACCGCGGCGCGTGCCTCGCCCCCGCCCAGCGCCACGCTCGCGGCGAGCACGGTGGCCGCGGGGGCGCGGCCGCACATCGAGATGCGCTCGCGCCGGCAGCGCGCCAGCAGCTCGGCGCCGTCCAGCGCCACCACCGCCTCGAGGGCGCGGCGGTCCTTGCCCTCGGAGACGCTCGCGGGCTCATAGTGGTTCAGGTCGCTCGACGCCAGCAGCAGCACCCGCTCGGGCCAGCGCCGGACGAGCGCCGCGAGCGCGCGCCCCAGCAGGTCGCACCCTTCCCAGGCGTCCCACGCGAGCACGAGCGGCACGATGCGCACATCGGCGCGCCGGATCTGGAGAAACGGCAGCTCGACCTCGACGGCGTGCTCGTGCTCGTGCGCCGCGTGGTCCGCGCCCACGAGCGGCGACGCCTCGAGCAACGCGCGTGCGAACGCGGCGTCCACGGTCACGTCGCCCAGCGGCGTGCGAAACGCGCCCGCCTCCCACAGCGAGGCCCCGCCGCGGGCGCGGCATACCCCCGTGTGGTTCGGGGCGAGGATCACGACGACCGGCGGGACGTCGAGGCGCGCGAACACATGCGCCGCTGTGAGCCCCGAATAGACGTAGCCGGCGTGCGGCGCCAGCGCCGCGCGGGCGGGCCCGGGGCGCGCGTCCGCCACGGCGGCGAGCAGCTCCCGCACGGCGCGCTCCAGCTCGCGCTGCGTCCCCGGATAGAAGCGCCCGCTCACGGCGGGCGCACGCACCGCGTCCAAGCCTATTTGAAACTCTGGCCGATCGCGCGACCGAACGAGATCTCCCCGTTATCGATGCGGATGTTGAAGCCGCATTCGGGGTTGGTGCAGACCCAGGCCTTGTAGGTGATCGGCGCTCCGTCGCGGCCGTAGTCCGATAACGGGATGAGGAGACCTTGCTGGCACTTCTTGCAGGCGGGCCATTCCTTCACGTCGTCCATGCGGCACCCCCTTCACCCGATCCGCCCCTGCTACCCGCGCTCCACGCCGGGCCAGCGGTAGCCGGCCCGGAACACCTCCGCGAAATCGTAGACTCGATCGAAGTCTTCCGGCTTGTCGCTCGGTTGCCGGGCGAGCAGCCCGACGTCGATCAGCGTGAACACCATGCGTCCCAGATCCGCGGTGCTCGCGATACCCCAGTGACCGAGCACGGTCGGCGCGAGGAGCCCGAACTGCTCGAGCGCGAAGTCCCGGCACGCCCACGCGAGCTCCGCGCCCGTGAGATGGCGGCGCGCCGGCAGCCGCCCCTGCGCGTACTCGAGCGCCGCGAGCACGAACAGGTAGCCGCGCTCGTGGTAGCGGGCGTCCTGCTGCCCGATGCGCTGGAACGCCTCTTCCAGGGTGGCGAAGTCGCTCACGGGCGCGCCTCCGCCGGCCCCGACGGCCGCGCCCGCAGCGCCGCGACGGGCTTGGAGAGCTGCGACTCGAGCAGCGCCTGCTCGAGCACTTCGTCGATCGTTTCCACCGGCTTGATCTCGAGCAGCTGTTTCACCTCGTCCGGCACCTCGACGATGTCGCTCTGGTTGCGCGCCGGCACGAGCACGGTCTTCACGCCCGCGCGCGCCGCCGCGGTCAGCTTCTCCTTGAGCCCGCCGATCGGGAGCACCCGCCCGCGCAGCGTGAGCTCGCCCGTCATCGCCACGTCGTGGCGCGCGGGGCGCCGGCACAAGAGCGACGCCAGGGCGGCCGCGATCGTGATACCGGCCGACGGGCCGTCTTTGGGGACCGCCCCGGCCGGCACGTGCAGGTGTACGTCCGTCTGCGTGAACGCCTCGAGCGGGATGCCGAGCGCGCCGGCGCGGGCGCGCAGCAGGCTCCACGCCGCCTGCGCGGACTCCTTCATGACGTCGCCCAGCTGGCCGGTGAGCGTGATCTGTCCCTTGCCCGGCATCTGGATCGCCTCGATGAACATGATGTCCCCGCCGACGGGCGTCCATGCGAGCCCCGTCGCGACGCCCACTTCGGGGCTGCGCCCGGCCACCTCGCTCTGGACCTTGGGCTGGCCGGCGTACTTCTCGAGGTTCTTGGCGGAGATCTTGACGGACCGAGCCCGCCCCTCCACGACCTCCAGCGCGGCCTTGCGGAGCACGCCCTGGATTTCGCGTTCCAGCTGGCGCACGCCCGCTTCCCGCGTGAATTCCCCGATGAGTCGCTCGAGCGCCCCGTCGGCGACGCTCGCCCGCTCGGCCTGGAGGCCCGTCTCCTTGAGTTGGCGCGGGAGCAGGTAGCGCTTGGCGATCGCGAGCTTCTCGCCGGGGGTGTACCCGGGTAAGGTGAGGACTTCCATCCGGTCGAGCAAGGGATCGGGGATCGGCGCGAGGCTGTTGGCGGTGGCGATGAACATCACCCCGGAGAGGTCGAACGGCACCTCGAGGTAATGGTCCACGAAGGCGCCGTTCTGCGCCGGATCGAGCACCTCGAGCAGCGCCGCGGTCGGATCGCCGCGCACGTCGGCCCCCATCTTGTCCACCTCGTCGAGCATGAGAACCGGGTTGCGCGTCTCGCAGCGCTGCAGCGCGTGGATGATGCGTCCCGGCAGTGCACCGACGTAGGTGCGGCGATGGCCGCGCACCTCGGCCTCGTCGCGCACCCCGCCCAGGGACACGCGGGTGAAGCGGCGGCCCAGGGCTTCGGCGATGCTCTGCCCCAGGGACGTCTTCCCCACCCCGGGCGGGCCCACGAAGCAGAGGATGCTGCCCCGCGCCTCGGGGTTCAGCGTGCGCACCGCGAGGTACTCGAGAATGCGCTCCTTCACCGTCTTCAGGTCGTAGTGGTCGCGGTCGAGAATCTCCCGCGCCGCCTTCAGGTCGAGCCGGTCGGTGGATGTGCGGTTCCACGGCAGCGAGGCGAGCACCTCGAGGTAGGTGCGCGCCACGTGGTACTCGGCCGACTGCGGCGACATCTGGCGCAGCCGCTTGAGCTCGCGATCGGCGACCTTCTTCCCTTCGGGCGACAGCCCCCCCTCCTCGAGCCGGCGCGCCAGCTCGGCGAGCTCGTCCTCGCCTTCCTCTTCGCCCAGCTCCTGGCGGATCACGCGCAGCTGTTCGCGCAGCACGTACTCGCGCTGGTTCTGGTCGAGCCGCGTCCGCACTTTCTCTTGGATCTGGCTCCCGACCTCGAGCACCTGCAGCTCCTGGCCCATTAGCTCGGCCAGCCGCTCGAGCCGGCGGTTCACCTCGTCGATCGCGAGCAGCTCGGCCTTGGCGGGGAGTGCCAGATCCAGGTTTGCGGCGACGAAGTCGGCGAGCTTGGCGGCGTCGGTGATGCCGGCAAGGACTTCGTGCAGCTCCTCACCCAGGTACGGAGCGATGTCGATGACGCGGGAGAATTGCGCGTGGACGGTGCGCTTCAACGCTTCGGTGCGGGCGTCCTCGACCCCAGTGGACGGCAGGGTCTCGTAGCCCGCCACGAGCCAGTGCTCGGCGGGCGTGATCTCGACGAGCCGCGCCCGGTCGAGCCCCTGCACCATCACGCGCACCGAGCCGTCTCCGAGCTTGAGCATGCGGACGACGGTGCTCAGCGTGCCGACCTCGTACAGCTCGTCGCCGCGCGCCTGCATCACCGCGCCCTCGGGAGGCTCCGTACCGCCCACCGGCCGCACCACGCCCAGCAGCACCCGCTTGTTGCCCTGCACCACCTCGTCGATGAGCTGCGCGGCGTACGGGTCCGTGAGCGCGAGCGGCAGCACGACGTGCGGGTAGACGACCAGTTGCCCGAGCGGCAATACCGGGAGCCGGTCCATCTACTCCACTTTCACCGACTGCGTCCCGGACGAGCGCACCGGCACCTTGGTGAGCCGGACCTCGAGGAAGCCGTGCTCGTAGTTGGCGCGGATGCTCTCGGGATCGACGCGCACGGGCAGGCGGAAGCGGCGCTCGAACGGGCCCACCTGGACTTCCATCGCGTGGTAGTGCGGCTTGCCGTCGCGCCGCACCTTGCGCTCGCCCCCGATCGTGAGAATCCCGTCGGCCAGTTGGACGCTGAAATCCTCGGAGCGCATGCCGGCGATGTCCATGCAGACGACCAGCGCGTCGTCCGTTTCGAAGATGTCGGTGGGCGGCTTCCACTTGGCCGACGCGACGAAGCCCACGGGGCGGCCGTGGGCCACCTCGTTGAAGTAGACCTCGAGCTCCTCGGCGAGGTGCACGGTGAACGAGCCCGAGCCCCGGGAGGGCCGGCCCGACGACCCGCCCCCGCCGCCCCCGCCGCTGCCGGCGCTGCTATCCGTCATGGCGCGAAGCGACGGCCGCCCGTGCTGGGAGCGGAGGCGCGTACAGGGGGAACTGCGCCGTGAGCTCGCGCACCTCGGCCTTGACGCGGGCGATGGTGGCGTCGTCCTGTTTCGTGAGCACGTCGTCGATCAGGCCCGCCACCGTCTCCATCTCGGACTCGGTGAAGCCGCGGGTCGTGACCGCGGGCGTCCCGATGCGGATGCCGCTCGTCACGAACGCCTTTTGCGGGTCGCCCGGGATGGTGTTCTTGTTGACGGTGATCGCTGCCCGGTCGAGCAACTCCTGCGCCTCCTTCCCGGTGACGTTCTTGGGCCGCAGGTCCACGAGCATCAGGTGCGTGTCGGTGCCGCCCGAGACGATCGCGTAGCCCCGGTCCACGAGCGCCGCGGCGAGGGCCTGGGCGTTCTTCACCACCTGCTGCGCGTAGCGCTTGAACTCCGGGGTGAGCGCCTCGCCCAGCGCGACCGCCTTCGCCGCGATGACGTGCTCGAGCGGGCCGCCCTGGATCCCCGGGAACACCTGCTTGTCGACCTCCTTGGCGAACGCTTCCTGGCACAGGATAATCCCGCCGCGCGGGCCGCGCAGCGTCTTGTGCGTCGTGGTCGTGACGATCTGCGAGTGCGGGACCGGCGAAGGATGCAGGCCCGCGGCCACGAGTCCGGCGAAGTGCGCCATGTCCACGACGAGGATGGCGCCCACTTCGTCGGCGACGCTCCTGAGCGCCGCGAAGTCGATGATGCGGGCGTAGGCGGAGCCGCCGCCGATGAGGATGCGCGGCCGCTCGCGGCGCGCGACGTCGCGCACCTGGTCGTAGTCAATGTAGCCGGTGTCTTCGCGAACTCCGTAATGGACGGCGCGGAACAGCGTGCCCGAGAAGTTCACGGGGGCGCCGTGCGTGAGGTGCCCGCCGTGCGGCAGCGCGAGCCCGAGCAGCGTGTCGCCCGGCTTCGCGACCGCGAGGTAGGCGGCCATGTTCGCCTGCGCGCCCGAGTGCGGCTGGACGTTCGCGTGCTCGGCCTTGAACAAAGCCTTGGCGCGATCGATCGCGAGCTGCTCGACCTCATCGACGACCTCGCAGCCGCCGTAGTAGCGCTTCCGCGGCAGGCCCTCGGCGTACTTGTTGGTGAGCGCGGAGCCCATCGCCTCGAGCACGGCGACCGTGACGAAGTTCTCGCTCGCGATCAGCTCGAGGCCGTGCTCCTGCCGTTCCACCTCGCGGCGAATCAGCTGGAAGATGGCCGGGTCCGCCTTGGCGAGCGGCGCGCGACGGTCGATCACGAGTCGATCTTCGCGACGCGCCGCTCGTGGCGCCCGCCCTCGAACGTCGTGTCGAGCCACTTGTGGAGAATCTCCATGCCTTCCGCCTCGCTCACGAACCGTGCCGGCAGGACGAGCACGTTCGCGTCGTTGTGGCGGCGCGCCAGCTCCGCGATCTCGGGACTCCAGGCGACGGCCGCGCGCACGTGGGGAAAGCGGTTCGCCACGAACGCCATCCCCAGCCCCGTACCGCAGGTGAGGATGCCGCGCCGCACCTTCCCCTCGCTCACCGCGGCGGCGACCGGTCGCCCGTAGTCGGGGAAGTCGTCCGCCGGATCGAGCGCCTTCGGCCCCACGTCCACCGGCTCATAGCCGAGCCGCGCCAGCTCGTCGACAAGCTTCTGCTTGAGGCGGAAGCCCGCGTGGTCAGCGCCGACGTAGATCTGCTCAGACAAAGTTGCGCCGTACCCCGGCGATCGCCGCAATGCGCTGCTCCGCGAGCCGATCGGCCGCCCGGTAGCTGGGGATCCCCTCCTCCCGCGCGATCTCAAAGACGCGCAGGATGGTGTCGTAGATCTCCCCCGCCTTGGAGCGGGCTCGCTCCGGGGCCCAGCCGTGGAGCTCGGCGTTCACGTTGATGAGCCCGCCCCCGTTGATCACGTAGTCCGGGGCATAGGTGATGTGCCGCTGCTCGAGCAGGTCGCCGTGGCGGTCCTCGGCCAGCTGGTTGTTCGCGCCACCCGCCACGATCTCCACCTTGAGCCGCGGGACGGTCTCGTCGTTGAGCACCGCACCGAGCGCGCACGGCGCGAAGATGTCGGCCGGGACGTCGTAGATCGCGTCCGTCGCCACCGCCTGCGCGCCGACCTCCTCGACCACGCGCTTTACCCGCTGCGGGTCGATGTCCGTGCACACGATGCGCGCGCCCTCGGTGTGGAGCAGGCGCGCCAGATGGTAGCCGACCGAGCCACACCCCTGCAGCGCCACGGTCTTCCCGCTCAGGCTGTCCGCGCCATAGCGGTGCCGGGCGCACGCCTTCATCCCGCGGTACACCCCGTACGCCGTGACGGGCGACGGGTCCCCCGATTTCCCGATCAGGCCGGTCACGTGGTTCGTCTCGGCCTTGATGTATTCCATGTCGCCGGTGGTGGTGCCCACGTCCTCGGCGGTGATGTAGCGCCCCTTGAGCGATTCGACGTGCCGCCCGTGCGCGCGGAACAGCGCCTCGCGCCGCGTGGTGCGGTTGTCGCCGATGATCACGCTCTTGCCGCCGCCCAGATTGAGCCCCGCGACGGCGGCCTTGTACGTCATGCCCCGAGCCAGTCGCAGGGCATCGACCAGCGCCTCCTCGTCGCTCGCGTAGTTCCAGAACCGCGTGCCGCCGAGGGCGGGCCCCAGCACCGTCGAGTGGATCGCGATGATGCCCCGGTACCCGGCGGTCGGATCGTAGTACGCGCTCACCTGCTCGTGCTCGTGCTCCGCGAGCCGGTCGAACAGCGGGAAGCCCCCGGAGGCCCCGACCTTACGGGCGGGGCGACGCCCCACCTCAGCCTCGAGGATAGAGACCGCGGGCGATGACGATCCGCTGGATTTCGCTGGTGCCTTCATAGAGCTCCGTGACCTTCGCATCCCGGAACAGCTTCTCGACCGGGAAGTCCCGCATGTAACCGTAGCCGCCGAACAGCTGCACCGCCTGGGTCGTGACCCACATCGCGGTCTCGGACGCGAACAGCTTGGCCATGCTCGCCTGCGTCGTGAAGCCCTCGCTCCGGTCGATGCGACCAGCGACCGCGTGGGTGAGGGCGCGGGCGGCCTCCACGCGCGTGGCCATGTCCGCCAGCTTGAACTGCACCGCCTCGAACTCCCGCAGCGCCGCGCCGAACTGCCGGCGCTCGGCGCAGTAGGCGACGGCGTGCTCGAGCGCCCGACGCGCGATGCCGACGGCCTGGACCGCGATCCCCAGGCGGCCCACGTCGAGCCCCTCCATCGCGTACCGGAACCCCTGCCCGTCCTCGCCCAGGAGGTGATCCGCCGGCAAACGCACGTCCTCGAGCGCGATCGCGACCGTATTCGAGGCGCGCAGGCCCATCTTGTCCTCGGGCCTCCCGGGACGATAACCCGGCACGTCGGTCGGCACAATGAAGGCCGATATGCCGCGCTCCGTGCGGGCCATGACGATCATCAGGTCCGCCGTGCCGCCGTTCGTGGCCCAGGCCTTGGTGCCGGACAGCAGCCAGCCGTCGCGGTCGCGCACCGCGCGCGCGGCGAGCGCTCCGGCGTCCGAGCCCGACTCGGGCTCGGACAGCGCGAACCCGGCGAGCCGTTCGCCCCGCGCCATGGACCGCAGCCACCGCTCCTGCTGCGCCGCGCTGCCGTGGCGCACCAGCATGGTTGTGGGGATCGCGTTGTGGATCGACACGGAGATCGCGATGCTCGCGTCGGCCGCCGCGATCTCCTCGAGCGCGAGAAAATACGTCAGCGTGTCGAGCCCCATGCCGTCGAACGACTCGGGCGTGCACATCCCGAGGAAGCCGAGCCGGCCCAGCTCATCGAGCACGTCCCGGGGGAAGTAGCCGGTGCGGTCCCACTCGGCGGCGTGCGGCTCGATGCGCGTGCGGGCGAACTCGCGCGCCAGGTCCACGATCTGGCGCTGCGTCTCGGAGAGACCCGTCGCCTCAATCGCGGTAGACATAGAACCCGCGACCGCTCTTCCGCCCCAGCCGCCCCGCGGCCACCATCTTCCGGAGCAGCGGCGCCGGCCGGTACTTGTCGTCGCCCAGATCGCGATGCAGCACGTCGAGAATCGCGAGGCACACATCGAGCCCGATCAGGTCGGCGAGCGCGAGCGGCCCGAGCGGATGATTCATCCCCAGCTTCATCACCGTGTCGACCGCCTCCGGGGTCGCGACCCCCTCCATCACGCAGAAGATCGCCTCGTTGATCATCGGCATGAGCACGCGGTTCGACACGAACCCGGGCGCGTCGTTCACCTCGACCGGGGTCTTGCCGAGGGCGCGGACGATCTCGAGCGTGCGGCGTGCGGTCTCGTCCGACGTCTCGAGGCCGCGGATCACCTCGACCAGCGGCATCACCGGCACCGGGTTCATGAAGTGCATCCCGATCACCTGGGCCGGCCGCCCCGTCTGGGCGGCGAGGGTCGTGATCGAGATCGCGGAGGTGTTGCTCGCCAGCAGCGTCGTCTCAGGCGCGAGGCGGTCGAGCTCGCGGAAGATCGGAAACTTGACCTCGGGCTTTTCGGTCGCCGCTTCGACCACCAGGTCCGCCCTGCCCGCCGCTTCGAGCGACGTATCCATCTGTATGCGGTCCAACATGCCCGCTCCCTGCTCCCTGCTCACTGCTCCCTTTTTTGCTTGGCGCTCGACGTTCCGGGCGATGGCCTCTCGCGCCTGGTCGAGCGCCGCGCGCGACACGTCGAGCAGCGCCGTGTCCCAGCCATGCTGTGCAAAGACGTGGGCGATGCCGTGGCCCATCGTGCCCGCGCCCACCACGGCGACCCTCACGCGCGCCCCACAAACGAAACGCGCGCCGTCATAGGCGCGCGCGCAGGGGAGTCAGGGTCGGCTTCAGAATGAGGACGGCGATCCCGAGCTTCAACAGGTCGCCCAGGATGAACGGCAGCGTGCCGAGTCGCAGCGCGAGGCCGCCGCTGCCCGTGAGGATGAGCAGCTGCGCCAGACCGCCCAGGTGGATCAGCAGCAGCCCGGTGAGCACGGCGAGCGCCAGTCGCCCCAACCGCCGGCCGTCCGGTGCGAGCTTCCCGACCGCGAAGGCCGCGACGGGATACGCGAGCAGGTAGCCACCGGTCGGTCCCAGGAGGCGCGCCAGACCGGGCACGCCGTAGGGCGTGAACACCGGGAGACCCGCGGCGCCCAGGGCGAGGTACAGGATCAGCGCGCTGGAGCCCAGCCCGGGACCGAGCAGGCCGCCCACGAGCAGCACCGCGAGCGGCTGCAACGTCATGGGCACCGGCGTGCCCGGGAGCGGAATCGAGATCTGCGCGGCGGCGGCGACGAGCGTCGCCCCGAGCACCACGGCCGCGGTGCGGCGCAGCGCCACATGCGCCGGCGCGAAGGCAAGCGACGACTCCCGCATCAGAGCATCTCCACGCTGAGGGCTACTGCGTTGCCGCCACCCAGACAGAGGGTGGCGAGGCCGGTCACCTGCTTCCGTTCCTTCAAGGCATAGAGCAGCGTCGTGAGCACGCGCGCTCCCGAGGCGCCGATCGGATGTCCCAGCGCGATCGCCCCGCCGTTCACGTTCACCCGGTCCCAGTCCCAGCCCAGGGCGCGCCCGTCGGCGAGCGCCTGCACGGCGAACGCCTCGTTCGCCTCGATCAGATCGTAGGCGGAGATCTTCGTCTTGGCCTTCGCCATGAGGTGCTGCACCGCGACGATGGGGGCGAAGAACAGATCCTTCGGCTCGCCGCCACCGGTGGCGTACGCGGTGATCCGCGCCAGTGGCGCGAGGCCGTGCGCCCGGGCGAACGCGAGCGACGCCACCACGAGGGCGCTCGCGCCGTCGTTCAGGCCGGGCCCGTTCCCCGCCGTCACGGTGCCGTCCTTCTCGAACGAGGGCTTGAGCGCGGCCAGCGCCGCGAGCGAGGTATCCTTGCGGGGCCCCTCGTCCTTGTCCACCACGATCGGGGCCTGTTTGCCGGGGATCTCGACCGGCACCGTCTCCGCCTTGAAGCGGCACGCCTCCATCGCCGCCACGGCCTTCTGGTGACTGGCGAGGGCAAAGCGATCCTGGTCCTCGCGCGAGACGCCCGCCTTCCTGGCGGTGTACTCGGCGAGGTTCCCCATATGGGTGTTCGAGAACGAGTCCCACAGACCGTCGTGGATCATGCCGTCCACGAGCTGACCGTTCCCCGCCTTGATGCCGCCGCGCATCCCGTACACGTAGTGGGGGGCGTTGGACATGGACTCCATGCCGCCCGCCACGACGCACTGCTCGTCGCCCGCCTTGATCGCCTGGGCCGCGAGCATCACGGCCTTGAGGCCGGAGCCGCAGACCTTGTTGACCGTGAGCGAGGGGATCGTCCCCGGGAGGCCGGCGTGGATCGCCGCCTGGCGGGCCGGGGCCTGGCCCTCACCGCCCTGGAGCACGTTGCCGAGGACGACTTCGTCCACGAGGGCGGCGTCGACGCCCGCCCGCCGCACCGCTTCCTTGATCACAAGCGCGCCGAGGCGCGGCGCCGGGATCGGCGCGAGCCCGCCCAGGTACTTGCCGACAGGTGTGCGGCAAGCAGACAGGATGACGGGGATGGTTTGATCACTACTCATCTTGCGTCCTTCCACCCCGGACTTGCGTCCGGGGTTAGTCTGACCCCGGGCGCAAGCCCGGGGGAATGCTCTCTCTCAAATTAGCGGCGTCAGGCCCCTCGTGCGAACCTCTTCCTTCAGTTTCTCGAGGAATTCGTCCACCGGCAGCACGACCTGCTTCTTCCCTTCCCCCCGCACCCGCACGGCCACACTGCCCGCGTCCGCCTCGCGCTGCCCCACCACAGCCATGTAGGGCACCTTGTGCGTCTCGGCGTCGCGGATCTTGTAATTGAGCATCTCGTTGCGCTCGTCGAGCTGGGCGCGGATGCCGGCCGCGCCGAGCCGCTCCCGCAGCTGACGCGCCGCCGGCGCCTGTACGTCCGAGATCGGCAGCACGCGCACCTGCTCCGGCGCGAGCCACAGCGGGAACACGCCCGCGAAGTGCTCGATCAGAAAGCCCACGAACCGCTCCAGCGTGCCGAAGATCGCGCGGTGGATCATGACGGGTCGATGCGGCCGGTTGTCCTCACCCGCGTACTCGAGCCCGAAGCGCTCGGGCTGCTCGAAATCGAGCTGGATCGTCGCCCCCTGCCACTCGCGCCCGATGGCGTCGTTGAACTTGATGTCGATCTTGGGTCCGTAGAACGCGCCTCCGCCCTGGTCGATGCGGTAAGTGGCGCCGCGGTGCTTGAGCGCCTGCTCGAGCGCGCGTTCCGCTTGGTCCCAGGTCGCGTCGGTGCCCAGCTTCTTGTCGGGCCGCGTGGCGAGGTCGAGCCGATAGGAGAGGCCGAAGGTCTTCCCGAGCACCAGCTCCACCATATCGAGCAGCTGGAAGATCTCCTGCTCAATCTGGTCCTCGCGCAGGAAGATGTGCGCGTCGTCCATGGTGAGCCCACGCACGCGCAACATCCCGTGCAGCGTCCCCGAGCGCTCGTTGCGGTACAAATTGGCGATCTCGGCGAGGCGGATCGGCAGGTCGCGGTAGCTGCGCTGCTGCGCGGCGTAGATGAGGATGTGCATCGGGCAGTTCATCGGCTTCACCCGATAACGTACGGATTCCGACTCGCCCTCCCCCGCTGCCATGGGCGGGAACTGGTTCGCCGCGTACAGGGGAAGGTGCCCCGAGCGCAGGAACAGCTCCTCGCGGGTCACGTTGGGCGTGTAGACCAACGAGTAGCCGCGCTCGAGGATCGTGTCCTCGATGAAACGCCGCAGCTGAAACTGGATCATCGCGCCTTTCGGGTGCCAGAAGATCAGGCCGGGGCCGACGTCCTCCTGAATCGAGAACAGGTCGAGCTGCTTGCCGAGCACGCGGTGGTCGCGCTTCTTGGCCTCGTCGAGCCGCCGCAGGTAGGCCTCGAGGTCGTCCTTGCTGAGCCACGCCGTGCCGTAGATGCGCTGCAGCATCTGGCGGCGCTCGTCGCCGCGCCAGTACGCACCGGCGGCGTGCAGCAGCTTGAAGTGCTTGATGCGCCCGGTGCTCGGCACGTGCGGGCCGCGGCACAGGTCCACGAAGGGGCCGTCGGTGTAGATCGAAATCACCTCATCGGGCCCCAGGTCGTCGATGCGCTCGAGCTTCAAGGGATCATCGGCGAAGCGACGCTTGGCCGCCGCGCGGTCCACCTCCTCGCGGACGAACGGGTAGTCCGCCGCCGTGACCTCGCGCATCTTCGCTTCGATCTGCGCCAGGTCCTCGGGCGTGAACGGCGCGGGCACCTCGAAGTCGTAGTAGAAGCCGTCCTCGATGGGCGGACCGAAGCCGATCTTGGCGCGCGGGAACAGCTGTCGCACGGCCGTGGCGAGCACGTGCGCCGACGAGTGCCGCAGCACGTCGAGCGCCTGGGGATCCTTGTCGGTGACGATCGCGACCTTCGCGCCGTCGGGGAGCGGGCGCGCGAGGTCGCGCACCTGGCCGTCCACGCGCACCGCGAGGGCGGCCTTGGCGAGCCCGGGGCCGATTGCTTTGGCGAGGTCGGCGCCGGTGGCGCCCGCGGGCAGTCGCTTCTCGCTCCCGTCGGGGAGCGTGACACGGATCTCGGCGGCGGCCATCAGGTCAGGGAGTCGGCTGGGCGGTCCCCGGCGGGGACGGAGGCGAAGCGGCCGGAGGGGGGGGGACCGGGACGCCCGCGGGAGGCGCCGTCAGGGGCAGGAGGCGCCGCCCGTCGCGGAAGTAGAGCGCGACCATGAGGAGAATGAGGAGCCCAGTCGCGAGCCAGCGGGCGATGCGGCTCGTGGGGAGCGCCGGAGATTCGTCGGGCATGGGAACGTATTCTAGAACGACGGGGAAGGGCGGGGAAGGACGGGGAACCGGTCGGCTCGCCTACCTTCCCCGTCGTCCCCCGTCTTTCCCCGTCCTGTCTATAATAATGAATGCCCGAGCCCCGGTTCGCGTTGCCGCCCCAATACAACCCGCACGACGTCGAGCGCCGGCTGTACCAGCGGTGGCTCGACCGCGGGGTGTTCACGCCCCGCGCCGACTCGCCGCATGAGCCGTATGTCATCGTGATCCCGCCGCCCAACGTCACGGCCATCCTGCACGTGGGTCACGGGCTCAACAACGTCATCCAGGACGTGCTGATCCGCTTCGAGCGGATGCGCGGGCGTGCCGCAGAGTGGTTGCCGGGCACCGATCACGCCGGCATCGCCACGCAGAACGTGGTCGAACGGCTGCTCGCGGAGGAGGGCAAGACCCGCTTCGACCTCGGTCGCGAGAAGTTCGTCGAGCGGACCTGGGCGTTCGTGCGCCAGACGGGGAACGCCATCCTGGAGCAGCTCAAGGTGATCGGCTGCTCGTGCGACTGGAGCCGCACCCGCTTCACGTTCGACGCGGCGTACTCGCGATCGGTGCGGGAAGTGTTCGTGCGTCTGTGGGACGAGGGTCTGATCTACCGTGGCCACCGGGTGATCCACTGGTGCCCCCACTGCGGCACCGCGCTGTCCGACGAGGAGGCCGAGTTCCAGGACGAGACCGGCAACCTGTACTACATCCGCTATCCGGTAGAGGGCGGCCCGCGGCCGTATCTCACGGTGGCGACCACGCGGCCCGAGACGCTGTTGGGCGACACGGCCGTCGCCGTGAACCCCAAGGACGCGCGGCACGCGGCGTTCATCGGCAAGACCGCGCGCCTGCCGATGACCGACATCGCGATCCCGATCATCGCGGACGAGGCCGTCGATCCGGCGTTCGGCACCGGCTTCGTGAAGGTGACCCCGGCACACGACGCCAGCGACTTCGAGATCGGGCAGCGACACGGGCTCGAGGCGCCGCTCATCATGCGGGAAGACGGGACGATGGGGGAGGAGGACGGAAAGACGGAACGACGGAAGGCGGATGCAAAGCGAGTTCCGCCGCAGCTGGTGGGACTCGATCGGTTCGAGGCCCGCGAGGTCATCGTGCAGCTGCTGCGCGAGCGGAAGTTGCTCGAGAAGGTGGAGCCGCATCGGCATGCGGTGCGCCACTGCTACCGCTGCGAGACCGTGGTGGAGCCGCGGCTCAGCGACCAGTGGTTCGTGAAGATGAAGCCGCTCGCCGAGCCGGCGCTCGCCGCGTACCGGGACGGGCAGTACCGCCTGGTGCCCGAGCGCTGGCACGCGACCTACGTGAACTGGATGGACAACATCCGCGATTGGAACATCTCGCGGCAGCTGTGGTGGGGACACCGGATTCCGGTGTTCACCTGTACGAAGTGTGGCGAGCAGTGGGCGGACAGGCAGGACCCGAAACAGTGCCGCAAGTGCGGCGGCCCGGTGGAACAGGACCCCGACGTGCTCGACACGTGGTTCTCGTCGTGGCTCTGGCCGTTCGCGACGTTCGGCTGGCCGGAGCGGACGCCCGACCTCGCGCGCTTCTATCCCGGCCACACGATGGTGACCGCGCCCGAGATCCTCTTCTTCTGGGTGGCCCGGATGATCATGGCCGGGTACCACTTCCTCGGGGAACGGCCGTTCTCGACGGTGTACCTGCACGGCACCGTGCGCGACACGCAACACCGCAAGATGTCCAAGTCGCTCGGCAACGGCATCGATCCACTCGACGTCGTGCGGCTGTACGGGGCGGACGCGCTGCGCTGGACGCTGATCGCGGGCAGCTCGCTCGGCGCCGACGTGATCCTCGACCCGAGCGACTTGGAGACCACGTTCGCTCCCGGGCGCAACTTCGCGAACAAGCTCTGGAACATCGGGCGGTTCATCCTGGCGCAGCTGCCGGAGGACGTGGAGTCGATCGAGAAATTGAATCTCTCCGCGCTTGCCCTCGCGGATCGTTGGATCCTGACCCGCGCCTATGCCACGATCGTGGCGGCCACGGACCAACTCGAAACATTTCGCCTCGATGAGGCCGCCAAGGCTTGCTTCGAGTTTGCCTGGAAGGACCTGGCCGACTGGTATGTTGAGGCGGTGAAGCCGCGCCTCGCGGCGGGCGACGCCGCCGCCGCGCAGGCTGTCCTCGCCTTCTGCTTCGACACGGTGCTTCGCCTGCTCCATCCGGTCGTGCCGTTCATCACCGAAGACCTGTGGCAGAGGCTACCCGGGCGTCGTCCGGAGGAACTCCTGGTCACCGCAGCGTGGCCCACCGTGCCGCCGCAGCTGCTCAAGCTTGAAGCGGCCTTCGAGTTCACGCGCGTTCAGGAAGCCATTTCCAAGATTCGAATGATTCGCGCAGAATACCGGATCGCTCCGAAGATCCGTCTAGCGGCGTCGATCAAGCCGAGAACGGACCTGATCCGAGCCGCCTTCGAGGGGGAACGGGAGACTATCGTCCGTCTGGCGCAGCTCTCCGACCTGGATCTCGACGGTGGGTTCGGGGGTGCCGGCGCCCATGCCGTACTTGCCGACGGGAGCGAAGTGTTCGTGGCGCTCGCCGACGCGATCGACGTGCGGCAGGAGTGCCGACGCTTGTCGAGCGAACTGACGCGGCTGGAGCAGCAGCTGTCCGGCCTCGCCGCCAAGCTCACCAACCAGAACTTCGTCGCGCGGGCCCCCGCCGAGGTGGTCGCCCAGGAGCGCGAAAAGGAGCGAGCGTGGCGCGACCAGCGGCAGGCACTGGCCGACAAGCTCAAGTCGCTCGGCTGCTCCTGATCGCCGTGGGGTGGGGCGGGAGCGGCGCCTGCGCCAACCAGGGCGAGCCACCCGGCGGCCCGCCCGACACCACGCCGCCGCAGGTCGTGCGCACGATCCCCGAGTCCGGGGCGGTCGTGCCGGCGCTCAAGGACGACGCGGTCATCCAGTTCGACGACGTGATCGACGAAATGGCGGGGGGTGGCGGGGGTGGCGGGGGGGGGGGCGGCGGGGGACGCGGAGGGGGCACCGGTGCCATCAGCGGCCTGGCACGCCAGGTCGTGCTGTCGCCCGTGGCCGGCGGGGTGAAGGTGTCGTGGCACCGCAGCGCGATCCACGTGAAGCCCAACGAAGGCTGGAAGCCCAACCGCGTGTACCACCTCGAGCTCCTGCCCGGCATCCTCGACCTGCGGCGCAACGCGACCAAGCGGACGAAGCTGATCGTGTTCTCGACCGGCCCCGCCCTGCCGACCGCCACGATCGCGGGGACGGCACTGCTGTGGGTCGAGCAGCGCCCCCTGGGACAGGCGGTGATCCGCGCGGCGCCCCTCCCGGACACCGTCGCGTACGTCACCGTGGCCGACTCGGCCGGCGACTTCCAGCTGAGCGACGTCCCGCCCGGGCGTTATCTGCTCCAGGCGATTCAGGACCAGAACAACAACCGGCGGGCCGACCAGCGCGAGGCGTACGACACGGTCACGGTCAGGCTGGACACGAGCGCGAGCGTGCTGCTGTGGGCCTTCGTGCACGACAGCGTCGGCCCGCGGGTGAAGAGCGTCGATCCGGTGGACTCGGTGTCGTTCCGGCTGACCTTCACGGCGGCGCTCGATCCCCGACGGCCGGTGGACACCGCCCAGGTGCGCGTGTTCGCGCTCCCCGATACGACACCGTTCCCGGTGCGGACGCTGTACGGCGCCGCGCAGTACGACTCCATCCAGGCGCGCGCCCGCGCCGTCGCGGATTCACTGCGGAAGGCCCGCGACACGACCGCCAAGCGCGATACGACGGGGCGGCTCGGAGCGGCAGCCCCCTCCGCAGCAGCCCAGCGGGCACCCGCCGCTCCGGGGGCTGCCGCTCCGGGCCGCCCTGCCGCTCCGCGGGACACCGCGGCGCGTGTCGATACGAGCCGAGTCCGCAAACTTCTCAAGCAGCGGCCTGTCCCATCCGACCGGCTGGTAGTGCAGACCGCGCGGCCGCTTGCGCCGGGTGGCAAGTACCTCGTCCGGATCCACGGAGCGACGAACTTGAGCGGCGTGGCGGCGGACGCGCAGGGCGTGCTGGTGGTGCCCGTGGCCCGCGATACCACCAAGGGGGCGGCGGGAGCGCGCAAACCGCCATGACCGATCCGCGTCGCCGGCTTCCCGCGGTCGAGGCCCTGCTCGCCGAACCCGACATCGCGGCGCTCGTCGCGGCGCACCCCCGCAGCGTCGTGGTGCGCGCGGTACGGGAGACGATCGAAGGAGCGCGCACCACCGGTGGCGCCGCGCCCGCCGAGGGCTGGGGCGCCGCCGTGCTCGCGCGCGTGCATCGGCTGGCGGCGCCGTCGCTCGAGCCCGTGATCAACGCGACGGGCGTGGTGCTGCATACGAACCTCGGCCGAGCGCCGCTCGCAGGGCCCGCGATCGCGGCGATGGCCCGCATCGCGGGATCGTACTCGAATCTCGAATATGATCTGACGCGAGGGACCCGTGGCTCACGCCACGGACTATGTCGCGACCTGCTCGTGGAACTGACCGGGGCGCCGGACGCGCTCGTCGTGAACAACGCCGCGGGCGCGCTGCTTGTCGCGCTCTCCGCTCTGGCCCGAGACGGCGCGGCGATCGTGTCGCGCGGGGAGCTGATCGAGATCGGCGGCGCCTTCCGCATTCCCGATATCATGGCCCGGTCCGGCGCGAAGTTGGTGGAGGTGGGCACGACCAATCGCACGCACCGGAAGGACTACGAAGCCGCCCTCACCCCTGACGCCCGCCTCCTGCTGAAAGTCCACCGCTCGAACTTCCAGGTGACGGGCTTCACCACCGAGGTGCCCGCCACAGAGCTCGCCGAGCTGGCGCGTGCCCGGGGCGTCGCGAGTCTGTACGACTTGGGAAGCGGCCTGCTGCTCGATCTCGCGCCCTGGGGCTTGAGTGGGGAGCCAGGCGTGCGCGAGGGGCTGGCGAGCGGGGTCGACGCCGTCGTGTTCTCGGGCGACAAGCTGCTCGGCGGCCCGCAGGCAGGCATCCTGCTGGGCGCGCGCGCCGCGATCGACGCGTGCCGCAAAGACCCGCTGGCGCGCGCCGTGCGCTCGGACAAGTTCACGCTGGCGGCGCTCGAGGCGACGCTGGCCCTCTACAGAGATCCGGAGCGAGCTCGGATGGAGATTCCAGTCCTCCGAATGCTGACAGAAGACGTCGCGCAGATACGTCGACGCGGAGAGGCGTTGCAACAAGGCGTAGGGAAGGACGCCGACCTCGTCGCCGGCGAATCCGAAGTGGGCGGCGGCTCGTTCCCCGGAGCAAAATTGCCGACGTGGCTCGTGCGGCTCACCACCCGACACCTGACACCTGACACCTTGTCCGCCCGGTTGCGGGATGGCGAGCCCCCGATTATCCCCCGCATCGCCGGCGACCACGTGTTGCTCGATCCTCGCACCATCTTCCCGGAGCAGCTCGAGACCGTGGCAGGGGCCGTGCGCGCCGCGCTCGATGCCTGACGGCCGCCGGGCGGTGTTCCTCGACCGCGACGGCACCATCGTGGACGACCCCTCTCCCGGCTTCCTGCACGAGCCGGGCCGGGTGCGCCTGCTCCCGCGCGCAGCCGAAGCGATCCACCGGCTCAACGAGGCGGGCTGGCTCGTCGTGACCGTGTCGAACCAGTCGGGGATCGCGCGCGGCCTGTACGATACGGCCGCGTACGCCGCCGTGCAGCGCCGGCTCGGCGAGCTGCTCGCGGCGCACGGCGCGCACCTCGACGCAGCGTACTACTGTCCCCATCATCCGGAGATCACAGGACCGTGCGAGTGCCGCAAGCCGGGGGTGAAGCTGTTCCGCGACGCGCAAACGGCGCTGGGCATCGACCTCGCGCGGTCGTACTGGGTCGGCGACCGCCTGAGCGACGTCGAGCCGGCGCGTACGCTCGGTGGGCGGGGGCTGCTCGTCGCCACGGGGCACGGCGCGGCGCATCGCGCCCAGGCGCGCGCGCTGGGCGTGCCGGTCGTGGCCGACCTGGCGGCCGCGGCGGACTTGATCGTGCGCGGCTCGTCGTTCCCACCCTGAAGGGTGGGCTCGGCGCAGCGCTGCCCTTAAGGGCAGTGTCGTGCCAAGCCCAGGCTTCAGCCTGGGAATCCCGAGCCCCGTGCCCTCCAGATTTGTCAACCCCTCGTGGCGCCCCCAGATTGCGCAGCGGCATGAGACCCTGGATGCTGGTCGCTGTGCTAGCGCTCGCAGCGCGCTCCATCGGGGCGCAGGGGAAAACACCGCACCCCGTCCTCTCGGCGCGCCCGGCGCCCAAGGGCACGATCGCGGTGGGCCAGACCGTACGCGACTCGCTGACGCGCCGCGATCCGCTCCTCCCCGCCGACAGCACGTACGCGCAGCAGTGGCGGCTGGGGGCGACCCGTGCGGGCGAAACCGTGACGATCGACCTCGTGTCCGACGTGTTCGACGCCTACGTCTTCCTGCTCGGCCCGGGCCTCGAGCGCGAGCGGCCCCAGGACGACGATTCGGGCGGCAGTTGCAACGCGCGGCTCACTGCGCGGCTGCCCCAGACCGGAGACTATTACGTGGTGGTGACGAGCAGCGACAAGTTCCGCACCGGCGCGTTCGCGCTCAGCGTCACGGCGGGCGCGAAGCCGCAGTCTGCAAGCGCTGTTCGACGCGCTGCGCGATGCGCGCGCCGCGCGCGTGACGCGCGTCATCTCGAGCCGGCCGGACGCGGGAGCGCTCGAGCGGGCGCGCCGGGCGGGCGCACTCACGACCGTGCTGGCCGATCCCGCCAGCGCGGACGAGGTCCTCACGGCTCTGGGCGACGCGCGACTCGTCGTGCTCGCCGGATATGTGAAGCGGATTCCGCCGACGGTGGTGGCGCGCTTCCGCTGGCGGCTGATTAATATCCATCCGGCGTTGCTCCCCGCCTTCGGCGGCGCCGGGATGTACGGACGCCGCGTGCACGCCGCGGTGATCGCGAGCGGCGCCGCCGTGTCGGGCGCGACGGTCCATTACGTGGACGACGAGTACGACCACGGGCCGATCATCGCGCAGTGGCCTGTGCCGGTCCGGCCGGACGACACGCCCGACTCGCTCGCCGCGCGGGTGCTCGAGGTGGAGCACCGCCTGCTGCCGCTGGTGGTGATCGGACTGGCACGACTGGGACTGCCCGAGAAGCCCGTGCGGTTGGACGCGGATGGGTCTGGCTTTCGGATCGCCGACGAACCTGCGGTAACTCTGCGAAAGGCGACGGAAGGACGGAACGACGGAAAGGGGATGCATGACTAGACTGCGGCTCGCACTGCTTCTCCTTTCCGTCCTTCCGTCGTTCCGTCGCCTATCGGCCCAGAGCGACGTCGCTGGCCTCGCGCTCCGCTTCACGTCCTGGACCGCCGTCACCGGCTTCGAGCGCGCCGTGACCGATTCGCTCGTCGCGCTCCTGCCCGGCGGCACGCGCGATCGCTTCGGCAACGTGATCGTCACGCTGGGTCGGGGAAGCCCGAAGCGCCTCGCCAGCTGCGACATCGACGAGCCAGGGTACGTCGTCGGCAACATCACGGACGACGGTTACCTCCGGTTGCGACGCGTGCCCGGCGCCCTGCTCGCCCCGCTGCAGGACCAGATGCTCGAAGGGCATCGCGTCACCCTGTTCGGCGAGGCCGGGCCCGTACCCGCCGTGGTGGCCGTCCGGTCCACTCATCTCGCGCGCTTCCGCGCCGCCGCGACGGAGGCGCCGTTCACGGTGGACGACGCGTTCGTGGACGTGGGCGCCGCGTCGCGCGTCGAGGCGGAGCGGCTCGGGCTGCACGTCCTCACGCCCGTCGCACTCACGAAGCGGCCCCTGCCCTACGGCGACCGGCTGCTCGCCGCTCCCCGCGCGGGCGAGCGGGTCGGGTGCGCCGCGCTCGCTGCGGCGGTGCTCGGGCAACCCAAGGTCCGGGGCACCGTCGTCGTCGCGTTCGCGGTGCAGAGCCTGTACGCGAGCAAAGGGGCGCACGCCGTCGCCGCGCTCCACGGCCCCTTCGACGCGACCGCTGTCGCGCTGCTCGACGCGCGCTACCGCCTCACTCCGGTCGAGACCGTGTCGCTCGCCGCGGCGGATTCGTTGCGGCGGGCGCTGGTGGCGTGGATGGAGGGGAGATGAGACGGGTGGACTGTTGGAAGGTTGGAAGGTGGGAACGTAGGGGCGTGCCCGCGCTCGGTGTTGCGTTTTTGCTTTCCGTCCTTCCAACCTTCCAACTTTCCGCCCAGGACGATCCCCGCATCTCCGAAGCCCAAGCCGTACTTTCGCAACTCGTGGAGAGCTACGGCGTCTCCGGCGCCGAAGGCCCAGTGCGCGAGACGGTGAAGCGGCTGCTTCCGACGTGGGCGAATGCCGAGACGGACACGGCGGGCAACCTGTGGCTCCGCGTGGGCCAGGGCGATCCTGTCGTCGTCTTCGTGGCGCACCTGGACGAGATCGGGTTCACGGTGGATTCGATCCTCGACGACGGCTCGCTCCACCTGCGCACACGCGGCGGCTTCTACAGCTCGCTGTTCGAGGCCCAGCCGGCCTTGGTCCACGGGTCGAGCGGCGATGTCCCGGGCATCTTCCTGCCGCGCGATACCGGCTTCGTCCGCCGCGCGCCGCCGCCGCTCCGCGTCTCGATCGGCTCGACGTCGCGCGCGGCGACCCTGGCGCGGGGCGTCCGCCCCGGCGCGACCATCACCATGCCCAAGCAGTACGTCCGACTGGCCGGGACCCGCGCCACCGGCCGCTCGTTCGACGACCGCGTGGGCTCGGCGGCCCAGCTGCTCGCGCTGCGCCGCCTCGACCGCGCCAAGCTCAAGCACCAGGTGATCTTCGTCTGGAGCGTGCGGGAAGAGATCGGACTCGAGGGCGCGGCGGTGGCGGCGGCGGCGCTCGGCCCCACGGTGAAGCGCGTGCACGCCATCGATACGTTCGTGTCGGCGGACTCGCCGCTCGAGCTCCAGAGCTTCGCGGTGGCGCCGCTCGGCCAGGGCGCCGTGGCGCGGGCGCTCGACAACTCCTCGGTCACGCCACCCGCCTACGTGGACTCCCTCGTCGCGCTGGCGCGCGCCCGCGGCGTGAAGCTCCAGGTCGGCACGACCAACGGCGGCAACGACGGCTCGGTGTTCACGGACTACGGCGCCGTGGATGTGGCGCTCGGGTGGCCGCTGCGCTACTCCCACTCCCCGGCCGAGCTCGTGGACCTGAAGGACGTGGCGAGCCTCGCGGACCTGATCCAAGCCGCGGCCGAAGCCTGGTGAGGGCGCTGCTCTCGGTCTCCGACAAGCGCGGCCTCGTGGACTTCGCTCGCGAGCTCGCCGCCCTCGACTGGGAGATCGTGTCGACCGGCGGGACGGCGGACGCGCTCCGCCAGGCCGGCATTCCCGTCCTCCCGGTCGAGCAGGTCACCGGTTTTCCCGAGATGATGGACGGCCGCGTGAAGACGCTGCACCCCAAGGTGCATGGCGGCCTGCTCGCCCGCCGTCACCATCCCGGCGACCGCGCCGCGCTGGCCCAGCACGGCATCACGCCGATCGACCTGGTCGCGGTGAACCTCTATCCGTTCCGCGAGACGGTCGCGCGGCCCGACGTGACGTTCGAGCAGGCGATCGAGCAGATCGACATCGGTGGGCCGTCGATGCTTCGCTCTGCCGCGAAGAATCACCGCGACGTGATCGTGGTCGTCGATCCAGATGACTATCAGGTCGTGCTCGCCGCTCTCAAGAGCGGGGACATGGCCCGGGGCGTAAGCCCCGGGTTGCGTCGGGAGCTGGCCGCGAAAGTCTTCGCCCACACCGCCGCCTACGACGCCGCCATCCATCGCTATCTGACGCGGGATGCCGCCGGATGGCCCGAGCGGATCACGCTGGCGCTCGAGCGCCGCCAGGAGCTGCGCTACGGGGAGAATCCGCATCAGGCGGCCGCGCTGTACGCGACCGACGAGCCGGGGATCCGCGATCTGGCGCAGCTCCACGGCAAGGAGCTGTCGTTCAACAACCTGCTCGACTTGGACGCCGCCATCCTCGCGGTCGCTCCGTGGAGCGGGTCGGACCGCGCGGCGTGCGCCATCATCAAGCACACCACGCCGTGCGGCATCGCACTGGGGCGCTCGCCGCGAGAGGCATACGACCGCGCGCTCGCGACCGACCGCACGTCGGCGTTCGGCTCCGTCATCGCGTTCAACGTGGCCGTGGACCGCGCCGCGGCCGAGGCGATGCGCGACCTGTTCGTGGAGGTGGTCGTGGCGCCCGAGGTCCACGCCGACGCGCTCGCAGTGTTCCGCGAGAAGAAGAACCTCCGCGTCGTGCGGCTCCCCCCCGCTACCACCGGGGGGGACGGCGGCTGGGACTTCAAGCGAATCCGGGGCGGCTTTCTCGTGCAAGAGCGAACCCGGCTGGCGCAGGCGGTGGATGACTCCGGGTGGAAGGTGGTCACGCAGCGGCGCCCCACCGACGCCGAGTGGCGCGACCTGCGGTTCGCCTGGGCGGCGGTCGGGGCGGTCAAGTCGAACGCCATTCTCCTCGTCCGGGACGAGGCGGCGATCGGCATCGGCGCAGGCCAGATGTCGCGGGTCGATGCCTCGTTCCTGGCCGTGCACAAGGCCCGCCAGCAGGGGCACGAGCCCGCCGGGGCGGTGTTAGCTTCTGATGCCTTCTTTCCCTTCGCGGACGGTGTAGAAGAAGCGGCCCGCGCCGGCGTGGGCGCCATCATCCAGCCGGGCGGCTCCGTGAAGGATCCCGACGTCATCGCGGCGGCTGATCAGGCCGGCCTCGCGATGGTGTTCACCGGGATGCGACAGTTCCGGCACTAGACCCAGGGACGCGGATGACCGAACAGACCCCCCCCGTTCTCGCCGAGCGCCCGCCCTATTTCGTGGCCGGCCTCGTCGCGCTCGGCGCCCTGCTCCTCTACGTCGCGACCCTCGCGCCCACGACGCAGTTCTGGGACAGCCCCGAGTACATGGCCGCGGCCCACGCGCTCGGGATCCCGCATCCGCCGGGGAACCCCCTGTTCATCATCCTCGGCCACGCGTGGGGACTGCTGCCGCTCGGCGCCGATTACGCCCGGCGCATCAACCTGTTCGCCGCCGTCACGAGCGCCGTGGCGGCCGGCCTCTGGTTCCTCATCGGCGAGCGCTGGTTGCGCCCCATCGTGCCACCCCCCGCCCGCTGGCCACGGCGGCTCGCGGCCGCGGCCGGGGCGCTGGTCGCCGCCACCACGTTCACCGTGTGGAACCAGTCGGTGGTGAACGAGAAGGTCTACACGGTGAGCGTGCTGTCGATCGCACTCGTGCTGTGGCTCGTCGTGCGCTGGGCTGACCAGACTCCCTCTCCTGAGACGCGGCGCGATCACCACCTCGTCCTCATCGTGTATCTCCTGGCGCTCACGGCGACGAACCATCTGATGGGCCTGCTCGTCGCCCCGGCGGTGCTCGTCTACGTCCTTGCCACCGATCCGCGCGCGCTGCGCCGCCCCAGCTTCCTCGTCGCCGCGGCGCTCGTCGCGGCGGTGGGGACGAGCGTCTACCTTTTTCTCCCGATCCGGGCGCAGTTCGATCCGTACTTGAACGAGGGCGCGCCGACGACGTGGCGGGCGCTCAAGGCCGTGCTGACCCGCGAGCAGTTCGGCAAGCCGTCCGTGTTCGACAACCCGATGTACCTGCCCGGCCCGGACAATCCCGGACACTCGCTGGTGCTCTACGGGCAGCAGCTCCTGAACTACGTGCAGTACTTCACGTGGCAGTTCGGCCGCGACTGGTGGCCCGGCGTGCAGCGCGCCCTTGCGGTCGCGTTCGCCGCGCTCGGCCTGCTCGGCGCCCGGCGCCACTGGCGCGCGGAGCGCCGGGCCGCGCTCGCCATGACGACGCTGCTCCTGACCCTCACGCTCGCGCTGGTGTTCTACCTCAATTTCCGGTGGGGCTTCTCCCAGCCCTACCACGCCGCCGGGCTCGAGCACGAGGTGCGCGAGCGGGACTACTTCTTCATCGCCTCGTTCGCGTTGTGGGGGATCTGGGTGGGGATGGGACTCGCCGCCGTGATGGAGTGGATCGAGCAGGGCCTGGTTGCGCGCCAGCCCGCGGTCGCCCGGCGCTGGGCCCTGGCGACACCGGTCTTGCTGCTCGCGCTCGTCCCGCTGGCCGGCAACCGGCTCACTGCCTCCCGGGCCGGCGAGACCATGGCGCGCGATTACGCCCGCGACGTGCTGCAATCGGCGGACCCCTACGCGCTCGTCGTGACGGCGGGCGACAACGACACGTTCCCGCTGTGGTACGCGCAGCAGGTCGAGGGCGTACGCCGGGACGTGAGCGTCCTCGTGCTCTCGCTCGCGAACACCGACTGGTACCTGCACCAGCTGCAGCAGCGGCCCCCCGCGACGTTCGATTCGCTGGGCGCGCCCGCGTGGTATCGGACGCGCCGCTGGCCGCGCCCGCCGACGCCGTGGATGGACCGCTACTATCTGGAGGATCCGGCCGACTCGCTCCCGGCCTACGTGGCGCTGCCGCAGCCGGTGACCGTGCGACTCGGACCCATCGACGTCCCGCTCGATCCCCGCACCCTGGGGCGGCCCTACCTCATGCGCTCCGATCTCGCGGTGCTCGAGATCGTTAAGGATCAGCTGGGCAAACGGCCGATCTATTTCTCGACCTCGACGGGGAGCTACGCCGACCAGCTCGGACTGTCGCCCTACCTCGTGGGGGAAGGCCTCGTGCGGCGCGTGGCGTCCGCGCCGGTCGCGCCGGGCGACAGCATCCGGCTCGTCGAAGGGCGCGGCTTCCTGAACGTCCCGCGCGCCCGCGCGCTGGCCTCCGGCGTGTACCAGGGCGGCGAGACGGCGGCCCGGCCGCGGCCGCGCGGCTGGGTGGACGTGCCGTCGCAGAACAGTCTGTTCGCATACGTCTTTTTGTACGACACCATCGCCGCCGCCGTGCACGACCGCGAGCCGGCGCTCGCGGCGCGGGCGGTCGAGCTGCGCGACGCCATCCTCGCCAATACGACATACGGCCAGTGACCGCGAACCGAGCGAGCATGACCGACCAACGGACGACGCCCTCCCCGCTCTCCCCTTACGCCGAGGCGGCGCTCCCCCCCGAGCGCCCACCCTATCTGATCGCGGGCCTCGTCGCCCTGGGCGCGCTGCTGCTCTACGTGACGACGCTCGCGCCCACGACCCAGTTCTGGGACACATCGGAGTACATCGCGGCGGCGTACGCGCTCGGCATCCCCCACCCGCCCGGGAACCCGCTGTTCACGATCGTCGCCCACACCTGGGGCCTGATCCCGTGGGTCCCGGGCTACGCCGAGCGCATCAACCTGCTCGCGGCGGTGACGAGCGCGATCGCCGCGGGATGCTGGTTCTTGATCGGGGAGCGGTGGATGCGGGGCTGGGTGCCGGCCCGGCTGCCGCGCCGGCTCGCGGCGGTCGCCGGGGCGCTCGTCGCGGCCACGGCGTTCACGGTGTGGAACCAGTCGGTGGTGAACGAGAAGGTGTACACCGTCTCGCTGCTCTCGATCGCGCTCGTGCTCTGGCTCATCGTGCGGTGGGACGACCAGCCGCCCGGCGAGGCGCACGACCATCATCTGTTGTTGATCGTCTATCTGCTCGCGCTCACGGCGACGAACCACATGATGGGCGTGCTGGTGGGGCCGGTGGTCTTGATCCTGCTGTTCCCGCCCCTCAAGGCACAACGCCCGCCCGATCTCGCGAGCCGGCGGGTTGAGTGGTCGCAGTTTTGTGTGTTCGGCGCGGTGTACGCGATCATCGCCGCGCTGGGGCTCGAGCGCTCTGAGCCGCTCGTGCTCGCCGCCCTGCTGTTCGCGGCCGCACTGGTCTACGCCGTGGTCTACGCCCGCAACTGGGACTTCGCCCTCGCCGTGCTCGCCGTCGCGCTCATCGGCCTCTCGGTGTACCTGTTCCTGCCGATCCGCGCCGTCCACTTCCCGCCGATCAACGAAGGCGAGCCCACCACGCGCCAGGCGCTGTGGGAGGTGCTCACGCGCCAGCAATACGGCAAGCCGCCGGTGTGGCAGCGCCAGGCGACGCTCGTGGCGCAGATCTTCATGTGGGTCCAATACTTCACCTGGCAGTGGGGGCGCGACCTCTCGGCGGGGCTGCAACACGCGCTCGCCGTGGTGTTCGGCGCCCTCGGCGTGCTCGGCGCGTGGCGCCACTGGAAGGCCGACTTCCGCACGGCGTTCGCGATGACGGCGCTGGTGGGCACGCTCACGCTGCTGCTGATCTTCTACCTGAATTTCAAGTACGGCTACTCGCAGATGCTCGACCACCCGCAGCTCGCTCGCGAGGTGCGCGAGCGCGACTACTTCTTCATCGCCTCGTTCGCGCTGTGGGGCGTGTGGGTGGGCATGGGCCTCGCCACGCTGATGGAGTGGATCACCGATTGGCTCGAAGAGCGCGAGCCCGACGCGGCGCGCCGCTGGCTCACCGCGACGCCGGTGCTGCTCCTCGCGCTCATCCCCCTCGCGGGCAACCACCTCACCGCGTCGCGTAAGGGCGAGACCCTGGCCCGCGACTTCGCCTCCGACATCCTGCAGTCGGTCGAGCCGTACGGCGTCCTCGTCACCGCGGGCGACAACGACACCTTCCCGCTGTGGTACGCGCAGGAGGTGGAGCACATCCGCCAGGACGTGACGGTCGTGAACCTGTCGCTCGCCAACACCGACTGGTATCTGCGACAGCTGCAGCGGCGGCCGCTCGCCACGTTCGATTCGGCGAGCGCGCCCGCGATCTACCGCGGCCGGGCGTGGCCCAAGCCCACGGGGAAGCTGCTTGACTACACCGAGCAGCAGGTCGAGGCGCTGCAGCCGGTGTACTGGCTCGAGCAAAAGACCGCCGTGAACCTGGCCGGCGTCACGGTCACCCTCGACCCGCAGCAGCTGGGCCGCCAGTACCTCGAGCGCGCGGACGTCATCGTGCTGCAGGCGATCAAGGACCAGATGGGGAAGCGTCCGATCTACTTCTCGCGCACGGTGGGTCTGTATGCGGACCAGTTCGGCCTGACCGACCGCCTCGAGGGCCAGGGCTTCGTGCGCAAGCTGCACCAGTCCCCGCTCGCCGAGTCGGACAGCATCAAGCCGTTGCAGGCGCTGGGCTGGGTGAACCTCGCCCGCACCAGCGCGCTGGCGTTCACGGTGTACCACGGGGACGCGGCCGCGCGCCACCGCCCGCGCGGCTGGCTGGACCGCCCGTCTGAAGGGATCCTCGCGACCTACGGGATCGTGTACCAGGCGCTGGCGCAGGCGCTCCGGGCCACCAACCCGCAGCTCGCCACCAAGGCGCTGGTGTACGCCGATTCAGTCTTCAAGAACACGAGCTACGGCTTCGTGCCGCCGGCGGAGCGTTGACCGGCGCTCGTGCCCTCGGCTAGGTTAGCCCTCGTTCGGGAGGGCTAGACCTAACTGGTAAGGCGGCGGTCTTGAAAACCGCTGGGGGCAACCCCGTAGAGGTTCGAATCCTCTGCCCTCCGCTTTCTCCTGCAACAACTTGGCGCGTCGCCGGTACGCAGTGATCGGGATCACGACGCGTTCGCCCTGTGGGTGCTATCAAGCAGTGAGCGTGCCGTGTTCAATTCGTCCCTGCGAATGTCGCAAAAGGGACGGGCGTTGCTGCATTCTGGGGATGGTCGCGACAGGACTCCAACCTGTGACCTCTGGCATGTGAGAGTCGTAGTTCTCGTGATGCCAAGAAAAGTGGAGGAAAACCATGGCATACCAGGCCGAAATCAGTCGTAAGAACCCGGGTTGTTTCTTGTTTTTGGTGGACCAGTCAGAGTCGATGGAAGACCCTTTTGGCGGCGGCGAGGCTGGCAGACGGAAGGCCGAGGAGCTTGCGACGATACTCAACAAGCTCATTCACAATCTGAGCATCCGTTGCGCCAAATCGGACTCCATCTACGACTACTTTCACGTCGGTGTGCTGGGCTACAGCGAAGAGAGCTGTAAACCAGCGCTCGGCGGTGAACTGAGCGGGCGCTCTTTGGTACCGATCACTGAATTGGCCAATAAGCCGTTGCGCATCGAAGAGAGAGTCAAGAAATCGGACGATGGCGCCGGCG
>WNGQ01001333.1_pt1 | contig 40422 bp, 25 predicted proteins | sample 5407661 | NCBI WGS metagenome assembly WNGQ01 (sample SAMN13153382, study PRJNA577476) | soil metagenome | isolation source: 60 cm soil or saprolite under Garry oak tree replicate 2 | place: USA:California | collected 2016-06-15 | reverse complement strand
GAGGGAATTTGGGGGTAGTCCTTGAGAATGGTGGAAGTGTAGGAGAGAATGGGCTAGAAGCTAGTTGGTAGGCGAAGAGGAAGAAGTTATATCTTAGCAAGCCTATGAAATTTAAGTGGCGGGGGGAAGCCTGAAGGGTAAGTTCCTTCAGGCTTTTTTGTGCGTGTTTGCCTTTCATTCGTCTTCTAGCCTAGCGTGACCGCTGGTCCATATCCCCACTTGCAAAGGATTGACAGCAATCTTGACAGCAATAAAGGTTAATTCACAAGTTTGATATTGTTGTCAAACACTGTTTTCAAATGCAGAAGGGAGGGAAAGAGGAAGATACTCTTCACGGATTAACTGAATTCCTCTACAAATCAATGCATAAATCTTGAAGCGATATATGCATCCATGATATACTACATATAAATAAGCGCAAAACAACTCTTGAGGAAAACCGTAAAAGCAATATTCTTGAACAATGCTCCCTATGCACCCTAATTCTGGGCTGTGTGCGTAGGGAGGCATCGAACAAGTAAGCGTATGCGCAGGAGAGTTCGATGGTTGAACATCTTGATAATAGTCTTCCTGATGGCCATCTGGATAAAACTGATTGGTACTTTCCCTGAATAGTTGCTCACCCAGTGAGCACAAATCTCGACGAGTGAGCAACATTTGACGGAAATTTCTTTCCCCAAAAGTTTGCGCGAAAACGGGAAATCGCTCTCTTTGATGTATATAAAAAGAGCGTGGGCATATCTTTCCTTTCAAAAAGAGAAAAAGCGAATGTACATAATTTGAGCTGATTCTATTAGGTAACAGATGATAAAACAAGCAGCATTAGCGGTAATTCAAACATTCAGGGAAATGTGCACAAATTCAGGTCAATATGAGCACAATTTCGGGGAAAGTACCACTGATACGCAACCGGAAGACGACGTACCAAGCTTGGACGTGGCGTTTGACCTTACGCGTGAGCAGTGTGCTGCTCAACTGACTCACTTGAATGGTCTGGATACCAAGGCGGGCTTTGTCCTTGCATCTGCCAGCTTGTTAACTGGTGCATTGGCAACGTGGCGTGTGCCGACCACGACTGTGCATTATCCCATCTTTATAGAGTGGTTTATGATGCGGATTCCACTGATCTCGATTGTTATCTACCTGGTAGTGATAGTTACATCCTATTTCGCGCTTATACCTCGTGATTTCACAATTTCCATCAATCCAACCCATTTATGGCAAAACTACTCGAAGAAGCCTGAACGCTGGACGAAACGGAAAGTGCGTGCCACCATGGCAGCCATCTACCAAAAAAATAAGCAAGTCATTGATCGGAAAATTCGTTGGACGATGGCTGCTTTCTTTGCATTGGCCCTAGAAGCAGTTCTTGTAGCAGTGATTTTGTTTTTCCAGACTGGTGGCTAACAGTTGCCAGACTCAACCGCTTCTCTGAGAGGGTTTGCACAGTCTTTAACTGACGAGAGGATTTTTTTCACCATGAGCCAGCAACAAAACGAGAACGAACCAGACAACCCCGATACTCCAGATCCTGATCTACCGGATAATACTAAAGCTGGGCCACAGCCAGAGTCAACTGAGATCCAGAATATCGTCAGCCATTTCTTTGAGGGCCTGGATGCCGGGGATCTCAATGTAGTAGACGAGATGGTTGCTCCTGACTACACAGCCGATTTCATTAGCAGTTCCCAGGTAGTACCAGGACGCGATAGCCTCAAAGACCGTATTACCATGTTCCGTTCCGCTTTTCCTGATATCAATACCACAGTTGAGGATATGATAGTAGCAGAGGACAAGGTAGTAGCTCGTTACACCGTGAGTGGTACCCATCGGGGAGAATTTATGGGTATACGCCCTACAAACAGGCTCGTACAGTTTAAAGGCGTAGACATTTTCCGCATCGCTGATGGCAAGATCGCGGAACAATGGACAAGCAGGGATGACCTGAGCCTGAAACGCACCTTGGAGTAATCCACCGATGAGACTGAGCGGGAGATAACCGTTGAAGCTTATTATCTCCTGAAGCAGCCGAGACCATTGCTCTTTTAGCAGAACTCTTGAAGGGTTTGTCAAAGACTTTGACAAAGCTGATCTTGTATTTGATCAATTTGTGGCGCAACCACGCTGCGTTAAATCCTGCACCAAGCGGAAAGCTGTTCATCCGGCCACATCTGGATGCGTAAAGGTATCTTGTCGAGATGCCTTGATGAATTGTGCGATGAAGCCAAAGCTATTCTTCCGAAAGGGAGAGGATAGGTCTGGCGTATCACAAGCACAGGATCCGTGCTTGTGAAGATTATAAATTAAATGCGGAAAACGGAATCCATCCTTTGATCAAAAGGGACTCTTAATATGCCGTACTTAATTCTTAATCTTCATAATCAATGTGGTACCTAACGTGAGTATGATCATTGTATGTTCTGTTGATCAGCAATAACCTAAAGGACAGTTCATGTAGACGGTTCATATCCTCCAATACCACTATCTTCACTATCGGCTAGGATGTCAAGCCTGAACACATCATTCATCTTGTCCATTGCCTGTTGCTGCATATCTGGAAGCACATGAGAGTAGGTGTCCATTGTCATGCCAATTTGGCTATGACCTAAGATTTCTTGTACTACTTTTGCAGGTACTCCTATACTCAACAGAATAGTTGCAGCGCTGTGCCTTAGATCATGAAAACGCACATCTGGAAGACCTGCTTCTTTGAGTAACTTATCAAACCTCTGACGCAGATGAGCGGGATCGAGATAGCCTCCATAAATGTTACAGAATACCAAATCCCGGCCCTGCCACCTTTCACCAGCTTTTAGCCTCACCTCTAGTTGACGTGCCCAGTGCAGCTTGAGTGCTTCACAGACAAATGGAGGGAGCACTATTTTACGTCTACTTTTGGATGTTTTGGGTTCAAATTCAAGGTATCCTTTCCCTGGAATGTAACTCATGCTACGCTGAATATGCAGGCTCCTATTGTCAAGGTTTATGTCTCGCCACTTTAGAGCGAGTAGTTCACCCGACCTCATTCCCGTCGTTACCGCCAATGTAATCAATCCCTCTAAGCCATTTCCACGCGCCGATACCAACAACTGACGTGCCTGTTCTTCATTCAGCGGTTGAATTTCGTGCCTCGCCTGCTTGGGCAAGGAAACAGCGTCACAGACATTTCGCGGAACGAGACCCCACTGTACCGCTTTATCCAATGCCTTATGGAACATTCCATGGATATTATTTACGCTCTTCGCTGAAAGCCCCTCCTGCTGCATGTGGCTATAGAACGCCTGCACACGTTGCGGAGTGAGTTTCTGTAACTGCACATGCCCCAGAGCTGGAATAATGTGGTTGTCAAGGTACATCCTATACCCTTTATAAGTGCCAATGCGTATTGCAGGCTTATGAACTTCTTCTAACCATTGCTCTAGAAACTGCTTTACTGTCTGTTGTGGCCCTGTTGCCAGGATACCTTGCTTTTGTTCATTCAAGGCTATTCGTAGCTTTTCCTGTACCTCTTTGCGAGTCTTGCCGTAGAATGTCTTACGCTTGCGGTTCTCAAGCGTGATGCTTGCAACCCAACGCCCGTCTTTACGCTGGTAAATAGTGCCTTCACCATGTCCACGATTCGCCATAGTGTCTTCCCTTTCAATTCATATATGTATATTGGCAAATCTGCTACAAGCAGTCTGTATTTAAATTCTTTCTTATAGTTTTGTGAAAAGCCAGTTTGCGAACATATGTACTAGTCTATAGGAAAACAATTTCTCACTCCCATGCTGACATCAGATGCTTCACTTCACTCGAGAGATCAGGCACCTCAACCCCCAAAGCCTTGCACAAGTCGATGGCGTACTGTGTTGCAGTAAGCACCGCGACGGAACCCTGTGAGGACACGAAGGAAGACCAGGCTTCAATGCCTTGTTCAAGCGTGACAATGCCTCTTGTATATGCAGTGAGTGGCCGATAGTCCAGCGCCTCACCAATCTTCATGAGCCGGTAGCAATCCCAGCAGTTCATCTTGTCACACCAGGCCTGGCCGGTTTGATCAAATCGGATCCATCGAGCATGTGGATGATGGGGACAACGCTTCTTGCCTGGGGCATATGGGCTTGCCCGAGCTTTTCCAAAAGATGCATCGTTGGCATGAAGAGCAGTGTTGCTTTCATTCTGCTCTACCCGTAACGCCGCCTGTAAATATATGAGGTCAGATTGATTACGCTGATTACGGTTGATTACGCCATCAGCGTAATCAACTTGATGATCTTGAGCGCCTTGCATGTCACCTCTCTCAGTGAGCAGCTCTCCTGCTTCTGGTTGACATAGCAAAGAAGCATCTATCGGTGGAGGATCAGGTTCATATGTCTGAGACCAGTATGCTGCAACACTTTCATTTGCGTAATCAGCGTAATCACCGTAATCAGTCCATTTTGGAGAAGACTTCCCAACGTGATCGCTCTCTTGAGTTGTTGCAGATTGCGATTGATTACGGTGATTACGACTGATTACGCAATTGACATCATCATCTCTCATGCTGTCTTGAGATAATTCAGACTGCGATTGATTACACTGATTACGGTGATTACACTGATTACGCCATCACCGTAATCAGTGTAATCACCGTAATCAGTGTTTGCGGAAGACGGCTCAACATGCTCTCTAGTTTGTGTTGTTACAGACATTGATTGATTACGCTGATTACGGTTGATTACGCTACCATTTGGATCATCTTGAGCATCTTGTATGTTTTCCCTTTGAGAGAGCACATCTTCTGATGCTGATGGGAACTGCAAAGAACAACCCCCAAATGGAGGAGGAATGCTGCGTGTCTGGAAAACGTTTGCTGAAACACGTTCATGTGCGTAATCAGTGTAATCACCGTAATCAGTTGCAGCGAGACAAGACTCCTCACCGCGTGCTACCTGATCGTCACGTTGCAGTGTTGAAGGCACTGTTTTATTACACTGATTACGGTGATTACGCTGATTACGGTCATCAGTGTAATCAGATTGATTACCAGCATTATCCCTGGGAATGGCAACATACTGACTATCGGTGTGCTGTATTTCACCAGCCACTTCCATCTTACGGAGCAGGCAGCGCGTGGTGTGATAATTCTTGTCAAGCGCCTCTGCCACCTGCCGTGGAGTCATGCCTTCGGGAAACTGTTCGCTGAGCAGGTCCAGGATGTCCTGGCGTTCCTTCGTGCGTTTAACCTCCTCGGCATTTCCCACCAGCATCCACATCGCGGTCTGCGCATCGAACCTGAGCGCCAACTGCTGCTCGTGCTCAATATCGCGCCCGGTCATAAACAGGCTGGCATCATGCTGGCCTCGCTCGCGTTTGAGGATCAGCGCGCCATCCACCGCTCCGGTCAGGCCAATCGAGCCGGTGATTTCATCCAAGACATCATCCCCACGCATTTTGCGCAGGTGGTGGATCGCCAGAATGGAGACGCGATAGGTATCGGCCAGATACTTGAGGGGTGTCAGCGCCGCATACTCGTCCTCATATTGGGAACGCTGGCGATGCTGCGCCTTCGGCGACACCCTGGCCCAGGTATCGATCACCACCAGTCGCACGTCAGGATGGGTTTGCAGGTACTCCTCCAAATGCAAGAGGCCACCCTGGTCCAATCTCGGCCAGCGCAGTTCGAACGAGATGGAGTTGGGAACCGACGACATAGAGGCGAGGAGTTGTTGCGCACGCGACTGCAAGCGGCGTTCGTTGTCCTCTAAGGCCAGGTAGAGCACCTCTCCTTGCGTGACGGGGTAGGTGCCCAATGCAACGCTACCGCTCGCAACAGCGAGCGCCATGGCTAGTGCCAACCAGCTTTTGCCCAGTTTGGGCTTGCCAGCCAGCAGTGTCAATCCCTCCGGCAGGATGTCAGGGATAGCCCATTGGATGGGAGGCAGTTGCCTGGCGAGCAACTCCTGAAGTGTAAAGGGAGCAGGTACATACTCAGACGAGGAGAGTGCTGGTGGTATCTGCGTACGTACCAGTGGTTGAGCGCCATCCAGTGCCTGCTGAAAGGCCGCTTTGAAGTCCTTCCAGTTCTTTTTATGCAGTTCATTGGGATCTTTGGCATCGACCAGGGAGATCACAAACGCTTTCCCCGGCCATTTCCATGCCTGGAGCCGCTGCTGCATGAGTTGAACGAATCTGGCTCCTGAGGCATCAGGCTCCCGCACGATATACAGCGTGTCGATGCCAGCAAGGTAGGATTCTTTGAGCGTGCGCACCATCTCTACGCCGGGCAGACCAAGGGCTGGAAAGTGGTGGTACCAGAGCGTCCAGCAGTCTGACTCGCCCTCCACGAGGACAAGATAACCAGCCTTCTGCGCTTCTTCCAGGCGTTCCAATCCATAGGGAACAATCTCCCCTGACCCTTTACTCCAGTGCGACCCCTCTTTGGCCACCAGGGCCGTGCGCAGCCGGTGGCGAGGTGCCGGTGTGCCATCGGGCAAATGATAGGGGATCTGGAGACATCCAGCTCGTTGCTCGGTGACCCCCAGGTGTAAGAGGTACTTCCAATGCAGCAGCTTGACCGATGCGAGATCAACGAGGGTGAGGACGTTGCGCTGTGTCTGCTCTGGTTGTGACTCAGATGCAGCGGCAACCTTAGGAAACAAGTCGGTGACAGTGATATCCATGGCTTCCACGATCTGCTCGAGAGAGCAGCCTGCGAAACAGGTGAGTAAGACCTGTCCTTCGTCGCCCAGACCGATACTGAGACTGGGTTCCCGGTCACTGTGTGCCGGACAGCACGCTACCCAGCCATGCGAAGATGTGCGCACCCCTTTGAGACGAGCCAGGACCCTCTCTACAGGGGCATCAGGGAATGAAACAGATGATAGAACCATAACGGTATCCTCACTTCTTCAAAAGGCAAGAGCGCGCCAGGCAGGCCAACACCATGCTGGTTCGGAAAAAGTTGCTTCGGCAAGCCTACTCGTGGTATCATCAAGGCAACGAACACGCTTGCTGAGAGCGATGTTGGCCTATCCACTCAGCGCATGAAGACGTACGAGGGATACCAGCAGTGCCCGCTGCTGGTGTTCTCGTTTTGGGGCCAGGCAGTCTGCATTGTTACCGAGGAAGCGGGTGCTGTTCGCGTTGCTCCACCCACTTCTGCAAGGATGTAGCCGAGACACGCACCGATCGGCCAAAACGAATCACCGGCAATCCCTCTTTGGCGATCAGTTCGTAGACCTTGCTGCGGCCCAATCCCAGAGATGCTGCCACGTCTGGGATGCTCAGCAACAGCGGTTGTGCTGGCGTTCTCTTGAAATCTTCCATGGTTTCTGCTTTTTTCATCGATGGACGTTCCTCGTTCTCTCTGTACAGGGCACTCAGCAGATGTGCTTTAGGCTGGCACGTTCGCCCACTCCTGCTCTGGCACGGATTGTTCTAGCGGCGTGGCGTGCAGCATATAGCCGTAGCCGGTGATACTGAGGATATCCAATCCGTATGGCCACAGCTTGGGGCGTATGCGTCGCATATGCCGGATGAGCGCACTGCGAGAGTTGCTGTTAGGGGAACGCATAGAGAGGCATTGCTCCAGGAGGTCAAAGGGAAGATGGCGTTCGTTCTGCCGGAGCAGGCGCATCATGAGCGCGTACTCGGTGGGCGTGCAGTGCATGATCGCGCCATCGATGACGAGTAAGCGATAGGTATCGCTGTGCTGTACAATGTGTCCATCAAGGTGTGGACCATCCGCGAGCCTGAGCGCATCTTTGTTGATTGTACGCTGGGTATATTGTCGTTGTATCATCTTTTTCCTTCACGTCATCGCTGCAATTCACCTGGCTCAGGAAGGGATGTTTCCCGGGGTACCCGATTCATCAACGTGGGTAAGCAAAGCTTGCCGATGAATGTGAGCACACCAGATTACGGGCCAGTGAGTGTCTTCGATGAACGTACTCCTTTCTACAAATGTATCCAGTTGAGTTTTCACGCAACGATCATCACCTAGAACGAGTGTACTAGAAACGAAGCAAAAAATGTGATACTACTTTACCGACTTTTTGCGTCACATTCTGCCACTCTTTTGGGAGGAATTCACCCCGTTGTTGCGTCAGAAGGTCTTCACCATGGAGAGGTAAGCTTAAAAGATGAGCTTCATGCATGTCAGTTGTGCGTAAACGGATGCGAGCGTCGTATCCGGCACAAGTGGTCATGAAGCCGCTCTACACCTGAAATATTGGGTGTGGTTCTACAGGATATTACACGTGTTGTTTTGGTATCACAGTGAAAAGTTGGGGAAAGAACTGGGAAACGAGAGGCTTGTATTTTCCACGCTGCTATGGTATATCTGTTTGTGTAGAACATATGTTTTCGGTTCCATCCTGAACTGAACGGCATATCTGCCGTAGCTGGATGAAAATGTGCGAGTTCACCAGCTCAAGATGAGGTCAGTCCGCCTCTTCCTCTTAATTGTCGCAGGGAAATGGTGCTAAAAGGTGCCATTACTCGCCTGAGAGGAGAACGGACGAGGAATATCGTTGTCCTTCCTCGATTCCGTCAGTCGCCGGGTGATCTGCCGATCACTCGCCGGGAGTTAAAATTGGACACAGCGTAACGTTGTTTGTAGTTTGCTTGTCATTGTCGTCGCATACACATGAGAGAAAGGAGGACCAAGCTCAATACTCTGTGAGGGGAGATTCTGCCTTTTTGTCGTGCGATGCGAAAGGAAAGGAATCCCTTATGAGTCACGATGATCACATTCATCAGTATCCACAACACAAACACCCCTTCCAGCTCTTGGAAGGCCACGGTTCTCTACCGGGCATCCCTCAAGAACAGAGGAGAGCCGTGCTCTGGCGTCGTCGTATGAAGCTGGAGTTCGAAATGCAAGGACTGTTCATACGCACCACCACCCTTGTGCAAGAGTGGCAACGTCTGCATGGCAGCAAAGAAGCGGTGGGAAACGAGGTATCCACTCTTGCGAGCCACATCCTCCTTGCCGGATTTGTAGGATTACAGCAAGAACGTACCGCCTGGCAACATTCCTCTGAACGGGATGATGTTGCTCAGGAAGAGCATCGCATCCAAGAAGACATGGTGCGGTGTAGCATGCATATCGCTACACTCCAGGCGCACATCATTCGGCTTGACTTCGAGCTAGACCGACTAGAGTTCTCCCAGGGTTAGAGTATCAACGATACTCATCTGCATCCACCTCCCACCTTTCCCCAATACTACTGTCACACCATGCACGGTACCAAACACACTGCTCAGGTCTTTGGGATGCTGCTCTAAGCGAGAGAGTCGCATGAGGAAGAGCGCCGAGAGCTCTTCGCACCTCAGTGGCATCCCCTTTTCGCTTGTAGCTTTGCCCACAGTACGAAATGACCATGGGCAGTGGTGCCCCTGTGTCCTGTTGTTTCAGTGTTGTTGCTGTTTTGACATAAGTGCAAGAACAAAGCACTATCCTATTGCTTTTGTATCGCGCCTTGAAACATGAAAGGAACACCCTTTATGACCCAGAACCATCAGCGTTTCCAACAGAATCAGTACCAATCCACCTCCAAGCCCCATGAGAGTCACCGACCTCCCAACGGAAGTTCCCTGGACCAACGCAGCGAATTTCTCTGGCGGGAGCGTGTGCGACTGGAACTACAGGTGCAGGCGCTGCTTGCGCACGGTGAAAACCTCGCCCGGCAGTGGCAGCACCTGCAGGAGAGGAAAGCGGCTTTGGGAAACCAACTCCCCAGGGTGGCCAGCCAGATGGTCATTGCTGGTCTGGTAGGAATCCGCCAGATTCCCTCTGAAAGGCTGCATTCTTACGAACGGGAGCGTATCGCTCAGGAAGAATACCGCCTCCAGCAAGACATCATGCGTTGCAATGGTGATGCAGCCGGACTCCATGCGCAGATCGAGATACTTGATTTCGAGTTGTCTTTGCTATGAGCGAGCGTACAATTACCGTTGTCGCTCTACAGGCTCACCCGATGGTAATCTTCACAAGCCATATCCTCCTTCCCCAAATCATGTTCTCCTCACTGGCATAGGCTTTCTTCCGTAACCACCTACCCGTCATCCTCATCCTATGAATCCTGTTCCACTTCTTGATTTCAGCAGATAGCTCACCAGCTTGAGAAAGCTGCTTGGGTTTTTGTGTCTTGCACAGGAGCGTTTCATCCAAACGCTCCTGTGCTTGTTTTTTGGGGAGGCGACTGGCCTCCCTTTTTGTGTGTGCCATGCAGCGACGCAGTCCATCTGCTTGTTGTGTGGTTTGTCGAATGAAGGAGTTGTAACTATGAACATCACGACTATTGTACGCACACTGACACCCCTGGCAGATGCCTTTGAGTTTTACGGTATTCCCTATCACCTGACCGGCTCACTTGCCACCTCAGTGTATGTGAAAGCACAGGCAGTGCAGGGGATTGAGGTGGTCGCCGATATCAAATTTAGCCAGGTCCCGGCATTGGTTGTACAGCTTGAGAAAACGTATGACGTCAAAGAGGTTGCCATGCGTGCAGCCATTGAGCACCGAGGCTCTTTTCGCCTTATTAATCATGACACGTTACAGAAGATCGATGTCGCGCTCCCGGCGTACCGGGCCTATAGCCAGGTGAGGCAGGACAGGGCGCAACGGCATGCACTGGAGCAAGGTAGCCGGGCCTTCTACGTTGCTTCGCCTGAAGATACGATCCTCATGTTGCTGGAACGCTACAATGGGGGTGTGCAGCGCTTCCAACACCTCTGGGAGGCCATCGTGGAGATACTTGCTCTGCGAGGAAGCACGCTTAATCTCGCATACTTGCGGCTGTGGGCAACCTCACTAGATGTATCCCTCATCCTCGAGCAAGCGCTGGCTTCAGCAGGTCTCTCCAAAGCGTAGCAGGTTCTCGACACACTATACACATGGGTCTCTACCCACAATGTGAATGACCACGTTACCCTGTCCGGTAACGTGGTCAATTGTTTTTCCTCTCTCTTTTGAAAGGAGTTACCATGATCTTACCACCATTGGCAGAAGAATACAATGAAAATTTCCCTGGCATTGCGCATCCGTACTTTGACGATCATCTGACCAGAAGAGAACATGTTCTGCAGCTACGTTTGAAACAACTCGCACCACCTCTGATAGAGGGTGGGCGCGCCATTCTATGGTTCTGTCGCTTGTGCCAAAAGCCCTGGTACGAACATGGCCGCACGGCATCGTTGGTATGTCTAAGCACGTCTCAACTCGCTGAGATCGCGCAACAACTGGGAGCAGAGATGCAGACGCTCTTCTCATTACCCTCGTCAATTTGCCCTTTGTGCTCAGCGCTCCATCTCGGCGGCATGCCCAGGATCGAGGAGTATCCAGATGGGCAAGGCTATCGCTTTACCTGGGAGGCGATAACGTCACGAAAAACACGTTTATTCAGTATAATATATGGATGGAACGTATGTTCCACAACAAATGTGCTTTTGGAAGCATGCTCTGCTCCTTGTGATGTCCTGACAGCATCCATGGAGCAGGTAAGGGGCATGTTAGCATGGTTGAAGATTTTGACGGAACCTGGAAAGGAAGAGGCAATGTCACTTACCGAAAGCACTATAACCACGATGAGCCAATGTAATACGCCGCAGCCTGGTTTTTCCTGGTGTGGCTACGGTTGGAAGAGTTCGTGTCCACTCTTAGGACAGGTGCTGGTGGCCCTTGGCATGACCTTTCCCGACTCGTCCATCTGCTCAGTTGGTCTACTTGTCGCATGCTGGCGACAGATCGCGCAGGAAATGGAAAAGGTGCTCGTATGTTAACTATTAAAACCCAGCAGGGCAAGGAGATCGAGATTCTCTTGCAAACGGAACTGGATGACCCCATCGATGCGGGTGAACATGTGCGCGCCTATTGCCACCTGCATGGCAGTGACCACCAGCGATCGCTTTCCATCGACAAAACCAGCGGCTGGGGACACTGTTTTAATGCTGCGTGCGAGGTCACCGTGCTGGTAGCTGACTGGAATCTCACCCTGGCCAAACAACTCATCCAGACACACTACCAGGGACTGACTGCCCGATCACCGGCTTACCCGACGACTCGTCACGAGTCGCGACAGGTGACTTCCACCGTCGTGCAACAGAGTACACGAGTCGCCTCAACGTGGCAACAAGACGAACTGGCGATGCTTCTATCAATGCAGGAGTATATGCGGGCAGGGTTGCTCCACTCAGCGCGAGCGCAGGCCTACCTGGAACAGCGGAAGATCCCGCTGGAACTTGCACTGGCAACAGGCGTTGGCTATCTCCCTACAACCATCCCTGACAATGTGATTGCATGTTCAGAGCAGAAAGGGTTCCTGCACAGGTGGGCAGATCGTCTCATCTTTCCGCTCTCTTCACCGGCTGGCAAAGGATATATCGGGCGCAGCCTGTGGGGCTGGCAAGCGGGTATGGATGAAAACGCTCACAAGGCATTGCTGGAACAGGCGCATGCGCCGAAACGCTGGATCAAGACCAACCCGGCAGGCTGGTTTGGCTACGAACCAAAGCAGCTTACTGAGCGTCTCATCCTGGTCGAGGGAGCCTTTGACCGCTTGACGCTGCTGGCAGCAGGCTTTCAGGCGACGGAAGTAATAGCGCTGGTTGGCACTGCTGCACAGGTGAACTGGTTTCCTGCTCACGTGAAGACGATTGTCCTGGCACTGGACGCCGATGAGGGTGGCACGGATGCCATGCGTAGACTGGCCGAGCGCCTGGAGCGGGCAGGCTGCCGCGTGAGCCTGTGCCCACCGCTGCGTGACACATGGGGCAAAGACTGGAACGAACGCTGGCAACGCATCGGCTCGCAGAGTGTCTGGCCGCTGTATGAAGCATATGCTGCTGTTCTGGCTATCACTTAAACGGACAACATTCATCTAACTACCACAACGTGAGACGTACATACTCCTTTCACTATGGGGTGCGTACGTAGCGATTGACTTCCTCGGTCGTATGACGCTCTCTCCACCTAATCAGAGAGGAGAGCCTTTTCTCATCGGCGTACACGACAAACAATCACACAAGAAAGAATGAACAAAAGCCACATTCCCAAAAAGAAGGTGGCTTTTGTCTGTCCTCAAGAAAGGAACGTTTCATCATGCACCATGTTTTTAATGGAACCTTACCCATTCGTCCCTCTCATCCCACCCAGTTCTTTGGCACAATCAAAGCGGATGGGCAACTGCCGAGAGTGGCAGCGCTGGCCTGCCATCATCAAGAAGTGGTCGCCATCAGCCTGGTCGGCTACGACACGAGTGTCAGCGCAGCGCTGGCCAGGTTGTGGCAACGCGAACAACTGGCCTTTGAGCCTGATCCGGCTATCGACTGGCATGGCCCTGGTCATCTTGGTCGCAGGCAGGAGAACTACAAGCAGTTTCACGCAACGCTGCCGGGCACGAAAGAGGTGCATGTCCTGGCGCTACCAGTCTCAGCGCATATTGCCGAGGGCATGCTCCATCCCCCTGATATACCGAAGCCACAGCAGGAGCAAGGGTCATCCTCACCGCCTATCCAGCCGGCGCAGGTGGATCGTTCACGCTTCGTACTGGGCAACTGGGACGAAGCCACACCACATCTGCGCAGTTTCCTGGGCCATTTACACGCCATGCGCGTGATCTTCTTGCATAGGCACGAGCATCCCTCCCTGATCGAAGTCTGGGCCTCGCAACTCTGGATGCAGGGGCTGGCTCGCGATCTCATTACGCCCTTGGAGGCGCTGGGCATCAAAGCCTGGAAATTGACAGGAGACCTGGACCTCTGGAGCCACTTGATCGGCGAAGGCGTGCGCTCAGGCTGGCTCCCCTGGAACGAGGAAGAAGAGTAGAGCAGGCAGAGAAGATGCCCAACTCCTGAAGCATCTTCAGAATGCGACTTCCAAGACCTCTCCTCGTCTCCGACATTTCATACACGACTCACACTGTTCATCCCTAATCCATTGTACAAGACCCCACCAGAGGAAAGCTGTGTGCGTTTCCTGCACAGGAACGCCATATACAGCAGGCCTCCGGTGGGGTGTTCTTTTGCTCTTCCAAAGGAGGACCATTTTCCATGGCACAAGGCACCTTAGCCAATCTCAGTAGCTCGGCCTTTATACGTACGCCGCCACTCTTCGCGGAGTGGATCGTGCACTACCTGCTCACCTTTCCAGCAGGAGAGGTGGTCACCATCCTCGATCCCACGGCAGGCGAAGGTGATCTGCTGGCACCCTGTCAGGATATCCCAGGGGCACGGCTCTACGGCGTGGAGATCAGCGCCGACCGCGCAGACGTAGCACGCCGTCGCCTGCCTCACGCAACCATCCTCACCAGCGCCTTCGAGGGCACCACCTGCACGCCTGGCTCCATGAGCCTGGTGCTGGCCAACCCACCCTACTTTTTCAGCAATGGCAAACGGGCGGAGTACCGCGTTATCGCTGATGCCGGAGAGTTGCTCATACCCGGCGGCATCATGGTGGCGATTATCCCGGCCCGATCTGCCTGGGATGGCACCATGATATCGCACTGGTGCAAATGGTACGATCAGGTACGGGTGTGGAAGTTCCCCGACCGGACATCCGAAGACGAAGAAGGCGCTTTTGAGAATTACACTCAGATCTGCGTGCTGGGTGTGCGCCTGGCTACACCACGCGTACCAGATACGGCGCAGAAGAAGCGCCTCTCCGGCTTTCGCTGGCGTAAACCAGAAAAGATCGGGCAATCCCCCTGGGAGCAGGGTTTTGCGCCACCTGACCTGCCAAATGAACGGCTCGCCGTCCCTTACGTCGTTCCAGCGACCCTCGTCCAGCCTATGCTTGTCATCAAGCATGCGGATAACGATACGCTCCTTCAGGCAGTTGCGAAGTACGGGGCACAACTCACCCCGGCATGGGAAGCAGCCACCACGTGGTCGGAAGAGGGCTTCGTCGACGCTCCTGCTATGCCACCTACGGGTGAGGCGCACCTGGCAGCCGATATCCTCACCGGGCTGCTTGACGGGGAGATTGTGCGCGGACCAGATGGCATACCGCATCTCTTCACCTCGTTCGTCACGCAGGAATGGATCTCGATTGAGATCGACGAGGAGGAGCGCGAGAAGCAGCGCGAACGCGGCGTGGTGCACCTTGAGGTTAAACAGCAGCAGGACAAACCCATTCTCGGTGTCTTGAACCTGGCCAGTGGAGCAACGCATTACTACCAGGGAGAAGAGGTCTTTACCTACCTGCAACCCTGGCTGCCGACCCTGGCCGCGCGTGTGATCGAGATGCGCAAGCCGCTCTACCAGCTTGATCCAGCCGATTGGGAGATGCGCGTCGTCTCCAGTATCGGCAAGGACAAACAGCTTCCCGGTGCAGCGTATCCCGGTCTGGCTGTCGCGCAGCACCACCGCGTCTATGCCATGAGCCGGGCCATCGATGCCAAGGGGCGCACCGCCATCCAGGGCGAACCAGGCGTAGGCAAAACACGCTTAGGAATCGCCACCGCAGCCCGTCTGGCCTATCGCTGGCGACAGCGTAACGCAGCCGAGTTCCGCCAAGAGGCGCAGCCAGGATGGGTCAAGCACTTGAGACGCGCATGGCTGGCCAATCCCACCACACGTGGCCTGCTTGGAGTGAAGCCGGTTTACGACGAGCAGAGCGGGCAGGTCATCGCGTACCGGCATGTGCGTACGAACAGGATTATGGCGCCGGAACTGCTGGGTCCCTCCGCGCTGCCAGTGCTGGTGACGACGCCCAAGAAAGTCACCAAGGAGTGGGCTAATGAGATAAAGGGGGCGTGGCCGCAGGCGGAAGTGCTGTTCGTCAAGGACTACCATGACGTGGAGCACTGGATGCAGCGTTGTGCGAGTAGTCCCGCACCGGCGGTGATCGGCATCTTCTCGCATTCGACCTCCAGAGCGTTTGGCCGGGCGTGGCAACCGGTCGTACACGAGAAAAAGCACACCAATACCGTACCTGACCTGGAGCCGGATACCGCTCTCAAGGAGGCGCTGGAACCCGTCTACGACCGGCGTGACCGGCTGGTAGCCTACCAGTTCAAAGAGACGGGACAGGTGCTTACCAAAGACATCACCACCTCATTCTTTTACTGTCCGGATTGCCTGGGACGCATCGAAGCCACACCCAAAGGTGTGCATGCCCCAGACAAGAAGGTCAATACATCCTCGCCAGATGTCTCCAGAGAAGAGGATGATACTGATGTGCTGGAGCCGGTGACCAGTCTGACGTGGTTCAAGAGCAAGCAGCGCTGGTGCACGTGTGAGATCGACACCAGGGAGGTTGATGGAAGTATCAAGCTGTGTAAAGCTCCGCTGTGGACAGATGAGAGAACGGAGGCAACACAGCAGAAGTATCCCCAAGTGCCGTTTGCTGCGTGGTCACAAGCAATGGAGGTGTTGACGACTGGCTCAACAACCATGCAGTCGAGTGCTGGGGGTACATCTCGCCTGGTGAAATCCACTTCTACACAGAGCACTCTCCATGGTGTGCGTCTGGTTCCGTCAGCAACAGGCCCGATCGCGGTAACACTGCCTGATCTGTCAGCAGCAGAGGGATACGAGCCTTTACAAGATACAGAGGGCGTCATTTTTGCCTACCATCACTCCCTCACGGGGCAGGAACTGGTACCGGTGTATGGACTCTGGTCAAGGCGTATCGTGGGCTATGTGGCAGCGGAGACAAGGAAACTCGTGACGAAAACCACCCACTATGAACTGCGTATGCCGCCGCCAGCGAGTTTTAGTCCCTATGAGTTTCTGCATCGCTTTTACAAAGGGTGTGTGGCCCTTGCTATTATCGATGAGAGCCACAATGGACGCGGGCGTTCAACGGACATTGCGCACTCGTTCCACCTGGCCAACCTTGCCTCTCAGGCTGGGATGAATGCCAGCGGAACCCATTATGGTGGAAATTTGGACGATTTCTTCTACTATTGGTTCCGGTTTTCGCCCCAGTTCTGGCAGCGGCTGGGACTGGGCTGGAACGATGTCGAGAAGGCTATCTCCCGCTATGGGGTTATTCAGGTTTGGACGCGCGAGTACGAGTCGGATGCACGTCGCGGTACGGGGCGTACCGATGTGCAGGTCAGCACCATTCCCGCACCCGGCATCTCTGCGCGCATTATCCCACCACTGCTGGAAGACCTGTGTTATCTCACTGTACTTGATGTCGGGTCGCATATGCCACCGCGTATCGAGATACCGGAAGTCGTCTCGATGCGCGATCCTGAGCTAGAGGGTGCTGTAAGAGAAGCGGAGCAGGCGCGCATGCACGCCGAACGCGAACTCGCAGAGATGCAGAAAACCCACCGCAAGCTGCTTGAGGAACAGCGCTCAAACGACGATCGTGAGCGACTACGAGTAGAGTTTCAACAAGAGGAAGCAGAGGCCCAGCAACGTATAACCGAGGCGCGTCGTCACGAGGCCGAAGTCAAAGACTGGGCTACAGAACGCAACCTCTCGCAGCACTACCTCCAGCTCGTGCGCCGACTTGACGACTTGGCACGTGAACGCAACAATGCAGCGCGCCTGGCGAAAGGCACCATCCCGCGCTGGTTTGCAACGCTGCCCTGTGAGAGCGCCTTCGAGGTGACGCAGACCGAAAAGGACGACTGGGGTGATGTGACAGGCAAGCGCCTGCTCGTCCGCACGCCGGTGCTCGCCGCCGACTACCTCTACCCTCTTGAGAGACGGCTGCGAGAGATCGTCCAACAGGAGCTGTCTGAAGGTCGTCGCGTCATGGTGTATGTGGAGCAGAACGACATCCGTAGTATGCCGAAGCGCCTGGAGTGGGTGCTCAAGGAGTACACGCCGTGGACGCTCCCCAACAACGTGGAGGCGGAGGATCGGCAGGAAGCGATCCTGGCAGCGGTGGCGTCAGGTCGGCATGTGGTGCTTGTCCCCTACCGGCGTGTCAACGAAGGCCTCAACTTGCAGCGCGGGATCGACACCGTGGTCTGGTTCGAAATGCCGATGAACCTCTTCATGCTCGACCAGGCCTCGCGACGCGCCTGGCGTCTGGGGAAGCAAGAGGAAGTCCGCATCTACTACATGGTCTATGCAGGCACCGCAGGGCACTACAAGCTGCGCAAGCTGGGCAGTCAAAGTGGCGCTGCTGCTGCCTTCGCGGGTGAACCTGCGCGAGGCGCCTTGATTGAGCATGCCGGCGCAGACAAAACCACGCTGGCTCGACTGAGTCACAGCCTGGAGTCGATGGACGAGGAGGCTCCGTTCTTCGCGCAGCCAGTGGACGAGACCGAAGCGCTCAAGGAGGCCTTTGCCAGGCGCGGTGAGGAATTGCAGCAGGCGCTCAAGCGAGGTCGGCAGTGGATCGGGATGGTTGATACGCTCCCTGAGCGACTGGCTGCCCTCCATACAGAGACGGTGCTTGGCAAACCTGAGCCTATGGCAGCCCTGGCGAACGGCCATGGAGTGCTTGAGGCGGAGATGGTGGAAGCGACTCCAGAAGTGTTTTCACTGCCCAAGGAAGCGACAGATACGACGTCAGTAGTAGATCTGCAACCCGTTGCAAGCGATCTGGTGACTGGCTCCTCCATAACGACAGCTGATGGCACGGAGTTGGTTCCAATCCCAGTGTCGAGTGCGCCAGTGAACGGAGCGAATGGAACCAATGGGAGCAACGGGCATGGAGCAAGACCAACCTGGGAGAGCTTGCTGCACCTTTTGGAAGCGGAAAAAACCAGGAAAGCCTCGTCACGATCGCGGAAGAAAGAGCCTGAACAGGCAGCTTCGACAACGAACCCTATACATCTGTGGGAAATGCCACAAGAAGGAGGTGAACTGTGTAGCACAACGCTGAATACGACAAAGGCAGAGGAGCTGATGCCAGAGACCACTCAAGTTTCGCAGGCCTCTTTGTGGTAGCTGACATATGCTCACTCACTCTACCCTGTCTTACTTGCCCGACATTGCGATCCTCGTCGAAAGGATCGTGACGTTTTGATTGGAGTGTATCACTAGAATTCTGCGAATGCAAATGTTACAGCAGAAAAGGTGATGATGGCTTACAACACATCCAGCAGAAGCGAGTGAGACAGGGTAGATATCTGTGTAACGGAAACAATAACCAACAACTAATTGATATAAAGGAGGATCAGATGTCTCTCGATGTAATGAAACAAACGCAACAGGCGTCAGGTAAAGGCGCCTTGCATAATGAAGACAACCTTTTAGCTGCAACCACTCTACGTGATTGCACAGAGCGCGAGATCAACGCTCAGGATGAAGCGTTGCTCGCCCTGATGAAGCGGCTCGGCATCGAGTCGCCGCTGAGTTATGAAACACGCCGCCTGCCCATTGATCGTCTCATCGTCCCCGGAGAGAAGCTCATGAAGGCCAGCGCGGGCCAATTCCAGACCAACATCCAGTTAGTAGGTCTCTTACATGCGCCCCTGGTGGTGCTCGAACAGGGCCAGGGCATCGACGACCCAGAGGCCACCTTCCGTGTGGTCGCAGGACGCCGACGTGTGGCAGGTGCCTGCCGCGCAGGGCTGACCTACATTGAATGCCGGGTCTATGACGCGCTCAGTCCCCAGATGCGCGCGCTGATCGTGCTCAGCGAAAATATGCATCGTTCCCCGGCGTGGATTGAGGAGTTGAAAGCGCTGGTGGAACTGGTCGATGAGGGCGTGGGTATGACCGACACGGAACTGGCCAAATCCCTCGGCGTGCCGGTGACCAGGGTGCGTGAGCAGCTGAAGCTGGCCCACCTCCCACCTCCACTCCTCAGCCAGATCTTTGCTGGGAAGATGAATCAGGGAACGGCCAAGCAGCTGGTGCGGCTGAGCAAGACACAGCAGACATTCCTGGCATCGCTGGCTGAGATGGGCGAAGAGATCAATGCTGAACTGGTGGAGCAAATCCTGCGCAGGCAGATCAATACGGGTCTTGCACCCTTGCAAGAGATGCTGGCGCAGCAGTTGGAAGAACCTATGCCGGAGATCGCACATACCAATGGCAACCAGGCTATGAGTTTGCGAGATTCGGCTTGTTCAAATCAGGCTAACCAGAAGTGTGAGCAGGTGCAAGATGGAACTTCGCCTGAAGTGGAAATCTCGTTATCGCACCTCTTGTCCACGCTGCTTGCTTTTGAGCACCAGCTTCCCCAGGGCCAGGAGACGGCCAGAACACGCCTACTCACGAAGGCGCTTTGCCAGGAACTGGAGATGCTCCAACGAAAACAAGTAAAGAATATCCATGCAGAAAAAGATGAAGGAGAACACAGACCATGATGATAGATTTTCCAAAGGCTGATCCGGTCGAAAGAGGATGTGGTGAGAGAGAACAGGGTGGTGTGTATGCCGAAACAGGGCTCAGTCGCTATGGCACACCTTTAGAATACTTCCTGATCGACCCTCCCCAGCCACTTCCGGTAGGCATAGACTTGATAAACAAGCCCCAGTTGTGGGAAGACCCAGCAACTAGCATTTCGCACCTGCTGATCTGGATTGGCGCAGAGCATTATCAGTGGTGCAGTGACTATATTGAAGAAACTCGGCGATTTGGAGCCTCACGGCGCATTAATCCGAACCTGGAACTCTCACGACTCACACGAGAGAGCCGCATGATCCTGGCGCATCCACGAGCGATCAATACCTTGTGGCAAGAACAGACTCCACCACAGGAGTGCCAGAAGCACATCCCCTTGCATGATATGCTATCGCTTCAATTGCTGGATGCTCACCCTGCACAGCAGGAAGGACCCTGCTTATTCAAGCTATGGGAGGTGATTCCTCAAGATGGAGCGACAGAGATGTTGGAGTTGGAAGGGGAACGTCCATTCTGCCTGCGCAAGGTTGGGAGCACCATCTATCAGTACCGGCCAACAGGCGAGTCAGCAGAGGGATTACAGCCAGGGCTGTTTGCCGCGTTGCCTATTACTGGTTTTGCCCTTGTGCAGTACGAGGACGGCTCTGTCAACGAAAGCGCAAAGGACAAGCTGAAACAGGCAGGTCTCAATTTCTATGAGACCGATAAGTAAGGAGAAGCGACGAGATGAAGACATCCAACGAACGGATTGTGATGGGTATTGACCCGGGATATGCCATCCTCGGCTATGCTGTTGTTGCGGCGCATGACAATGATTTGCACATGTTGGCTTGCGGAGTAATCACCACACCAGCCGGGTTAGTCTTGCCACTGCGCTTGCAACAGATCTATGAACGGCTCAGTGCGCTGGTGGACGAGTACCATCCCCAGGAGGCGGCGATGGAAGAACTCTTCTTTGGCAGAAATGTGACGACCGCTATCGCAGTAGGGCACGCGCGTGGCGTTGCAATGCTGGCACTGGTCAATGCAGGCATCACGATTTGGGAATACAAGCCGAGCGAAGTGAAGCTTACGGTAACCGGATACGGCGCTGCGAAGAAGTCGCAGGTAGGTGAGATGGTGCGTCTGCTACTGCATCTCAAAACCATTCCCCGGCCAGACGATGCAGCAGACGCTGCTGCGATCGCCATTTGCCACCTGCACACGGCTAGCTACCATGTACTTGCCGCAGGAGGAAACAGGTGAGATGCGCACGCTAGCTTCCAAAGCATAGCCCACAGGATGTTCAAACTCCTGTGGGCTTTTTGCTTGTACACAACGATTTCAGGCAACGCTGTATGCAGATAAGTCTACATGCACATTGAAAAGACAAATAATTCCTGACTGAGATTCTTCACGCAGAGTGAAGAACAAGGCCAGTGAACAACGAAAGAATGATTCAGGAGCTCGCATGGCTTCCCAAGAAGCTGTGTGAGCTCTTTTTGTGTGAAAGGAAGAATCGATGGAACAGTTACGAGAACGCCTCCTGGCATATGGCTCCCAAACACTCCTGACAGAAGAATTACTCGCGATCATCCTGCGGACAGGCGCTCCCCATGAGAAAGGACTTGAGTGGGCAAGACAACTCCTTTCGAAATATGGTGGAATAGGGGGATTGATGCACATCGAGTGCAGGGAACTCACGCAAGAGCATGGTCTGAGCGAGACCAGAATAGCGCTCTTAAAGGCGGTCTTAGAATTGGGGAGACGACTCAACGGCCTGCAACCGGAAGAGAAATATCAGATCAAATCTCCTGCCGATGCTGCAAACCTGGTCATGTTGGATATGGCCTTTCTTGATTTTGAGCAATTACGCGTTATTGTGCTTGATACGAAAAATCGGGTGATCGACAACATTGCTCTCTATCGTGGGACCGTGAATAGTTCAGTTCTCCGTGCCGCTGAGATTTTTCGCATGGCGATTGTGCGGAATTGCCCGGCGATTATTGTCTGCCACAACCACCCCAGCGGTTCGCCGGAACCGAGTCCGGAAGATCTAGATGTGACGAAACAGCTTGTGGAAGCAGGAAAGGTTTTAGATGTGGAGCTTGTAGATCACCTGATCATTGGACACCACAAGTTTGTGAGCCTGAAAGAACGGTTGAGGTGGTAATGAAAGGATGAGGTACGGAAGACTGATTTAGAAACGTCTACGGACTGATATAATAGCTAAGCTGTGGCTAATAAAAAACGAATCAGGAAGCTTCTGCTTTAGAGTAGGAGCTTCCAGACCTAACCATATGTGGGCCTATGAGGGAAATGTGAATGATGAAAAGTTTGTGAATAATAACAGCTTTTTTATTTTTGGCGCAAAGCTTATTTTTGCCACTTGATTACTCCGATATACTGGATACTCTTTAGGAGTGCAATTTGACTTGTATTATTTTAGCACGTCGTTCGAATGTAACTGCTTCCCTTTTCCGATTTGTTTTTCGCAGAAGCTTGGCATAGTCCTCAAGAATAAAGGCCATATCAGGATGGTCTGGTCCAAGTGTTTTTTCACAGATCGCTAGTGCTCGCTGACAGAATATTTCAGCCTCAGCATAATTGCCTTGAGAATAGTAGATCTCAACCAAAATATTGAGGTTTTCAATGATAAGCGGGTGTTCCGGCCCTAAGGTGTTTTCGCGGATGATCAAAGCCTTTCGGCAGAACTGTTCAGCCAAGGTGAACTTGCCTTGATCACAATAGAGCTCTGCTAGACCAGTGAGGGTAGGAGATATGCGAGGGTGCTCTGACCCTAAGGTGTTTTCGCGGATGGTTAGTGCTCGCTGATAGAGCTGTTCAGCTTGGGAGTACCTGCCCTGTTTATGGTAGAGTTTTGCCAAAGTATTGAGACTGGTAGCCACATCAGGATGATCTAGCCCTAGAACTTTCTCGCGGATGATTAGAGCCCTTTGACAAAGCTGTTCAGCCTGTGCATATTTTCCTTGAGTGTAATAGAGTGTGGCTATGTTATTAAGGCTTTGGGCTACATCGCGATGCTCTGGTCCCAGTGATTGTTCACGGATGGCTAATGCTTGCTGGTAAAGTAGCTCAGCTTGAGGGTACTTCCCTTGATGATGATAGAGCAGTGCTAAAGCATTGAGGGTGCTAGCAAAGCTGGGATGTTCAAGTCCTAACATTTTCTCACTAATATCCAGTGCTTGCTGGTAAAGAGGCTCAGCTTGAATATACTTCCCTTGATAATCGTAGAGCAGAGCTAAGTTAGTCAGACATTTAGCCACATTAGGATGCTCTGGACCCAATGTTTTTTCGAATATAATTAGTGCTTGCTGGTAAAGTAGCTCAGCTTGAGGGTACTTCCCTTGATCTCGATAGAGTTCTGCTAACCCATTAAGACTACTTGCCACATCGCAATGTTCTAGCCCTAGAGTTTTTTTGCGGATAGCTAAGGCTGTCAGTAAGAGCGGCTCTGCCAGCGTGTATTTACCTTGGTAGTCATAGAGCAAAGCTAAGTTGTGGAAGCAAGTAGCTACATCGGGGTGCTCAGGTCCTAGTATCTGCTCTCGGATTGCCAACGCTCGCTTGTAAAGCAGCTCGGCTTCTGCATGCTTGCCCTGGTTGTGGTATAGAACCGCTAGAATATTCAGATTTGTAGCTACATCAAGATGTTCAGGACCTAGCATACTCTCCTGTATGGACAGCGATTGGACAATAAGTGGCTCGGCTTCAACATATTGTGCTCTTTCGTGTAAATATTTGCCTGCCTGAATGAGTAACTGAGCAGCTTCACTGATTTGTATATCCCACTCTTTAATGAGCGTTGCACAAACTTGAACATGTGGGAGATACTTTTGACAGCTTTGCCACGTTGTGTACTCAACCGGGGGAAATGCTTGGTAGAGTGCTCTTACAGTACGTTCTGCCCATTGGCGATGACTTTTCTCGTCCATTTGATCCTTTAGAACAGCTTGTACTAAACGATGTACTGTCAGGGTTTTAGCATCCGGATCACGACGAAGAAGAGAGAATTTGCGTAGTTCTTCAATGGAAGTATCTAGTTCAAATGGATTCATAGCAGCCAGTTGAAGCACGGGACCCAAATCTGCTGCACCTATTGTAATGATTTCCTCTGGAATATCATCAGGATAAAGAAATGAACAGAGACGAAGTAGTTCAGCAGCAGCGGAGTTAACCTGTTCAATCTTCTCGAAGGAGAGGGACCAGGTGGTGGCGACGGGTTCAGGATGGTCATATACAAGTCTACCGCGCCTATTCAGGAGATTGGATCGCTGTGATTGATAGATGTTCAGGTACCCTGATAAGCCACAAGCAGTTTCCTCGATGTAAGCTCCAGCTTGGTCGAGTGCCAGAGGGAGACAATCCACTGCCTTAGAAATTGCTTTCGCTTTAACCCAATCTACTTCAAGAATGTCGCTCGGTGGGGTATCTTTAGCAATGATTCTGGCTCGTCTGAGGAGAAACAGTGCGCCCTCTTCCATCTCCATTTTTTCGATTTCAATACAGTGGGCAATGCTTCCCACCGCTTGTGCACGTGTTGTCAGCAGGATATGGCCCTTGATTAATGAAGGGATGAAACTATTGACCATTGTTAGATCATCGGCGTTATCGAAGATGAGCAGCCAACCCGTGTTTGCTTCCAGCCAACGCTTAACCCCGGCAACGATGCGGTTCTGATCTTGCTCTTGCTTCTCAGCTAATTTCATCAGATCCGCGATGGTTACAAAGTCAGAGACCAGAGTCTCAGGTGAGTCAGCCTTGACCCATAGAATAGCTTGATAGTTGCTACGATATCGATAAGCGTATTCAATTGCAGTCTGTGTTTTACCGATGCCGCCTAAGCCACTGATGGCCTGTGGTTGAGTCAGTGCAGTCGCCTCACCTGTCGTGAGCGCGTCATGGAGTCGCTTAAGAACATCCTCACGACCAGTAAAGAAAAGGTTGCGTTGATAAGGTATATTCCATAAAGGTGATCGAATACTGGAGAGTGGCAACTGCTCGTTTAATAAGTCTAGTGGCGATTGTTGAGAAAGGTGTTGAGTTGATGCAGTCGTATGTGAACCATGAATACTAGAAGGAATGGGAAAAAGCCATTGGAAAAGGCCAATGACTACTCCGAGGATAGTGAGGATAGTAGAGCTTTGAATGATACCATGCAAGCTCAAAAACGTACCGATAGCAATTAAAAGAAGCGCAATATCACGCGATGGCTGACTGATGCACTAGCCTTATCGGTACCAAACATACTTTTTCACAACCCGATGAGACTATAATACAATATAAGTAGAAATGTAAGATAGATACTTTTGATAGATTTTTTAGCGTTCATACTAAAACCCTTGCAAGCATGTGAATCTCATATGGAACTTGTAAATTGGGTGACTCATTTTGAATTACGTTTTTCCCTTATGAATAGATGTTAAGAAAGATTCATTCAATTGAAGAGGCATTAAGCTAAGCAATAACAATGCGGGAGATTGGACTTGACAATAATACAATCAAATTATATCAGCGTCTTTGGTGAAGTTGACGGGATCATAGAGCAGGCTATCCATGAGGGTGTATTCCCTGGAGCTACGCTGTGGGTAGGCTTGCAAGGTGAAACAATAAAATGCTCTGCTTATGGGAGAACTGCAGATAAGGCATATGGCATGTATAGTCCAATTGATGTGACCACTCAAACACTCTATGACTTGGCCTCATTAACAAAGGTTGTTGCGACCACATGGGCTATTATGCATTTAGTAGAGCGAGGGTTACTCAAATTATCGGATGCAGTCTCACGGTACATTCCACAGTTAGGTTCTAATCAACAAAAGGCATCCATAACAATTTGGCACATTCTTACTCATACTTCTGGTTTACCAGCTCCGGTCGGGCTTCATAGGCATTACCGAGGTAGAGATAACATCATAAAAGGAATCTGCAACCAGAATCTGGTATTCTCGCCAGGCACGCAATGCTTATATTGTGACTCTGGGTTCATCCTACTTGGAGAAATCGTACACATTCTTAGTTCATTTGAACTCGATGAGTATACAGATAGATACCTGTTCAAGGTGCTAGGAATGAAGGATACTATGTTTAATCCTCCTGAAACTGTTTGGGATCGAGTTGCACCGACTGAATACATGAAATATAGAGGCGGACTTGTGCTTGGCATAGTTCATGATGAGAATGCATGGGCTATGGATGGAGTTGCTGGACACGCTGGCCTATTCTCTACTGTTGAGGATTTAGCAAAATTTTGCAAAATGCTCTTGGGATTCGGTACGTTCGAAGATAAAAGAGTACTCGAGGTCAACAGTATCATGGAATTGAAAGCACTACATAATTGTTTTCCCGTTGAATCATTCGGTTTAGGTTGGATGATTAATAGGCCATATTTTATGGGGTTATTAGCTAATAACGACTCGTTCGGACATACTGGCTTTACAGGAACTTCTATGATAATCAATGCACAGACAGGCTTGGCTACTATCTTATTGTCCAACAGAGTATGCCCTACACGGGATGGACCTGATATTAGTACTTATAGACGAAAGGTAGCGGATGCTTTGTCAAAACTTTGTAGTGGTAGATAACATCTATACGAGCCAATCTTATCTTCAACCAACACCAGCTTGAGGTAGAAACATTGAGCCATGCACCAAATAGAGCAAGTGTTTCTACTCAAGACATCTAGAAATATACTTACCGAAGTTTACGAGCAGAAGGATCAATCTTGCTGACCCCCACTATTTAGGAAAACTCATCGGGAGAAATGTGCTGCATATTCCTAAAAATACTGAGTGCCATTGTTAAGTGGCAATAATGTCCATCTCCTATTATACGGATTCTGTATTTGTTTTAAGCCAGTCTTTAATAGCCGCTTGCAGATCTATAAGATGCCTTTGTGTAAAGCGCAGGTGTCGGTGTACTGGCATATCAATATTCACAACGAGATTTGCCTCATTCATAGTTGGTTCGAGATCCAGAATAAGCTCCGCTCTCTTGTTCTCATCTGTTTGGCAGGTATGTTCGAATTCTGCTGCACAGTTTGGACAAAGCGCCAGATGGTTAGCATCATACTCTTTCTCAAGCAGATCAATGTACTGGTAAGCTTCGAAGTATTCTTCCCCATTGGGAAGCCTGAACGGCATTGGTTGGTCGCATAATTGGCAGATCAGTTGACCCTCTTCATTGATATTATGGCTGCGGAGGTAGATTCTTGGCTTACTATATCCTGCTGAAATGCGCCTGTTTATAGTCACTGCTTTATAGATCTTCACATCTGTAGTGTGAGCCGCTTCTGCTGCCTTTTCTTGTCTTCGGATCGGATTGTTGGCGATGCTCGAAGGTAAGGCTGCCTTTGTTTGTTGCTGTTCGCACCAAGCACGAAAAGCTTCAAGATTGTGTAGAATAAGCGAGATATCCTCATGTGGTATGCCCAGTTTATCGGCTAGTTGTAACTCCTCAGCTTTTCTCATGCCTAATTTGATAACAAGTTCCTGTGCCTCCTGCGTATCCTTTTCAAAATCTTCTGGTAGGTCCGTTAGGAACAGTTCTTGGGGAACACAAAAGTATCCATCTTTATGAGGGAGCCACGCTTTCTGGCTACAAAGGTGTCCTATCGAAGAAAGCCTCTCTATCCTTCGCGGGTTGCTAAAATCTTGATGGGTTGATGTTTCTACAAACCCCTTGATGAGATGAAGGTGTTCAAGCAAGATATTCCAGAGCATTCGCGCTTTATTAGGGGTCATAAGATCGAGAGCATGTTGAAGTCCTTCTAAACTTGCACCAGGATCGAAGCGATGCAGGCCCCGTCGATGATCGCCGCGATCGTCCAGAATAATTACATACCCTGCATATCCTGTTGCCTTTCTCGCTTTTGGTTGTAGATGGTTCCGAATGTTTAAGTCATCACATAAAGATCCTGGGAGTGAGTCAGCTATAAACCAGGCTTGTTCGTTTCCCTCAAACCAGGTTAATAGTTCTTCTGTCGAACTATAGACTTCACAAGGAGCTTTCCATGCTCGTTCAGACGTTTCTGCATTGATCGCTCGGAGAAACTGCGTATTGTTGAGTTTAGTAATAAGCTCCTGTCCGACACGATGGCCTGTGCATTTTAGAGCCTCTTCAATACGTTGTAGATCGTGCTGATTGCGCCTCTCATCATCAAAGGCGACTTCACCTGCTTCATATGGTGGTAGTATAAAGCGCAGCACCTCATCAAGAATATCCGGCTCAGATAGACCGATTTCTCTTAGAAAAGCATAGACCGCATCATCTGCTAGCAAAGCCCTTTTTACGAGTGGAAACTTGCTCTCCCCTTCACAGAGGAGATAGGCATTTGGCGTTTCACTCCTTGTAAAGGACGACATCCTATTGAAAGGGGTGACGTGGCTGTTATCTTCAAGACGGAGAAGAGGTTTCGATTTGATGATATTTTTGAGACCTGGTTGTTTACTCAAAAAGATATAAAGCTTCATAAGCCATTCATCTGTTTGTTGCTCCAGAAATGGCGTTTCTAATTTTCGTACGAAAGCCTCTGGATCTATCACTTCAATCTGCAGGTCTTTGGTTAGGTAGCGATAAAGATCTGGTATTCTATCAGCCGTAATTTCTGCTGGTAACCATTGTAAGGGAGATAATGCGCCGTACAGTGAGGATAATTGCTGTTCATTTATCAAATCTCGAAGGTCTGCACTGCGTGCCAGCTTTCCCTGCGGTGCGCTGGCAAATGCTCCAATCATAGTAGGTAACAGAGGATGCTGTTGAAATAGCTTGAGTACCTGATCATATAATGGCAGAAATTGTGCGGATATATTCTCTTTGCGTATAGGGAGCAGGGATAAAAACTCAACGGTTAGTAAGCCGTCTACTTTTATTTGCTGTAAGCTCTCGCCAAGCAAAATAGCACACTCTTGTATTAACCTAATATTCGTATCATTGTCGATTTTGATATTTGCCCTGTTGTCGGTCAGTAAGAAAGGACCATGTACCCGAAAATTTAGTCCGGTTTCCTGCTCAGTAGGGAAGTAGACCGCCAATTTTTGGCCTGGTTCTGCTCTAATCTTTCCCATCTCGTCGAGTCTGAATGCTACACGTACGTCTAACTCCCTATCATCATCACTCAGACCTACATTTCTGGTAAACATGAGATAGTGTGCTACGCTCTTTCGAAGCTGTCCGTTTTCCCTACTTTCTCCAAATAATTCGTGTCGCGAGCCTTTTACCTCACGCAGGTATACTCCGTCGTCTGTTTCTGTTTGCCACTCTATCGATGCAAGGTTTTTCAAAAAAAGCATGGTCTCAAAACCTAAAGTGGATAATCTCTCCCTGATCTTTAAGTAGAGCGTACTTTCCTGCCCTTTGATGAATGGAAATATAAATTGGGTATTAAATTGATGGCCTTGCACAAAGTTTCCAGAGATGGCAACTGGCACTACTAAATGTTCGATAGCAAAGGCAAAAGGATTGTCCTCTAACAGAGTATAAATTTCCGGTCGATCCGTGATTTCGAAGACCGATTTGAAGCCAATACCGAAGCGGCCAATTTTATTGACCTCTTCTGTTTTATCACTGTTACCAATACCCGTAATGTTCTCCACATCAGCCCTGGTAAAGGGTTTGCCATTATGGCGAAATACAAGGTTATCGGCGGATAATGCAAACTGAGCTTCTGTTGCGTCCTGGTCCTCGGCGTTTTGCAGTAGTTCATAAACAAAATGCACAGGATCAGAATATTTTTCAACGGTTGAATGATGAATTCCCTTTTCAAACTTGTTCTCCTGCACACTATCATCAAATCTTTTGCGCATGAGCGAAAGCACTTCGAACCAGCTATCCATGATTTATGCTCCTTTTACCACAATGACGCCAAAAGCAACAGGTTGAGCGCTGATGTCAGCTCTTTGTGCAGCTTTATCGAGCTCATCCATACGCCGCTTGAAATCTGCTTCCGCGTTGACTATTTGCGCCTGCCGCATGCGCCTGATATTTTCTTCGTTTGCCTGGGCAAGCTGTGTGTGTAGTTGTGAGATGTTAGCCTGGTGACTCGTTTGAAGACTCTCTTTACGATACTGGGCGAGTTGTACATTGTATGTATTGTGGGCTTCTTGTGCAATATTCCATAAGCTATGATGGTATACATCAAGCTGATCAAAGACCGCTTGATCTGGTAATTGTATCTCTCCTGGCTGGACAGGTGAAGCATGCTCGAGCACATCAAGAAAGCGATCTGTTATTGTCTGGTCGTTACATATCGGTTGAAGTGTGACCTCTTCACGGATACCATGCTTTTGCCAGAGCCAGATGCCAAAATAATGTATTCCTGGAGTGAGGGAGGTATCCGCGACAGAAAAAGCTGTATAGAGAACCTCATTTTTCTTGAAGGTTTGAGCTGCCTGCTGGGCCAGCGGATGAATGGCATTGAGAAATGTTATCTCTCGCTTATCGGTGGCACAAGCGGCATCAAAGGTGATGGGAAGATAGGGAGAAGAGCCTTTCAGCCATTTTTCCCATTCACGGAAAACAGGAGAAAGCTGACGAGGGAGCTGCTGCAAATGGTGCAGCACAACATTGCGTGCCTCCTGGCTTAAACGTAGGCGTTTCTGTGGCTTTTCACCTAAAATATAGCTTTGCTCGGCTCCGCAAGTCTGCTCTAAATAATACTGGAGTAAGTTTTGTAACGCCCAGGGAGAAAGCCAGAAGCTTGTCACATTCTGTATCTCTCTTTCAAGTTGCTGTGCTGGTAAGCTGATACCGAATAAATCCTTTTGGCGTTCCTCGAGTGCGGCTTGTTCCTGCATAAGTCGAATATCGTTATCTGCGATCTGCTGGAGTCTTGTTTGAATTTCTTCTCTCGTGAGAGTCAGGTTTTCCGCAACCTCATGCAACTCGTGTGTTATACTACCAAGAATCTCTTCGCTTCCTCCTACTGCCTGGTGGAATATGCCGATCCGTAGAAGGCAGCGCTCATAAATGTCGGCATCCACCGTTCCGGGTGTAATGAGATTGTAGATGGCGACTGTTTCGCTTTTTTGCCCATAGCGGTCAATGCGCCCAATACGCTGCTCAATACGCATGGGATTCCAGGGTAAATCATAGTTTACCAGGCAATCACAAAACTGGTAATCGAGGCCCTCGCATCCTACCTCGGAGGAAAGCAACATATCGAGCGCTTCACTATCGTCTCTGGGACGGCTGAAGCGATCACGTAAGTTACGCCGATCTTCGTCAGGAGTATCTCCATGGATTAAGGCTACTCGAATGTTCTCTTTTTTCAAACCTTCAACTAAATAGAAGAGCGTATGGCGAAAACTGCTGAAAAGCAGTAATTTGTTATTGGGTAACTTCTGCTTATCGTGAACGATAGTAAACAGTGCTTCCAATTTAGGGTCATGCGCATCTAAATGATCTGCCAGTGCCAATACTGCAAAGATCTGCTCCTTGACAGGTTCCAGAGATACGAAAGAAGGATCAGAGAAAAATGCTCCTTCTTCATCGGCCTCTGTAAGTAACATCAGGTCAATATGGCGAGTGAGGATATCATGGAGGAGAGGAGATAGGCCATACAGGCAACTCGCCGCCTGGCGGCGGATGGTCGTCATCAGAAATTTAACATTGATATCCTCATGTGTACGACGCAAAATGTTTTGTTGCGTGGTGAGCAAAGTATCATGCAAGTGTTGTTGCTGGGGAGTAAAGAAAACGTTCACCGTTTCTGGTTTGCGTGTTGTAAAATTACCGATATCTCGTCTTCTCGTACGATTAATAAGGCGAGAAAAGGTATGTAATTGCTCCAGTTCATGAACACACGCAACCCTCCTCTGATCATTAAACTGTCCGGTTCTCAACTCCGTATGCAGTCGTTGAAAGGCCGGGTTGTTGCGTAAAAGCACCTGACCCCAAGGAATCTCGGCTGCTGCGGTCAGTGCGGCCAACGCTTGCTCTGACCAACCTGCTACATTTGCTCGCGCGACTTCTACCGCATGATTAATCAAGGGATTGGGCTCAGCCATATGATCGAAACTGCTTTTATCAAGGATGAGATCTGGGCGAAGTAATTGTAAGAGTACAAATAAATCATTCGTACCCATTTGAATAGGTGTAGCACTAAGAAAAATGACAGCTTCAGCTTGTTCACAAAAGTAGCGTACTCCTTGATGAGTGGCAGTGCTGGTATTACGCAGGTGATGCGCTTCATCCACAATAACGAGGTCGAAATGGGGAGGTGGATTCAATTCAAGTAGCCCGATCATCCCTCTTTTGTTTCTCCTGGCATTATTGCCTGCTAAAAGCTCCTGATCGAAGAGGGAGAAGGGTAAGATCGCTTTTGCATACTGTTCAGGCCACGCTCCATCGAGATCGGTTTCTTTCATACAGTGCCGGAGAGTCGGCCCATCAAGATGAATGAATTGTTCATCAAAGCGTTTCATCTCTGTTTGCCATTTGCGTTCGGTTACCAGCGGCTTGGGGCAGATGATAAGCACGGAACGCACATCCTTACGAGCCTGTAGTTCGCGTAAGATAAGCCCGGCCTCAATCGTTTTACCCACACCGACCTCGTCCGCAATGAGGAGACGTGGTCGGTCTGAATGAATAAATTTGATCACAGGTCGAAATTGATAGGGCACATAGTTAACGCGAGCCGCATTTAAGGAATAAAGCGTTGCTAAGCTCGGGTGGTTAAGCTGTAAAGCTGCCATATATGCATGAAATACAGGAAGCGGGGTAATAGACAATGAAGGTGACGTGAGTTCATGGTGTTGGAGTTGGCTGGCATAATACGTGGATGGTGTGTTTTCTAAAAATACAAGATAACGATTTTCAGGGGTTCCAGGTAAAATGTTAATAATAGCACCAACACGAGTTGGGTCTGAACGTAGCGCAACAAGCTTTCCTATCGCAAACTCCCGGGAGGAAGAACGCGATGTATTCTCCTCAAGCGGAAGTTTATGTGCAAATACTGAGTTTTCTTGACTCTCGGTTTCTTCCATAAGGTGCTAATTCCCCTTACATAGCGCTTAAAAGGTTCAGATAATGTTACAGTATGGTAAAGGTGCTACTTTGTCAAGAATACAGCTTATCTTTGTTACGAATCAGTGATATTGTCAGAGCCAATTAAAACTCTCAAAGGAGGGAAACATGAATACAAATGGCCCACGAGCAATTGATCCAACACTACTTAAAATGTACGGATTTGCAACACTTGAGGAAACAGATATGGCAATACGTATAGCTATTACATATCTGGATCGTTTGATTCTCCAAAGAATACCCCGACCTAAACCGGGGGCTAATGGTACCTGGAGTCCACTTGTTATTACCCCTTTTTTAAAGCTTTGCCATGAACTAGTTGAAAAGGAATTAAAAATGATTGTCGCAGTATATCCTAGCTTTCAATGGTTATGGTATTTGCGACGCCTACCTACGCACGTCTTTAGTGGAGGATTAAAAACTACTTTTGGATATGATTCTATGTTGGCCGAAACCGTTACTGGATATGGCCGATCAAACAAACCGCTCTCGATACGTGATGGACAAATCGTATATGATATCAAACAGAAAGAAGTACGCCTTGTTCTCAAGCTTTGTGAATATGTCCGTTTTCTATCACAAATTCATGTACTGCTCAGATATGCTGGAAAAGGAGTCAATTTTCTTTTCACAGATCATGGCCTTCCAGAACAAATAGCGACAAGTGAACAAGAGGCTTCGATCCGCTTTTATGATACTCGTCTCGACCTTGGCACTCTACTATTCGGCAGCACAGGGACGGTCTTTTCATTAGAGGATAATAAAAACGATTCAAACGTAATCCTCGTTGCCAGTAGAACATCGGAGCCTGAATGGCAGCCTGGGATTTTTGGGACAATCGAAAAGTACTCCAGGGTAAATGTATTTCAACAGTTCAATTTAGGTATCATTTCCTTATCCGAATTAGCGCAATTCAATGAAGATCCACGTGTGCTAGCCTCCAATTGGATGAAACCGCCTGTAGGATCACTCCTACTTTTACTCTTGCTAGCAATTCCACTTATGACTTACATAAATGGGGCAATAATGGCAATTCAGCGTTATGGATATTTTGTATTGGCTCAAGCAAATTTTAAGAAGTTCATGAATGAACGACTCGAATGGGCTTCAACCCAAATTCAGCCGATTGTTCCTAATGTCACATTACCCTCAAATGCTCAGCAAATGCTGGATATCCTTGAGCAAAGCAAAGGTTCTCTTTGGCCGCTAAGACCGGGTCCACCGGTACGTCGCATGCAATCAAAGGTATGTATCGATCTCGAAGCTGCAACAATGCAACTCAATAATCTTCTCTACTTTTTCCCAACAGGTGGAAAACCTGATAACTTTCGAGGCCAACATTTTGAAATTGCCGTTCAAAAGATTATTGATGCTTCGTCTTGGTGTCCTCCCGAGAACATCAAGCGCATACGAGGACTACCTCTAAGGCATTCCAGCCGAGGAAAAAATGCTGTGACTGATATCGATGCGCTTGGAGTCAGGGAAGATATATTACTCATCGTGTCTTGCAAAAGTATTCCTTATTCGGAATATTACGATGCCGGAGATTATAGTGCTGTACGGAGTGCTATATCAACGATCCAGGAAGCCGTTAAACAGTGGAACGAAATCAAGACTTTTTTAGAGAGGAATCCGACGGGTAATAATTATGATCTTTCGGATTATCGACAAATCATTGCTGTCGTTTGTACACCTCATGTGTATTACGCCCCACTTGGTCAGCCAACGTATTTCATTGCTTCAGGACTATGTGCTGCAGTGTCCTACCAGGAATTAAAGACGTGGCTATCAGCGCCTGAACAAGAGTCGTTGGGTAATGCAAACATATCTTCGCAATGAGTCTTAGATATTAAGTAGTTTGATGATCAAAAATCACATCTTGCTTGCAATTGATTTTAAGGGAAGTTTCTGAGCTATTAAAAAATCGAGGCAAGTAAGGTCAAGCGACATAAGTGAATATAACGCAGCCACGTTCAATATCCCGACTTATAAAATCGCCATGCCACTACGGACAGAGAAGATAATGAAAGAGACTATCTAAGGAATAGCGAGGGTCTCTTCTTTGTAACCCAGCATCCAAACGGTATGACGCGTTACTTGCTGCTCAGACAAAACAACCAGTTGGTACTGACTATCTATCTCTTATGCTTTTATATTGTATAGTTACTGCTTACTATGTATAATAGATGACGTTTCCTGGAATGAGCGAGAAGGAGCCAAACTAGCTATGTAAAGTAAAAGATGCCTGTTGACCTCCTTGAAAAAACGATGATGTACTGGTGGCGAGGAGATCTTTGTTGTGAGCCTTATTTTGAACATCCCCGAACCGGGGCAGTTAGTGGACGTCCGGCAGCGTCGTTACGTGGTGGTTGATGTGTCCCAGGGGACACTTTCTTCTGATCTATTCAAACCCACGCAGAATCAGCACCTGATCTCGCTCGCCTCGGTGGAGGATGACGACCTCGGCGAGGAGCTCCAAGTCATCTGGGAGGTGGAGCCGGGCGTCAAAGTCACCGAAAGGAATGCACTCCCCGTTCCCGTCGGCTTCGATGCTCCCGAAAGGCTGGATACCTTTCTCAACGCGGTACGCTGGGGAGCTGTCTCAAGCGCTGACATCAAGTCTCTGCAAGCCCCTTTCCGTAGTGGCGTCGAGATGGAAGATTACCAGCTTGACCCGGTCGTGCGAGCCATCCAGATGCCGCGCGCCAATCTGCTGATCGCCGATGATGTCGGCCTGGGCAAGACCATTGAGGCGGGCCTGGTCTGCCAGGAGCTTATCATACGTCATCGTGCACGCAAGATACTAATTGTCTGCCCCGCCGCGCTGCAGGTACAGTGGCGCGACCAGATGCGCGACAAATTCGGCCTGGAATTTCGCATCGTCGATAGCACGCTTCTGAAAGATCTGCGCCGCCAGCGGGGGTTGCATGTCAACCCCTGGACGCACTTTCCCCGCCTCATTACCTCGATTGACTTCCTCAAGCGCGAGCGTCCGCTGCGCCTCTTCAGCGAAGTGCTGCCCGCGAGTGGCGAGCCGACCTACCCACGCAAATTTGACCTGCTCATCGTCGACGAGGCCCATAACGTCGCTCCATCCGGGAAGGGACAGTACGCCACGGACTCGCAGCGCACGCTTGCCTTGCGCCGCCTCGCTCCGCACTTTGAGCACAAGTTGTTTCTCTCAGCAACACCCCATAACGGCTACTCCGAGAGCTTTACCGCGCTCCTGGAACTGCTGGACAACCAGCGTTTCGCCAGGGGAGTCAAGGTCAACCGCGAACAACTGCACGCTGTCATGGTCCGCCGCCTCAAATCCGAACTGCCGCCTCGCTGGGATGGCACGCCGCGTTTTCCCAGGCGCGTGCTGGAACCCATCGAAGTAAACTACAACGCGGAGGAGCGTGATGCGCATCGCCTCTTGCAGGCGTATGCGTATTCGCGACTGGCGAAAACCTCTGACGAGGTAGAGAAATACGCCAGTGAGTTTGTGCTGAAGCTACTCAAGAAACGCCTCTTTTCCTCGCCGGAGGCATTTGCCACCACGCTGTGGCAGCACGAGCACTCACTGGCCAACGCGCGAAGGCGCAGTACATCGGCATTCAGGGCCAATATGGGCATCCTGCGCCGCCAGGTGGAGCAGGCCGAGGAGGAGACCGACAACGACGATGAACTGGAAGAGGCCAACGCCGTGGCCCTGGAGGCTGCCGCACCGCTCTTCCGCGAGCCGTCTGCCGAAGAAAAGCGTCTGCTGACACAGATGCGCGAGTGGGCTGCGATGGCTCGCACCCGTCCAGATAACAAAGCAGCCGAACTCATGAAGTGGTTGCACCGCACGATCAAACCCGGGGGCGCGTGGTCGATGCAGCGTGTGATCATCTTCACCGAGTATCGCGCCACCCAAAAGTGGCTGCATGACCTGCTGGAACGCGAGGGATTGGCTGAACCAGAACGCCTGCTCACGCTGTACGGGGGCATGAAAACTGACGATCGCGAAAGGATCAAAGCTGCTTTCCAGGCCGACCCTCGCGAATCGCAGGTGCGGATCCTGCTGGCAACGGATGCCGCCTCCGAGGGGATTGATCTGCAAAACCACTGCAGTCGCCTCATTCACTACGAAATACCCTGGAACCCCAATCGCCTGGAACAGCGCAACGGGCGTATAGACCGTCATGGCCAGCACGCCTCAGAGGTCAACATCTACCACTTTGTCAGCAGCAAGTTCCGCGATGCCCCGATGGGGGAAGACCTGAATGTTGGGGAACTGGATGATGACCTGGAATTTTTGATGCGAGCCGTGCGCAAGGTTGAGTCCATCCGAGAAGACCTGGGCAAGGTCGGCCCGGTGATTGCCGAGCAGGTGGAGGACGCCATGCTTGGGCGCAGGCGACAATTGGAGACGGGTTCTGCCGAGGAAAAGGCCGTGCCCCTGCGCAGCCTGTTGAAGTTCGAGCGAAAGCTAAAAGAGCAGATAGACAAATTGCACGACCAGTTGCAGGAAAGCCGGTACGAACTGCACCTGACGCCGGAGCATGTGCGGGCAGTGGTTGAGACCGCTCTGGAACTGGCAGGGCAACCACCGCTCTCGCGCATGATCTTACACGACCCCAACAGCGAGAAGCCGAGCATTGAAGTGTTCGCTGTTCCCGCACTGCGCGGAAGCTGGGCGGCATGCAAAGAGGGCCTGGAGCACCCTTTCACGCACCTTGATCGGCCCATCGTGTTTGACCACGATGCCGCCAGTGGACGAGACGATGTCGTCCTGGCTCACCTCAACCACCGGCTGGTCGCCATGTCGCTGCGCCTGCTGCGTGCAGAGGTCTGGTCGCCCGATAGCCAGTGTAAACTCTACCGCGTGACGGCGCGGGTGGTGCCGAGCGTCGTGCTGGACACTCCCGCCGTCATCGCCCATGGTAGGCTGCTGCTCCTGGGTGGCGATAATCAACGTCTGCACGAAGAACTGATTACCGCAGGCGGCTACCTGCGGCAGGGACGCTTCGCCCGCATGAATGTAGGACAGGTCCAGCAGGCATTGGAGGCAGCTCGTTCCGATGCGGTCTCGTCACAGATGCAGCAACGTTTGCAAGAACTCTGGCCAACGCACAGTGAGGCTCTGCTGCAGGCCCTTGAGACCCGCATGCGTGAGCGCACGAGCGGTCTGCAAAAATTCCTGGCGGAACGGGCAGAGAAAGAGATGAGCGATATCACCACCATTCTGACAGAACTGCGCAGCACGATCCTGGCCGAATTGCACCAGCCTGAGGTGGTGCAGTTGCAACTGGCTGGCTTTAGCACGGCAGAGTGGGAACAATTCGAGCGCAACATGTCTGCACTGGCTGAACGCGCTGAACAGATCGATGCCGAAATTGAGAAGGAACGAGCAAATATCCGCAGGCGTTTTGCCGATCCACAGCCGCGCCTCTTCCCGGTCGCAGTGACCTATCTTGTGCCTGAGCGCATGGCGCGCTAGAAAGGTACCCTGTATTATGTCCATTGCCCGTCAACACGCCGAGTGGATGTCACTTATCGAGGTCTCCGGCCCATTTCTCAGTATGCCGGTGCTGCTGAACATCTTTCCCCAGGGCCTGGAAAAGGACGAACAGGAGGCGGAGTTGCGGCGTGCACTGCGCATGGCCTATGATGAATGGGCCGATAACCAGGCGGGAATACGCCCCGAACTGGCAATTCACCTCGAGTGGCTGCGCTTCGTGCTGGCCAACATGCTGGAGATACCGCGAGAGATGCTAGCCGGGGGCCAGGCGTTACCACCCGGACTGCGGGCATATATGCCGGAACACGGCGAAACGCTGTTGCCGGACATGGCACTGATCTCTCCTGATGATCATCAGCCGCACCTGCTTATCAAGCTGTATCCGGCGGGGCAGGACCTGGACAAGTCCATCGCAGGTTTGCACTGGAAAGCCTCGCCCTCCACGCGCATGATGGAACTGCTGCGCCATACAGGGGTGCGGTTGGGGATGGTGACCAACGGCGAGCGCTGGATGCTGGTTGACGCGCCGCCCAACGAGACGACGGGCTTTGCCTCCTGGTACGCCGCCCTCTGGCTTGAGGAGCCGATCACACTGCGGGCCTTTCGCAGTCTGCTGGGCGTTCGGCGCTTCTTTGGCGTACCGGATGACGAGACCCTTGAGGTCATGCTCACCAAGAGTGCCAGCAATCAGCAGGAAGTCACTGACCAGCTGGGCTACCAGGTGCGCCTGGCCGTCGAAATGCTGGTGCAGTCGCTTGATCGTATTGACAAGGATAGGAACCGCAGACTGCTGAGGAATGTGACAGAAGCAGACCTTTATGAAGCAGCCCTGACGGTGATGATGCGGCTGGTCTTCCTGCTATCAGCCGAGGAACGCGGCCTCTTGCTGCTCGGCGAACTGCTCTATGATCGCAATTACGCCGTCTCCACCCTCCAAGCCCAGTTGCGCGAGCAGGCCGATCTGTCCGGTGAGGAAGTGTTGGAGCGGCGGCACGATGCCTGGAGCCGCCTGCTCGCTATCTTCCGCGTCGTCTACGGTGGCGTTGAGCATCAAGACATGCGTCTTCCCGCCTATGGAGGGCATCTTTTCGACCCTGACCGCTATCCGTTCTTAGAGGGGCGCTTGCTTGGCACCTCCTGGCGAGAGACGCCTGCTGAACCATTGGCGATCAACAACCGAACCGTGCTGCACTTGCTTGAAGCCTTGCAATTCCTCCAGGTGAAAGTGCCGGGAGGAGGCCCAACCGAGCGTCGCCGCCTCTCGTTTCGCGCCCTGGATATCGAGCAAATCGGCCACGTCTATGAGGGCCTGTTGGACCACAATGCCCGTAGAGCAACGACACCCGTATTGGGTCTGTTCGGATCGCTAGCCAACGAAAGCGAAGTGGCGTTGGATACGTTAGAGGAACTAGCTGCAAAAAGCGAGCAAGTCTTCTCTGCATTCCTGGAAGAGAAAACGGGTCGCACCCTCAATGCCATCAAGAATGCCCTGACGATCTCGCCCATGCCCAAACGCTTTAGCCGCGCGGATTTGATGGCAGCCTGTGATAACAACCCGGCGTTGTTTGAGCGCGTGCTGCCCTTCGCCGGGCTGCTGCGCACAGACACCTTCGACAAGCCCGTCGTCATCACGGCAGATTCGGTCTATGTCACACAGGGAAGTGACCGCCGCACCACGG